>QMCE01001683.1_pt1 | contig 12167 bp, 4 predicted proteins | sample 1821851 | NCBI WGS metagenome assembly QMCE01 (sample SAMN09453174, study PRJNA476694) | Termite gut metagenome, whole genome shotgun sequencing project. | isolation source: worker | host: Odontotermes sp. | place: South Africa:Pretoria | collected 2016-01-28
CGCCGCGAACAGCAATTCGAGGTTCATCATGTTGTCCATGATGGTGTTGTGACCTCCGAACATATTCACTTCGCGCGGCCACGACAGGATCGTGCCCACCGCGGGGTTGTAAAGTCCGGCAAGACGGTGTGCCGTCCCGACGATCACGTCCTTGTAATCATCCCGTCCCGTGAGCCTGTACCCGTTGCCATAGCTGCAATAGACCAGGAAACCAAGATCGTGGTCGTGGGCGGGAATGTCGGCGAGGAATCCGAGGTGGGATGTATAACCTTCGGCGGCTTCGAGAATAGTGGAGTTTCCACTGTATTCGTAGCCGTACCACAGCACGCCGGGCCAGAATCCCGACGTCCACTCCTCCTTGACCGCTTCGCGCAACGACCATCGTTCTCCGCCGGGAGCTATGTTGCGCGGACTCATGGAGTAGTCCGCGGGTGTCAGTTCGCCGAGTGTGCGCAGGGTCTGGGCGGTACAGTAGTCGAGCGCGGTATATGGAAATCCTTTCTTTTCTCCGGCACAACTCACGATCAGGGCGGCCGACAGGGCGACCATCAAATGTTTTCTCATTGCAGTTTTGTTATTGTAAAGCGATCGGCATCCAGCCAGCCGCGTTCGTTATTTCCTTCGCTGTTAACGACGTGCAGTCCCACTTTGGCGCCGATCCATCTCCCTTCGCGCGCCACAAAAGCACCCATCGGGCGAAAACGTTTGCCGTCGGTGCTGTACGAAAACACACACTTCGCACCCTTGCCGACCTCCACGCGAAACCAAATATCGGTGTCGTAGAGCGGAACCGCGCCGCTCTCGCTCCTGCGCAGTGGGATGCGTGCGACTTCGGTACGCTCCTCCGCCGAGCCTTTGTCGGCATCACGGCAGGTAATGAATTCGACCACCCCTTCCTCTCCGCGGCGTGTGACGGCGACCCTGGCATAGTCACACCCCATAACGATCAACCCGCCGCCATCACCTTCGCTCTTGGAGCAGAACCGCAATTTTGCGGTCGCCGCGAATTCTTCGGCCGGGAATTTCCGGAGCAGCAGGTTGGGCACGCTCCACATATTGTCGAAAGGCTCCCTGTAACCGTACATTCGCAGGAAACCGTAGCCGCTCGCCATGCCGAACCAATCCTGCGGATTGGCGTGCCATTGCCATTGCAGGCCGGGAGCGTGACTATCGAACTCGTCACTTTCGGCGGGTGTCGCAATGGACTGTACCGTTCCCGTGTCGGGTTTGCGATGGCGCCTCACCGGTTGACCGATGCCGTCGCCGTCCGGATCTTCGCCTATCACACACCAGTCGTCGGCCGTCCAGCGCATCGGATTGAGATGCACGACACGCCCGTAGGCCGCTATTTCCTGGAAGTTGACGAACCACGACTCGCCCGAAGGGGTATCCACCCAACCTCCCTGATGAGGCCCGTTGATGTCGGTCGCCCCCTGTGCCATCACCATGCGCGCCTCGTAAGGCCCGAGTATGTTTTTCGAGCGCATGGCAAGCTGCCATCCCGTCGCCACGCCTCCCGCCGGGGCGAATATCCAGTACCAGTCGCCGCGTTTATAGAGTTTAGGCCCTTCGACGGTGTGGTTTATCCCGTCGTTGCCGTCGAATACCATCGTTTCGCCACCGATGCCGGCAGTTCCTTCGGCATTCATCTCGAAAACCGACAGTACACTGTTGAACCCCGCTCGGCTTCCCGCCCAGGCGTGAACCATCCAGGCGCGGCCGTCGTCGTCCCACAGCGGCGAGGGGTCGATAAGTCCCTTGCCCTCTTTGACCAGAACCGGCTCCGACCATCGGCCGCAGGGGTCTTCGGCCTTCACCATGAAGATCCCGAAGTCGGGATCGCCCCAATAGATGTAGAACTCGCCGCCATGATGCCTGATACACGGCGCCCACACTCCCCTGCCGTGCTGCGGGACGGAGTAGTGTTCGACGGGGACGAGGCGAGGCAGGGCATGGCCTGCAAGGCTCCAGTTCACAAGGTCCTTAGAATGAAGGATCGGCAGCCCGGGTGTGCAGTTGAAACTCGAAGCGGTCATGTAATAATCTTCTCCGACGCGCACGACGTCGGGGTCGGAATAGTCGGCCATCAGTACCGGGTTGCGGTATGTGCCGTCGCCGAGGTCTGACTGCCACACCTGCGAGGTGTGGTTTTGCGCCGCGCCGATGCACACCGAGCCGGTCATGAGCAGGGTTTGAATAAATCGAATTTTCATAGCTGTCGTGTATAATACGATTCGGGGTTCGCAATTACTCAAATGTTCTCAAAATTAGCACTATTTTTCGACAACACGCGCTTCCGAAGCGGGAAGTTTGTGTTTTTTGCCGTTGATCGTTACGGTGCAGGGTGCGTCGGAGGTGTACCACCATTCGCCGCCGCGCCTCCACACGGCGACCGTAGCGGGAGTTTTGGAGTCTATCGCCACCCGACCGTCGGAGAGGGCGGTTCCGCGCGACATGAACAGTTGATCGCCGGAGACCACCGCGAAAACGGCACGGCTTTCGATGTGTTCGCACCGGGCGGGGCGCATTGTGTCGGACGAGAAAATATAGTCGACCCTGCCGTCGCGCTTGATGACCTTCACCGCCTCGACCTCGCAGACGGGATATTCGACCCGTGCGATGGAGGATGGATCGGCAGTGGTGTAAGGCTCGAACACAGCCGTAAAAGGCCGCGTCCACGCCTCGCCGTATTGCCTTGCGACGTAGGTTTGGGTCGGGCTGCTTTTCACATCGTAGGGCATCGCCACGCGGCTCATACCTTCGAGAGGTGGCGAGAGAGCCTTGAAGACCCTCCGCTGCGGCCTGCCTTTCATCCACATAGCGGTCGTGACTTCGCGTCCGTCCTTCTCCCTCATCGTGAAACGTCCCGTGATGTCATCGTCGGTCAGTGCCGCCTCCTTGTTCCACATATAAGAATAGGCGTAGAGGTGGCCGCCCGCAAAGGCAAGCTCTTCGGTCGGGGAGGTGGCCACATCGAGCGTGAACTCCTGCCCTATGTTATGATAAAAATAGTCGTGGGTCATGTCCTCTCCGTCGCGACGGCGCGAGCGGAAAACATCGACGTAATAGGCCCTTTCGAGATCGGTGTTTATGATCGCCACCGTGCGCCGCTGATCGGACTGCGTTTCGGGTTCGAGAAAGGCGAAGTCGCCGAAGACCACCCCCTCGTAATACCCGTCGCGCACTTCGGGCCGGGGATAGCATCCCTCCAGAGTGAAAGCGTGATGGGAGCGCATCACCGGATAGGACGAAATGCCGTCTACGCAGACGGTGTTGTGTGCCGGGAACTGCGAATACCACTCGGCGTAGTCGAGCGAGGTATAGCCCGCGCCCACCCCCGGATCGGGCGCGACGACATACCCCCTGCCGAAGAGTTCGAGTGAGATTCCGCCCGCGTGCATATGGTTTCCTTCGGAGCCGCACACGCTCATCATAAGGCTGCGGTCGGAGTCCATACCCGTGCGTCCTGCAAACCAACTCACTCCTTCGGAGTAGAAGGTCGGCGAGACGTAATCCTCTATTTTACCCGCCGGAACGGTCTCGTCGAGCGTCAGCGGCCGCATCGAAGTGAACGACGAGACCCTCGGGGCGATGCTCCTCACATCTCCGCCTGCCGCGCCCGTCGCTACCGCAGTGTCGATGCACTTGTACATTGCGGTAAAGAACTCCTCCTGTTCCCGTTTACCGTGGCGGCGCGCGTTGGCTATCATGCGCGGATAGAAGTCGGTGCGCATCCTTCCGTAGTGTGTGTCGCCCCAGCCGGCGTAGAGGTGCGAGCCGGGAAAGAAGTATTGCGGAATATTGCGCACGGCGAGCGCCAGCACCGGATGTGCCGCCACGAGATCGACACCGATCACATCGTCGAGCATGGCGGCAAATTCGGCGAAATCGCCCACCACGTTAGAGGCGTAACCGGGCGACTCCTCCCACGTTCCCGTCGCCGCGTCGAAACCGTACTCTATCAACTTCGCCGGCGACCACTGCCTGACCGAAGATTCGTTCAGAAGCCGGTCGAGATAGAACTGCCTGCCGCGCCCGTCGTCGAACGCCCCATCGTCGGAGAGCACCGCCGCGAGACGGAATATGAAGTGCGCCTGAAAAAGGTTCCAGTTATTATGCGGCACTCCGTTGTCGGTGATATTGTCGGCCCATTTGCGGAAAGCCGTCTCATATAGCTTCATCTTATCGGGACGGACGGCAGCCAGCCGGTCGTGCAGAAAATCGTAACACTCGGTGACCGGATCGACTGCGTTTTCGTGGATAACCTCGAAAGAGGTCAGCCCCACCAGCGTCTGCTGATGTCCGTGGTTGAGGTCTACCGGTACGTTCCGATAGTAAAGCCCCGTGACGTAGGTGTCGAAAACATCCTCCGCCATCCGTGCGTAGCGTTCGTCGCCGTTCAGCCACCATAGAAACGCCGCGTCGCGGGCAAGTCCGAGTATCTCGTTGTTTATCGACTCTATCTGTCGCCCCGTTTTGCGCGGGTCGGCCCATTCGGCCTCTCCGGTGGCGCGGTTCACCATCCACAGCCCGAGCGAGTCCTGAAACGGTTTCACATCTTCGAGCCGCGGGCGGGAGTATTGCGACGCGGTGCTGCGCGCGGCTGTGTAGCGCACCGTGGGAACGGGTGCGCGCCCTTCGGCATGGTCGAACTCCTCGCCTTTGATATAGACCTCGGTGGCGTGGCTGTCCCAATACATTTGCAGGCGGCCGACCAGCCAGTCCGGATCGGAGACGTGCCTTTGCGCATAGGGTTCGACGCGGTCGACTATCCCCTGCATTGCACGCTTTCCCGCTTCGGTCAAGAGCAGCGAAAGTATCTCGCGACGTGTGGCCTCGCCGTCGATCATGCGCGGAAATTCCTGTTTGAGCGGCGGGATGGAGATACGCTCCCCGGCGCTCACGGCAAAGCAAAGTGCCGAAAAGCAGATTGCGAGCAGGACTTTTTTCATTTTCTTAAAGGGATTTCTTATCGAGTTTTTTGTACGTTTTCAGATCGGCCGTCGTGGCGGGGAGGAAGTGCATTGCCGCGCCGCCGCGGGCTTCGAGGTGGAACCGGAGCGCGTCACCCCCGTGCACGATATATCGTGCCGTACGGACACGGGTGGGCGAAGCGACGCTTTCGTCATCGGTGTAGACCCTCATAACATAGTTCTGCCCCTTTTCGAGAAACGCGGTCGGAATCTCGACGGTGCAGGCATCGTTGCCCCCTAAAATCCCCGCGAACCACTCTTCGCCCGAGCGGCGCGCAATGGCGACGTGCTCTCCGATGGTGTCGTCCACCACGCGGGTCTCGTCCCACACGACGGGAACATTGTCGAAGAATTCGAGTTCCTCGACCTCGCGTATGCGCGCGGGAGTGTCGTACCAGTAGAGCGTTTGCAGCGGCGAGAAAAAGACGACCGGCAGCGCCAACTGGTGGGCGTGGGTGTTTTTGATCCGCGGATCGAAATAGCAGACCGTGTAGTCTGCCGCCCCGCCGAGCATTCTCGTGAAGGGGAGTATGGTGTTGTGGGTCGCGTCGGGAAACTCCTCGTTGCCCCGGATGCCTTCCTGGGTGAGCAGATTGGGGTATGTGCGCGACACCCCCGTCGGACGGTATTCGTCGTGGATATTGACCATCAGGCGATTGTCGGCCGCCAGCCGCACAAGCTCGTGCAGCCATCCTGCCCAGTATTGATTGGTGAACTGCACGAAGCCGAATTTCACCCCTGCAAGCCCCCATTCGCGGTATTTCGGAAAGATTTCGGCCGCCTGTTTTTGCAGGGCGTGCTGATTAACATAGACCCAAATGCCGATCCCCTTTTCGCGGCCGTAGGCGACCACCTTTTCCATATCTATGGGCGCCGTGACTACGCCTGCATCGCTTGCGAAATCGGTCGAAGGGCCGTACCACTTCCAGTCGTAGAGCAGATAGTCCATACCGTGGCGCGCGCAGAAATCTATCACCTCGAGGGAGTTTTCTGTCGTCAGTGTCGTTTCGCGCATTATCTTTCCGGGCTTTATCCAACTCTCGTCGGCGATTTGCGAGGGAGGATTGAGGTTCAGATAGATGTCGTTGTTTTCGAGCAGCCCCCCCGGCCTCTCCGAGGCCATGACCACCCTCCACGGCATGGAGTAAGGTGTCACCAGATCGGTGCCGTCGTCGTTTAGAACCGTCACGAGGGTGCCGGGTTTCGAGGGATGCGAAATGAATTTTCCGCGCGGAAAATCGACCACTCCCGCCTCGCCGATCGCCGCATACGTTCCGTCGGGAAGCACGAGGGTCAGGGGACGTTCGGCCGCCTGCTCCCAGCCGTCGATCGCGCGCAGTTCATAAGAAGCCTGCGCCCACTCGGCGAACCACGCTTTCGTCCCTTCGGGCAGGGTGAACTCGGTGCTCTCGGCCTTTACCCGGTGGTATATCGCGTCGGGATGCGACGGCAGAACGTATCGGAAAGCGACCCCTTCGTCGTAGGCGCGAAGTTCGATGTCGAGGCCGTAGCGCGAGCCGTCCCGTTTTGCGAAATGCACCGTGGCACCGTTCCAGGCATCCTTCACCGTCGAGCGTTCTCCATAGGGATTATGCCACCGGTCGGAGTGCGAGGCGGTCTCGTGCGAGACGTATTCAAGCCCCGCGAACCACCTTTCGCCATCCTTTTGCCACGCCTTGGCCAGCGCGCGCTCCCAAGTGCGGTTGTCGATGGTAAGCTCCATGGCCGAGGGGAGTACCACCGCCCGGCCGTCGAAAGAGGTGGACCAACATATCCGCGTCCCCTCTCCGGATTTATATATATTAACGGTTATCGCCTGCCGGCCGTCGGGCGAGACGACTTCGATCTTTTGGGCACACACGGCAGCGACAAACACCGTCGCGACGACGATCAGGATGATTTTCTTCATTTTTAATAGTGTTTAGTACAAAATACGGTGAGAGAGGCCGGTTTACTCAATGTGCAATGTAAGAAAATATCACTATCTTTACAACTTCTCCGCCACTAACCGGACTTACCATGAAAAAATTATTGTCCATCGTCGCGCTCGTCATCACCTGCTCTCCTTCGGCTTTCGGGGAGGATTACATTTTCCGGATGCTCGACGCCAGCAGCGGATTGCCCGACAACAACGTTCGCAATATGACCATGCTGCCCAGCGGGATGATGTCCATCCAGACTTCGTCGATGCTCAACCTGTACAACGGCGCCACCTGCCGCAGTTACCGCTACAATCCTTTGGAAATCCCCTACAACGAATACAGCGGCCTCAACAACGCGTTCTACGACAGCCGCGACAACGTGCTGTGGTGCACCAACAAAGACCATACATGGGTGTTCGACCTCACGTACCGGCGCTTCGAGTACAACCCCGGAGTGTTTCTCACCCCGTTCGGCATAGATGGCGGGGATGTGGGTAGCTTTTTCCTCGACAAGGGAGGCAACTATTGGGTGGTGACTGCGGAAGGTGAGATGTGGCGGTGCGACCGCTCCACCGGCAGGGCCGAACACATAGAACTGATGGATGGATTCCGCCCGCCGGTCATCATGGCCCAGCGCGAAAACCGGATATGGATGCTATCGCTGGGGGGCGTGCTCGCCGAATACGACACCGCACTCGGGCAGTTCCTCTCCATCAACCGCAACATCACCCAGAGCCAGACACTCAATTCGAGCCGCATGGACATGGTGGTGACGAGCGAAGGCAACCTGTGGATTATGTACGACCACGATCTGGTCTACTACGACGTGGCCCGGCAAAAAGCGCAGAACGTCAGACAAATAACACTCGGCTCAAACGACATCTACACAACCATCGCAATCGACCGTGCCGACAACCTGTGGGTCGGGTCGGCGCGCTCGGGGGTGAGCATCATCGACACCCGTACAATGCGCCACCGGACCCTGCCCTGGCTCGAACTGCCCGACGGAACGCGCATCTACCACCACACCGACATATCGAAAATATATATCGACGACCACGGCGGAGTGTGGATCGCCACCCTCTCCGAGGGGCTGCTCTACTGGCACAAGGATATTATCCGCCTCGACACCATCAACGACGGCTCGCTGGCGGGAGGGGAGATGAGCGACGAGAGCGTGAAATGTATGGTGGAAGATGTAGACGGGACGCTGCTCGTTGGTACCATCCGCGGCCTTTTGCGCTACGACCCCGAAACCCGCACCATGAGCGTGCCATGGCCGGAGTTGAGCGGAGAGTTGTGCATCAGCCTCTTCCGCGACAGCCGTGACAGAATATGGCTCGGAACGTTCCACAACGGCGCTTTCTGCATCGAACAGGGACATATCAGGCACTATATATACAAGGAGATGTCCACCGTCGACGTCTCCTACCACGACTCCACCCCGAACTTCAACTGTGTGAGGACATTTTACGAGGACACCGAAGGGCAGTTCTGGATCTCGGTCTACGGCGGCCTCGGCAGGTTCGATCCCGACAGCGGTGAGATAACGCTGCTGCGAGACAAGCACCCCGAACTGAAACAGTACATGATAGTGAGGGATGTGTGCGACCTGGGCGATGGAACGATTATGGTGCTGGGCGACAACGGCAGGTATGTCTTTTCACCGGCCGAAGAGCGCGTGATGTACGAAGGCAACACCCTCGCCGACCACATTCCGAGTACGCAGGCACTCATCGACCAGCGGGGACTGCTGTGGATAGCCACCGCCGACGGCATCAGCGTAGTGGATAGCAAAAACGGCCGGCCCTACTCCATCACCATGGAGAACGAGTTGCCCAACAACAACATTCTCGGCATAGCCACCGACGGGTTGGGCAATGTGTGGGCTTCGACATTCGGCTTCATCTCGCGCATCAGGCCCCTCAGGGCGCACGACGGGACGTATACATTCGCCGTGTCGACATACGGCGCGGACGACGGTGCCACGGCAAGCGCCTTCTTCCAGTGCTCGGCGGTGAGCGCATCCTCCGGGAACATCTATTTCGGCGGCGCGCACGGTATCTGCTCGGTGACACCCTCGAAACTCTACCAAACCACATACGACATCGCCCCTCAAATGGCGGCGCTCTACATATCGGGACACCCGATCGAGGTGGGAGAAGAGTTCGGCGGCAGGCAGATACTCACCTCCGAACTGCCCCAAACCCGGCACATAGAACTGCGTCACGACGAGTCGTTCCTCACCTTCGAGTTCTCGAACTTCAATTACGCCAATCCGACCCACACGCGATACAGCTACAAGCTCGAAAATTTCGACAACGACTGGAACGAGATCTATTCCCAGGCCATCGGGCGCGCCACCTACACCTTTCTCAAACCGGGCACATACCGTTTTCTGGTTAGGGCCGCCGACAACGATGTCGACTGGAGCAGTCGGTTCGCACAACTCGAGATCACGATCCGCCCTCCGTTCTGGCGCAGTACCGCGGCACTCGCCTTTTACATAGCGCTGGTGATCGCGGCGGGCGTGCTGGCCGTGCTGTGGATGATGAAACGTACCCGCCTTCGCGAAGAGGCGCGCCGGCGTGCCGAACAGCAGCAACAACAGGAGGAGATCGATCAGATGAAGTTTCGCTTCTTCACCAACATCTCGCACGAACTTCGCACTCCCCTCTCGCTCATCATACTGCCGCTGGAGGGCATCATGCGCAAAATGGAGGGCAGCCCCCTGATGGCGCAGTTCGAGACGATGCACCGCAATGTCAAAAATCTGCTCTCGCTGGTGAACCATCTTCTGGATTTCCGGAAACTGGAGATGGGCGGTGAGCGGCTGCACCTGTCGAAGGGCGACATCGGAGAGTTCATCGGCGACATTGCCGCCTCGTTTCGCGACGCCGCAGACAAAAAGGGTATCGGCATGGAGTTCGACAACGGCCTGCACGGCGGAGGGATCATGTTCTTCGATTCGTCGCAACTCTATAAAATAACGAACAACCTGCTCTCAAATGCTCTGAAATTCACTTCGAGGGGCGGGTTCATCAGCGTCCGCCTGTCGAAAGTGCACTCCGCGGGTACGGACGGCGAGGGAGGAGGGGCGGTGCCCACGGTACTGTTCGAGGTCTCCGACACGGGATCGGGCATTCCGGCGGAGGATATTCCCCACATCTTCGACCGCTTCTACCAGAGCGGCAGTTCGACTTCGATGACCGAGGGAACGGGCATAGGCCTGTGCCTGGTGAAACAATACGCCGAGATGCACTCAGGGTCGGTGACGGTCGAATCGGAAGTCGGCAAAGGGTCGGTATTCCGCGTCAGGATACCCATGACGCTCGTCCCCGAGGCGGCCGCCGAACAAGGACGCGAAGGCACATCCGAACCGGAGGCCGAAAAAATCCCCCTACCGTCGACCGCCGAGCCGCCACGGACGCATACCCTCGAAAATAAAGAGAGCACCCCGAAATTGCTGATTATCGACGACAATGTCGACTTTCGTACCTACATGGTCGCCGAACTCTCGTCGAAATACATCGTCAGCGAGGCCGAGGATGGCACCGAGGGGCTGCGCAAGGCACACAAGCTACATCCCGACATAATCGTGTGCGACGTGATGATGCCCCAGATGGACGGGTTCGAGTTGACGCGCCGCCTGAAAAACGACATCGAAACGTCGCACATCCCGATCATTCTGCTCACGGCGCGAATGTCCGACGACACCCGCCGCGAGGGTTATCTGACGGGAGGAGACGCATACATCACCAAGCCCTTCAACATGGATGTTCTGGAGGCGCGCATACAAAACCTTCTGGAGGAGCGCTGCCGCCGAATCTCTCGCTTTTCGAGCAGCGTGGAGGTGTCGCCCACCGACATCACCGTGACCACCATCGACGAAAAACTGATGACACGGATCATGGAGTGCATGGAGCGCAACATCGACAATACCGAGTATTCGGTCGAGGAGTTGAGTTCCGACGTCGGGATGCACCGCATGAACCTCTACCGCAAGTTGCAGTCGATAGCGGGAATGACCCCGTCGGAGTTTATGAGGACGATGCGGTTGAAGCGCGCCGCCGCACTTCTGCAAAACGACCCCAACCTCACCATGACCGAAGTGTCGGAGATGGCGGGCTTCAACACCACGAAGTATTTCACGCGATACTTCCGCGAGATGTTCGGTCTCACCCCGTCGCAGTATGCCGCGCAGTTCAAAAAATAGTTTTCACCCGCGGCACAAAAAGAACAGACGGGCACCATTCGCAGGGTGCCCGTCTGTTGAGTTTCGGCAGATACGGTTAATCTTGATAAAATAACATCGTACTCCAACCCACCTGGTCGAAAGTACCGCTCGTGCCGTTGTTGTAACTGCTGTCACCGGCTCCGCGGTCGCCCGTCAGAACACCGTCGAGATAACGGGTTTGGTCGGCAAACAGTTTGGTGTAGTAGTATGCCTTCTCTTCGACACCCTTTGCCTTGTAGTGGTTCCAGATGAGGTCCCAGCACGGACGGATGGTTCCCCTCTGTTCATTAGATATTCTCGTATGTATGGCACCATGACCCGAACAGGGCGGCTTCTGGCAATATTCATACCTTTGGAACGGAGGCAAACCGGATCCATCGTCGGGAGTGATGTAGCTGCCATTCACCCGAACGTTGTACTTGGCGGTGTATTCGGCCATCGCAAGCACCTTGTCGTTCTCCATACCGAAGAAATCGAGGCCGATGCTTTGGGCGATCTTGCACACCTCGGCGCATATCGAGATCACCAGCGTGGAGTGACCCTGGTCGCGGCCCGACTCCATGTTCTGCGCCAAGAGCACACTCTTGTCTTCGGGGTCGGGAGCGGGATCGAACGGGATCATGTTGTTGATAGCGCAACTGCCCTCTCCCTCGCGGAAGTTCATATAGCCGAAGTTGATGATCTCCGGGTCTTCCAGCAGAATACCTATCGCCAAGACCGAAGCGAGATTTGCGAGTTCCCAGTTCGACCAGTAGTGGAGGTTGCAGACACCCGAGCCGCCATGAGTGGTGAGGAACCAATAGTTCTTGGAATACCAGACTTCTCTCATCCATGTTTTGAATGCGTTGAATTCACTCCGTTTCCAACCTGAATAATTCCTCATCAGCTCTCCGGCATTAGCAAACTGATAGCCTTGGAATCCTGCCAACAGATATTGGTTGTTATCGTTGGCCGTGATCCTTTTGCAGGTTTTCGCCCACTGGTTCAGGATGTCTATTGCCTTGTCCGCGAATCTGGTGTCGCCCGTAATGTGCC
>QMCE01002809.1_pt1 | contig 12166 bp, 9 predicted proteins | sample 1821851 | NCBI WGS metagenome assembly QMCE01 (sample SAMN09453174, study PRJNA476694) | Termite gut metagenome, whole genome shotgun sequencing project. | isolation source: worker | host: Odontotermes sp. | place: South Africa:Pretoria | collected 2016-01-28
TGGCTTATGTGGCGGAGGCTGGGCGGCTACACCGGCGACTGCTGCGGCGCGACGTTCCTGTTGTGCGAGGTTTCATTCTGGATCGGGATATGGATCGCGGGGCTGTGACGGGGGCTGTGACGGAGGTTTGGCTGGTGCGCCACACCGCGGTGAAAGTTCCCCGGGGAATGTGCTACGGGCGAAGCGATGTTCCCCTGCGCGATAGTTTTGCGGACGAGGCCGAGGCGGTGTGCGACGGGCTTCGGGGGGTCGATTTCGACTCGGTGTGGTGCAGCCCTCTGGGCCGTTGCACGAAACTTGCCGGGGCGTGCGGCTATCCCGACGCGCGGCTCGACGACCGCCTCCTCGAGCTCGATTTCGGCGACTGGGAGCTGAGATATTTCGACGAGATAGACGATCCGCAACTACAAATCTGGTACGCCGACCACCTCCGCGCCCGCCCCACGGGAGGCGAAACCTTCACCGCGCAGTGCGCCCGCGTGGCGCAGTTCCTCGACGAGGTCGGGGCGTCGGGCCAGCGCCGCGCACTGGTCTTTACCCACGGCGGAGTAGTGGTCGCGGCAGGAATAGCGGCGGGCCTTTTCACCCCCGAGGAGGCTTTTTCCCACATCCCCCCCTACGGCAGCATCACGAAAATAGATATACCACGGCCACTCTGAGGGCCATTGCGAGCATCACCGCCATCGTCTCCGTCCGGCGGCCGACCCTCACGGCGCGCTCCATGTCGGGCGTGTCGAGCGTGCGTTCGCGCGTGCCGATGTAAGGTTTCTCGACCCGCTGGCCGAAGTAGTCGTGCGCCCCGCCGAACCGGCAATCGAGTATGCCGGCAAGCGCGGCCTCGGGCCATCCCGAGTTGGGGCTTGAGTGCTGGCGACCCCAGCGCGTCACGAACCTCCACAGCCCGGGCCGACCCGCCACAACGATCATCAACAGAGCCGTGATCCGCGCCGGAACCCACCCCGCAACGTCGTCCATGCGCGCCGCCACCCGACCGAAAAGCGCGTAACGCTCGGTGCGGTAGCCGATCATCGAGTCGAGCGTATTCACCATCTTGTAGGCCACCATGCCCGGCACACCCGCGACGGAAAACCAGAACATGGGGGCTACAACCCCGTCGTTGAGATTTTCGGCCAGCGTTTCGAGCGCGGCGGTGCGTATCTCGTCGGCCGACAGGTTCGAAGTGTCGCGCCCAACGATGCGGCCAACCTGCCGCCGGCCCTCGTCGAGCGAACGGTCGACGGCCCGAAAAACCTCGCGCACCTCGCGCACAAGGGTCGTTCCGGCCAGCGAATAGAACACAAGCACCGTCTGAGCAGCAAGGCAAAAGATCGGGGTGACCTCCGCCAGCCCTCTCTGCAATGCCCACACCGCGGCGGCTGTGGCGGCAGTAAGACCAACGGCGAGCAGCCCGCCCTTCAAAACCCGCCGCCGCCCGCGGTTGAGCCACCGCTCGCCCATAGCGATCAGCCGCCCGAACCCAACCACCGGATGCGGCAGCCACCTCGGGTCGCCAAAACAGCCATCGAGCGCCCATCCGGCCAACAACGGCCCAACGATCGACATTAAAAGGTAAATGCCGAAAAGTATGGCTAATACTATGCTCAGCGCTAATTCCATCGCTCCAGAGCGTTGATTAACAGATCGTTTTCGGCCGCCGACTGCGCCGCGACGCGGAAGTGGCGGGGAGATAGTCCGCGGAAATTGGCCGCGTCGCGGATCAATATCCCCTCGCGCCTCACGAGCCATTCTTTAAGCTCGGCCGCCGTGCCTGTGCCTGTGCGGGGCGAGATCTCCACCAGCATGAAGTGGGTGTCGGTGGGCTGCGGAGTGCCGCACCCCGTCGCCACGATGGCACGGGCCAGACGCGCGGCCTGGCGGAGCATTGCCTCCAGCGAGAATCCACCCACCCCCTCGCGCAGAAGGAACCGACCCGCCTCGATCGCCACCGCGTTCACCGACCACGGCATACGCAGCCGCCGAACCCCGTCGCACAGCGCGGCCGAAGCGGTGAGCCAGCCCAGCCGGAGTCCCGGCACGGCGTAACGTTTTGTCATCGAGTGGACCAATATCAGATTATGGCGCGCGAGGGCCTCGGCGGCGGAGATCAGTGGCCGCAGAGTGAAAGCCTCGTAGGACTGGTCGACCACAAACGTCACCTCGGGCCGCGAGTCGATAGCCGCCAGCAGACGGTCGCGCTCCCAGGCCCGTCCCGTGGGGTTGTTCGGGTTGCAGCACCACACCGAGCGGCAGAGTGCGGGCGGATCGTAAGGGTCGGCTATCGACAACGGTTCGACCCCTCCGCCGTAGAGTCGGCAGGCGTCGCGATACTCGGCGAAGGTGGGTTCGACTATCGCCGCCGGGCCATTGCCCGTCAAAAAATGAGCGACCAGATAGATCGCCTCGGTGGCGCCGTTGGTCACCACTACCTGGCGCGGCGAAAGGCCCACGCTGTCGGCCAACTCCCCTTCGAGCGTCAGCGGCTCGGGCTCGGGATAGTGTTCTATCACGTGCAGCCGTGAGGCGAGGTGTGCCCGCAGCGCGCTGTGGTCGATGCCGCCCGGAATGTTCGAGCTGAAATCGGCGCGGATGGCCGCCCCGCCGCCGTATTTGTGGCGGTCGTCGCCGTGTCCTTCGATCATTGCGGTGAGAGTATTTCGTAGATCCGGGCGATGTCGACGTGGCGCCTGATGTGGTCGGCGAGGCGGTCGTATTGTCGCTGTTTGAACTCCTCGTGTGTCCCCTCGGGTGCGGCGACTCCGAGCAGTCGTTCGGTGAACGGGGCGTTGTCGAGAATACCGTGCAGGTATGTTCCTACTCTTCCGCGCCCTCGACCCGCTCGGTGCGCCCCATGTGGATCTCGTAACCGGTGCAGGGACGATCGTCGCCCGCGAGGTGGAAAACCCGACGCCGGGTGATCTTGTCGCCGCCGATGGTGGTGATGACGGGCAGCAGCCCGAGGCCCGGCAGCGTACCAGGCGAACCCTCCACTCCGTCGGGGTCGCTCACGCGGTGGCCCATCATCTGGTAACCGCCGCAGATGCCCAGCACCGTCGCCCCTCGTCCGTGGGCCTCGACTATGGCGCGGGCCACGCCGCTGCGTTGGATCGCGGCGAGGTCGGCGAGGGTCGATTTGCTGCCCGGAACGATTATGATCCCGGCGCGGGCCAGTTCGTCCGCCTCGTCAGTGTAATAGAGGTGCAGGCGCGGGTCGCGTTCGAGGGCGTCGAAGTCGGTGAAGTTGGATATGTGGGGCAGCCTGACCACGGCGACGTTTATTGTTCCGGCTCCGGCTCGGTCTTCCGCCCTGTCGCGTTTTCCGGCGAGGGCCACCGAATCCTCGGCCTCGATGGCGATGTCGGTGAAGTGGGGCACGACCCCGAGAACCGGCACTCCGCACAGCTCCTCCATCATGCGACGGCCCTGGTCGAACAGCCTCATGTCGCCGCGGAATTTGTTGACAATGATGCCCCGGATGCGCGCCCTGTCTTCCGGGGTCTGGAGCATGATCGAGCCGTAGACCGACGCGAACACCCCCCCGCGGTCGATGTCGGCCACGAGCACCACCGCTGCGTCGGCCCGGGCGGCCATCGGCATGTTCACTATGTCGCCCTCGCGCAGGTTGATCTCGGCGATGCTGCCCGCGCCCTCCATCACTATGGGGTTGTGGCGCGCGGCCAGACGGTCGAAGGCCGCGCGGGCCTCTTCCCGCAGCATCTGTTTGCCTTCGCCCCGGAAGTACTCCCACGCGTCGGCGTTGCCCACCGGACGGCCGTTCAGCACCACCTGCGAGGTGAGCTGCGACGAGGGTTTGAGCAGCACGGGGTTCATGTCGGTGTGGGGCTGGATGCCCGCCGCCTCGGCCTGCACGGCCTGGGCGCGCCCCATCTCGCCGCCTTCGGGTGTGACGGCCGAATTGAGGGCCATGTTCTGCGCCTTGAAGGGTGCGGGCCGGTAGCCGTCTTGCAGGAATATGCGGCACAGGGCGGTTGCGATCACGCTTTTGCCCACGTCGCTTCCCGTTCCGGCGAGCATTATGGGTTTTAGTTTCGGCTTCATCGGGTGCGGCGTTTGTAGGCGAACGACTTCCACAGATCTTCCGGCACCCCGGCGCGCCCCATCTCCTCGCGGGCGAGGGCGAAGAGCAGGTCGGACAGGCGGTTGACGAACCTCAACAATTCCGCGGGAAGCGGATCGGCGCGGTGCAGCGTCCACAGCCTCCGCTCGGCCCGGCGTGCGATGGCTCGGGCGGTGTGGAGTTGCGCGGCGAGGGGTGTTCCGCCCGGCAAAACGAAGTAGTCGCGGTCGGGGCAGCGGGCCATCAGGGCGTCGATCCACTCCTCGCACCACCGGTCGAGCGCGGGATCGAGCGTGTTGGGGTTTGCCTCGCGCCTTTCCGCGGGCGTGGCGGTGAGGCTCATGGCGGCCATCATCTCGCGCTGCACGCGGTGCAGGCCCTCGTGCCGGTCGTCGGCGGGTGGCATCAGGGAGCGCACCACGCCGAGCGAGCAGTTGAGTTCGTCGAGCGTGCCGACGGCTTCGATCCTCGGGTCGTCCTTGGGGACGCGGCCCCCGCTGTGGGCGTTCCCACCTCCGTGGATCCCGGTGGTGCCGCCGTCGCCTCCGCGGGTGTATATTTTTCCGGCCATAGCGTGATCTATTCGTCAAAAAGTTTCGTGGGGTCGCCGCCGTCGGCCCAGTAGAGGTGGGTGTAGCCGGCGATCGTGTTTTTACGTCGGTAAAGCGGTGTGGCAACCTCTTCGCCTCGCGCCGAGAATACGCGCGCCACGGAAGGCAGCTCGCCGCGAACGGTCGAGTAGTGGAATTCGTGGCCGCGCAGGCGTTGGCCGTTTTCCAAGTGCAGCTCGCGGTAGCCGAGGCGAAGGCGCATTCCTTCCATCGTGCCGTCCAGAGGCAGCACTCCGCACATCGGGGCGGAGTCGAGCGTGCGGCACAGGTAGAGCATCCCACCGCATTCGGCCAGGATGCGGCCGCCGCTTTCGGCGTGGTCGCGGATCGCGGCGCGCATGGAAGTGTTGGCGGTGAGGCGGTCGGTGAAGAACTCGGGGTAGCCTCCGGGTATATATATAAGGTCTGCCCCGGGCGGGGGCGTGGCGTCGGTCAGGGGCGAGAAAAATTGCAGCTCCGCGCCCTGTTCACCGAGTCGGTCGAGGTTCGCGGGGTAGATGAAGTTGAAGGCTTCGTCGCGGGCGATGGCGATTTTGGTTGAACGTTGAACGTTGAAAGTTGAAAGTGATGGCGCGGCGGGTTTCGGGCCTCGGGTCAGTTCCAATAATCTGTCGAGGTCGACGTTTTGTTCGAGGGCTTCGGCTATGGCGTCGATGGTGGGCGAGAAGGCGTCGAGGTTTTCGATCGACAGCCCCAGGTGGCGCGAAGGGGCGGCGAACGACTCGCTGCGGGGCAGCCAGCCCAGAGGCTCCACACCGGCGTCGCGGGCCGCGTCGCGCAGGAACGAGTAGTGCGAGGCCCCGCCGACGCGGTTGAATATCACTCCCGCGATCTCGACCCCGGGCCGGAAGCCGCGGAAACCCCACAGCAGCGGCGCCACCGAATAGGCCGTCGAACGCGCGTCGACGACCAGCACGACCGGCAGCCCGAGAGTCCGCGCAACTTCGGCGCTGCTCCCCTCGCCGGCCCGCCAGCCGTCGAAAAGCCCCATCACACCCTCGGCGACGCACGCGTCGGCCCCGACACCGAAACGGGCATAAAGTTTGCGGAGATGATCGGCCGAGGCCATCCACGGATCGAGGTTGATGCTCTCCCTCCCCGCTGCAAGGCGATGGTACATGGGGTCGATGTAGTCGGGCCCGCACTTGAATGGCTGCACGGCGAGGCCGCGGCACACAAGGGCGCGCATCAGCCCCAGTGTGACGGTGGTCTTTCCACTGCCCGACGCGGGGGCGCCGATCAAAAATTGGCTTTGCATGGTACAAAGATACGGAATAATTATTTACCTTTGCGCCGCGTCAAGGTGATACCGCCGCGACATTTGCGGCGGTATAAAGAGGGAATCCGGTGGAAATCCGGAGCAGTGCCCGCTACTGTTACCCCCCGCCAGGGCCGGATGCGATCTGAGAAAATGCCACTGTCGCGAGCAAAACAATGCGATGGGAAGGCGGCATCCGGCAGGGGGAAAGCCAGGAAACCTGCCTCGACGAATTAGGGACGTGTCGCGCACCTCGGGGACAAGGACGCCGCGTCGCAGAAGTTACTCCAAAACAGTAAAGATGCGGTATGGACTTTACACCCTGTCGCTCGTTTTTTCGGTAGCCCTCGCCCCGGTCACGGTGCGGGCGCAGCGGGCCGATTCGCTAACCATTGCCATTGACGAGGTGGTGGTTACCGGCACCGGCACCGAACACTATTTCAAAGAGGCCCCCGTGCAGACCGAGGTCATCACCTCGCGCATGTTGCGGGGATACTCGGGCCGCTCGCTGGGCGATATTCTGGCGGGGCTGAGCCCCTCTTTCGACGTTTCGCAGGGCGACATGGGCGCGGGCCTCAACATGGGCGGGCTGGGGAACGCATACGTGTTGATACTTGTGAACGGCAAGCGGCTGCACGGCGATCTGGGAGGCCAGAACGATCTGGGGTTGATAGACGCCGCCGACATAGAGCGCATCGAGATAGTTCGGGGGGCGTCGTCGTCGCTCTACGGATCGGACGCCATAGCGGGAGTGGTGAACGTCATCACGCGCCGGCATCGCGACATTCCGCTCGTCGTGGAGAACACCACCCGTCTGGGCAGCTACTTCGACCTTGAGCAGCACAACGCCGTCGCGTTTTCGGTGGGCCGTTTCACATCTACCACAAAATTCTCGCTCCAGCACACCGACGGGTGGCAAAACACTACGCAGGAGTGGTATCGCGACCATCTTTTCGAAAATTCCACCACCCAGACCGTGAGCGCGTTCTGGAGCGAGCGCGTCGATCAGGAGTTGGCGTGGGCGAGCCGCGACGGACGCTGGGATCTGTCGGGGTCGGGGATGTATTACCGAAAACTGCTTGTGCATCGTCCCGGGTCGCCGCGCTGGAGGGCCTTCAATCCGCTCTACCACGATCAGGGCTATGGCGCCTCGGCGCGTTTCAAGCCGTCGGACGGAGCCACCATTACGCTCGACGCCTCGTTCGACCGTCATGTCTACCTCTATGATTATTACAACCGCTACATCGACGAGTTTATCCGCCCCGTGGTGGAGGATGGCAAACTGGTGCGGGTGCCGTTCCACATGGTTTACTTTCCGGGCGACCGCTCCACCGAGAGCGACCAGCGGCGGTGGACGCTGCACGGTAAAGGGGTTTTCAAGCCGGACGAAAAACACACCCTTTCCACCGGTGTGGAATGGATACGCGACGCGCTGGTGGCCCCGAACCGAATGGAGCGCGATCGCGCGTCGACGCACACTCTGTCGTTTTACGGGCAGGACGAGTGGAACATCACCCCGGGGATCAACCTCACCGCAGGGGTGAGGGTGGTGGAGCACCGTTCGTTCGGATGGACGGCCACGCCCAAAGTGTCGGCGCTGTGGAAGCTCGGCAGGTGGAACCTGAGAGGGACTTACTCGCGCGGTTTCAAAGCCCCGACGGTCAAGGAACTTTACTACTTCTACGAGCGCACGATGATGGGCAAGCTGAGGCTCTACATCGGCAACACGGAGCTGAGGCCCGAGACTTCGAACTACTATTCGTTCGGCCCGGAATACCACGGCCGCCGGTTCTCGCTCTCGCTCACGGGGTCGCTCAACCGCGTTCGCAACATGATCGCGCTCGCGGGGGTGCCCGTTCCGCCCGAGTACACGAGCGACGAGGGGACGGAGTATGACGGAGCGATGCAGTACGTCAACATGGAGGACGCGCGACTCACTGCGTTCGAGGCGACCTTCACGTGGCGGCCGGGCGCGGGATTCTCGCTGGGCGGCGGATACAGTTGGCTCCACACGACGGCAAATCTCGTTGACGCCGAAGCGAGCGCCGAAGCGGGCCACACAGTCATAGAACGCCGACCGGTGGACGGCACAGCCAGGCATCGAGCCAACGTTCGCGTCGGCTGGCGGCACGACTGGCCGCGCTACGGTCTCGACGTGGGGTTGTTCGGGCGCGGCCAGACCGAACGGTACTACAAGGAGTATGGCAACGCTCCGGGCTACATCACGTGGAGGCTCAACACGACGCACAAGATCGTCGATGGGAAACGCTGGTCGCTCGATCTTTCGGCGGGCGTCGACAACATATTCAACCACCGGGAGCTGCACCCCTACGGCTACAACTACGGCACAACCACTCCGGGCCGGACATTTTTCGGGGCGGTGACGGTGCGCTTCGGGACAAAAAAAACATCACGCTAACCTTTTAATTGATAAATAACTAACGATCATGAGAACAACACTCAAAACCATGATGCTGGCGGCCATAGCCATCGCGTCGGCAACCTTCGTCTCGTGTAACGAGGGCGGCGACGAGCCTCCGCGCAAAATCCTGACCTACGAAAAGACAAGCGACACCGCGCTGCTGCTCGTAACCTTCGGCTCGACCTGGGACGACCCGCAGAAGACCTACAAAGCTCAGATCGAACAGTTCCGTAAAGAATTCCCCGCCGCCGACATCTTCTTCTCGTTCACATCCAAGACCTGCATCAACCGCTGGCTGGCCGACACGGGCGAGGCGTTCGTCACCCCCGACCTCTATCTTGAGTCGTTCATCGAAAAGGGTTACAAGAATGTTTACGTCCAGTCGCTGCATGTGATCCCGGGCGAGGAGTTCCAGCTTTTGAGAGACCACTATGTGAAGACGTGCTACAACTTCCAGGTGCGCGACATGGACCCGGCCCCCGCTCCGGCCATTCTGGGTGCGCCGCTATTCGCCTCGGCCGACGATGTGGAACGGGTAGGCAAGATTCTTGCCGATACGTTCAAAACTCAGCTTCAGAACGGCGAGGCGGTGGCATTCATAGGTCACGGCAACCCGCTGGCCGACTATGCGCATGCCAACGTTCCATACTTCGAGATCGAAAAGTGGATGAAGGAGTACGCGAAAACCACATACGGCAACGACAACATTTTCGTGGGCACGGTGGACGATCCAGCGATGCTGCTCGACTACGTGATAGAGAGCATCACGGCGGCGAACTTCCCCAAGGACAAGACCGTGAACCTCCACCCGCTGATGACAATAGCCGGAGACCACGCCAACAACGACATGGCGGGCGACGAGGATAGCTGGGCCACCGAACTGCGGGCCAACGGCTGGAACAAGATCAACGCCGTGTACAAGGGTCTGGGTGACTATCCCGAAATCAACAAAATTTGGATCGAGCACCTGCGTTACGCTATTGCCCATCCCGCCGAAGGACATTAATTTTGCAAAATAACGAATGAAAAAGAATCACATTATCTACATCGCCTCGGCTGCCGTGCTGGCCATCTGCACGGCGGCCCCCGCGGCGGCACAGGAACAGGAGCAACAGAGAACGCACGGCCGCGATATCACGGTGGAGGCGCATCCGATCAATCCGGTGGTGGTGACAGGAACCGGAACACACAGCCGGGTGAGCGAAACGGCGATCCCCGTGAAGGTCATCTCGGCCGACGAACTTACGACGTCGGGAGCCACCACGCTCGAAGGGGCGCTGCTCAAACTCGACCCGTCGTTCTCCACCGTGTCGCTGTCGACCATGGGCAGCACCCTGTCGATGAACGGGCTGGAGGGGAAGTACATTCTTTTTATGGTGAACGGACGGCGGATGATAGGCGCGGGTAACGACGCTCCCGACCTGAGCCGGATCGACCTTGCCAATGTGCGCCGGATAGAGATCCTCGACGGTGCCGCCTCGACGCTTTACGGCAGCGACGCCATAGCCGGCGTGGTGAACATCATCACCGAGGATGGACGGCGGGGTATAGACATCGGCGCGCGGTCGAGCGTTCGCAACCACGGCCGGATGGAGCATTCGGTCGACGTCGACATACGTCCGGGCCGCTTCGGCAGCTACACATCCTACACGCGCCAGCAACAGGGCGGATGGATGCTCAACCCGATGGAGCAGAACGCCTCGAACGAGCTGATCCCCACCACGCGCTACGCCTCGTTCCCGCAGCGGTCGGACAACATCTCGCAGCGATTCACCTACGACTTCTCGCCGAGACTCGCCGCGTGGGTCGAAGGGTCGTTCTACGACTACAAACAGGACAGGCCGCTGACCATCGACGACCGCGAAACAGACTACAAATACAATATGCTGCACCGCAACTACACCTATGGTGCGGGGCTGAGCTACACCGTGACGCAGCGATTCTCGCTGACGGCCGATTTCCACTCCGACAACTATTCGTCGAAGTACGGCTACACGCGCCAGGACGGAGATTTCGAGCCCGGCGACGTGCAGACACGCCTTGCCACAAACTTTACGCAGGCCACGGTGAAGGGGATCTTCTACCTCGGGGCGCACAAACTTTCGACCGGGGTGGAATATCTCGACGACCGGTTGGACGATTTTATCGCCTCGTCGGCGACGCTGGCCGAGCCGGTGTCGAACTACACCCTGGCGGCGCTGGCACAGGACGAGATACGCATCTCGCGCCGGCTGCAAGCCGTGGTGGGGGGACGTCTGTTCCACCACGAGGTGTTGGGCACTCACGCCACACCGACGGCGGCGCTGATGTTCTCGGCGGGCCCGTTCCGCCTTCGCGCCTCCTACGCAAACGGATACAAGACCCCCGCGTTGAGCGACATCCACACATTCTTCGTCAGCCGAGCCGGTGAACTTACAATAGGCGACGAAAACCTGAGGCCCGAAAAGAGCAACTACGGATCGCTGAACGCCGAGTGGACGACCGGACGGCTGACCCTCTCGGCAACGGGTTATGTCAACTCTCTGCGCGACAAGGTGGAGTCGGTTTCGACCGAGGTGAGCGATGCCGAACTTGCACATTACCAGCAACTGTACGGCGACAAGGTGACGAGCCACACCGTGAAGAAACGCGCGAACATTGACCGCGCGAGGGTCGTGGGAGCATCGCTGCGCGCCAAGGCCGACCTGGGGGCGGGATTCATTGTGAGCGGATCGTACAACTACACCGACGGACGCAACCTTTCGGCCGGGGACGATGCCGACGACCGCCTCGACAAGCTCATTCCGCACGCCGCCGCCGTGGGTGTCCAATGGCAGCGCTCGTGGGGACGCTACCGCCTGAGTGTCGATCTGGACGGACGATACTCCGCGCCGCGTTACTCGACCACCTACTCGCCGCGGTTCGGCGACGCCCCGGCATACTCGCTGTGGGATCTGGTGACCACGCACACATTTACGCTCGGCAGCGTGGTGCTGACCCCGGCGGCAGGCATCGAGAACGTCTTCGACTATCGCGACGACCGCCCGGCATACATGTACTATGTGAACGCCTCGGGCAAGGGTGCGAGCGGCATCTCGCCCTACGCCACCCTCACCCCGGGTCGCACGTTCTTCCTCGCGCTGTCGATACGTTTCCGCAGATGACTCATAACTCATAACTTCTTTTTATCTTTGTATCATGAAAATAACCATCGCCGGAATAGGCCCCGGAGGGCCCGAAGACATAACACCCGCCGCCATCGGTGCGGTGAGCGAGGCCGACGCCGTGGTGGGTTACAAATACTACTTTCAGTTCATCGCCCCCTACGTGCGCAAGGGGGCGATGTGCGTCAACACGGGCATGAAACGCGAGCGGGAACGCGCCGCCCAGGCCCTGCGGCTCGCATCGGAGGGCCACAGTGTGTGCGTCATTTCGTCGGGCGACGCCGGGATCTATGGCATGGCGCCGCTGATACTCGAGATGGCGCGCGAGCAGGGCATCGCCGCCTCCGACCTCGAAATAGAGGTTGTGCCGGGGGTGAGCGCTTTCCAGAAGGCGGCGGCGTTGCTGGGCGCTCCGTGCGGCCACGACCTGTGCCTGATTTCGCTGTCCGATCTGATGACCCCCTGGGAGGTGATCGAGCGGCGGATCAGGGCGGCCGTCGAGGGCGATTTTGTGACGGCGGTCTACAACCCGCGCAGCGCGGGTCGTTGGTGGCAGCTCGACCGGCTGCGCGATCTGTTTCTGGCCGGACGCGCCGCGACCACGCCCGTGGGATGGGTGAGACAGGCGGGACGGCCCGATCAGAGCGTTCGACTGAC
>QMCE01001684.1_pt1 | contig 12161 bp, 12 predicted proteins | sample 1821851 | NCBI WGS metagenome assembly QMCE01 (sample SAMN09453174, study PRJNA476694) | Termite gut metagenome, whole genome shotgun sequencing project. | isolation source: worker | host: Odontotermes sp. | place: South Africa:Pretoria | collected 2016-01-28
ATGTACGCGAAGCGGACGATATTCGATATAGTCCTGCCCTATTTACTCGCGGGTGAACCTGTCAGCGCAAACTGGCTCGCGGGGCTTGGTAACGGCGGACTGTGCCTGAATTGCGAGGATTGCCGCTATCCGAACTGCATGTTCGGCAAGGGAGTGTAGCATGAAATTAACGCATATAGACGCCCAAGGAAACGCTCGGATGGTGGACATAGGCGATAAAGAAATTATGGCTAGGCAGGCTATTGCCGCAGGCGGCATTCGCGTGAGCCGTGAGTGCTTCGACGCCGTCTCTTCGGGCAATGTAAGCAAAGGCGACGTATTGGGCGCGGCGCGCGTAGCGGGGATCATGGCCGCAAAGCGAACGAGTGAGCTTATCCCGCTATGCCACAGCTTACGCCTCACGGGCTGTCAGGTGGACTTGATGCTGGACGAAGCGGCTTTAGAGATCATCGCGATGTGTACGGTACGCTGCGACGGCAAAACCGGCGTGGAGATGGAGGCCTTATGCGGCGTTTCCGTTGCGCTTTTGACGGTATACGACATGTGCAAGGCGCTCGACAAGCGCATGGTGATCGGAAATATTCGCCTCGTCGAAAAGACCGGCGGTAAATCCGGGCGTTTTCGCTTAAAGGATACGCCATGACCGACCGGTTTGGCCGAAAAATCGACTATATGCGCGTTTCCGTTACGGATCGTTGCAACCTCCGCTGCAAATATTGTATGCCGGACGGCATAGAGCCCGTTTCCCACGGCGATGTTTTGGGCTATGAGGAAATACTGCGCCTTTGCGAAATCGCTGTGCAATTGGGAATAGATAAGTTTAAAGTCACAGGCGGCGAGCCCCTTGTCCGGCGCGGCTGCGTCGATTTTATCGCGCGGCTTAAGCGATTGCCCGGCGTTGAACAGGTTACGCTTACGACGAACGGCGTATTGCTGGAAGACCATCTCGACGCATTGCTGTTTGCGGGCGCAGACGGAATAAACATAAGCGCCGATACGCTAAACCCTGAGAAATACCGCGCGCTCACCGGCTGCGGCAAGAGCCCCAAGCTCGAGAGAATCGTATACGAATGCGTCCGGCGCGGTATTAAAACAAAAGTGAACGCCGTGCTCCTTGAAGAAACCTTCGGCGGCATCGCCGAGCTTGCGGGGCTGGCCCACGCGTGGCCTGCGGACGTGCGCTTTATCGAGCTAATGCCCGTGGGCGAAGCCGCTAAAATAAAAGGCGTGAGCATGGAGGCGGCTATGGAACGCCTGCGGGAATATCTGCCGGATTTGCGCCCTGTTGACGAGCGGCGAGGCAACGGCCCCTCCAGCTACTACGCCTCCGAGAGCCTTTTAGGGCGCATCGGTTTTATCGGCGCGATGAGCCGGGGCTTTTGCGGGCGCTGTAACCGCGTCCGGCTGACCAGCGCCGGGGTTTTAAAGCCATGCCTTTCTTACGAAGACGGCGTGGATTTACTAACCCCGCTGCGCGGCGGCGCGTCCGACGAAGCGCTGCTAAAGCGAATGCGGGCCTGTATAGATACAAAGCCCCGCGCGCATTGCTTCAACAGCGCGAAGAGCGTTACGGAGCGCAAAGCGATGAATGAAATCGGAGGCTGAACATGGGCAAGATTTTGGCGGTTTGCATGGGCGAAAAACGCGGCGAAGCGAAGCGTGACGTTACGAGCGGCTATTTTAAAGAAAACTGGGGGCTCGACGGCGACGCCCACGCTGGGCATTGGCATCGCCAGGTCAGCTTATTGGGCGCGGATAAGATTCGCAAGTTCAATGAAAGCGGCGCAAACGTTCAATTCGGCGACTTTGGCGAAAATCTCGTCGTCGAGGGGATCGATTTGAGCGCGCTGCCCATAGGCGCGCTGCTTAGCTGCGGGAGCGTCATGCTCGAAATAACGCAAATCGGCAAGCAGTGCCATACGCATTGCGAAATCTACGAGCGGATGGGTGATTGCATAATGCCCCGCGATGGGGTGTTCGCCCGCGTACTAAAGGGCGGCGAAATCGTAGCAGGCGACGATATGGCCATTGAAACGCGCGCGGCTCCCCCGCCTTGGCGGGCCGCCGTGATTACGCTCAGCGACAAGGGGGCGGCGGGCGAACGCGAGGATAAGAGCGGCCCCGCAATCGCGGCGCGGCTGCGTGAAAACGGCTGCGAAATCGTCCGCGAATTGCTCTTGCCCGACGAGCGAGAGCAGCTCGAAGCCGCTCTCATAGACCTATGCGACTATGCGCGGCCGGACTTGATCTTCACCACCGGCGGCACGGGCTTCTCCCCGCGCGATATTACGCCTGAGGCCACGCTGGCCGTAGCCGAAAAACGCGCCGACGGCATATCCGAAGCCATTCGCGCAGCCAGCATGCGCATAACCCCGCGCGCCATGCTTTCGCGGGGCGTAGCCGTTATCAGGGGAAGTACGCTGATAATCAACCTGCCGGGCAGTCCGAAGGCGTGCTTGGAGAGTATGGACGTATTCTTGGACGTCATCCCACACGCGATGGAGCTGCTGCGCGGCGCGGCGCTGGAGTGCGCACGATGAAGAAGCTAACCACACTGGCGCTATCTCTGCTCCTGTTGCCGTGCGCCGCGTGCAGCGCCCCCGCCACCGCCGCAGCGCCCGCGCATGTACCAACGGCGGCCACAACCCCGGAATCCAAGCCCACGCCCACGCCTGAGCTTACTCTGGAGCCCATGGAGTTGATCATATTCGCGGCGGCTTCAATGACTGAGACTCTCGAAGAGATCGCGGGCCTTTATAAGCAGGCCGCCCCGAGCGTTACGCTGACGTTTAACTTCGATTCCTCCGGCACGCTCAAGGCGCAGATTCAGGAGGGCGCGGCGTGCGACGTGTTTATCTCCGCCGGGCAGGCGCAGATGAACCAGCTCGATATAAGCGCCGGTCTGTCCGTAAACGCAGACGGGCTGGACTTCGTGCTGCAAGGCACGCGGCTCGACTTGCTTGAAAACAGAGTTGCCCTCTGCGTCCCCGACGGCAACCCCGCCGCCATAGAAAACTTCGCCGACTTGGCCGATAAGCTCCAAAATGAGGAAAAACTACTCTTCGCGATGGGCAACAGCGACGTGCCCGTCGGCCAGTACACGCAGAAAATCCTCTCTTATTTCGGGCTGAACGAGGAGGAGCTTGCGTCAGGCGGCAAGATCACCTACGGCAGCAACGTTAAAGAAGTCGCGACGCAAATATCCGAAGCCAGCGTCAGCTGCGGCGCAGCGTACTATACCGACGCCTTTAGCGCGGGCCTCGAAGTGCTGGACTGCGCGAGCGCCGAGATGTGCGGGCGAATTATCTATCCCGCCGCCGTCGTCAATACGAGCGCGAACGCCGACGCGGCGAAAGCCTTCCTCGAATACCTGCAAACGCCGGAAGCGACGGCGGTATTTGAAAGAGCAGGGTTCGCAAAAGCGTAGATTGCAGGAGGTCGTACTTGAACCTATACCCGCTCTTTAATTCATTGCGCATCGCGGCAATAAGCTGCGCAATCGTCTTCTTCACGGGCATATTTGCGGCGTATTACGCCGCGAGACTCCCCCGCGCTATTAAGGGGCTGCTGGACGTAGTTTTAACGCTGCCGCTGGTGCTGCCGCCGACTGTTACAGGCTGCTTTCTGCTCGTCATCTTCGGCGCAAGGCGGCCATTGGGCTTTTTTTTACAGCAATACGGCATACAGTTCGTGATGACGTGGTACGGCGGCATCCTCGCCGCCTGCGTCGTCGCGTTCCCGCTCATGTATCGCACGGCCCGAAGCGCGTTTGAGAGCTTCGACGAGACGCTTGCCCAGGCGGGCAAGACGCTGGGCCTGCCGGGGAGCTATATCTTCTGGCGCATACGCATGCCGTACTGCCGCCAAAGCATACTGGCGGGCGCTGTGCTGTCCTTCGCCCGCGCGCTGGGAGAATACGGCGCGACGAGCATGCTCATCGGCTATACGCCGGGCAAAACAGCGACGATCTCCACGACGGTTTACCAGCTTTGGCGCACAAATAACGAAGAGACCGCTTTTTTATGGGTGATGGTCAACATCGCAATCTCGGCGGCGGTGATGTTGGCTGTGAACCTTCTCGAACGCAATAACGGCGGGAAGGTAAGGCTATAATGCTTTCAGTCGATATCGAGAAAACGCTGGGCGATTTTCACTTGAACGTTTCCATTGAGGCGGAAGCGGGAGTTACAGGGATTCTAGGCGCGTCCGGTTGCGGCAAGAGCATGACGCTGCGCTGTATCGCCGGAATCGATACGCCCGACATGGGGCGGATCGTGTTTAACGGCGAAACACTATTCGACAGCGCGAAGAGAATCAATCTGCCCCCGCAAAGGCGCAGGGTGGGCTATCTATTCCAAAACTACGCCTTGTTCCCCAATATGACGGTGGAAAAGAACATCCTCTGTGGGCTGTATCACGAGAAAGACGCGCAAAAAAGAAAGCGGGCGATTGGAGAAGCCGCAGAGCTTCTTCGCCTTGGCGGGCTTTTACAGCATAAACCAATCCAGCTTTCGGGCGGGCAGCAGCAACGGGCCGCTTTGGCGCGTATCATCGTTAACAAGCCGCTGCTCTTGATGCTGGACGAGCCGTTTTCGGCGCTGGATACGCATTTTCGAGAGCTTTTGCAAATTGAGATGAAGGCGTTGCTAGAGCAATACAGCGGTTCCGTGCTGATGGTTACGCACTGCCGGGAGGAGGCGTACAGGCTCTGTTCACATATTGCCGTCATGAGCGCCGGGAGGATTCTCGTAAACAAGCCCGCCAAGACGCTCTTCGCCGACCCGGAGAGCGTAACTGCCGCCGAGATATCAGGCTGCAAGAATATAGCCGCCGCCGTAAAGACGGGCGAATACGAGGTGGAGGCGCCGGGTTGGGGCGTTCGCCTTGCGACTGCTGCGCCTGTTCGAGACGAGCTTTGCGCAGTGGGCCTGCACGGTCACTATTTTGACCCTAACGCCGCGCATAACCGCTTTCCCGTTCGGATATACGATAGTATGGAGGAGCCCTTCGAGTGGGTAATTCGATTTAAATATGAAAATCAGCGGGAGGACGCGCCCGCGCTGTGGTGGCGGCTCTCCAAGGACCGCAAGCCACAGAACATGCCGGAGATTTTGGGGATTTCGCCCTCCAATATACAGCTTTTATATCCCGAAAAGTAATATAAATGCGCTCAAAGAAGCACAACCTCCACTTTGCTGCCGGCTTTCAGCGGCGGAGAGGCCGCGGGGATGTCTATGAAGCAGTTGCATCCGGCTAAAGCGCCCAGCGCGCCGGAAAGCTGCGCTCCCCGGGTAAGCGAAGCTTCCCCGCCGCTAATATGAGCGCGCAGGAAGCGCCGCCCGGGGCTGCTTTTAGAAAATGGGTCGCGCAATACCGCCTTTGCGCGGGGTAAATGATGCTCATTTCGCCCGGCTAGCTTCGCAAGGGCGGGGCGGGCCAATAGCTCGAATGTTGCCGCAGCCGCAAAAGGATTGCCTGAAAGGCAGAGCAGCAGCTTCCCGGCCTTTTCGAGCGCCAGCATCGGCGCGCCCGGCTTTATAGCTACTCCTTTGAAAAGAACACGCGCTCCCATCAGCGCGGCCGCTTGCGGCAAACAGTCGCGCTGCCCCACTGAGACGCCGCCGGTGGCGACGACGAGATCGCACCGTTCCAGCAGCCCCAAGAGCAGCGCGCAAAGAGCTTCCGCCTCGTCCGGCCCGTTGCCGCCCAGGACGGGGATATGCCCCAGCTCCGCGGCGCGGGCGGCCAGCAGGACGCCGTTGCTGCTGTAAATTTTGCCGGAGGGCAGTTCCCCAGCCCCCGGCTCGACAAGCTCGTCCCCGGTGGTGAGAACGCCGACGCGCGCGCGGCGAAATACCCTCTGCACCGCGATACCCTGCGCCGCCAGCAGCCCAAGATGAGCGGCGCTCAGCCGCTCGCCCTCCGCGATCAGCGGCGCGCCCGAGGAGATATCCTCGCCCCTGTCGCATATGTTTTCATGATCGCCGTGTTCGCGGAAAATTCGAACCATATTCTCGCCGCAGTCGGTATCCTCTTGCCGCACGACGCAATCCGCGCCTGTAGGGATGGCCGCGCCCGTCATAATGCGGGCCGCTTGGCCCGGCTCAACGCTTTTTTCAGGCCAGTCTCCGGCAAAGACGCTTTGCGTAACCGAGAGCGCAGCCGGAGTGTGGCGCGAAGCCCCGGCAATATCCTTATGCCGAACCGCGTAGCCGTCCAGCGGCGAACGGTCGAAGGGCGGCTGGTCTTGGATTGCAAGCTGAGCTTGGGCGGATATGCGGCCCAGCGCGGCCAGCAATGGCAGCGTTTCGGTTTCCTGCACCGGCTTGGCCGTATCCAGCAGCAGCTTTACGGCATCCTCTAAAGAAAGATATTCTTCATATATGGCGGGCGTATGCTCAGCCATTAGGCGCCCTCCCCGCTTGCGTGATCAGAAACTGCGCCAGCGGCGCGGGATCGTCCAATGGGAAGACGGGAACGTCCGCCGCCAGCGGGAAATCCGATACCGCCGCCAGCAATTCGGATAGATCGCAGTGCAGGCCGTGTCCCGACGCCTTGCGAAATACCGCGATTTTGGGAAAAGGGCCGCTCTTGAAGCCCTCCATCAGAATGAGATCGACGCCGCGAATGCGCGAAATCAGCTCGTCGGGAGATGGGGCGCGGCTTTCCAGCAAAGCAAAGCCGCAGGGGGAACATATAGCCACGGACTCTGCCCCGGCGTGCGAAAATCGCCAGGTATCCTTGCCCTCTCTATCCATGTCGAAGCCGTGCGCGTCGTGCTTTACGGCGGCTACCCTCAAGCCTTCCTGGCGCAGTAATGGAATCACACGCTCAATAAGGGTGGTCTTGCCGGAGCCCGAATAGCCCACAAAGGCAATCGCGGGGATGGTATGGGTTATGTGGCCTGAAAAAGCGGCGTATTGTTCCGGCGTGTTGATATTCGTCAGGAGTTCGTCGGGATAAGGGCTATCAGCTAAACTAAGATATTGTACGTTCATCAAATCCAGCGCGCGGCTGAGGCGATAATCGCCCGTCTCCAGTTGCCGCGCGAAAATCCGCGCCGCGCGCTTATGATAGATTCCGCAAAGGGGATGGGGGCTTCCATCCCGCGCAGCCAAGACGCAGGCGTCGTATTGCGGCTGCGTCCGCTCGCGGATATAGCGGGCCAGCCCGCCCGTAAAGAGGGGCATATCGCAGGCGACGGCCAGCAGCGCGTCCGAGCGGCAAGCGCTCAGCGCCGCGTGAAGCCCGCCCATCGGCCCGCAGCCGGAAATGACGTCCGGGACAACGGGAAGCCCGTATGCCTTGTAAGCGTCCGCCGAGGATGACGAGATCAAAATCTCGTCAAATCCGGCCAATTCGCCGATCATGCGCCTAAGAAATGATGTGCCGCCCACAGCGAGCGCGGCTTTATCACGGCCGCGCATTCGCTGGCCGCGTCCGCCCGCGAGGATAACCGCGCCGATAGAATATATAGAAATCCCTCCGTTATTTCACGGGCGGGGATAGAACCCCGCCCCTACATGACCTAATCCAACAATCTCTTTGCTTCGGTATAGTTGAACACCGGCCCTTCCAGGCAGACATAAGTGCCGCCAATCTTGCAGTGCCCGCATTTGCCCACGGCGCAGGACATCTTCCGCTCGAAGGACAGCCAGAGCTTCTCCTCCGACGCGCCGTTTTTCAGGCATTCCACCGCGGCGAACTTCATCATAACGGGCGGCCCCACGATTACGGCGTTGTAATCGTCAAAATCCTTGAACGGTATTTTCTGGATGTGCGCCGTAACCATGCCCGTTTCGAAGCCCTCGGCCCGCGTTGCGTCCAGCGCGGCGATCGTGTGGAACGCCGCTTTATAGCGCTTTAGGTCGTCGGCGAAGAGGACGCAATCTAAGTCCTTGAAGCCCGCAATGAGGTATAGGGATTTTACCTCGCCGGGATTGTCGCAAAAATAGTTGAGCATGGCTCTAACGGGCGCGAGGCCCGTTCCCCCCGCTATTACGGCCAGATGCTTGTGCTTGAAATCCTCCACGGGGAAGGTGTTGCCGCAGGGGCCGCGCATGAAGAGCGTATCCCCCGCGTCAAGGCCGAACACGCCCTCTGTGAGCTTGCCGACCTTGCGTATCGTGAATTCGAGCCAGCCCTCGCCTTTCGCGCTCACAGAAATGGGCGCTTCGCCAGCCTTTGGAATCGATAGCTGGAAGAACTGACCAAAGCCCGCCTCGCCATCGTAGGCTACGCGAAAGGTATGCTCGGCCTTCGTCTCCTTCGTAACGCCGACGACCTTATACGGCGACGGCAGCATAATGTTTTCGCGCTTATTCATTTGCATCGCCTCCCAGCTCCCGGCCAAGCCGCTCCACTGCGCCAAAAAAGGATATCTCCGCGGGGCAGCGCGCGTCGCAGCGCCCGCAGCCCACGCACATGTTTTCCCCGCCGAACCTCGCTCTATAGTCGTACAGCTTGTGCAGCGCTTTGAAGCGCAAGCGCTCCCCGGCGGTCTTTCTGGCGTTGTGGCCGCCCGCCATAGCGGCGAAATCCTCCCGCATACAGCTCCCCCATACGCGGCGGCGCTCGCCGTCCAGGCTCGTCTCGTCGTATATGATATCGACAGTATCGAAGCAGGAGCATGAACCGCATACGGCGTTGCAGCCGCCGCAGCCCACGCAGTCCTTTGCCGCCTCGTCCCAAAACGGCAGGGCGTGGATGCGCTCTATATCGTCTTCGCGAATTTCTGGCAAATCAAGCTTTTTCGCGTTCGCGGAGGGGTATTCCGGCGTGAAATCGCAGGGCTGTCCTGATGAGAAATACGGGACGAATTCTTGATCCCTAACTTCGATCTGTACGCCGCTGTTCTCGAAGCGCAGCGCCGCCGCGTAATCTACTGGCGAATTGCCGCCCATCGACGCGCAGAAGCAGCTTTCAAAGCCGTCGCGGCATTCCAGCATGAAGATTTTAACCTTTTCTCTCAGCCGCGCGTAGTACGTATCCTCCGCGCCGCCGTTTTCGAGGAATATCTTGTCCAAGCGCCGAATCGCGTTGATATCGCATGGCCTTGCGATTACGATCATGGGCTTGCCGCCGGCCTCGCTTTCCTTGCATGCGCCGCCGCTGAAATACAGCATTGTCTGTACGATGGGATAGTATATCTCCTTTGGCGAGAACGCGGTTTGCTCTCCGAGCACGATCTCCGAAACGGAAGAAATTTCGCCGTACCGGAGGACGCCGCGCACCTTCTTCGGCGCGAACACGCGATAGCTTGTGCGAAGTTCGGCAAGCGCCGCGTCCATAGCTCCGTTTTCAAGCCTGTACATTTAGCCGCGCCTCCTCTTTCGCTAAAAAGCATGCCGTTAATTGAGCCAAGCCCTTGTAAAAATCGGTCTCGGCGTATTTTTGAACATCCTGGCAGAATGGCTTGTACCACCTAGCCAGATGCGCGTTGAAGAATTCGCGCTGTCCCCCGGCGTCTCCGCTTGCTGCAAGCTCCGCCATGTATTCCATTTCCAGCCCGATATGATCCCCGGACGTCGTGAACATGCTTTCTTTTGGCTTCAAGCCCGCCGCCGCGTATACGGCGGCGGCGCTTGATCCGGCCTCCTGCATTATAAGGCGCTGGCGGCTCGTATAGACGGATTCATACGGAAACGCGGCCAGCCCCTGCGCGACCCCCGCTGAGAGGAACACCCGCGCGTAGTCCACCGCGAGCTCCTCCTCCCAATCGGCAGGTGCGTTTTTGATGTAATCAGTCATAAGCTCATAGCCCTCGCCCGCCAATTCAAGGCCATTGAGCAGCTCACGCATTTCGGCGTCAACCTCGAACAAGTAAAGCCTCGCCAGCAGCCGGTGCATATTCTCCCGCGCGCGCTCATTCATCGGCCTTGCCTCCCTTCATCCCTAAAGGCAGCGCGTCGATCCACTTTGCCTTTCGCAGTATGAAGCGCCCCGAGGGCTTCACGCCGGATTCATCCGGCAATGCATGCGAGCTCTCACCAGCTCCGGCCAGCAGCTTCGCAGCATCGCTCTCCGGGTCGTTGATATCGCCGTAGTGAATCGCCGCGCCGGAGCAATTTTTCACGCAGACAGGCTGCTCGCCGATTTCCCGCAGCGGGGCGCACAGGTCGCATTTGTCCGACACGCGAAGCTCGTTGTTGAAGATAAGGGCGTCGTAGGGGCAGGCTTTCATGCAGCTCTGGCAGCCCACGCAGACGGTTTGGTCTATGGCTATAACGCCGTCCTCGGCGCTCTTGTAGCAAGCCCCGGTGGGGCAGACGGCGGCGCAGGCGGGATTTTCGCACTGCTGGCACATCACGGGCAGAAAGTACATCTCCAAATCGGGGTATTGGCCCGTCGGCCCCACTGTATAGAACTTGCTCCGAGAGGGGCCGAGGGCGATTTCATTCTGAATCTTGCAGGCCACCTGACAGCCGCCCCGGCAGCCGATGCAGCGGTCGGCGTCTATGACAATGGCGTATTGCTTCATTTCGTCGCCTCCGCAGCAGGCATGTTGGGCGCGGGAAGCCAGCTCCTGAAGTCCTCCGGCTTCGTCCAAACGCCCTCCGGCGGCCCGTCGGCCTTGTAGACCTTGACCTGAAACGCCCGAAGGGTATATGTGCCGACCACGTCGTTGTAGGGCGCGGTGGATTTGGTCAGCACGTTTATATTCATCTCCTGCCAGCCGTGGGTTTTGGTGTTGAGCGTTTCCGGGTTCCAAAACCGCTCCATAAACACCGTGCCCGGCTTGATGCCCTCCGTCACGGCGGCGCGGCCCCGAACCCTGCCGCGCTTGGATTCGAGCCAGACCCATTCGCCGTCCGATATACCGTATTTCTTCGCGTCGGATGGGTATATCAGCAGCTCCGGCGCGGGGTACATCTCGCGCAGGGCCGGGATATTCCTGAGCGTGGAGTGGTGATAAAGCGGCACTCGCCCGCTGGTGAACACCAGCGGATATTCTTTGGCATCCGCTCCGATGGGGCTTTCAATTGGCTCCAGGTAGTAGGCCAGCGGTTCGTAGCCAATTGCGGCGGGCGGAAGCGGTACGGGCGAGAACGGCTGCCCCGTGCGCCCGAGCGTAATCATGCTCTCTAGATATACCTCCAGCTTCTTGCTGGGCGTATTGAAGCCTGATGGCTTGCCACCCTCTCCCGGCTGTTTGTATACATAATAGGTGCGCCATTCGTCCTTTGGCAGGTATTCGAACGGCGCTTTTTCCTTCATCTCCCGCCAGCTCATGCCTACGACCTTCGTGAAGTGGTTGAAGAACTCGTCCATCGAGTCCCAGTAGGCCAAGTCCTCCCCCATGAAATCCGCGTCGAAGGATTTTTGGCAGCTCTCGTGCCCCAGTGCCGCGCAGCGCTTGGCGAGCCGCGACCAGAACAGCGTTTCGTCCATAGTGTCCCAGAGCTTCGCCGCTGCTTGGCGCGCAACCAGCATATTGCAGGTTTCAACGATCATATCCGTCTCCAGCCACTCCTGCGCGGGCAGGATGATATCCGCATATGCCGAAAACGACGTCGGGCACATGTGCATATGCACGATGAAATCCAGCTTGTCGATAGCCTCCCGCCACCTGGAGCTTTCGGCAACCACCGCCAATTTATTGCCGCTGCGGTCGATCCACACGCGGGGCTTATACGGCTTTTCGGTGAGTATAGCGTCCAGTATGCTGGGGGGATGCCCCGCGTACCAGATATGCAGCCCCTTGTGCTCCGTGCCGCCCAGCCGCTTTTTCAGCTGCTCCGGCGGCAGCATCCTTGCGGCCACGGGCACGGGATAGTTCGGCATTTTGAGTACGCCGCTGGTTTTGAAGCGCTGCATAAGGCTGCCGGGGCGCTCCACGTTGCCCAGCAGGATATCCAGAGCAAGAGCCGCCATCGCCGCCTGCACGGAGTTGGGCGCCTGGTCTGTTGCGACGCCTAGAGCCAGCCCGCCTGGGGTGTTTTCGGCGTACATGCGCACGGCCTCTTCGATCTTTTTCGCGTCCAATGCGCAGATTTCGGCAGCCTTTTTGAGCGTATAATCCTGTACGCTTTCCCACAGCAGCCGGAAGCCCGTCTTGCAAAGCCGCCCGTCTACGGCGTATTCGCCGTCCAGCGCGGGGGCTATGCCGTCGTCCCAGGGATAGGCCATAGCTTTCGCGGAGGAGGTGTGTTCGTCCCATA
>QMCE01001686.1_pt1 | contig 12160 bp, 9 predicted proteins | sample 1821851 | NCBI WGS metagenome assembly QMCE01 (sample SAMN09453174, study PRJNA476694) | Termite gut metagenome, whole genome shotgun sequencing project. | isolation source: worker | host: Odontotermes sp. | place: South Africa:Pretoria | collected 2016-01-28
GCCGCGTATCTTTTCCGGAAACATCAGCGTGTCGCAACCTGTTGCATCCTTTTGGCCGTCGGGTCTTTTTTCGGTTTACGGCATCATCTCCATTTCTACCGTTTCCAGGCGAACGATCCCGGGTTTTACGCGAATACCGAAGGGAAACCCTGTTGCATCGAGGGGACCGTCCTGGAAATGCCGCGGCTGCTCGTCGTCCCGTCGCCCGACCCGGGACGGGCTTTCATGCCGCAGGAATCGACCCTTTTCACGCTGCACGCCGACCGGCTCCGCGATACCGAAGCCGACGGGACCGTTCATTGGCACCCGGTCGACGGCCGTGTCTCGGTCCGGGTTGCGGGGAATCGTTCCGAACTCGGGAGCGGCGAGCGGGTCCGTCTTTTCGGGGAACTGTCGAAGCCACATCCGCCGCAGAATCCCGGAGACGCCGATCGGCGGATCATGCTTCGAAACCGGCGCATCCTCGCGGAATTGCGTTCGAATTTTCCCGGTTCGGTTCACGTCCTTTCCGGCGATTCTTCCCAATTTCGAACGCACGACACACAGCACGGCACACTGCACGGCGCACAACATGAAAAGATCGGCAAAATTTTTCGAAGTTCAGCCGTTTCCGCGTCGCTCGAAGCGTTACGTCGCCGGGTACGACGCACGATCCAGGCGAATATGAGCGGCGATACCGCTCCGATTGCGACAGCGATGGTGCTCGGCATCCGTGAAGAGATCGACGAGGGCACCAACCGGATCCTGCGCGAAACGGGAACGATCCATATTCTCGCGATCAGCGGCCTGCACATCGGTTTGCTCGCGGCCGTCGTCGGCGGAATGCTCACGCTTTTCGGGATGCCGCGCCGCCTGACCGCAGTGCTACTGATTCTCGCGGTACTCGGCTACCTTTTCATGACCGACGTCCGGCCTCCGGCGATCCGGGCAACCGTGCTTGTCGTCGTCGCCTGTGTCGCCCTGTATTTCGATCGGCGGATCATCTCGGTCAACTCGCTCGCGTTCACCGCCCTGGTCGTCCTTGCCGTCAACCCGACCGAGATGTTTCAGCTCGGCGCCCAGCTTTCGTTCCTCGGGACCGGCGTTTTTCTCTGGCTCCCGCAACGGAGGGAGCCGCCCGGACCGGATGACAAACCGGAAACAACGGATGGAAACAAGGCGGACGCCACACCGAACGAACGGCGGCGCACGCGTGCGGCGATGAGCCCCGTCCGCCTTTCCTTGCGTCGTTTTCGTGACGGAATCGTGCGACTCTTCCTCGGAAGCCTGTTCATCTGGTTGACGCTGATGCCGCTGATACTCGGCCGGATACACCTTTTCACGCCCGTCGCGATCCTGGTCAATCCCCTGCTTTGGCTGCCGCTCACCGCTTCCCTGATGGGCGCGTTTTCCGTCGTCGCGGCCGGGTTCTTCGACACGATCACGGGCACGATCATGGACATGATCGCGTTTACGGGACCTGTTTCGGGGCCGGTTACGGTTTTACATGTCGCCCCGTTTTTCGGTTGGATCGCGGACACCGCGGTGCGGTCCCTGCTCGGCCTGATCGCCCTGTTCCATAAAATGCCGTTCGGATATTACTGGTTACCGGGACCGCCGCTCTGGTGGACGATCATTTTTTACGTTCCCCTTGTTTTTTGGACGCTTGTTCCGTCGATGCGGCCCCGGGGACGCATTCTCCTCGTCTCGGCGGTCGCCTGGGTATCGGTCGGTTTTCTCCACGGATATCTTCGCGATCGGGAAATCGCGGGGAATGAACGCCTGGGCATCCACGTGTGCAGCGTCGGTCACGGCCTTGCGGTGTTGATCCTCGCCCCGGACGGAACGACGACGATTTACGACGCCGGTTCGCTTTCCTCGCCCTGGTCGAGCGCGAACATTCTTTCGAGACAGCTTTGGCACGCCGGGAAAACGCGAATCGATTGGGTCGTTCTTTCCCATCCGGACAACGACCATTTCAACGCCGTCGTCCTGTTGGCGGAACGTTTTCGAATCGGCGAGGTCGTCGTACCGCCGGGAATGTTCGAAAAACGGAACGATTCGCTCCACCTGTTGCAGGACACCTTGGAGAAAAAGAACATCCCGGTCCGTGTCGGCCGCAAAGGGGACCGTTTCGACATGCCGGACGATTCGGGAAGTTCCCGTCCTTCAAGTTATTCCGTACGCATATTACACCCGGACGGCTCCGCTGCCGTCGACGTGGACAAGAACGCGAATGCCGCGAGTTTGGTGTTGCTGATCGAGCATCTCGGATACCGTGTCCTGTTGTCGGGGGATCTCGATACGCCGCGCCGCCCGACATTCCTGCAAGAACCGCCGATCGACATCGACCTGCTTTTCCTGCCGCACCACGGCGGCAAATCGGATTCCGCAGCCCCCCTGCTCGCCTGGTCGACGCCGGAACACCTCCTCATCAGCGGCGGTCGTTTTTGGCGCAACCCGCAATCGATCGACGATTATCTTCGAAAAGGGTATCGCGTCCATGAAACGTGCGATCACGGGATGATCTTGATCCGGATCGATCACGGCGGAATGAACGTGGAGCGGTTTTCCGAGCGGATGTCCGAATGAATCGCTTGATCGACAACGGATCGACGACAACGGATCGACGACTTCGCGCCGCACGGCTGCGGCAATCACGGCTAAACTTTTTTTCACAAGGCTTGTCCGGGAGCGGGATTTCTGCGATAATGGGTGTCGCGCACCGGGGCCGGTCGCGTTTCGGGGTCGGTTGTGTTTCGGGTTCGGTGGCGTTTTCCGTTCGCTCCGCCCGTTCACCCAAGGTGGGTGCTTCGAAATACGGCTATACTGGAAACGCGATGCAATTGGTTGTTTGGTGAAGACCGCTTGTTGCAATCGCTCGCTGCAACGTCTTTACAGATATCAGGTCGCACGGATCGTTCGAGCGACGGGCGATTGCTTGCGGGAACAGTTTCAGGCCGTGGTTTCAGGCCGTTTACGGTATAACATCCGGCCGTCCGCCACGGATGCGGCTTCGGGAAATCCGATGGTTTTCCGCGCACCAGATTCGGTTCCGGAATGAAACGGAGCATGTCCATCGTTCAACACACCTCGGGGATAGGCGAAGATGAAAACAAAACCGCGCGTTTTTCTTTCCGGTTTCGCGGATGAAGGTACGAGTAACAAAACGATCGTCGAACAGTTCGCCGTTTTCGCGGCGCTCGGGCTTCAGTATTACAGCATTCGCTTCGTCAACCTCGGCGACGGGGTCAAGAACGTGATGAAGCTGACCAAGACCGACATCCAGCGGGTCCGTCAATTCCAGGACGATTACGGCCTGAATGTTTCCTCGATCGGCTCCCCCATCGGTAAAATCAAGCTGGTCGATACCGACGACGGCACGACGAACCCGTATGTCCCGTTTGAAAAATACCTGGAGCACGACGTCCGCCCGGCCTGTGAATTGGCGCACGCTTTCGAAACGAAACTGATCCGCGGTTTTTCCTTTTATCACCCTCAAAACGAGGACCCTTCGAACTACGTTTCGCTCGCGGTGGACCGGCTCGGCCAGATCGCCGAAACATGCCACCGGAGCGATTTGACGTTCGGACTTGAGGTCGAGGCGAACCTGGTCGGCCAAAACGGGCATCTCCTCGCCGACATTTACCGGCAGGTCAACCACCCGGCGATGGTGCTGATTTTCGACGGCGGCAATCTCGTCATGCAGGGATACGATTCGCGGGACATTTACGAACAATATGAAGCGATGAAGCCCGGGCTCGGCTGGTTGCACATCAAGGATTACGCCGAAACCCGCCGCGAGGAAAAGGGAGGCCGGGTCGAAGAGAACAAGGTGGCCCATTTCGTTCCGTCCGACCGGGGGGCGAGCGACCATGCGCGGATTTTCCGCGATTTGGGGACCTACCTGCCCGCGCTGGAAGAAAAACTCAAGTCGCGCGGCATTCCCGGTGTTTTCCTCGATCTCGAACCGCACCTCAAGGGAGGCGGCCAGTTCGGCGGTTTCAGCGGTCCCGACGGCATGGGGGTCGCCCTTCGCGCTTTATGCAAAACACTTGATTTTACCGATATTGGCTACCACCTGCGCGATTTTGACGATGTGAAAGCCTCGCGGGGATTTTAGACCGCCAACGGGCCGACAGTGCTCAGAACAGACGCCCGATACAATCACCCGAAACGCAGTATAGGAAAGCCGGGCACAAAGCGTAGCGAAGTGGCCGGGAAACTCACCAAAACATCCTTATCTCTCCACGACACATGAAAAGCACCTTTTTTCTCGCCGTACTCGGATTGAGCCTGATATCGCCGAACGCTTTTGCCGCCGATTGGCCGGTTTTTCACGGGCCCGCGGGAGACAACAAATCGACCGAAACGGGACTGTTACAAGATTGGCCCGACGAAGGTCCCCAAATGCTGTGGAAGGCGGAAGGACTCGGAAAAACGGACAAACCGTCCAGTTTCGCCGGGGTCGTCGTCCAAGCCGGCCGGGTTTATACCATGGGTAACGTCGACAAGGAAGGAGACGCGAAAACGGCGACGGTCACCCTTTATTGCCTGGACGAATCGACCGGGAAAGAGCTTTGGGCCGTCCCGGTCGGGGAAGGTTGGAAACGGCATTTCGAAGGTGACCGCAGCACGCCGACGCTCGACGGCGAGCGTGTCTATGCGTTCGCCTCGCTCGGTCAGTTGGGGTGTTTCAGCACGCAAGACGGCAAGGAAATTTGGACGCGCAATCTCGCGAACGATTATGAAGCGGCATTGCCCACCTGGGGTTACGCCCAATCGGTCGTGGTCGCCGGCGACCTGTTGATCGTCGGTCCCGGCGGCAAGAAAGCCTCGGTCGTCGCCCTTGATAAGACGAGCGGCAAAACCGTCTGGGAAACGCCGCCGATGACGTTCGAGACGGTCAAGGAAGGGGAAGAACCCGTGCAGGAAACCGAAATTGCCGGATACGCGACGCCGTATCTTTTCGAGCACGGCGGACGACGGATCGTCGCGCTGATGGACCAAAAGGCCCTGTTGCTCGTCGACCTCAAGGACGGCGCCCTGCTTGCCCGGTACGTGCATGAAACGAAGCACGATATCAATGCGACCATGCCGTATTACGAGGACGGCACCCTGCTGATCACGTCCGGTTACGGGACGACGGGCATGGAATTGCTGAAAATCAAAGCGGCCGGAGACGGGATCGAACTCGAACGGATTTGGCAGCAGAAGCGGTTCGACAACCAACACGGCGGAATCATCGTGCTCGACGGGTACGTTTACGGTTCCGCGCACCAGTACAAGGGCGGGGCCTGGCTTTGCCTGAAACGGGAAGACGGCGAACTCGTCTGGGACGATAAGACGATCCCGCAGGGTTCCTGTTTTTACGCGGACGGCCGCATGTACTGCATGGATGAAAAGGAGGGCAACGTCGTCCTGTTGAATCCGAGTCCTGAAAAGTTCGACATGACCGGTCGTTTCCAGTTACCCCAGGAGGGACAGGGGGCGTATTGGGCGCACCCGGTCGTCTGCAACAAAAAGCTGTACCTGCGACATGATACGTTCCTGTATTGCTACGACGTTGCGAAATAGGGCCAAAACCGCGATTCGCTTTTTTGTCTCCATCGTTTTTTCCCCGGTCGCATTTTTCCTTGCCTTTTGTTTTTCTACCGTTTTTCCGGCTGATTCCGGGATTTTCGGTTCGGAAATACGGACGTTGGAAGGAACGTACTTGAGGCTGCGGACCGATCTGCCTTCCTCGACGGAGGTCGACGGGTTGCCCGCCGTGTTCGATGCCGCCGTTCCGCTTTGGTGTCGTTTTCTCGGTATCAGTCCCAACCGTTGCGACGGCTGGAAAATGGACGGTTGCCTGATCGGCGATTTCGAGCGGTTTGAACGTGCCGGGTTGGTCCGGGAGGTTCCTGATTTACGAACCGGATTTCAATTAAACCGGAAACTCTGGGTGCTCGAACAGGCGAGCGCGTATTATCGACGGCATTTGCTCCTGCACGAAGGCGTTCACGGACTGATGGCGCACGTCTTTCACGGGCTCGGGCCGCCTTGGTATGCCGAAGGCTGTGCCGAACTGCTCGCGACGCATACCCTGAGGGACGGCAAACTTGAGATCGGTGTGATTCCGGGTCACCGGGACGAGGTGCCGATGTGGGGCCGGATCAAACTGATTCGCGACGATATCGCCGCCGGGAAGGGTCGTAGCCTGCGCGATGTTCTTGGATTGCAACCGGGCGAATACGACGCCCCGAACGCGTATGCGTGGAGTTGGGCGCTCTGCGTTTTCCTGGAAGGGCAGCCGGAATTCACGGGCATCCTGGGCGGCATGACAAATGTCCTTCCGCCGGGGAGAACGACGTCGGAATGTGCCGAAACGTTTAACGAACGGTTTTACGACCGGATCGGGAGGGACGTTCGTTCGCAATGGGAGGCCGCGTGGATCGATTTCGCCGGTCGGCTCGATTACGGATACGACAGGGAACGTGCTCGCATCGACGATCTTTCGCCCGGAGCAACCCGATGGAATGGCCGGAATCATCAATGGCGAGTCCGCCCGGACCGCGGTTGGCAGAATTCGGGGCTCCGAATACAACAAGGAGACGCCGTTCGCATCGCGGCGGCCGGACGATTCCGGCTTGGCAACCGGCCGGCAACCTGGTGGTCGGACCCGAACGGCATCACGATCCGTTATGATCGAGGTCGGCCGATCGGGGAGTTACAGATGACGATCCTGCCGGGTCCGGAAACATCGAATGCAAACACGGCCGGGGACGATTATTCGCGATGCCCGTTCCTGAATCCGGTTTCGATCGGAACACATTGCGAGTACACGGCCCCGGTCGGCGGAACGCTGTTCTTTCGAATCAACGATTCGCCCGCCGATCTGGCCGATAACGACGGCGATGTCACGGTGTCGCTGGAGAAGGCATCCGGGAATACAATTCCCGGCTCGTGAAGAATTGCTCCGATTCCCGGCTCGTGAAGATTACCCTCTTCACTTGTTGTCCGTTTTCAAAGGCGGCGGGATATCGAAGGCGTCGCGGTAGTGATCGATTCGCGGCGCTGCTTTTTCGGGCCAGGTAATCGCGACCACGTCGAACCGCATCGGGCATTCCGGCCGATTTCGGCGGTTCATGTACGCCATCGCCAATCGATGAAGCGATCGCCGTTTTTTCATGCCGACCGCCTCGACCGCCCCCCCGTCCGCGTCGCTTTTTCGGGTTTTCACCTCGATGAAAACAAGGCATTCCCCGTCTTCGGCGACGAGATCGAGTTCACCGAACGGATCGAGACGGAGATTTTGTTCGAGAATACGATATCCTTTCCGTTCAAGAAACGCGATCGCGGCTTTTTCGCCCTTGCGTCCCAGCCGGTCCTTGGGGCGGATGGAACGGAAACGCATCTTTCCGGAAGACGTCCGGGAAGATCGCGGTTCCCCGTCGTTTTCCGGTTCCGGCGATAAAACGGCTTCCGCGAAAATCGCGGAGACGGCGGCAACGATTCGCGCGGTGATTGTGCGCATCGATTTTACTGCGTTTTTCAAGTCGATTTTTGAAACGTTCGAAGGCTGGCCCCGTGTTCCTTGCTACCGGCCTGCTACCCGCTGAAATGAAACAGTAAAACATCCCCTTCCTGGATCACGTAATCCTTCGGTTCACGCCGGACGAGATTTTCCGCTTTCACGGCCCGTTCGCCGCCGAGCCGGACGAGATCGTCGCATTTCGTCACCTCGGCACGAATAAAGCCTTTGGCCATATCCGTATGGATTTCCCCGGCGGCATCGAGCGCCGTTCCCCCTTTGCGAACCAGCCAGGTGCGCACCTCTTTTTCACCGGCGGTCAGGAACAGCATTTGGCCCGATACGTCCATGATACGGCGCAGCACGGCATCGCGGTCCGATGCGACAAGTTCCATTTCGCACAAGAACGCAACCCGCTCTTCCGGGGTCATTTTCGCCAGATCCTGCTCCAGGCGGCAGGAAACCGCGAGCACCGGCACCGTATCCGACGGCACCGTATCCGACGACACCGTATCCGGCGACACGGCGTCCGTCCCGGCGGCCGGGGATTGTTTTTTGACGCATTCCGAAACGGCGGCGGCGATTCGTGCCGGATCGGCTTCGTCGTCCGGCGTATTGACGAGCACCATCCACGGTTTCCGGTTCATGAGCCGAAACCCCCGGCAGATGCGCTGTTGCTCTTCGCGAAAGGCGATATCGCGGAGCGGCATGTTCGATTCGAGGGCCTGTTGGATCGTTTCGAGCACGTCGATTTCGAATTCGTAAATCTCATGCTGTTGTTTCGGAACGGGCCGTTTATTTTGCTCCCTGACTTTTTCCAGCCGGTTCGAAACGATTTCCAAATCGGCGAGGACGAGGTCGTCGCGAAAGGCTTTGACCTCTTTGGCCGGATCGGCTCCGTCAAAGGCGGCGGCGACCACGACCAGCGCGTCGGCTTCCCGGAGTTGGGCCAACCGGGCCGGGTTCCCCTGGCCGTCCCGTGCGAGGCCGGGCGTATCGACCAGTTCGATCGAGGCGAAGGTGATCTTTTTCGGCTTGTAGATTTCGACCAGACCTGCGACCCGCCGTTCCGGGATCGGTACGTTCGCCGACTGCATCTGGTGCGCCATCGCCGGGTCCGCCGGCGTTCCCGTCAACCATTCGAACAAGGCGCTTTTGCCGCACCCCTTGTATCCGACAAGACCGATTTTCACTTTTTTTTCCTCTCCAAAATCAATTGTTCCTGGATCGCGCCGGGGACCTTTTTATATTTCGCGAACTCCATGGAGAAGGTTCCCTGCCCTTGGGTCATGCTCCGGAGCGTCGTCGAATAACCGAACGCCTCGGCAAGCGGGATTTCCCCTTCGATCCGGCAGACGGCGCCGAGCGTTTCCGTAATGGAGATCATCCCGCGGCGCGAGGTCAGGTCGCCGACCACGTTGCCCTGGAATTGACTCGGACACTCGATTTCCAGCTTCATAATCGGTTCCAACAGCGCCGGTTTCATTCTCGGAAACGTTTCGCGCAGGGCCGTTTGGGCGCAGATACGGAAAGCCAGGTCGCTCGAATCGACGTCGTGATACGAGCCGTCGTCCACAAGGATATGCAGGCCGACCACGGGAAAACCCGCAACGGGGCCTTTGTCCAACGATTGGCGAAATCCTTTTTCGATCGCGGGGATGTAGTTCGAAGGAATGGTTCCGCCGACTATTTTCTGCTCGAACAGGAAGGTTTCCTTCGTTTCGGCGTCTTCGGGAATGGGCGCCATCCGGCCGACGATATGGGCAAACTGGCCGCTTCCGCCGGATTGTTTTTTGTGTTTGACGTCGAAATCGACGGCGACGGTCGGCGCTTCGCGGTAGTTGACCTTGGGGGCCGAGGTTTCGACATCGACCTTGTACTCACGGCGTATCCGCTCGATATAGACGTCGAGATGCAGTTCGCCCATGCCGGCGATGAGCGTTTCGCCGCTTTCAGGGTCGGTCGTGATCGAAAGCGTCGGATCTTCCTTGCGGAACCGGTAAAGCGCCTTGCCGAGCCGGTCGGCATCCTTGCTCTGCTTCGCCTTGATCGCGATTTGGATGACCGGATCGGGCACGAACATCGATTCGAGCGTACAATAATTCGGTTCGGCGGCAAAGGTCGTCCCGCTGCTGCAATCGATCCCGATGACCGCGACAATGTCGCCCGCCTCGGCGGTATCCAGTTCTTCCCGCTGATCGGCATGCATCCGGAAAATACGGCTGATCCGTTGTTTTTCGCCCGACCGCTGGTCGTAATAGGATTCTCCCTTGCGAAGCGTCCCCTGGTATATCCGCATATAGGTAAGCGTTCCGTAGGGATCTTCGACGATTTTGAAGGCCATGGAAACGCCCGGTCGGGCCGGATCGGGCAGGAGTGTCAATTGATCGTCCTCGGTTTTCTCGGCGCCGTCCCGTCGGTCGTCGTTTTTCCAGGCATGATAATCGCAATCGAGCGGCGAAGGCAGATAACGGGCGATCGCGTCGAGCAACGGTTGAATTCCCTTGTTGCGGTAGGCGGTTCCCATGAAAACCGGCGTGAGCTGCCGGGCCCAAACCGCTTGCCGGATGACATGGTGAAGCAGTTCGATCGACGGTTCCTCGCCTTCGAGCAGGATTTCCATCAATTCGTCGCTGAACATGGACAGGGATTCCAGCATGAATTGCCGTTTTTTCCTGAATTCGTCGCTCAACGCGGCCGGGACGGCTTCGATTCGCAATTTTTCCCCCTGCGAACCGTCGAAATAAATCGCCTTCCCCTCGACCAGGTCGATGACGCCCTCGAAATCCTGTTCCCTGCCAATCGGCATTTGCGTCAACAGGGCGTCGCAATCGAGTTTTTCCTTGAGCTGGCGGACGACCCGCTCGGGATCGGCCCCGGTTCGGTCCATCTTGTTGACCAACGCAATCCGGGGAATGCCGTACCGTTTCATTTGGCGATCGATCGTAATCGACTGGGCCTGGACGCCGCCGACGCTGCACAGGACAAGCACCGCCCCGTCGAGTACGCGCAGGGAACGTTCGACTTCGACCGTAAAATCGACGTGTCCGGGCGTATCGATCAGGTTGATTTCGGTGTCCCCCCAGCGGACATGGGTCGCGGCGCTGGAAATCGTAATTCCGCGCTCCTGCTCAAGTTCCATGTGGTCCATGGTCGCACCGCCGTCATGCACTTCGCCCATTTTGTGCGATTTGCCGGTGTAAAAAAGGATGCGTTCGCTCAAGGTCGTTTTTCCGGAGTCGATATGCGCGGAGATGCCGATATTACGTAAATTGCTTATTGCGGACATGGAGCCTTGACCCGCCTCACGGGTGTTGTTTTTGATAACGAGCATGAAATATACTGCAATTGGTTGAAGCCCAAACGGAAACGTAAACGAACGGAAGAGCACACAATTTCCCGTGCGACCGGCAACCGTGGCCCAACGCCTTACAGTGAACACGCTTACGTCGATAATAGAAGGATTGCGAATTATACCTCTTTTCCCGGACAATGCAAGAGGGACTTTTCGGCCAACGGTTTGCGCCGCGGCTCGTAAGCGGATTCTTAGAGGTTCCCTCGAAAAAGAGGGCGGCATCGCCATGCCAGATCGCGTCGTCTCGACAGGACGGGACGGCGCGGCTTCGCGGTGCGGCAAATCAACGAAACATCAACGTATACTGGAAACGCGGTGCAATAGGTTGTTTGGTGACGACCGCTTGTTGCACTCACCGCAACATCCGCGTAAATGCTTATGCTAACAAAAGTTGGGAGCGATTGAGTGCGGCAGGCAGATTTGACCAAATGTCCGTTTTCATCGCGTTTCCAGTATAACGTCAATAGGCCCAGCCCTTTTTGAATTCCGGTTTGAGTGCGGCCTGGACTTCGGGGCAATCGACCGCCACCATCTTCTCCGCGTCCCAGTCGAAGGATTTCCGGCCCGCCCTGTACGCCGTGTTGCCAAGAATCGCGGTTTCCGCCATCGGGCCCGAATAGGAGAAATTACATGTCGCCGGCGTCCCGCCTTTGCAGGCGTCGATCCATTCCCGGTGAAAACCCGGCGATTTCGGGATGGTCGGTTCCGGGACCTTGAAATCGGCGAAGTTTTCTTCCGGCAGCAAGACATGCTTGTCGAAACCGGCCAGCAACATTCCCTTGGAACCGACGAACAGGTTGTTCATGTGGCCGAACTTGATACCGCCTTCGTATTCGTTTTTCAGTTCGTATTTCGCCTTGCACGGCGGGTTTTTCGTGTGCGACCAGTAAAGCGTCACGCCGGGCAGGTCGCCGCGCTCCGGATAGACGAACGTGCAATGCATTTCTTTCGGGGTGCGCTGCTCGTCGATTTCCGGACCGGTCGCGGCCACTTTGATCGGATATTTCAGGTCGAGCGCCCAATACGGAATGTCGAGAATGTGGCAGGCCCAGTTACCGGTTTCGCCGGTCCCGAAATCCCACCAGAACCGCCAATTGTAAGGGGCATAAGTCGGTTGGTCCGCTTTTCCATTGACGACTGAAACCGCGTAGGGGCGATCCGCCGCCGGGCCGAGCCAGAGATCCCATTTCAATTCGGCGGGCGCAGTCGCTTCCTTCTCCGGCAAGGCGGTCGATATTGGGCGTAACGCCCGCCACCGGAGAGCCGAACACTCCCACCGAATTGTAGTTCATGTCGTCGACCGTGATGAG
>QMCE01001687.1_pt1 | contig 12159 bp, 9 predicted proteins | sample 1821851 | NCBI WGS metagenome assembly QMCE01 (sample SAMN09453174, study PRJNA476694) | Termite gut metagenome, whole genome shotgun sequencing project. | isolation source: worker | host: Odontotermes sp. | place: South Africa:Pretoria | collected 2016-01-28
AATTCCGTTGTGTATGAATGGTTTGTGTGCGGATTGGATGGCAAGTACAAAAACATATATCCTTCGACCCTGGCAACGTGGGCGGCAATAAAATACGGGTATGAGAATGGTTTTCTCTACCTTGATATGATGGGTGCGGGCAAGCCGGAAGAAGGGTACGGCGTGCGGGAATTTAAGGCGAAATTCGGCGGCGTACCGGTGGAATACGGGCGGTTTTTATTTGTAACCAAACCGTTGCTTTATGCGTTGGGAAAAAATGCGATATGGTTAATGAAGAAGGTTAATTTTAAGAAAACTTTACGTATTTGGGGGGGAATTAACAGTTAAGTCTCCGGTAATAAATAAATTATAAATATTTCCCACAAAGACACAAAGAACACAAAGTTTTTTTTGACCTTTGTTCTTTGTGCTCTTTGTGTCTTTGTGGGAAATGATAATTATTATAAGTTTTTTATTTCTAAATGCGGGGGTAAAGAGTTTAAGAGGTCTTATTGAATATGTGAAAAAAATAATGGATTTCACGCTAAAAATATACAGGAAACTTTTGACGTCCTTGCAGCAAGCAGGTTATCAATTCCCTACCTTTCAACAATTTTGTGAAGGCGGGGCAGGAGAGAGGTTTGTCATCCTCCGCCACGATGTTGATTTGAAAGCCGGAAATTCATTGGCAACGGCAGAGATTGAGCATGAGTTAGGAATACGGGCAACTTACTATTTCCGGATAATCCCGCAAAGTAATAAACCGCAAATTATCAGGAAAATAGCCGGATTAGGACACGAAATCGGCTATCATTACGAAGATTTGTCCTTATTCAATGGCGATGCGGAAAAAGCAATCGAACATTTCAAGAAACAGCTGGCGCATTTTCGTCAATATTATCCGGTAAAAACAATTTGTATGCATGGAAGTCCAAGGAGTAAGATCGACAACAGGACTATTTGGCAGCAATACGATTATCGTGATTCCGGAATTATTGGAGAACCGTATTTGGACTTGAATTTCAATGAAGTACTTTATCTGACCGATACGGGTCGTTGTTGGAATGGCGAAAAATACAGCGTGAGAGATAAGGTTCAATCAACTTTCGATTTTCATTTCAACTCAACACCGGAAATTATTAACGCTATTCGGCAGGGAGTAATCCCGGACAAAATAATGCTTGTTACGCATCCTCAACGATGGACAGACAACATCTCAACGTGGGCGTGGGAATACCTTTTTCAAAAGACAAAAAACAAAATTAAATATTTTTACAAATGAGAAAAATTACGATTATTTTCGCTTTTATTTTTTCGGCTTTCACGGCTTTAGCCCAATACATTCCGGAACATACCTCTTACATTAAAATTTACGATTTTATAGACGAATTGGCAAATGACGGTGTGATTGAATTGATTTCGGTTACCAAGCCGTACAGTAGAGAATATATTGCTGAAAGGTTGCTTGAAGCCCAGGAGCAGGAAGCAGCTTTGAATAAACGGCAGCAACAGGAATTAAAGTTTTATCTGAATGTTTATGCGCTGGAAATAAACCAACTGCCAAAGACAAAGTGGTCGATTCTCGAAAGAGAAAACGTGGCAATAACCACACTGCAACCGGCTGTCTATTACAAGGATACGCTGTTTCGTGCTTATATGGCTCCATTGTTGGGAATGCAGGTCTGGGCAAAATCGGGCGAGACGGTTACCCAACGCTGGTATGGTGCCGAATTTCAAGGGATGATTGGCAAGAATTGGTCTGTTTATGGGAGTTTGCGCGATATTTCCGTTCAAGGCGGGTTGCTTTCCCGACCCGGTTATCTGAACGATTTTCCCGGCTTTGAGTACAAGGAATCGCACCGGGAAGGTGGAGGCGGAGATTATAGCGATTCGCGCGGAGGAGTTGCCTACTCCAATAAATGGGTTTCATTCGGATTGATGAAGGATAATCTTGTTTGGGGTGATAACTATCACGGTTCTAATGTTTTATCTGGTCGTGCACCATCGTTTCCAATGTTGAAATTGCAGTTAAAACCGGTTAAGTGGTTTCAGCTGGATTATTTCCACGGCTGGCTGGTTTCTAATGTGAAGGACAGTACACGCTACTCAATCGAAGATTCGCAAGCCGGAGCAACTTCTAAACAATACGGCACGGCAAGCAAATATATGGCAGCTAATATGCTTACATTTACTCCAATTCGCAATTTGAACATCTCAATCGGAAATGCCATTATTTACACTGAACCCAATGTGCAGCCGGCATTTTTTATCCCTATCGCATTTTACAAATCTCTCTCCCACACCTTAACCAAAGGGAGCGGATCCGAAAACGGAAATTCGGCGGTATTCCTCAATTTGAGTTCGCGAAACATCAAGCACTTGCATCTTTATGCTTCTGCTTTTGTGGATGAAATTAAGTTTTCGCGATTTAGTTCAAGTGACCCGGAAACGAATCCTATTTCCTACAAAATAGGTGGACGGTTGAGTAATTTTCCGCTACAAAACCTCTCTTTGACCGGTGAATTTACCCATACCAATATTATAACCTACAAACATTCCGTTCACGCGGCAACTTGGGCTTCAAATAGTTATAATATGGGGCATTATATGGGCGATAATTCGCAGGAATTTTACGGAGCTATTCACTACAAACCGCTTCGCGGCTTGGATTTGGGACTTTCATACGTCAACGCCAAACATGGTAACGAATATGAGTATATCCGCGGGCAAGTCCTGAATATAATCAGTCAGCCGGTGCTGAACGAAATTACTTGGAGCAACCAAACTTTCTCATTCACTGCTAATTACGAAGTGTTTAAAAATACTTACGCCAACTTGAAACTGCAATATAGCGATATTCAAGGACATAACTTAACCTCAAAACCGATTGCAGGAGAAGTGCGCAAAGATGCCCAAGGTTATTTGGATTTATTTACGCCGGAATTTTATCAGGGGAAGAATGTTACTTTTGAGGTGGGGCTGAGTTTTGGGTTTTGAGAAATGTTTTGTATTTTTGTTATTATAAATTTTAAAACAAAGGATTATGCGTCATAGTACAACTGTAAATATCGGGCTAACAACAGATTTTGAAATGTTTTTAAAAAAATATGCAACAAGCGTAAAAAAGAAAAGCCTTAGAGATTTGCGGGGAAAAATAGCGTTTCGAGAAGATTATGACTATAAGTTAATGAGAGAAAAAGTATGATACTTGTAGATACTTCCGTATTGATAGGATACTTGAAAGGAAAAAGAGGAATATCTTATGATTATTTGGAGTCAATAATAAACAATAATATTCCTTTCGGCATCTGCAATTATGTTTATCAAGAGTTGTTGCAAGGAGTCAAAGATGACAAAGAGTTTAAGCAATTGAAAGAATACTTGGATGATTTGACATTTTATGACCTTCTCAACGGTAGAAAATCTTATGAAAATGCAGCATTGATGTATATGAAATGCAGAAAGGCTGGTATTACGATAAGAAGTACCGTTGATATGATTATTGCACAAACAGCTATTGAAAATCAACTGTATTTGTTGCATAATGATACTGATTATATCAATATAGCAAAGGTTATCAAAGAATTAAAACTTATTTGAATATTTTTGCTATGAAACCCATTGAAATGGTTGACCTGAAAAGTCAATACAAAAAAATAAAAGAAGAAATAAACACCGGAATCCAGGAAGTCTTGGATTCGGTTGCTTTTGTGAAAGGCGGAAAAGTCTTTGAATTTCAAAAAAGCCTGGAGAATTATTTAGGCATAAAACACGTTATTCCGGTTGGAAACGGCACAGATGCGCTCCAAATTGCCCTGATGGCGCTTGGGTTGAAGCCCGGAGATGAGGTAATTACACCTACTTTCACGTTTATTGCGACTGCCGAGGTGGTGGCGTTGCTGGGACTTACTCCGTTGCTGGTTGATGTCGATTCCGATACATTTAATATTTCTATCGAAGCAGTTGAAAAAGCGATAACACCTAAGACTAAAGCCATTATCCCGGTTCATCTTTTCGGACAGAATGCTGATATGGAAGCGTTGATTCGGTTGGCGAAACAGCATAATTTGTATATTGTCGAGGATGCTTGTCAGTCAATCGGTTCCGTTTACACTTTCGGTAATGGGCAAAAAGTACAATCAGGTTGTATGGGCGATGTCGGCTGTACCTCTTTTTTCCCGTCAAAAAATCTTGGTTGTTATGGCGACGGCGGGGCGATTTTTACCAGTAACGATGACCTTGCAAAAAAAATGCGTACTATCGCCAATCACGGAATGGAAGTGCGCTATTACCATGATGTAGTTGGCGTTAATTCGCGGTTAGACAGTATTCAGGCGGCAGTATTGGATGTCAAGCTGAAATATTTGAACAGTTATATAGAAGCACGTCAACGAGCGGCTGATTATTACGATAAGGCATTTACCGGTAATCCGAAAATTGCGATTCCTGCAAGAAGTCTGAAATCCACACACGTTTTTCATCAATACACGCTTAAATTAAACGATGTTGACCGGAATGCACTGCAAAAAGCATTAGCAGAAAAAGGAATCCCGGCAATGGTCTATTATCCAGTCCCCTTACATTTACAAAAAGCCTACAAAAATGACCGGTATAAATCCGGTGATTTTCCGGTGGCGGAACAGCTTTGCGAGTGTGTACTTTCGTTACCGATGCACACGGAACTGGATTCTGCACAGCTTCAATATATTACGGAAAGTGTCTTGGAATTAATTCTATTTTAATACGTTTTGCATATTTTTATTAAAGTAATAAATTGTAAAAATAATTAAAAAAAGTTATTTTTTTTCTTCTCTTTTTTTGAAATAACGCTTATCGGTAATAATTACTCCCAACGTCAAAACCGGCGAATATTATAAACACAAAGGCACAAAAAACACGAAATTGTGTTTATTTTTGTGTACTTTGTGTTTACTATTTCTCGTTAGGGGGTAATATTGCTGATAAGCATTTTTGAAATTTATCCGTTAGCGAATAATGTAAAAATTTTTTTATCTTTACCGCTTCTGTAAAATTGATGATTAAAGGGTGGTGAATAAAAGGGTTATGTATGAAAACGAATGTATCTTAAATGAAAGCTTATTTATCTGTTTTATGTCTGGCGATTATTAGCTATACACATATATGTGCACAAAATATGGCTGTTGTGGACTATTTGCAACAAGCCGGAATGCATGCTGAAATATACAATGGGGAAAGAGAAATCTTTTATAGCTCCTCCCAATATGAAAATTTACCCTATTACATGAGTCCGGATTTTACGGAAGCCACTGTTTTTTTCAAAAAAAAATACTATCCCAACCAAAAAGTACGTTTGGATTTATTCAAAGAACAATTAGTTATACTGTCGCCCGAAAAACAATATGGAATCATCCTTAATCCCCAACACGTGGAAAAAGTACAGATGTACAATAAAACCATCGTTTGGCTGGATTCCCCCAAAAGTAAATTAGCAGCAGGATATTATATGCAGTTGACGGAAGGAGAAAAAATACAACTACTTAGTAAAGAAATTTATTCTTCCACACATAGAATAGAAAATTCGGTTGTTATTTATTATTTTGACCGTAAAGTTCAATACTATCTCGCATACAATAACCGGTATTACGCAGTAAAAAATAAAAATACATTCTCCAAATTATTTCCGCAGTATAAAAAGCAAATCAATAGGTTTGTCTATGAAAACAGGCTGAATTTTAAGCGAAACAAGGAAGAAAGTTTAACTTCTTTAGCCCGCTATTGCGAGGAATTAATTTCGACAAATACGATTCCGGACACAACCGGTTCTTTCGTAAATAATGCCTCTTTCGTAAAATTATCGAAAGATACGCTCGCTGATGCTTTTATTTACGATAACGAGTTTTGGAACGGATTGGATACTACGCTTTCCCCTGCATTAATGTACATTCCACGGCAACAGCAGGATATATCAGGCGAACCGGAGCAACCGGAAATAGAAGAGAAGGAAGAAGTACAAAGGGCAATTTCGCCCAACTTAATCTATCCGGTAGGAGATCCGTATCTCAAAACAGTTCCCGGTAAAGTAACCTTGCAAGGAAAAGTGATTGATCTAAAAACAGGGCAGCCATTGCCCGGAATTAAGCTTACTTTGAAGGAACCATACGCGGTTGCGGTTACCGATAAGAACGGAAATTACGCCATCCGCTTGCCATCGGGACGCATTCAACTGGATATAAGCGGCGTTAGTATCAAAGCATCCCGCCGCCAATTGATGCTTTACGATAACGGAACATTAAACATCATACTGGCAGAAGAACCGCATCAGTTAGACGAAATTACCGTTATTGCCCAACGGGCGAATAATGTGAAAAACGTTCAATTGGGAATAGAAAAAATCCAGATGCCTAAAATAAAAAATATCCCGACGGCATTCGGGGAAGTCGATTTACTGAAAGTTGTGCAAGCATTGCCCGGAGTAAAAACGGTAGGTGAAGCCTCTTCCGGCTACAACGTGCGGGGCGGAGCAACCGATCAAAATCTCATTCTGTTCAACAACGGTACAATCTACAATCCGAATCACCTTTTCGGCTTTTTTTCCGCATTCAATTCCGATATGGTGAAAGAAGCGGAATTATATAAAAGCAGCATTCCCGCCCAATACGGAGGACGCATTTCGTCCGTGCTGGATATTACCGGAAAAGAGGCGAATAAGGAAAAATTTACCGGTTCTGCCGGACTGGGGTTAGTAACGAGTAAACTTACCCTTGAAATTCCGGTCATCAAAAACAAAACATCCGTTTTACTTAGCGGAAGAACCACTTATTCGGACTGGATACTAAATCTACTGCCTGAAAAAAGCGGTTACCGCGACGGGTCAGCGGGGTTTTATGATATTGGAACCGTATTGAGCCATCAATTTAATGAGAAAAGCTATCTTACTGTTTACGGATATTACAGTCACGACCGCTTTCAGTTTAATGAAAATCAGAAATATGCGTATACCAATCTAAATGCTTCTGTCAAATGGAAACGATTTTTTAATGATAAATTATTCGGAACTTTCGCTGCCGGATACGATCATTACGATTACAAAAACGTTGATTCAAAGAATGAGGCAGCGGCATATACGCTTTCTTCCGGTATTAACCAGCTGTTTGTAAAAACCGATTTTACTTATGATTGGCGGAAATACAGGCAAACACTGAACTTCGGATTAAAATCAATGCTTTATGATCTCAATTCCGGAAATTATGAGCCATACGGCGTAAATTCGCTGGTGAAAATTGACCGCCTGCAAAATGAAAAAGCGTTGGAATCGGCAATTTACCTGGAAGACCAGTGGGATATTACCCCCAGATGGTCGGTAACGGCAGGAATTCGCTTTTCGATGTTTAATGCCTTTGGTTCGCGTACTTATTATACATACAACCCCAATATGCTGCCTTACGAATCTACGATTGTTGATACCGTACATGCCAATTCCGGTCAGGTATTCAAAACATACGCGGGACCAGAATACCGGCTATCTACCCGTTACGCATTAGCCGATAATTTCTCTGTAAAAGCCGGATTTAACACCATGCGGCAATATATCCACAAACTGTCGAATACAGTTATCATGTCGCCTACAGACACTTGGAAACTAAGCGATGCCAACATTCTCCCTCAAAAAGGATGGCAGGCAGCAACCGGACTTTATTATGATACTCCCCGGAGAATCTGGTCGGCTTCCGTCGAAACTTACTATAAAAAGATGAGCGATTATTTGGATTACCGCAGTGGAGCAAGAATACTGATGAACCACCACATTGAAACAGACGTAATTAATACCGAAGGATATGCCTACGGAGTGGAATTTTCGCTTAAGAAAGAGGTCGGAAAACTGAACGGATGGTTAAGTTATACCTATTCGCGGACATTCCTCCGTCAAAGCGGCAAGTTAATATCCAATCCGGTCAACAACGGGAATTGGTATCCTACGGATTATGACAAGCCGCATGATTTCAAACTGACCGGTAATTACAAATTTACCCAGCGGTACAGCTTTTCGGTAAATCTTGATTACAGTACCGGAAGACCGGCTACCATCCCCGCTGGAAGATACTATGATGCAACATTAGATGCCGAGCAGGTATTTTATACGGATAGAAATACCTATCGAATACCGGATTATTTCCGGATGGATTTATCGTTTAACATAGAGCCAAGCCATAAATTGACTTTGCTGACCCACAGTTCTATCTCTTTTGGTGTGTATAATGTAACGGGAAGAAAAAATGTTTACTCTATTTATTATGTCTCCGAAGAAGGAAGAACCAAGGGGTACCAGCTTTCCATTTTTGGGGCGCCGGTTCCGTTTATAACCTATAATATTAAATTTTGATTGTATGAGCTCAAAAATATTATCAATCTTATCAGTACTGGCATTAGCAGCCGTTAGCTGTATATCCGAGTTTGATGCCAAATTACCAGCCAACGAAGCTCAGACGTTGGTAGTAGACGGAAGTATTGTAGGAAATACGGAGGTAACATTTCACCTGAGTAAAAGTTTTTCATTAGATTCTCTCCACGTTCCGGAGGAGAGTTTTGATGTGGATGCGAAATTAATTATTATCGGTAGTGACGGTTATCAAAGCCCTCCGGCAATAAATATGGGAAAAGGCGAATACCGGATAGCGGTAGGAGAGCTAAACGATGAGGTGGAATACGGCGTACAAATAGAGTATGGCGGAGATACCTATCAATCAACTTTGTCGAAACCTCTCTATACTCCTGAAATAGACAGCATCTCGTGGATACAGCCGGAAAAATACGGAACGGTCTCTTTCTATATTTCTACACATGACGATACGGAAGAAACCAAGTTTTTTTTGTGGGATTATACGGAAGATTGGGAAATTACGGCAGAGATAATGACAACGATTTTTTTTGAAAAAAATAAATTTGTGGAACGCCGTCCGGCACCTTATTATTACTGTTGGAAAAAGAATGTTGCCGGCAAATTCTTGATTGAATCAACCGAATCGTTGAACGAAAACAGAATCATCAATAAAGAACTCTACCGGATTGAACCCGGCGCCAGCGATCGGTTTACCCGGCTCTATTGCGTCACCGTATCTCAAAAAGCCATCAGCAAGGAGGCTTACGAGTATTACCAGAACAAAATAAAGTTGAACGAAGAAATGGGAGGTCTTTTTACTCCCCAGCCTTCCGAATTAAATGGAAATATCACCTGTATTACCAACCCCTCAAAGAGAGTGATCGGATATGTGGAAGTTGCTAAAAATGTGGCTTATAAAAGAAAATGGATCGAAGAGCCGCAAGTAACCAGATGGGATGCACCTGATTATTCTACACCGCCGCAGCGACTTTATATCTGTACTTCTTCGGGCGATGAAGTATATATATATAAAGATGTTTGTACAGCATTTACGCCATGTTTAGGTACATCCTACTTTACCGATCTTTACCTATGGGGTTATCGTCCTGCCGGTTATCCGATTTATCTTCAACGCCCTACACCAGAATATGATATGGAAGCAGTCTGGGCAAAACAAGCCTGTTCGGATTGTACGGCTAATGGCGGAACAAAAAACAAGCCTGATTTCTGGATTAACGATCACGAATAAATTGAAAAAGAGATGAAACATTTGTATCTAATAATATCTATTTTCCTGTTTTTCTGTTTTTCATTAAAAGCGGAAGAACCGGTTTATGAACGAGTTTATGAGCATGATAATGAACGTGTTTATATTCATACGGATAAGGATTTTTATCTTGCCGGGGAAGAGGTTTGGTTGAAGTTTTATGTCGTCAATGATAATTTTCAACCTTCAAGCCTGAGTAAAGTCGGCTATGTGGAAATTTGCGATACGAAAAAACCTCAAATGCAACTGAAAGTGGCATTGGAAAAGGGACATGGAGCAGGAAAAATGAAAATACCCGCAGACCTTCCTTCCGGGATTTACCGGCTGTCGGGCTATACCCGTTATATGAGGAACGAAGGGGAAGGCGTTTTCTTTAAAAAACAAATCGCCGTTGTAAATGCCGCACAGCGATTTCCGGACCCGGAACGCTTTGAACCGGTCGAAACATACGGGCAACTGCAACCGGTTAAAAAAGAAGAAACCGCCTCCCCAAAGCCAGGCAGTTTACGGATAGAAACCGACAAAAACAGATATGGTAATCGCCGGAAAGTCCTCCTTACTCTTGATAATATTCCTGCTAATACGGCAGATTTGGTTATTTCCGTCAGCCGGAACGATTCTGTTGTATTTCTGCCCGGAATAGGCGAGTCGAATTGGCGCAAACAAGTAACGGATACTTTTGCGTTTTCCGGACAGTGGGTTCCCGAATATGAAGGACACATCGTTGCCGGACGTTTTGTTCCCGAACCTCAGGAAGAATTACTGGCAAATCTTGCGCTTGTCGGAAACAACATCTGTTATACAAACGGACAGGTAAATACTCAAAATGGAATCATCAACTTTTATACTGCCGGTATATCCGGTAAACAGCAGGCGGTAACGTCTGTTGTCATGCCGCCGGCGCACAACGAAAAGCATCCCTATCGTGTTGATTTGCTCACTCCGTTTGATGAATCCTTACCGGTCAATTTGCCGGTGCTGAAAATTTATCCGGATGAAAAAAAGCTATTGGAAAGATATACCGGTATTCAAATTCAGAAAAAAATGAACGGCGATTCTCCCGACTCTCTTATCCGGATTTCCGGTTATTCTTTTTTTCAACCTGCTTTAAGTTATGATTTGGATGAATATACCCGGTTTGCTACCATAAGTGAAACCATACTGGAATTTATCAAAAGAGTTTCCGTAACTAAAGTAGACGGTAAACGGACAATTCGCGCATATTCAAAATATGGCTTGAAACCATTGGTCTTACTTGACGGTATTCCTGTTTATGACCATGAAGATATTCTCCGGTACAATCCGGCGCATATAAAAAAGATTCATATTTATGACGGATATTATACCTTTGGCAATGAAAGTTTTGAATACATTATATCATTTGTTACCCGCGAAAATAACCTGCCTTTTTATCAGTTGAGCAGTGAATCGCAACTAATCAATTACGATTTTCCCCAACTTCCTTCAGCATTTGAAATTCCGGATTATTCAATCGACCGGATAAGAAATTCCGGAAAACCGGACTTTCGCCATACGTTATACTGGAATCCTTTCGTTACCTTTACAAGCGGCAAACCGGTCAATCTTTCTTTTTACACTTCCGACTTGTGTGGGGAATTTAAGGTTTCCGTCGAAGGTATTACAACTGATGGTGAAATAGTACGTCATACTACCTGTTTTCAGGTAACCGGTATTCCGGAATAGGCTAACCCATTTTGCCCTGATTTTGAGAAATTAAGTATCTAAATATAAATTAAACGACATTATTTTTTAATCATATAAATTATGAACACCGCAGATTGGAAAAGCAAACTCGGCAACTTGATTGCAGAGAATCCCGAATTACAATTGCCTGAAAGCGAAGTTCTCCAGTCGGAAGAAAACGTATTCCGCAAACAATCCTTTTATGTCGAATTAGATAAAAAAGGCAGAAAAGGCAAGCAGGCAACCTTGATTTCCGGTTTTGAAGGAACGGAGGATGAGTTGAAAACGTTGGCAGCCGAACTGAAAAAAAGTTGTGGAGTAGGAGGTTCCACCCGCGATGATGAGATTTTGATTCAAGGCGATCTCAGGGAAAAGATTACCTCTTTGTTAATGAATATGGGGCATAAAGTAAAAAGGAAAAATTAGCTCAAGAATGCTAAAACGAAAGCTTAAACATTAAGAGCTTGTTTGAAAATTTCAATGAGTAAAAAATTTTAAAACGTCTTTGGGTATTAAAAGATCTTATTTTATATGTTGGTAGAAACTATTTTTTCCATTCTTTCCTCGTCCCGATAGGGACGAAATGCGGATAAATCCGGCATTCTTCTTTAATTCAAGACTTCTTGCCACATTCCGTCCCCTAACCGGGATGAGGTTATGTCTGGGCTTTTTTCTACCAACATATTGTCCCTAATGGGACAGCAGGTAACTCTATTAGATTTTTCAAAAGAATAAAGACTTGCTGATTACATATAATGATTATCCGCGATAATACCTAATACGAATGTCAAGAGCACACCCAAGTCCGTAGGACTTACATTTGGATAACCCCTTACAAGCGAAGCGCAGT
>QMCE01001688.1_pt1 | contig 12158 bp, 10 predicted proteins | sample 1821851 | NCBI WGS metagenome assembly QMCE01 (sample SAMN09453174, study PRJNA476694) | Termite gut metagenome, whole genome shotgun sequencing project. | isolation source: worker | host: Odontotermes sp. | place: South Africa:Pretoria | collected 2016-01-28
TCATTATTATATTTAATATTATATCTCTTCATCTAACTGATAATGTTATATTATCATAGAAATATTGTCAAGCTTAAAATACCAAAATTTTTATATTTTTCAAGTATTATGAAAAGATAGATGCACAATGAAGCTACTAAAATGTAACGAAATAGCCTATAATGAAATGCGGTTATCAATGAAACCGGAGCGAAGAAGACGCTATCTGATTTCGATCTGAAAGACGCCTGTTTTGTATACGCCAGATCAACTTTTCAAGGAAAAACGTTCACTAACTAAAAATTATAGAGACACGTATTATCATCACTATTTAAAATACACCAAAAACTCATCTATTTTAAGGAATTCTCCGACATTTCGCGTATTTTCGCTATAGCTTTGTCGTATTCGAAGAGCAGAATATCTTCTTCTATACTTCCAAGAAAGCGCCTTATACTGGAATTGAGGGGAAGCTCTCCGTATTCCTCCATAAGCGCGTCTATTTGGGGCATGTTTATATCCGCAAGCGCCTGTTGCAGCGCGTCAAGCTGTTCCTTTGAGAGGAGCGCAGCGCTGTGCGTGTCGATGTCTGAGGCGGTTTTGCTGAGGAAGCCTGCGATGTTGTCTGTAAGGGAACGGAGCTGCTCCAGCAGTTCCTCTGTGCGCTGTTTGATAAGGGAGATGTTGTTGTTTCTGGCGGCGGTTTCCAAATCTTCCGCGAAGTTCCCCCATTCGCTCGCGCCTATGCTTCGCGCTGCGCTCTTAAGGGCGTGAACCATAGTTGTGTAGAGCGCCATGTTGTTGCTTTCCATTGCCTGCCTGATAATCCGCAGACGCTTCTCCGCGTCGTGCTGGAACATAGACAGTACGCGAAGGTACACGGCGAATGAGCCGCCTGTGTTGATGACGCCCGCCTTCATGTTTACGCCTTCTATGGCGTCTGTGTTGGAAGACGCCGCGTCTTCCGCTGTTTTATCCTGATTGCGCGTTTTGTCCGAAGCGCTTGCGGGGAGCTGTTTATCAGTCGGCACCCATTTTTTCAGTATAGCGTACAGCTTTTCCACCTCTATGGGCTTGGCAAGGAAGTCGTTGAAACCGCTGTTCAAGAACATATCTCGGTATTCGTTGAGCGCATTGGCGGTCAGGGCGATTATCGGGACGCAGGAAAAATACGCCGCTGTCAAGAAATCAGAGCTACTATCAGCTCTATTAGCCCCAAGAGCGCGGATTTTTTCAGTGGTTTCAACGCCGTCCATTCCGGGCATCATGTGATCCATAAAAATAAGATCGTAGCGGTTTTCCTGTACAAGGCGCAGAACGTCCGTGCCGTTGGTCGCCGTGTCCACGCGGAATTCGTAGAATTGGAGCAGTTCTTCCGCTACCATCAGATTGGTTTCTATATCATCAACCACCAGCACGCGGATGTCCGGCGCGATGAAGGGTGGCGTTTGTGAGAAGTCAAGGACTTGGCGGCTGTCAGCAGTATCCGCATCGGGCGTCCCATACATGTCCGTTTTGTCCACTCCCTGCGGAATCTTCACTGTAAAGGTACTGCCCTGCTCGTAGACGCTCTGTACATCAATCGTGCCGCCCATAATTTTACATAGACTGTTGACTATGGCAAGTCCCAATCCCGATCCCTCTATGCCGCGGTTGCGCACGGAATCAAAACGACTGAATTCGTGGAACAAGATATTCATATCCTCAGGCTTGAAGCCTATGCCCGTGTCGCGTACCGTCAGCTCGATCTCAACACGCTCGTCCTCCAGCGCCCGTGCGTGCGCGTCAAGTTCTATGCGTCCTTTATCCGTGTACTTTACCGCGTTGGTCAGAAGGTTTATCAGGATTTGCCGTATGCGTATATCGTCTCCGATAAGGCGTTCCGGTATGCCTTCACCAATGTGGACGATAAATTCCAGTTGTTTGCTTTCCAATCTAACCATTATGATAGTTTTTACGTCTGAAATAAGAGAGGAGAAAGAATAGGTTTTTATATCAAGCTGGATCTGCCCTGCTTCAAGTTTCGAGAAATCGAGTATATCGTTGATGAGGGTGAGCAGGGTAACACTGGAGCGCCTTATGATCATCATCTGATCCCGCACATCGCTGGGCAGATTCTTTCGCAGGAGAATTTCAACAAGGCTTATTATGGCGTTCATAGGCGTGCGGATTTCGTGGCTCATACGGGCTAGAAAGGAAGATTTGCTCTTATTCTCTTCATCCGCCTTTTTTCGCGCCATGCTCATACGAACCATAAGCGTGTTGAGAAGCAGCATGAAGATGATGCCCAGCACGGACAGAAATATCATCATGATGTGGGTGGTTTTGTAATAGACGTCCGCCGGAATTCCTATGCCTATGTACCAGCCACTTTCCAGTTTACGGAAGAATATTACTGCAGGGATGCCGCTCTTCTCCAAGACGTCCACGCCTGATATTTCGGTCGCACCGGACAGAAAGGCGTTTTCCATCTCTTCATATTTGGGACCCAAATACTTCATACGCCTGCCAATAAAAGATTCATTGGGATGCGCCAGATACGTGAAATCTTGACTGATCAGTACTCCGTAACCGCCGTAAGCGGAATTGAGCGATTTGACGTACAGGGACATATCGTGGATGCTCACGTCAATGGAAACCACGCCCGCGTTTTCTCCTTGCGGATTCTTCACGACATGGGAGACAGACACGACTATATCCTGCGTATCCGCATCGAGATAGGGTGTGGAATAACTGACCCCGCCCCCCTGCACCTCATGCGCCGCTATGTACCACGGACGATCAAAAATATGATAGTCATCGGGCGGTTCCCAGTCCGTGCCAGATATAAATTCCCCGTTAAAGACGCCATACACGATCTCAAAACTGCCTGCGCCGATGAGAGGATCGCTTAAAGCTTTGGAGAATTTTCGTATATATTGATGGATTTTGTCGTGGGAATCGGGGGCGTCCAGAAGGTGTTCTATGGTCAGGACGGAACTGATGACGGCGGATTCGGCTCCGCGGAGATTCGCGTAAATAGCTTCCTCGCCAGTGTCAAGCAAGCCTTCCATGTTGTCCACAAGCTGATTGCGCACAATTCTACTCATGAAGATGCCTGCTACGAGAACCATAAAAAGAAACGCCAGAAAAACTGCCAGCAGGCGGCCAAATTCTTCGCGTATTATCTTAAAAAGGTCCATGTTAAAAAATTTCTTGTCAGGGGGATACCGAATTCCGCCGTCGGTGTTCTCTTCAACAGAAAAATTCTTCAAGTTTTTTCGTAACGCGAAGTTTTTTCGCGCTCTGCGTCTCCGCGTATTTTGAATTTTCACTGGAATTCCTATGGAAATTTTCTCGCTGTGTTCGGCAGTCTGTTCGGCGGTGTCTGTATTTCAATGCGCCCTGTCTTCACCGCTTCGACATAATCTTGTATGGACTCCATTTTCCGATCAAACAGGACGCCGAAGAGCGCGGACGGGTTCAGAGTGTTTGCGAAGTGCATGTCCGTTCCCGATGTTATAGGCAGTCCTTGCTGGTCCGCGTAACGCCATGCAAGCATGTCCTCATAGGGATCGTTGCAGCCGTTAGCCACCTCTACTGCGTCAACCACGTCCGCCGAAAGGTATAGGGCGCGTATATAGGGTCTTTGCCGGAACGGATGCGCCTGCACCACGCAGCCGCCGCTTTCACTGACGATGCGGTACTGCTCCTCATGCGTCCATCCGCGAACTTCAGGGTGTTTTAAAAGCCATTCTTTGTCCAGACCGTAGATAAGGTAGTCGTCGCCGCTGTCAAAGGTTTCTTCCCAGCCAAAAAACACGTCCAAACCCAGCCGGTCGCCTTCCGCTTTAGCTGCCTCGTAGCCCTTAACGAAACAATCCACCCAGTCCGTCCATGGCAGGTCTTTGAATATGCAGGAATTCCCGTTATAAAAATGGTCGGTAACGATGATCCCCGTATAGCCCGCCTCTTTGTAGGCGCGTATATAATCAGCGCCCGCTGACACTGCGCACGTACTGCTTTGAGCCGTATGGAGATGCGTTTCGTATAGGTACTTCATCGATATTCCTTCTATAACTATCTTTAATTAACGAATCATTTATGCTATACTTTCAACCGATCCCGGTGGATAAATCTTAAATTAAACTACTATATCATAGTTTGTTTTTTTTGTCAGGGAATAAAAGAGGAAGTACGCTTGTATGAAAAATTTTGAAGAACGCCTTGAACGGCTTGAAGCGCTCAGTGAAAAAATCCGTAAGCCGGAAATTCCCCTTGACGACGCCCTTAAAGTATTTGAGGAAGGAATAAAACTAGCGCGGACACTGGAGCGGGATATTGAAAAAATCGAAGGCAGGATAGAAACGCTGATGAACGAACCGGACGCGCAGCCCGATGAAAAGCCAGAGTTGTCGTTGTTTGACGATTAGGAGCGCCTTATGCCTATATGCATACTGCCGCCGGAAGAGGCGCGGAAAATCGCCGCCGGTGAAGTGATTGACCGTCCGGCAAGCCTTGTACGGGAACTGCTGGACAACGCGCTCGACGCGGGCGCTTCGTTTATTGAGACGTTTATCGAGGATGGCGGCGCGAAAAAAATCGAAGTCTCGGATGACGGCAGCGGCATAGGTAGGGACGATCTTGAGCTGTGCGCCCTTGACCACGCCACAAGCAAAATCCGCTCCCTCGCCGACCTTGATCATGCCGAGACGCTTGGGTTTCGGGGCGAGGCGCTCGCGTCGGCAACAGCAGTATGCGCGCTGGAGATACTGTCCAGTACGGACGGGCGGGAAGCATGGCTGTTACGGGCGGGACCGGGCGGCTCCCATCCGCCGGTTCTTGAGCGCGCGCGGCGAGTGAAAGGCACGAGCGTCCGATGCTTCGGGCTTTTTGACACGATTCCCGCCCGCAAACGCTTTTTGAAGCGTAACCAGAGCGAAGCCGCCCTGTGCTATCAGGTCTTTACGGAAAAGGCGCTCGCGTTTCCGGCAATAGGCTTTCGTTTTACCCAGAACGGAAAGGTGAAGATCACGCTTCCGGCGGCGCTTTCCTACAAGGAGCGTTTCGCCGCCTTGCTGCTCGAACAAGACGAAGAAAACAGCGCTGGATTCCTCCACGAGATAAGCGCCGCCGGAACGGGCTTTTCCGTCACCATTGTGGTGGGCGGCGCGGAACTTGCCCGTAATGACCGCCGACGGCAGTTTGTGTTCGCAAACGGGCGGCGCATACAGGATTTTTCTTTTCAGCAGGCTCTAGAATACGGTATGCAGGGGACTTTTCCCAACGGAACCCACCCGTCTGGCGCGGTGTTCATAGACATCGCGCCCCATCTTGCGGATTTCAACATACATCCCGCCAAACGCGAGGCGCGATTTTCAGACGCAGGCGCGATTCACCACGCGATAAGCGCTGCTCTGCGCGATTTCAGCCGTCATCTGCGCGTATCCGCCGCGGTTTCCACGCCTTTGTCCGCCGATAAGGCGGCGGAACTCGCGGCTTTTACCGTCGACGAACCTTTACTGACGTACGGCGACGCGGCGGATAAGGGAACCGCGTCACGGGGTGGCTCCGCGTCTGGCGGAGGCAAAGGCTCTGGCGGGCGCGGAGCATCTGGTCGCGGTTTTGTCGGCAGTACTTACATTGCCGAGAGGGGCGCAGGTTATGAGGGCGGCGCTTCGCTTGCGCTGGAAGCCCTGTTGGAGCGGAACCGCGAGGGAGGGGGAGGGCGTTTCGCGCCGCTGCCTGGCAGGGGCGAAACATCCGCCGCGCCGGAGATTTCGCCGGATTCGTCCGGTGTCCGCTATATCGGACGTGCCTTTGACCTGTTCATCATTGTTGAAAAAGGCGGGAAACTCTACCTCATAGACCAGCACGCCGCCCACGAGCGCGTATTATACGACGAATTCCTCAGCAAACCCATACCCATGCAAGAGCTTCTCGTCAGCATCCCCTTTGAAACCGAAAGCGAGGACGACGACCGCTTCCTTGAAAGCGTGCAGGAGGAGCTTTCGCGGCTGGGCGTAACGATTACCGGCGGCGCGGGGAACTGGCGCATAGAGGCTCTGCCCGCCGCGTGGAGCGCTGGCGATACCGCCACGGTCAAAGCCCTGCTGGAACTGCGGGACTCAGGCGAGAATATAGCCCGCCGCTGGGTGGCGACACTCGCCTGCCGCGCCGCCATTAAGGACGGCGACTACCTTGACCCGGCCGCCGCACTGTCCCTCGCCCAAGCCGCGCTCGCGCTTCCCGACCCGCACTGCCCGCACGGACGCCCTGTGTGGACGGAAATAAGCCGGGAAGGGCTGTTTAAGGCGGTAAAACGCACCTGATCGGGGGCGCTATCGGCGACTCGCACTGTCACGGAAAATCTGCGCGGCTTTCTGACGTACGCAATATCTGTTTTCTTCTTGCAAAAGAACAAAACCTTGTGTATACTGACACCATGAAGGAAAACGTCGCGTTGTCGCATTGCAGTGCGCCGCCGTTTATTATTTTACATTTTATGAGGAGCAAGCTATGAAACAAATCGCCCTGCTTGGGCTTGGTTACTTTGGCAAGAGCATCTTGGACGAGCTATTGAACCTCAACGTGGAAGTCTTCATTATAGACCGCGACAAAGAGACTATAGACGCCTACAAGGACAAATCCCCCAATTCAGTCGTCATAGACATTCTGAACGTAGAAAATTTGCGGAAAATCCTGCCGGAAACCATAGAATCCGTGATTATCGACATGGGGGACAGCATAGAGGCGTCCATATTGGCGACCAGCTATTGTGCGAAGCTCAAGATAAAAACCATCATCGTTAAGGCGGAATCGGAAAATTTGGGCGAAATTCTGACGCTCGTCGGCGCAACCAAAGTTGTCTTTCCCAATCGAGAGGCGGCGAAGCGTGTAACGCCCTTGCTTTTCTCATCAACAATGCTGAACTATATGCCGGTAAGCCAAACATTGAGCATAGCCGAATTGAAAATTCCCGATTACCTGATTGGAAAATCGCTTGAAAGCGCTATGTTATTGGAGAAAAATCGCCTTAACCTCGTTTCCATACGCGATCTGGACGGAGAATTCGTCTTCTGCCCCATAGATTATGTATTTAAAAAGGACGACGTAGGACTTTTTTCCGGCAGCGACGTGGATTTAAATAATTTCTCGGCGATAAACCCGAAAGAACACAAGCTAGAAAAAGTCGCGGCGCGTTTCTTGAACTTCTTTAAGCGGAAGAAAGACAAATCAGCAGCGCCAGACCAAACCGCCCAACCCGAACCGCAAAGTGCGCCGATCTCCTCTGCGGATACACCGCCGCCGGACAACGCGCCTCCAGCATCCTCCGCGCCGCAGGAAGCTGCGTCAAGCATCCCTTCCGCGCACAATACAGATTCGTCCGTCTCCGCCGCCCAGTCCGCGCCTCCGGATACGGCGCTGTCCGAAGACGCTTCTTCCGCCAGTGATAAGAGCGAAGAAACAAAGACGGAAGTAAAAAAAGGATTAGGCGGTTTCTTTCACCATAAAAAGGAATAAATTGTGGCATTATCAGTAAAACAAAAGCTTGGATTCGGTATTTTTGACTTGGGCGGAAACCTGCTCTTTACAGTGCTTGGTTTCTGGAGCCTTAATTATCTCACGGATACTGTGGGACTCGCGGCAGCGCTCGCGGGCATCGCGGTGATGGTAGGCAAGGTATGGGACGCCGTAACCGATCCGTTCATGGGCTATATTTCGGATCGCACCACAAGCCGCTGGGGGCGTCGGCGTCCCTATATGCTCTTCGGCGCGGTGCCGGTATTCCTTGCTATGCTGTTCTTTTTCACCAAACCCGACTGGCTGCTCGGCGCAAACGCCTCGCCGCTCGCCCTTACCGTATGGGCGGCGCTCGCGCTTATGCTGCTCAACACCGCCAGTACCATCATCAACGTACCCTATTCGTCCCTTACGCCCGAACTCACGGACGACTATAACGAACGCACAAGCCTCAACGGGTACCGCTTCAGCTGCGCCGTTTTCGGCACCATACTCGGCGCGGCGGCGGTGCAGCCCATAGTAGGCGCGTTCCTCCCCAACAAAGCACAGGGCTATACGGCAGTGGGCGCGATCTTGGGCGCTGTCATCGCCATTACCACCCTGCTGTCTTTTTTGGGCACCAAAGAACGCCCCCACAATCGGGCTGATCGCCCCACCGAGAGCTTTTTCATCACCTACAAAGAAGTTTTTACCAATAAACCCTACGTCATTCTGCTGCTTACATACGCCCTGCACCTGTGCGCCCTCACCTTTTTGCAGGGCATTCTGGTCTATTACACCAAGTACGTCTATAACAATGAAAAGCTCGCTACACCGGCTATGGTCGCGCTCCTGCTCGTGGCAATGGTTTTTATCCCCATTTCCGTGCTGACCGCGAAAAAAATCGGCAAAAAGCTCGTCTACCAAATCTCCTTCGCCATTCTGGCAAGTACCTGCCTGATCGTATTCGTTCTGGGACATATACTGGGAGAAACCTTCTTCGTGGCGCTTATGCTCTACGGCGGCATAGGACTAGGTTTCAGTTACGTCGCGCCCTTTGCCATGGTGCCCGACGCAGTGGAATACGACGCAGTGCAGACAGGCAAACGCAAAGAAGGCGCGTACTACGGCATCTGGACATTCATCGCCAAAGTCGGACAATCCCTCTCGGTTTTTCTGTCAGGGGTCATTCTTTCCGCTGGCGGCTATATCGCGGACGCGTTTCAAAGCGCAAGCTCCTTGTTCTCCATACGCCTCCTCATCGGACCTATACCCGCGCTCATATTCCTCGCCGCGATTATCGTCATCCAATTCTATCCGCTGGACGAAGAAACCTACAATAAACTGGTAAAAAATAAATGATGTCTCATAAGAAAAAACACAAAGGGGGGCGCGCTTTCCGCGGACAATCCCCGTCTGACGGCAGCCGAAACGTACGCGCCCCCCTACGCCGCAGTCGGAAAACCGTCTGCGGCTACCCCCCAACCAGCGCGTGCCGCGCCGTACCGCGCCTCGTAGCCCTCCGCGGCGCAGCCCAAGCCGAAAACACGGCTTCTGACATAGCAGCCCAAACCGCCGCTCTCTACGCCGAAATCCTTGACAAAAACGATCTCGCCGAAACCGACATCGTAAGCGTCATCTTTTCCCTCACCCCCGATCTTGACGCCCAAAACCCGGCCGCCGCGCTCCGTAAAGCCGGATTCGCCGCGCAAACGCCGCTTTTTGCCCTGCAGGAGGCATTCATACAAGGTGGCATGCCCCGCGTCATCCGCGTTCTCATCCACTGCTTTCTCCCCGCATCCGTCCCCCCGCGCCACATCTTCCGCAACGGCGCGGAAGCCCTCCGCCCGGACTGGGCGCTCCCGAACACGGCGGCGGAAGCTTCTCTTGACAAAAGTATCTTCCTACAGTAACATTTAACGCCATCCGAAAATACTATCATCCCAATTTATTAGAAAAGGACAAATAATGATCGTTGTTTTATCAAAAAATATTTCAGGACATGACAAGGACATCATCCGCGTGTATCTGAAAGATCGAGGCTTCAGCGTGCGCGAGCAGTTCTTCGGAGAAGAAGCCGTTATTGGAGCCACAGGCAAGGGCGTCGCCGACATCCGCGAGCTGGGACTGCTTCCCGGCGTCGAGCGGGTGGCGCAGACCTCCAAACCCTACGAGCTCGCCTCACGCGAGACTCAAAGCGCCGATACCATTGTCAGTGTAGGTCCCGTGAAGATAGGCGGGTCGCGCATCACGGTTATCGCAGGTCCCTGCGCGGTTGAAAGCCGCGAGCAGATACAGGAAACCGCCGAGCGGGTACGGGAATCGGGCGCGGTTATGCTGCGCGGTGGCGCATACAAGCCCCGTACCAGCCCTTACGCCTTTCAGGGGCTTGGCATGAAAGGGCTGGAATTCATGAAAGAGGCGGGCGAGGCGCTCAATATGCCCATCGTAACGGAAGTAGTGTCCCCCGAATTCGCGGATCAAATGAAGGATTTAACCGATATGTTCCAAATCGGGGCGCGGAATATGCAGAACTTCGAGCTTCTCAAGAAAGTTGGCTCGCTGGGTATGCCTGTTCTGCTCAAACGAGGACCTTCGGCGACTATGGAAGAATGGCTTATGGCGGCGGAGTACCTGCTCGCGTCCGGCACGAAAGACGTTGTGCTGTGCGAGCGTGGCATACGTACCTTTGAGACCTATACCCGTAACACGCTTGACATTTCCGCGATTCCGGTCGTGAAAAAGCTCTGCCATTTGCCGGTCATCGTTGATCCCAGTCACGCGGTCGGCATACGCGGCAAGGTAAGCCCCGCCGCGCTCGCCGCCATTGCCGCGGGCGCGGACGGCTTAACGGTTGAGGTTCATCCCCGCCCCGACGAGGCGCTTTCGGACGGTATGCAATCCCTGTTCCCCGAACAGTTCGAGCGGCTTATGCGCGACATAGAGGCGCTCGCGCCGGTGGTTGGCAAGGAGCTGCTCCGTACGCCCTTATTCGCGCCGCCGACCGACACGGTGGTACCGAAGTCAAAGCCGCCGACTGATACGGCGCCGCAGGACGCGCCTGTCGCCTTTTCCGGGGACAGCGGCTCTTACGCGGAACAGGCGCTTATGCGGGTCTTTGGCGACGACGCGGCACGGCTCTCCTGCGGCTCATTCCAAGCCGTGTTTGACGCGGTGCTGGACGGATCCGCAAGCGCAGGCGTGGTTCCCATAGAAAACTCCCTCACCGGATCCATCCACGAAAACTACGACCTTTTCCTGCGTTACCCGGACATCGCCATTGTGGGCGAAGTAACGCGGCGCATCACGCACTGTCTTATAGCGGACGAGCGCGCAAGCATTGACGATATCCGCGTGGTACGCAGCCATCCCCAAGGCTTTGAGCAGTGCCGCGAATTCCTCTCAAAACACCCTGACTGGGAACAGCAGCCCTCTGTCAGCACCGCGACCGCCGCCGCGTCCATAGCGCGCGAGGGCGCGACCAGAATTGCCGCCATAGCCGGTGAGGAAGCTGCGAAAGTTTTTTCCCTCAAAGTCCTAAAGTACGGCATAGAAACCAATCCCCTAAACTACACGCGCTTCGCCGTCATAGCGCGTCGCGGCGCGGACGGCGTGCCGCTGGTTCCGCCCAGTCTTGGTTCCGCCCCGCCCTCAAAGGCGAGCCTTGTGTTTTCCGTTACCGATGAGCCGGGATCGCTCTTCGCCTGTCTCAAGATACTGACCGAAAAAGGGCTGAACCTCTCCAAACTGGAATCCCGCCCCATTCAGGGGCAGCCTTGGACATACCTCTTCTACACCGACGTTACGATCCCCGGCGACGAAAGTCTCTTTCAATCCGTCCTTACGGAACTCAAGGCGAAAACCAAAGATTTTTACCTTTTAGGCATTTATCGGTAGGACGATCAGAGCCTGTCTTGAAGATTGCGTAGATTTTTTGATTATATAGCGGCATCGCTCCAGCAATGGTGAGTAATACTTACGAGCGCTGGGGTGATGCCCTTCAAATTTTTCCCTCTAACAACTTTCCCAAAATACAATGATGCCATATCGAGCGAAAACTAAAAGCGCCGCTCTCATCTTCGCATGAGAACATCAAGCGGAATATATCAATTTTATATATTATAGTGAGTTTGCAAACCGGATTTTCGCTCATTCGTCTTTATCAGACTTTCTCAAACGCCTTCGTATTTTATGTGTCCTTACCAAGCCGAGCTTGAAGCTCTGCGATCAGCGCGGCTTGTTCCGCGAGAGCTGCATCTTTGTCCGCGACTACATTTTGCCATTTTTTGCGTTCGGCTTGTTTTCCTTCACATCTGCCTTCCGCTTTACCCTCGCGCCGAGCGTTACCAAGCGCGGACGCTTCGTTGTGCCGCGCTCGTGACCGCAGCCGCTCGATCTCCTTGAACTCGTCCGTCGCCATTACGTGGCGATACGCCTTGATTGCCTCTTCCATTTTATCAGACTTTCTCAAACGCCTTCGTATTTTATGAGCCCTTACCGAGCCGCGCTTGAAGTTCCGCGATCAGCGCGGCTTGTTCCGCAAGAGCCGCATCTTTGTCCGCGACTACATTTTGCCATTTTTTGCGTTCGGCTTGTTTACCTTCACGTCTGCCTTCTGCTCTGCCTTCTGCTTTGGCTTCGCGCCGAGCATTACCAAGCGCGGACGCTTCGTTGTGCCGCGCCCGTGAACGCAGCCG
>QMCE01001689.1_pt1 | contig 12158 bp, 7 predicted proteins | sample 1821851 | NCBI WGS metagenome assembly QMCE01 (sample SAMN09453174, study PRJNA476694) | Termite gut metagenome, whole genome shotgun sequencing project. | isolation source: worker | host: Odontotermes sp. | place: South Africa:Pretoria | collected 2016-01-28
TGAAGCCCCGAGAAGTTTGCTCACAAAGAAGAACCACGCTCCCGTTCGGTAGCTCGCCCCGCCGAACCGCCCCGCAAGATATTCGTAGACCGACACTATCCGCAACCGGAAGTAGAGCGGCACCAGCACAAGGGCGATCACCACGTAGCCGCACACGAATCCGAGCGCCATTTGCAGGTACGCCCATCCGCTCGCCTCCACCATTCCGGGCACCGACACGAAGGTCACTCCCGACATCGGCGCGGCGATCATCCCGAGCGCCACCGCCCACCAGGGCGAACGTCGGTTGCCGGTGAAAAAAGTGGCGTTGTCGGCCCGGCGGCTGCTCATCCACGCCACCGCGAAAAGCAGTGCGAGGTAGGCTCCGGCGGTGGCGAGTATGGCGTACGGCGACATAGCGATGGGCGGCACGGGGGGGTTATCTGATCTTCAGCGGTTGGATGATCGTGAATGTCTCGCCGTTGCCGTGCGTTTCACTGACGATGCGCAGGGCGCGGATCGGCCTTGCGGGATCGAGCGTGACGGTCGCCTTGAGGTCGTGCATTCGCGCGGCGGTCTCCCACGCGAGGCCGTCGTAGCTCACCTCGACGCGTCCGACGGGCACACCGCCCCGTTGCAGATGGTCGTAACCCGTCTTGACGTCTATGCGCGAGGCGGCGACGGGTTGGTCGAACGTCCACTGGAAGGTGTCGCCCTCCGTGCAGGCTGCGTCGGTGCGCGCGGCACCGGAGTAGTCGGCCACCCTTGAGAATGGCTCGCGGGCGATCCCTGTCATCGAGCTCGTGAACGTGGCGGCAGGTTTTTTTAGCGGCGCCTGGGTCGGAGAGACCGGAGGTGCGGCCCGGTATGCTATTCCCATCGCGGCAAGGCGGTCGAAGTGCGAGGGTGCACCCTCGGCGCCGCGTTGACGAAGCCGTCCGTCGAAGTCGTCCCAAGAACGTCCGGCGGCGGGAGTCCACGCGACTTCGGCAAGCGCGCACACCCGCGGAAAGAGCTGATAGTCGAGAAGTCCGGGCCCGTTCTCCAAAAGCAGCTCGCTGAAGAACGTAGCCTCCACGCCCCGCACGTTGGCAGCCTCGGCCTCCGAGAATCCGAGCGCCTCGGGCGAGAACGAGTAGACCTTTTCGAGTGTGACTATGCCCGCCCAGATATGTCCGATGTCGGTGGGCGACTGGCGCATGTCGAAGTAGAAGTACTCGCCCGGGCAAACCACGGTCGGATAACCGTCGGCGGCAACACGGCGCGCGGCGGCGGGCGTTTCCCATCCCCACACGGTGGTCGACAGGGGTATGTTGGCACCGGCGGCGGCTTCGTTCCACACTCCGGCCTGTTTGCCGTGGCGTGCGGCTATGTCGATCACGCGCGCCATGAAGATATCCTGCAACCGAGCGGCGTCGGTGATCCCGCGCTCGGCCATCAGCGCCTTGCAATGCGGACATTGCCTCCATTGTGCCGTCTCCACCTCGTCGCCACCCAGATGCAGCGTGGACGAGGGAAACAGCGCGGCCACCTCGCCGATGATGTCGTCCAACATGGCGTAGTTCTCCTCCCGTGCGACGCAGAAGACATTGCGCGTGTCGTATCCCGCGCCGGAGGTGAGCGACGGAGTGTAGCCGCAAAGTATTTCGGGATAGGCTCGGGCGGCGGCGCGGCTGTGTCCTGGCAGGTCGATCTCGGGAATGATCTCCACCCCGCGCACCGCGGCGTAGTCCACCACGCGGCGAATCTCGTCCTGTGTGTAGAACCCGCCGTAGCGCCTGTCCCACGCACCGTAGACAGCCCACACGGGTGTGTCCGGGCCCCGCCATGCCCCGATCTCGGTGAGTCGCGGCCAACTTTTGATCTCCACGCGCCACCCCTCGTCGTCGGCAAGGTGCCAATGGAGACGGTTGATCTTGTGGCGGGAGATGTTGTCCACGAGGCGCATCACCTGTTCGACGGGTACGAACGTGCGCGCCACGTCGAGCATCACACCGCGATACTCCATCGCCGGCCAATCCTCGACGGTGACGGCGGGCAGAGTCAGACTTTCGGGTCGTACGCCACGGGAGTATATCTCGGCGGGCAGCAACTGCAACAGTGTCTGGATGCCGTTCCACACCCCGCTGTAATCGACACCGGCTATGGAGATGCCCTCGTGTCCCACTTCGAGACGGTAACCTCCCGATGGTACTCCCTGCGGCCCGTCGAGCGAAAGACGAACACGACCCGCGGGCAGCCACTCGGCCAGATAGTCGGCCAGCGGAGCCAGGGCGCCATCGGTCACCTCGACCGTGCGATAGGGAGCGAGCGTGACGAACCCGTCGCCGTGCACGACCGACACCGGTTTCGGAATGAGGTTTTGCGCCGCTGTCCGGTCGGCCGATCCTGCGGCGACAAGCAGTGCGGAGAGCAGAGTGAGAAAGATACGGTTTTTCATGGTGGTCAATATTTAAGCATTAGCCCGATCGTGGCGTGCCAACGGACGGGAGTGAAGTGACTTTGTGTGGAGGGTGCGCCGTTGTACATCAGTGTGGCCTTGTCGAGGCTTCCGCGCGCTTTCCGGCGCGTGAGAGAAAACCCCGACTTCTCGGCGGCGAAAACTCTCTGCCCGCTCCACACCGGCTGGTAGAAACCGGCGTCGGCATGTATCCACCACAGTGTGGAGATGCGGTGGCGGATGGCAATGCGCGGAGTGAAGCCACTGGAGGCGTACCCCACACCGATGCGTATCTTTTTTGCGTCGAAGCGTTTGCCGAATATCCTCGCCTCGCCGCCGTCGTCCAGCCCGCGGTAGTCCGAAAAATTGCGCGCGGCCTCCTGCCACATCCACCCCACGCCCGCCTCGACGATCCACTGCCTGCCCCAGCGGTTGAGCGGCACGCCGTATGTCACCCCGAGGCTCTCGGAGTTGTAGTGGAGTCGCTTGCCTGTGGAGGATGTGGTAACAAAGTTCACCGACCATCGTTTGTCGAAGTTGTAATCGACCTGCATCGTGAGGGCCGGAATGAAACGAAAAGCCCCGAGCGTCTCCGACAGTTCCACCTCTCCGCCGGCCAACGAAAGCCCGTAAAGCCCCTCCGCACCCGAGGCGGGCAGGTATGTGAAACCGTAGCGTATGCCCAGCTTCATGACGAACCTCACGTATGCCGACATGAAGTTGGTCATACGTCCGGTGCGTCTCTCCCGTCGGGCCGCCTCGCTGCCGTCGCCCACCAGCCGCTGCGCCTCGGCAGGGTCGAACCGTGCCCGCAGTTGAGCGTCCAGGGTGCTGTCGCGCGCGAAGATGTTGTACTCGTCCCAATAGTTTTCGTCGCGGTACTCTTTGGCCTTTTCCAGAAAGATGTCGCTTCGTTCGATCCGTTCGTCGTAGGAGAGCGGGACTATCGAATCGGTGGAGAGCATGGTGGTGACATACTCCGAGGTGTGGTTGTCTCCCGCCACCATGGTGTTGTGGAGGAAATATTTGAGATACATCCGGCCATCCTCCGAGCGGGCGTACTGAACCTTATGTGTGTTGGCCAGGCCTCTGTTTCCGGCCCAGTGTGTGATGGATCTGCGGCGCAACAGCGCTTCGTTGTCCTCCCACTCGCCGCCGAGATATGCGAGGGTCTCCTCGTCGATGAATATTCGGCCCGACGCTCCGGGCCGCGAATCGTTCTTCGGGGCGAACGACACGGAGTAGACCGGCCGGCCGTCGATGGAGGTCATCGGGTCGAGCCGGTATGCGATCCTGTCGTAGTGGGAGGGGATGATCACCTCGGCGCGCTGTTTGACGAAATTGGCGCCCGCGATGCCGAACACCCCGCTGATCCAACGGTGGCGTACACTGTCCATGGCCGGAAATTCGCCCGCCGTCGATTTTATGATCCTGATCTGCGGGTCGTCGCTGTCGGTGTAGGAGTTGAGGCGCGCCTCGACCACCGCCTCCGAAAAGTAATGGTAGTCGCCGGCGTCGCTGCGGCTCGACTCGCGGAAAAATCCGGTCAGCATGGTGGGCCGGGTGTAGTAGTTTTCGGGTATCCGGTTGTAGGCCCGGGCCAACAGTGCACGCAGCATATCGTCGGGCATCACCACCACGCGGTCTATGTCGACGGATACGGGTTCGAGTGCAACTTGCAGTCCGCTTTTCGAGGCTGCGGGAATTGTGATCTGCGCCGAACGGTAGCCCAGAAACGAGCAGGTTACCTCCCTGCCGGCATACCCCGCCGCGATCCTCAGCCGGAACGCGCCGCCTCCGCTGGCGATGGTGCCCACCGTTGTGCCCGACACCACGATCTGTGCGCCGTCGAGCGGTTCGCCCGTTTTTGCGTCCGTCACGCGGCCCGACAGGGTTACCTGTGCCGAGAGGGACGCGGCGGCGAGTGTGAAAAGTACAGGCAGGGAGAGTCGCTTCATTCGGGCGGCGGGTTAATTATATATCAGGTAGGGCCGTTGCTGTTCGCGGAAACGGGCAACGTCGTCGGCCCATGTCGCTGCGATCTCCTCCGCCGTGCGCCCGCTCTCGATCATGCGGCGCACCCAGCCGACGCCGATCAGGTTTTCGAAGAACGGGGAGAGGAACTTTTTGCCGTTCGGGGCGTCGCCGATCGCGCGGCAGGCCTCGATAAGATACGTAAGGTCGATGCCGCCCGCGATCACGGCCTCGTCGTCGGGCTTGGTGCGCAGATCTACCGTCGTGCCATCGGGATATGTCAGCATCTGGAACGGCGAGGAGCCTCCTCGGCCGACGCTCACCGCCGTCGCCTCGAAATAACAGAGCGAAGGGTATAGATACACCGCGCGCATATTGGGCAGGGCGGGCGACGGGGCGATCGGCAGGTTGTAACGCATATTGCGCGTGTAGCCGCTGCACGGTATGACCGTCAGATCGCACTGCACACCGCCCGCAAGCCACCTCTCGCCAAGAATCATGCGCGCAAGTTCGCCCAGCGTCATTCCGTGCACGACGGGAATCGGGTGCATCCCCACGAACGAACGGTGGTGGGCCGTGTCGAGCATCGGGCCGTCGACGTACATGCCGTTGGGATTGGGCCGGTCGAGCACCACCATCGGCACACCCCCCTCGGCGCACGCCTCCATCACGTAGTGCATGGTCGAAAGATAGGTGTAGAACCGGCAGCCGACATCCTGAATGTCGAACAGCACGACGTCGCAACGGGCTATGTCGGCGGCGCGAGGTTTGCGGGCCGAGCCGTAGAGCGAGATTATTTCGAGACCCGTGGCGGGGTCGCGGCTGCTGTCGACATGCCGACCCGCCGCCGCCGTGCCGCGGAAACCGTGCTCGGGTGCGAAAACAAGCTCGACCCTCACGCCCCGCAAGAGCAGTGTGTCGACCAAATGGCGAGTGCCCACCATGCCCGTGTGGTTGGAGACAACGCCCACTCTGCGGCCCTCCAACAGAGGCAGATATTCGTTCATCCGCCCGGCACCCGTCACGATTTGGGCCGAAAGCGGCGCGCATGCGAGCAGGGATAAGATCAGTAGCAACTTTTTCATCCTGCGAAGTTATGGTTTTTCCGCCGAAAATCGTAATTTCGCGCCATAAAAACGAACCGCGAAATGGATAAACGAACCGCCGGGGCGCTGTCGCGTCTGCTGGATATAATGGATGAGTTGCGCGTCAAATGTCCCTGGGATCGCGAACAGACCATCGAAAGCCTCCGTAAAAATACCATCGAGGAGACCTACGAACTTGCCGACGCCATCGACAGCGGCAATCTCGATCACGTGCGCGAAGAGTTGGGCGATCTGTTGTTGCACATAGTCTTCTACTCCAAGATCGGATCCGAGCAGGGGGCGTTCACGCTGGCCGATGTCGCGGACGGGATCTCCGACAAGCTGGTCTACCGCCATCCGCACGTTTTCGGCGATGTGAGCGTCGAGACCTCCGCCGATGTGAAGCATAATTGGGAGGCTTTGAAACAACGCGAAGGTCGCAAAAAACGGGGTGTGCTGGCGGGTGTTCCGGCGGCGCTGCCTGCGATGGTCAAGGCGCTGCGGGTGGGTGAAAAGGCCGCCGCCGTGGGGTTCGACTGGGAGAAGCGCGAAGACGTTTGGGACAAAGTGCGCGAGGAGGCCGACGAACTTTCCGCAGAGATCCGCGCCGGTGATCGCGAACGCGCCACTGACGAGTTCGGCGATCTGCTCTTTGCGCTGGTCAACGCCGCGCGGCTCCACGACATCGACCCCGAGGCCGCACTCGAACGCACCAACCGGAAATTCATCGCCCGGTTCACCCACATGGAGGCCGCCGCAGCCGACGCGGGTCGTGAACTCGGCGGCATGACGCTTGCCGAGATGGAGACCTTATGGCAGGAAGCGAAAATAATTAACAAATAAAGGATCTATACGCAGGATGATGCAATTCGACGAAGTTGGCTACGCCTTCCTCTTTCGCGCCTCGGGCATTCGAGCAAGCTCAATGCCGCTCGGCTTGTCGTCGGTTGCGGATGTAATAGAGCCTGTGCGAGGGCTCGGAGCGCGAGACGAATTGCATCAGCCGGAGCCGAAATAAAAGTTACGAATTATGGCAATAGTAAGAAGTGTGCGGGGAAAGACTCCGCGGGTGGGGGAGAACACCTTTCTGGCCGAGACCGCGGTGCTGATCGGCGACGTGACGGTGGGCCGCGATTGCAGCATCTGGTACGGAGCGGTGCTGCGTGGAGACGTCAACACGATAACGATAGGCGAGAGGACGAACATCCAGGACGGGGCGGTGATCCACACCCTGTACGACGATTCGCCCAACCCCTCGCAAACCCATATCGGCAGTGATGTCTCGGTGGGCCACAACGCAATCATCCACGGCGCCACGATAGAGGACAAGTGTCTGATCGGCATGGGCGCAACGATCCTCGACAACGCCCACGTGCCCTCGGGCTGCATCATCGCGGCGAACGCGCTCGTGCTCTCCGGTGCACGGCTCGAACCCAACAGCGTCTACGCGGGCGTTCCGGCAAAAAAGGTGAAGGAGATCACTCCCGACCAGCGGCGCGATATCGTCGAACGCACGGCGGCTGACTATCGTCTGTACGCCTCGTGGTATACTTTGCAACCATAGCAGCACATATTTTACACTTCCCCGAAATTTTCGGCCGGGGCTGTACGGCTTGTACTATCCCCGACCAAAAATTTCGGCGAATTGCAAAATCTGTACAACTCTGGCCGCAAAGAGGCGAACGGGGGCGTCCCGGGAGTGCTTAACCGAAACATATTCTCTCCGTAACAAAGGTGTAATAGCCGTGGGGTTCCTTTGCATCGTAAAAACAACTACGTTTATTTCGATGCTTAAAGGAAAATTTCGGATCGCTGCATTTCTCACACTGATCTTCTCTCTGGCCGCCACGGCCGCCAACGCCCAGAAGGGCACAATCAGGGGCACTGTCCTCGACGCCGTGACGGGCGAACCTCTCACCGGAACCACAATCGTAATAGAAGGCACCACTATCGGCACCTCGGCCGATGCGGAGGGGGCTTTCACTATCTCGAACATAACTCCCGGGCGGGTGGTCGTCACGGCGCACTATCTGGGCTACGAGGTGTTTCGTCAGGAGCTCACGGTGGAAGCCGACAAGGTGGTGACGATACGGATACCGCTGCACGCCGAGGGGATCAATCTCGACGATGTGATAGTGGTGGCGCAGATCGACAACGAGAGCGAAAATGTGCTGCTGTCGGGACAACGCGATGCGCTGGCCGCCATTCAATCCGTCGGTGCGGCCGAGATGTCGCGAAAAGGCATAGGCAATGCCCGCGCGGCGGTGGCACAGGTTTCCGGCATATCGCAGCAGGAGGGGGTGAAGAATGTCTTCGTCCGCGGATTGGGCGACAGGTATAACGCAACCTTCCTGAACGGGTTTCCGCTGCCCAGCGAAGATCCCGAGTACAAGAACATAGCGCTCGAATTCTTCGGCTCGGACATTATCCAGTCGATCGGCGTGAGCAAGGTCTTCAGCGCCGACAACAACGGCGATGTCGGGGGCGCGGCGATAGACATAAACTCAAAAGAATTGATCGGCGAGCGGGCGCTGTCGCTGAGCCTCGACGGGGGATTCAACAGCAGCGTCGCGGGGGTCGATTTTCTGCGCCATCAGGACGGGGTGAACTACTTCGGGGTGGGCAACAGCCGGCGGCCCACGGAGGGGAAGTTCGACTTTGCAAACCGGCTCGATCCGTTGCGGGTCAGCCTGCCGCTCGACCACAGCTACGGAGCCTCGGGCGGGAAACTGTGGAGACTCGGGCCGAAGCGCAATCCGCTGTCGGTGTTTCTGGTCGCCTCGCACACCACCGACTACTCATACACCGACAAGACCATTCGCGCCGACAACGACCGCGACATCGTGCACCGCGACCAAACCGGACGGATATCGACCATCGACATCAACCAACTCGTGCTGGGCAACGTCGACCTGAAGATCGACCGGAAGTATTACTTTTCGTACAACTTCATGTTGATCCACGCCGGCGACCAATACGTGGCCGACTACTACGGGATGAATGTGGACAAGTACGAGGGCAAGGACGATATCGGTTTTCTGAGGCGGCAGCAAAGCAACGAGAATCTGCTCCTTGTGCATCAACTCATCACGCGGTTCGATCTGGGCGAAAGGTGGCGGCTGAACCTCGGAGCCGCGTACAACACCATCCACGGCAGCGAACCAGACCGGCGCGAGAACAACATCATGTTGCAGCAGGACGGCGGATATATCACCACCGGAAGCAATGCACAGCTGAGATTTTTCTCGGAGCTGCGCGAAACCGACCTGAATCTGAAAGCCTCGATGAGCTATAAACTCACGCGCGGACTCGATATCGAACGCTCGAACCTGACGCTGGGCTATCGCGGCAGGATGGTGAACGACCGGTTCGAGGCCACCGAATATTTCTACGGAAACTACGACCACGGAAGCGACCGCGTGGGGCTCGACGTGAGCTTCGACGAACTCTACAACCAACAGACGCTCGAAGAGGGAAAATTCCGCCTGCCCCCCTCCGTGGAACACGACTATCGCGTCGATAAAAGTATTCACTCGGGGTATGTGGAGGCCACGCATCAATTCTCCCCGCGGTTTGCCGCGAATGTCGGTGTTCAGGCCGATCTGGTCGATATGTACGTCATTGCCGAAAGAACCGACGAGGCCGATCTCGAAAAATTCTACTTCCTGCCGTCGCTCTCCCTGCGGTACGATCCGGCCGAACGCCACTCGCTGCGCCTCGGGGCGAGCAAAAGCTACACGCTGCCGCAGTCGAAGGAGATATCGACATACATGTACTACAACGTCGAGTATTCGAGCGCCGGGTACAAGAACATCAAGCCGTCGGACAACTACAACGTCGACCTGAAGTGGGACTGGTATCCCAGCTCGTCGGAGCTTGTTTCGCTCGGCGTGTTCTATAAATATATCGCGCGGCCCATCGGACGGGTCGACAAGGGGTCGTCGTCGCTGGCCCTCACTTACGACAATATCGGCAAAGGGGCCGACGTGGCCGGAGTGGAGTTCGAAATGCGCAAGAATATCATCAATACGACTACCATCCGTCAGGCGATGCGTCGACTGTCGGTAGGGCTGAACGCATCCTACATATACTCCTCGCTCGATTTCGATATCGAGAACACGCCGCGGAGAAAGGTGCGGCTGGAGGGTGCGTCGCCGCTGCTGATAGGGGGCGATGTGTCGTACAACTACTCGTCGGGCGAGAAGGTGCTGAACCTGTCGCTGGTGGCGGGGTGGTTCTCCGACCGCGTGCACACGCTCGGAACTCGCGGCTACAACGATATAATCGAAAAGGGTGTGGCTACGCTCTCTTTCGCATCGTCGTTCAGGTTCAACAGGCACCTGACTGTAAAACTCAACGTCGGCAATATTTTGAACCGACCGTACAGACTCACACGCGACTATCTCACCAAACCGGGCGAACTCGTGCTGAGCGAGTACAAAAAAGGGATCGACGTCAATGTCGGCGTCAGCTTCGATCTGTGGTAGAAAAATAGAAAACACTTAACAATAGAATAGTATGGAAAAGATGAGATTTATGAAAGCTTTTATGATGGCGGCAGCACTCGTCGCGTCGATGGGTATGATCGCCTGCGATCCCGAAGAGGGGCCAGAACCCCCCACTCCCCCTACCGAAAATGTGTGGGAAGGTAACGACCTGAAAGGTAATGTACCCGCGGGCGAGATCAGTCTGGTCGCCTCGACGGTCTACACTCTGTCGGCACCGCTGTTCGTGCCCGACGGTGCGACACTCAACATTCCCGCCGGAACGAGAATCCAGGCCGCCGCGGGCGACAAGTACATTCTCGTGGAGATGGGCGGCAGGATCAACATCAAAGGCACGGCCTCGGCTCCCGTAGTGATGACCGCCGGTGTGCCAAATGCAGGGCCCGGATATTGGGGCGGCCTGGTGATCAACGGTCGCGCTCCTCTGGCGGGCGGCGAGACCAATGTCGACACCGAGATCAACGCGGCTTACAAATATGGCGGAACCGATGCCGACGACAGCTCGGGCGAGATCACTTACCTCGTTTTGGAGTACACCGGCTATGCCATCAGCTCCTCTATCGAGCACAACGGTCTGACCCTTAACGCCGTGGGTAAAGGCACCAAGATCGAGAACGTCTACATTCCCAACGGCGGCGACGACGGCATAGAATTCTTCGGCGGCTCGGTCGATGTAACGGGCCTGCTGGTTGTCAATTCCGACGACGACATGTTCGACTTCACACGCGGATACAACGGCACGCTGAAAAACGCGTACGGCATCTGGGAAGCGGGCTACACCAGCTCGGAAAGCGATCCGAGCGGTATCGAAGCCGACGGTAACTTCGACGGCGACAGTGCAGGTCACTCTGCGCAGTCCGACTTCGCCGTCGAGAACGTCACCTTCGATCTGCGTCTGGCATACGTCGCCGGTGACAACGCGCGCCGCATGCAGAGTGTGATGAGGATTCGCCGCGGAGCTACCGCACGTATCTCCAACGCCCTGGTCAAAGGCTCCGGACGCGCCGAAACACTGATCAATCTTCAGGACGGGAAAGGCGGTGCGAACAAAAACTCCTCCGTCAGTCTGACGAGTTCGCTGACTACCGCCGCCGATGCCGATCTCAAATTCTGCTCGGCCGAACAGGTCGCTGGCGGAGAGGTGAACGACGGATCTTCCGCCGCCGACTATCCGAACGTCGGGACCACCGGTGGCAATACGGGCTGCCCCGTGACGGGCTTCGCGTGGACAGGCTACACGTTCTGACGCGGCGACATAAAAGTGCAAAAAGCGGGGATCTGAAATAATCTCCGCTTTTTTTCGTTACCTTTGCACCCGAGACCCTGCGGCGCGAAACTGAGGCGCCACGAAAGTCCTCTCCTTGTGAGGGGCGGATTTAGGAGGGGTGGTTTTAAGAATCCGGCTTTGTAAAAGCCGGGCGATGTAAATAGCGGACAGGGGCTTTACATCGTAACATCGAGGAGCCGTGAGGCCTTCATGATCCCCCTGTCCGGTATTTACATCGGGGCTGACCGGTTTTGACAGCAGGTAGAAACTGATTGTAAGCACGCCGAGCGTTGTGTGGGCGCTCGTAAAAGTGAACGCTCAAAATTCAAATGGCAATAACAGCTATGCACTCGCTGCGTAACCTTCACTAAGTGACGTTACCTTAATCCGCCGGCCCCAGGGGTCGGCCGACGAGTATCCCGCCGGTTGTGCACCCGCTCTTTGTGTGCGACGGCTTTCCGGGGTATCATTCAATGAAGAGATAGCCTTTTTCGGGGTGTCCCGACCGGAGGGCGAAATTCAGGGACTGGGCCTTGGAGTGGGTTGCCGGCAGCCAGCTTCGGGGAGAAGGATCAATCGTCGGCTAAGCGTGTAGAAAGCTATCTGATTCCTTGTTTGGACGAGGGTTCGACTCCCTCCAGCTCCACCCGGCCATCTGGCAGTATTGTTAAAAACACCGTAAATCAAGCGTTTACGGTGTTTTGTCATTTTGGCGGATATGCAAAAAAGGGCGTTTTTCGGTAGTTCGGACGGACAAAATAGGTGACAGTTTCGCGTTGCCGAAAAGTGTCACCGAATTGATGTTAACGAGTTTTTATTCAATGTTTTACGCCGTTTTGCATAGCGCGGTTCTCGCTCGTATTTCATACGTTTGTACCATCATTAAAAATTACAAATTGTATGGAAAG
>QMCE01002378.1_pt1 | contig 12158 bp, 8 predicted proteins | sample 1821851 | NCBI WGS metagenome assembly QMCE01 (sample SAMN09453174, study PRJNA476694) | Termite gut metagenome, whole genome shotgun sequencing project. | isolation source: worker | host: Odontotermes sp. | place: South Africa:Pretoria | collected 2016-01-28
TTTGAGGCTTATATAGCATATAGGTGAAAAATCCGTTTGCAAAAGCCGCCGGCAATATCGGTTTTACAGGCAAATAAATAACTCAGACAGAACCTAGAAGCAACTGCTGCCGTATGGCGCTGTCGCGAACTTCGAGGAAGACGCTGTGGGAAAAACGAACCGGCTGGGCATTGCGCTGGGAGGCGGCGGGAGCCGGGCGTTTGTGCATCTGGGCGTCCTCCAACGTCTGGAAGAGGACGGCATACGGCCGTACTGCCTCAGCGGCTCCAGCATGGGAGCGGTGCTGGGCGCGCTCTACGCCGCCGATCCGGAGGCGGCGCGGGCGGTGCCGAACATCACCCGCTATTTCCGCTCATCCCCCCTCATGGGCGGCCTCCTCCGGCAGGATACAAGCGACGGCCTGCACCACCGCCCCGGCTTCCTTGGCAAGCTGGCGCGGAAAACCGCCACCGCCTCCGTCGCCGGCGTCATTTCCTTCCGCCTCGGCCTGCGAAAACTGAACCCCGTCGTCCACGCCATTGAGGAACACTTTGGAAAAAACGGCGCCCGCTACGAGGATCTGAAAATCCCCTTCGCCTCCAACGCCCTCAACCTCACCCAGGCCCGGCTGGAGGAGTACGCGTCCGGCCCCCTCGCCCCCGCCCTGAAGGCCGGGGTGAGCATCGGCCTTATCTTCGCCCCGTTTCCCTGGAACGGCTGCCAATACGCCGACGCCGCCCCCCTCAGCCCGGTGCCGGTGGGCATGTGCCGCCGCCTGGGGGCGGGGCGGGTGCTGGCGGTGGACATATGCGCGCCGCTGGCGCGGCCGGAAGAGGCGTATTCCGGCTTCGACGTCGTCCGCCGCATCATGTCGATGCAGAGCGAGGCGTTGAACAATCAGGAGATCGACTCCGCCGACGCCCTGCTCCGCATCGACGTCTCCGACGTCTTCTGGGCCGATTTCAGCCGGATAGACGATCTCGTCGAGCGCGGCCGCGAGGCGGCCCGGGGAATGGCGGACAGGCTGCGGGCGCTTGACGGAGATCGCGCATGAGCTATGTCGGGCGCGGCGGCGAGAAAATGGCGTGGGGGCTGGAGTGGGCCGGGCTGCGGCCGGAGGGCTGGGTGTGCTGCGACCTTGGCTCCCATGTCGGCGGCTTTGTCGACGCCCTGCTCCAGGCCGGCGCGGCGAAGGTCCACGCGGTGGACACCTGCTACGGCACCTTCGCCTGGACCTTGCGGAACGACCCCAGGGTGGCGCTCCACGAGCGGACGAACGCGCTCCATGTCGAGCTCCCGGAAACGGTGAATCTGGTCACCTGCGACGTCGGCTGGACCAAGCAGGAGAAGGTGCTGCCGCGCGCGCTGTCGCTGCTCCGGCCGGGAGGGTATGTTCTCAGCCTGGTCAAGCCGCAGTACGAGGCGGAGAAGAGCGAGATGCTGAAGGGGAAGGGACGGGTCCTCGATTCGGCGCTGGAGCGGATCGTGCGCGACGTCGGGGAGGTCGCCCGGGGGTTCGGCCACGATGTCCGGGGGCCGGCGCAGACGCCGTTTCTCGGGGGCAAGGGTAAGAACCCGGAGTATTTCATGCTGATCGGCCCGACGCCGGAAGATGAATAAAAGGAACGCCATGCTGCACCTTTCCGACATTTCCTTCGCCTACCCCGGCCGCGACGCCCCCGCGTTCGCCGCCGACGGGGTGACTCTCTCCCCCGCCGTCACCATCCTCGCCGGCCCGAACGCCGGCGGCAAAACCACCCTGCTCCTCCTCCTCGCCGGACTCCTCCAGGCGCAGCGCGGCGCGATACGGGAAAACGGAACCGCCCTCGCCGCCGCCGACCTCCGCCGCATGGCGCGCATGGTCATGCAGGACCCGGAGCCGCAGATTCTGGGCGTCCGCGTCGGCGAAGACATCATGCTGGGCCGGGCCGCCTCGAACCTCGGGGCCGGCTTCGACGCCGAAGCCCACCGCCTGGCCGAAAAATTCGGGCTCAAACACGCCTGGCACGAAACCGTCGACGCCCTCTCCTACGGCCAGAAACGGAAGCTCTGCCTCCTCCACGCCCTCCTCGCCGGTCCCCGGCTCCTCCTCCTGGACGAACCCTTCGCCGGCCTCGACTACCCCTCGGCCCTGGAACTGCGCGGCTTCATCCGCGACAACGCCGCCGCCGGCATCGCCCAGGCCGTCTCCACCCACGAACTCGACCCCGTCTTCTCCCTGGCGGATCGCCTCGTGGTCGTGAAGGACGGCGCCGTCGCCGCCGAGGGAACGCCGGCGGAGCTGGAGCCGCGCCTTGAGGAGTGGTCGGTGCGCCGGCCGGGAAAAGGATGGAAATGACCATGTGGGAATCGCTCAAAGCCTGGTTGGTCCAGGCTATGGAATTTCTCGCCGCCTGGACCACCGTCTTCTGCGTGTGGCTGGCGGAGACGGTGCTGGCGCTCGGCTACCCCGGCATCGTGTTCCTGATGGCGGTGGAGAGTTCGCTCGTGCCGTTCCCGAGCGAACTGGTCATGCCGCCCGCCGGCTATCTCATCCACGAGGGGCGGATGGCCTGGCTGCCCGTCATCGCCGCCGGCGTCCTGGGGAGTTTGGCCGGCGCGTTGTTCAACTATTTCCTGGCCCTGTACCTGGGCCGCCCCTTCTTCATCAAGTACGGTAAATACTTTTTCCTGAAACCAGAACACCTGGAAAAAACCGAACGCTTCTTCGCCAGCCACGGCCCGATCACCACCTTCATCGGCAGGCTCATCCCGGTCGTCCGCCAGTTGATCAGCCTGCCGGCGGGCGTGTCGCGGATGCCCCTGGGGCTGTTCAGCTTCTACACCGGGCTGGGCGCATTGATCTGGGTGACGGTCCTGACCGTCATCGGCTGGCTGGTGGGCCGCGAGCAGGAGCGGCTGCACGACTATATGCGGAGCGCCACCCTGTGGGTCCTGGGATTGGCGGCGGCGGCGGTCTACATTTATGTCAAACTTTGGGCGCGAAAAAGACCCCCGCCGGCGCAGGAACACGAGACGGCATGATCGGTTTCCGGGCCAGGCGGGCGCTGCCGCGCTTTTTGTCTTGTCTCGTGATCGGAAAATGCGTACATAAGAAGGGAGCGCGAACTTTTTTCCCAAGGAATCCGGCGACGTGGACAAGATGCGGTTGAAAATCGAGGAGGTCGTACCCGGCATGAAGCTGGCCGAGCCCATCACCAACGCCAGCGGCGTGACGGTGATGCCCACGGGCATACGCCTCACCCCCATGTTCATCGCCCGCATCCGGAAATGGAACATCGAGGCCCTGGACGTGCTGGTCGACAAGAGCCGCCCCGACACCGCCGCCAGACGCGCCGCCACGGCGAGAAAGGCCGCCGAGGCCGCGCATCCGCGGGAGACGCCCCGCGACGGCGAACGCGCCCTCACGGCCGAGCAGGAGGAGTTCGCCCGCGCCACCGCCGTGGAAATCTCCCGGCCCTTCGTCAACGTCAAGACCAACCCCCTCATGATGAGCCTCCGGGCCGCCGTCATCAAGGAATTGGTCGCCCACGGCCGGCGCGGCATCGTCAACATCCTGCGCCACCCGCCGGATGAGCCGTCCGCATCGGAGCCAGCGCCCGATGGCTCTTGATTCCGCGCGATTGCGCGCCACCATCGAAGGCATCACCGATCTCCCCACCCTCTCCGCGGTCGTGGGAAAGATCACGTCGCAAATCGCCAACCCCTCCACCAACGCCGCCGACATCGGCAAGCTGATCGAGCGGGATCAGGTTCTCACCGGAAAAGTCCTCCGCCTGGTGAACAGCGCCTACTACGGCTTCCCGAAGCAGATAAAGTCCGTCCAGCACGCCGTCGTCATTCTCGGCTTCAACAAGGTCAAAACCGTCATCATCACCGCCTCCGTCTTCGGCGCCTTCCGGGGCCGGAAGTCGGGCGCCCTCGATCTCCGGCGCTTCTGGCAGCACTCCCTCGCCGCCGCCATCGCGGCCAAGGTCGTGGCCGAACTCGTCGGCATCCCCCACGCGGCCGAGGACGCCTTCGTCGGCGGCCTGCTCCACGACATCGGCAAAATCGTCATGGATCAATACCAGCCCGCCATCTACGGCCCCATCGTCAAATACGCCAACGACAAGGGCATCCTCCTGCGCGAGGCCGAGCGCGAAGTCATGGGCCTCACCCACGCCGCCATCGGCGGGTGGATGATGGAAAAGTGGCGCCTCCCCTCCAGCCTCGTCCACATGGTCGCCGATCACCATTCCCCCAACGCCACCAACGACCGGCGGGATCTCATCGCCGCCATCCACCTGGGAGACATCCTCGCCCGCGCCGTCGGCATCGGCAACGGCGGCGACAACCGGATGCCGGAAATAGACGCCGCCGTCGCCTCGAACCACGGCGTCGACGCGGAGTTTTTCGAGGAAGCCGTCATCCGCGTCGTTGAGGAACTCGCCAAGGCGGAGGATTTCTTCAGCCTTATCATCTCGTCGTCGCGGTGAGCGATGCGGATGTTTTTCTTGATATCTCCACCGGCTTGGATTACGATATGTGGTTTGTCATGTAAACTGCATGGAAACCGGCGGCAGGCGGAATGTCGGCGCCCCTCCGGACGGAAAGCTACGGGTCGCACGTTATGAATACCATCGGCGCCACCACAAGCGGCGATTCCCCATCCGGCGGCGGATCCGACGACGTGGTGCGGGAATTGACCCAGCAGCATCAGGACATGGCCGACGCCATGCAGCGGCTCATCCGTTTCCAGCACCAGACGCTGGCGCTCAAACACGCCCAGAACATCGACTCCGCCCTGGACACGATGGAGTCCCTCCTCATCGAGGTCATCGATTTCACCTACGCCAGCCTGCAATACCGCGCGGGCGAGGGCGATTTCTTCCCCATGCGCCATATCTGCCCCGACGGCATCGCCCTGGATTTCTCGCTCATGGAGTGGGTGACAGGCACCCAGGAGGTTTCGGTCCTCCCCATCGACCTCCCCGTGGACGACGGCGGCAAGCTCCGATCCCTCCTGTTCCTGCCCTTCGGCGCCCACCACATCATGCTGCTGTGGCTGGAGCAGGGCACGGACGCCTTCACCCGGGAGCAGGAGGCGCTCCTGTCCGTCCTCGCCCGCGAAATGGCGTCGGTGCTGGACTTGCACCACTTCCGGATGCGGCTGGAAAAGGCCCGCGCCGCGACCTCGGACATCATCGAGTCCATCCCCCTGGGCATCCTCGCCGTCGATCACCACGAAAAGGTGAGCATGATCAATTCGACGGCGGAAATCGCCCTCGACGTCCGCCGCCAGGAGGCGGTGGGGGCGGGGTACCGCGAGACGCTGCCGGAAAAGGTGGCGGAGTTGATAGCCGCCTTCCGCCGCGACGGCGGCGGCGGCGCGGAGGAGGCGGAGCTGTCCATCGGCAAGCCGGGCCGCGAATCGCAGTTCCTGGGCGTGACCATATCGGCCATGCGCAGCGAAGACGGCTCGGAACAATCGGGCCAGGTGGTGGTGTGCCGCGACATGCAGTTGTCGCGCGAGGTGCGGAAGCTCCGCGAACTGGATTCGATGAAAAACGACTTCCTCTCCCTCGTCACCCACGAACTCCGCACCCCCCTCACCTCGATCATGGCCTATTCCGAGACGCTCCTCCTGGACGAAACGGAATCGGTGCCGAAGGAATGGCGCGAATACATCGACGTCATCTATTCCGAGGGCAGGCGGCTCTGCCGCCTCATCGACGACGTGCTCGACCTCACCCGCATGGAGGCGGGGACGATGTCGTACGCCTACGAGGAGCAGGATCCGAACGAATTGATCGGGGGGGTGGTGATGTCCCTGACGCCCCTCATCGACGAGAAGCGCCACGAGGTCGACCTCGATCTGGGCGACGACATCGGCGACTGCCGCCTCGCCGTCGACCGCTACACCCAGGTGCTCACCAACATCATCTCCAACGCCATCAAATACACCGACGCCGGCGGGAAGATCGTCATCCGCTCGCGCAAGGCCCCCCCCCTTCCCGGGTCGAGCGTCCCCTCCCTCCTCGTGACCATCGAAGACAACGGCATCGGCATCGCCCCGGAGAATCTGGACAAGGTGTTTTCCAAATTCGAGATCATGGAAGCGGTGAAAAACCACTCCTCCGGGACCGGCCTCGGCATGGCCATCGGCAAGCAAATCGTGGAAGAGGGCCACGGCGGGAAGATCTGGCTGGAGAGCGAGCTGGGCAAGGGAACAAAGGTCTACGTCCAGACGCCTGTCGCGTAACGCTACAGCTGTACATCATTACGCAAGCGATCCAACATTCGTCATCCCGGCGGGGAAGCGTGTGCTGCACCCCGAGCGAATTAAAGCCGGGACAAGGTTGTGGAGCCTCTGCTGTAACACGATCAAAAACGCATCAATGCAGGGGAGATCGTGGTGTAGCAACGGCTTCACAACTTGGTCCCGGCTTTATTTCGTTCGGGGTGCCGCATAGGCTTCCCCGCCGGGATGACGAATGTTGGATCGCTTGCTCTGATATACAACTGTAGGACTAAAGCCGGGACCAGGTTGTGAAGCCTGTGCTGCACCACGATCCGCCCAGGCGGCAGGTTCGCGAACCGCCTCCGCCTCCGCCGCCTGGCCCGCGCGGTACTCGCGCAAGGCTTTTCTCTCCTTCAGCCCGGGAACGATCGAGCGCACAAACTCCGCCTCCTCCGCCAGCAGCCGCTTTTCCGGGAAAAACCGCGCCGTCGCCTCCGCCATCACCAGCGCGTGATCGTAATGCTCCTTGTCGATAGCCCGGTACACCACCTTGAAATAATGCTGGCTCCCCGGGAAAAACTCGCGGAACGCCTCCGTCCACGCCGGGAACTCCGCCAACGGGATCAACCCGCAGTTCAGGCCGAAGGTCATCGCCGCGTCGTCGTAGAGGCTGCTGTAGTTCTTCTCCTTCACCGTCCGCATCGCCAGCCGGAAGGCGGGGAGATCGTTGTTGAGAAACGCCAGCGTCAGCTCCGCCTTCACCCGGTCGTCCCCGCCGGCCACGTCCGACCCGAGGCCGGTCCCCCGCGCCACCGCCCGGGCCACGTCCTCCAAGAGCGGCTTCGCGCCGGCCGGGTCGTAGAACTCCGGGTACTCGTCAAGGTCGAGCATCTCCATCCCCAGCGCCAGGTACAACTGCGGCGTGATCCTGAACCACTCCCAGTCCTCGTCGTCCACCCCCCGGCCGCGGCGGGTGTGGTCGCGCTCGGCGGCCGGATACGGACCGTCCAGGCGCAGGCGGGCCAGACCCTCCTCCCGCCCCGCGTCCGACACCGCGTAGCGGCCGAGGACGAAATAGCGGTTGATGATGGCGTTGTACGAATCCTCGGGGGTGAAATAGCCCTTGCCGAAGGCGTCGCCCAATTCCTTCCGCACCTCCTCCATCGCCTGCCGGGCGTCGGCCGAGAACGCGCCGCCGGCGTCCCGGATCATGCACATGCGGTCGTAGAGCACCGCCATCGTCCGCAGCACCGGCTCGGCGATGCGCCCCAGTTGGCGCTTGGTCATCGTCGCGTCGTAGCGGATCAACTGCCAGGCACGGTCCGGCTGCTCCAGCCGCGCCAGATACATCGCCCAGTAGGAGCGGAAGGTCATGGCGCGGAAGAACTCCGGCGCGTCGTCGCGGCGGATCATCCCCCGCATGATCTCCTCCATCTCCCCGAGCGCCGACAGCGCCTTGTCCCTGTCCTTCTCCTGCACGTGCAACTGCGCGATTTCCAGCAGGGTGGAGAGGGACGCCGCCGGGTTCCCCATCACCATCGCCAGCTCCCGGCGGCGGAGATCGGCCGATTTTTCGTACTCGCCCACGCGCTCGTAGAGGCTGCCCAGTTCCTTGATGTTGCCGATTTCCTTGTCCTTCTCCACCATCTCCTCCATGGCCCTGAGGGCGGCGGAATAGACGTGCTCGTGCCAGTAGGCCTGCACCGTTATCATGGTGTCGGCGTATTCGGCGTCTTCAAAAATACGCGCCGACAGGACGAACGGCGTGCGCGTCTCTTCGTCGGCGAAGCGGAGCAGCAGCGGCACCGCGTCCGTCGTCATGTGCGACATCCCCTCGCCGCGATCGAAGGAGCGGTAGGCCATCTCCACCACCTCGTTCAGCGTCGGGGCGGTGAATTGCAGCACCGGGCCGGTCTGGAGCACCACGAAGCGGTAGCCGCCGCCCCCGTTCCCGCCCTCGTCCCCGGTCCCCGAAGCCGCCGTCTTTTCCACATACCCCGCCGCCGCGTGGGCGGGAAGCTGCATGACATGGCTCAGCTTGCCCTGGCGGCGGGTGAGGACCTGGAAGAACTCGGCCAAATCGTCGCAGTCGCCGATGAGCCGGCCGACCCAGCGGCGCTCCAGCGATTCGTATACGGTCTGGTGGGTGTCGGAGAGGCCGAAATGGCTGCCGATGAGATTGGGCAGTTCCGGCAGCGGCGAATCGGAGCAGTAGCGGAAGAACTGGTGGAAAATGAGGCCCAGTTCGCCCGGCGTCGACAGCGTGTCGGCCGTGGCGTCCAGCCAGTCGTTTTCGGCGCGGCGGCGCTCCTCCGGATCGTCGTGGCCGGAGAAGTCGGGGCTGGCGACGATGCCGTTCAGCGTCGCCAGGCGCACCGGATCGCCCTGTTCGTTGCGCTGGAGGACGTGCAGGGGATAGTTCCAGCCCGGGGGGCCGATGGCGGGGTCGAATCTGCCGCTGGAATCCTCGGCGATGGCCGCGTTCCACATGTCGGCGTCGCCGTCGGCGCTGGAATCGCCGTCGCGGTAGGAGGCGACGCGGCCCCGGCCGATGTGCCAGACTTCGGTCTGGCGCGGCACGCCGGCCGGCCGGGCCGTGTGGCGGCCGTCGTAATGCTCGGCCAGCACGAAGGCGTAGACGAACCGGGCCGGCTGGGGGGAGTAGAACACCGTCTCGTCGTCCCGCTCGATGCGCCAGGTGAGGCGGGGAACGGTTTCGCCCGTCTCCGGATCCTGATCGCTCGCCCTGCCCTCGGAGGACGCGTCGGCGTCCGGGCGGGCGACGGCGAAGAGCCGCCCGCCGTCGCCCAACTGGAGGGAGAACTCGTCGTAGCCGGCTTCGAGTTTGCCCAGGGCCTGGCGGTACCCGTCCAGCGCGGCCCGGACGGCGGGCGGCATGGGGCTGATGAAGCTTTCGAGATAGTTCGCCTCGACCAGCCGGCGGCAGAAGGCGCTGTCGAAATAGTCGCGCGGGTCCGGCGGCTGGCTCGTGCCCATGAGCACGGGCTTCATCGCCTGCCGGAGCGCCTGGGAAATGCCCTCGTCCGCCGCCACCGCCTCCTCAAGGCGTTTGGCCGCGGCCAGGAAGGTTTCGGTCAGTTCCCGCGCGTCGGTCGGCGCCGGCAGTTCGCGGACGGGGTACAGGCGGCCGTTGTAGAACGCCTTCCTGCCTCCGGCGGCCGGGTTCGGGCTGCCGAGGGCGGAGGAGGAGGAGGTCCCGGGGATGGACAGCGCCAGCGGGGCGCCGGGGCCTTCGAGCAACTCCCAGTCGGGGTCGGTCGCCGGGTCGACGCCGGCCTGGCGCATGGCGGCGGCGAGCGCGGCCATCCAGGTCATGGGCTTGTGGAACAGGAGCGCCCAGCCGGTCTGGAAATTGTAGCCGGCGAAGGTGGCGCGGACGCGCTTTTCGTAATCGTCCCCGGTCATCTCCATCCGCGCCGGGACGCCGTTCATGGCGAAGGTCATGCTGGCGCGGCCGGAATCGTAGCTGAAGCCGGCGGGATCGATTTCCAGGCCCGGGTCGTCGAAGGCGGCGCGGAGCATCCCCCAGGCCATGCGGGTGCCGGAGTTGTCGCGGTTGCGGCGCATTTCCGATTGCAGGCGATCGAAGAGTTCTATGCGGAGGCCCAGGAGGTCGTCCTCCATCTCCCGGGTTTCCTCAATCCGCCGCGCGGCGGCGTCGGCCATCGCGGCGTTCGGCCGGGACAGGGCTTTCGCGGCCTGGACGAACCCGTCGATGACTTCCTCGCCGCCCTCGGGGCGGCTCAGCACGGTCCGCGCCGACGACACCGCCCGCGTCACCGTGTCCGACAGGCCGGCCAACTGGCGCAGGCTTTCCCGGTCCTCGTTTTCCGCCAGATCGGCGGGCGTCCCGGAGAGTTCGGGCATATCGGCGTGGGCGACGCGGAGGGAGAGGTCGCGGTAGTCGTCCAGCGCCTGCTCCTCGCCCGCCGCCGCCGCCCTGGCCAGGGCGGCGACCCGGGTCCGCACCTCGTCCACCAGCCGCCGGCGCTGGACGTCGGCGAAGGCGGAAAGCCGGTTCTCCAGATCCTGGCCCGTCTCGGCCGACAAGGCCGGGAGCAGGGCCGCCCGCTCCGCCCTGGCCCTGGCCCGCGCCGCCTCCGGGGTGAGGGAGGGCGCGGCGCGGTCCAGGTCGGCCGCGACGCGTCGAGGGCGCGTTCGCGGTCGAGGTGGGACTGGATTTTCCGCTCCGCCTCTTCGGTCGGGGAGGGGAGGGGCTGGAAGAGTCCTGTCTCCTCCGCCGCCCGGTTCCAGAGGGTGTGGGGGGTGAAGAACGCCTTCCCCTCCCGCAGGGCGGCCTCGGCTTCCCGGGCGTGGCCGGCGGCGGCGGTGATTTCGCCCTTGCCCCAGGCGTTGTCGGCCCACTGGAGCAGGTTGTCGACGTTGGCCTGGTTGCGGATGAACTGGTACTGCTGCCACCCCAGCCAGCCGGCGGCGGCGAGGAGGGCGAGGAGGACAAGGATCAGAAGGGCGCGGCCGGTTTTGCGGCGCGGTTGTTCCCGGGCGTAGCCGTAGCCGTCGTCATCAACGTCCCCGTCGTCCCCGGCGTCGTCGTCATCGGCGGCGGCGTCCGGCGCGGGGGGCGGGGGAGGCGTCGGGCGCTCCTGCCGGCGCGGCGGGACCGGGGCTTCCGCTTCTTCCCACAGGCGCCGGCCGGACGGCCGGTCGTGGGCGTCGGCGGCGGTATCGTCCGTATCGGCGGCGGGGGAGGCGTCGTCGTCCCCGCCCGGCGCGACGGGGGCCGGGGCGGGTTCGGGGGGGATGGGGGGAATGGGGTTCGGGGGCGTCGTCATCGGCGGCGGGCGGTCGCGGACTTCCGTTTTTCGGTCGCTGAAGGCGTCCTCGAAGCGCGTCGGCGGCGGGGCGGCCTGGCCCAGGTCGATGCCCGGCTGGAAGGGCGGCAGGTTCTCGTCGACCAGCACGAAGTTGGCGTCGATGGGGATGTCCACCACCGGGGCGTAGGCGCCGGTGGCGTATTTCTTGGGCATGGGCGGTGCCTGCTTGATCATGGACTTCGTGCCGCCCTGGGCGGGCGGGGGCGGGTCTTCGCCCGGGGTGGAGATGCTGACGGTGACGCGGTGGATTTTATGGCAGGCGGGACACGTGAATTTCATGTCCGTCCTGTCGCCTGGCAACTCGAGGACGATGTCGGAGTTGGGGCATTTGATGCGCATGGGGGATCCCTTACTGGTGGCTGGGCGTTCAACTCCGGACAATTCTATACATCCGATAGGGGTGGATCAAGGGAACGCCCTCACCGCCCCGCCTCCTGAAGGCTCCGGGGGACCCATTGCAGCATGGAGGACATCTGCCCGCCCTTGTAGACGACGGCGTTCCGGTAGCGCTTGGACTGGGCGATGGTGGCGGTGGGGGCGATGAGGAAGGTGTAGGGCTGATCGCGGGCGATGACCTCGTGCAGCGTGCGGTAGATGCGGTAGCGCGCTTCCTTGTCGACGGTGCGGCGGCCTTCCTCGATCAGCCGGTCGGCCTCGGCGGAGGCGTAGCCGACGTGGTTGGAGCTGAATTTCTTGTTCGCGCCCGAGCCGTGCCAGATCTGGTAGGGGTCGCCCTCGACGCCGCCGACCCAGCCGAGAGAACAGACGTCGAACTCGCGGGTTTCCAGCAGTTGGGTGTAGACCGACCATTCGATAGGCTTGATCTCCACCTTGATTTTCGCCCGCAGCATGTCCTGCTCGATGATGGCCGCCGTCTTCCGGCTGGTGGCGCTGGAGGAGGGGATCATGAAGGTGAAGCTGAACGGCTTCCTGACGCCCGAGCCGTCGTAGTCCTTGTCCAGGATGCCGTCGTTGTCGGTGTCGTCCCAGCCGTTGTCCCGCAGGATGCGGACCGCCTCGTCCACGTCGAACGGCAGCGGCGCGACGTCGTGGTTGTAATACGGGCTGTGGGGGACGAAGGGGCCGGAGATGATGGAGCC
>QMCE01001690.1_pt1 | contig 12156 bp, 13 predicted proteins | sample 1821851 | NCBI WGS metagenome assembly QMCE01 (sample SAMN09453174, study PRJNA476694) | Termite gut metagenome, whole genome shotgun sequencing project. | isolation source: worker | host: Odontotermes sp. | place: South Africa:Pretoria | collected 2016-01-28
GTTACCCAGTTATTGTGCCGGTGCGGCCAGACGCTATAGTGGAGCGGTCTGAGCGAAGGAAGATGTCATGCCCACGGGGCCCAAAGCCACCAAGATACGACTGTCGGACATCGCCGATGCCGCCAAGGTGAGCACGGCGACGGTCTCGCGTGTCCTCAACGGCAAGGACGGTGTCTCCGACCGGGCCCGGCAGGACGTTCTGACGGCGCTGGACGCCCTGGGGTACGAGAAACCGCCGGCTCTGGCGCCCAAACCACACGAACTGGTCGGCGTGGTGACACCGGAGCTGACCAATCCGATCTTCGGCGAGTTCGCCACTTTGATCACCACCACCTTGGCCAACTATGGCTACAACTCCTTGCTGAGCTGCCTCTCCCCCAGTGGGGTGACCGAGGCGGAATCGGTCGACCTCCTGACCGAGCGCGGCGTCCGGGGCATCATCTTCGTCTCCGGCGGCCACGCCGACACCACCATCTCGCACGAGCGCTACCGGGCCTTGACCGAGGCCGGCGTCCCCTTCGCCCTGATCAACGGTTTCGCGCCAGACGTCGACGGGCTCAGCTTCTCAACCGACGACGTGGCCGCCGTCAACCAGTCGGTCGCCCACCTGCTCCAGCTCGGACACAGTCGGATCGCCCTCTTGATCGGCCCCAACATCTTCGTGCCGACCCAGCGCAAGATCGCGGCCTTCACCGCGGCGATGGCCGATCTGGTGGAGGACCCGGCCGAGCACGTCTTCGAGTCGCTCTTCACCACCGAAGGCGGTCACGTCGCCGCCGTCAAGGCTGTCGAAGCCGGGCACACCGCCCTGGTCTGCGGCTCCGATCTGATGGCTCTGGGCGCCGTGCGGGGGGTCCGCTCCCTGGGGCTCAGGGTGCCGGAGGACGTCTCCATCGTCGGCTACGACGACTCCCGTCTGGCCGTCTTTTTCGACCCGGCCCTGACCACGGTCCGTCAGCCGGTGGCCTCAATCGTCTCGCTGGCCGTCTCCACCCTGATCAGGGAGATCGAAGGCACGCCGGGTCCACGCGAGGAGTTCCTCTTCCGGCCCGAGGTCGTCGTCCGCCAGTCCACCGGGGCGGCCCCGGTCGCGGACTGAGTCCGGACGTCGGACCGGCTCAGACCGCCGGTTCAGGCCGCGACGTAACCGCCGTGATAACAGACGTACCCAGCCGCGCCCAGCGCCGTCAACCTGGAGAAGGAGACCATGCCCTCGGCCATGTCGTGGGTCATCTGGGGGTTGGGGCCGATCAGCCGCCCGTCGCTGATGTTGGCGGCGTCGCCGCAGACGACGATCGTGGACTCCAGAAGCTGGATCGCCACATGTCCGGGCGTGTGTCCGGGGGTGTCGACCACCCTCAGCCCGCCGCAGTAGGGCAGCTCCTGGCCGTCCGACAGGGTCAGGTCGACCGGCACCGCCAGGCGGGGTGACAGCTCTTTCAGCATGTCCAGGAAACCCTGGCGCTGCGGCGGGACCCCGCCGTCGCTCCCCTCCAGGTCGGTGATCTTGGTCAGGGGCAGGTCGCCCTGGATGAAGGGCGCCTCCACCGCCCCGGCCAGGACCGTCGCCCCCAGCCGGCGCAGGACCCCGGCGTTGCCGGTGTGGTCGATGTCCTGGTGGGTCAAGATGACCCGGGTGATCTGGTCGATGGTGAAGCCGCAGCGCTCGACCTCGGCCCGCAGAGCCGCGGTCTGGTCCAGGTAACTGGAGTCGATCAGGACCAACTCCTGATCGTCCCAGACGAGGACGGGGTAATGTGGCCCCGGATCCTTGATCTCCAGCATCTCCACTCTGTCAGCCAGTCGCACGATGACTCCCCCTTCTTCGCCACTCGCCCCGATTCTAGTCCTGCCCGCACCCAGGTCCGGTGAGGAGAGGCCCGACGGGCCGACGAGGGCGATGGGTTAGAATTGGCACCGGTGTCCTCCCCGGCGCCATCCCTGACTCGTGAGAAAGGTTTCCATGCTTAAGAAGGTCGCGCTTCTGACCGCCGGCGGGTTCGCCCCCTGCCTGTCGTCCGCTGTCGGCGGGTTGATCGAGAAATACACCGAGGTCTCCCCCGGCACCGAGATCATCGCCTACAAGAACGGCTACCAGGGGCTCCTGCAGGGAGACTTCTTCACCGTCGACGAAGCCGTCCGGCGCCGGGCGAGCATCCTGCACACCTACGGCGGCTCCCCGATCGGCAATTCGCGGGTCAAGTTGACCAACGCGGCCGATCTGGTCAGGCGCGGTCTGGTCGCCGAGGGCGAAGACCCCCTGCACCAGGCCGCCGAGCGCTTGAAGGCCGACGGCGTCGAGGTCCTCCACACCATCGGCGGCGACGACACCAACACCACGGCGGCCGATCTGGCGGCCTACCTGGCCGACAACGGGTACGACCTGACGGTGGTCGGCCTGCCCAAGACGATCGACAACGACATCGTCCCGATCCGGCAGTCGCTGGGCGCCGACACGGCGGCTGAAATGGCGGCCGACTTCGCCCGTCACGTCCTGGCCGAACACAACTCGGCCTCCCACCAGCTCATCATCCACGAGGTGATGGGCCGCCACTGCGGTTGGCTGACCGCCGCCGCCGCCCGGAAGTACCGTGACTGGGTCAAGCAGGCCGACTGGCTGCCCGAGATCGGGCTGGTCCAGGAGGCCTGGGACATCCACGCCGTCTTCGTGCCCGAAGCCGAGATCGACCTCGACGCCGAGGCCCTGCGTCTGAAGGCGGTCATGAACTCGGTCGGCAACGTCAACATCTTCCTGTCGGAGGGCGCCGGCATCGACACCATCGTCCATGAGATGGAGGAGCGGGGCGACGAGGTGCCGCGCGACGCCTTCGGCCACGTCCAGTTGGACAAGATCAACCCCGGTGCCTGGTTCGCCCGCCACTTCGCCCCGATGGTCGGCGCCGAGAAGGTCATGGTGCAGAAGTCGGGCTACTACTCCCGCTCGGCCGCCGCCAACGATTATGATCTGGCCCTGATCAAGTCGATGACCGATCTGGCCGTGGAGTGCGCCCTGAGCGGTGTTCCCGGTGTCATCGGCCAGGACGAGGAGGACGGTGACAAGCTCAAGCCGATCGCCTTCGACCGGATCCGCGGCGCCAAGCCCTTCGACGTCACCCAGGACTGGTTCCATGACATGCTCGGTGAGATCGGCCAGCCGGTGGCCCTCGAGGTGGACCAGGACTGAGCGCGCTCCAGACAGAAGAGGAGGCTCCCGGCGGACGATCGCCGGGAGCCTCCTCTTCTGTCTGGTGGATCGATGGCCGACGGGACGCCTCCGGGAGGGTCCGGTCTTAGGGGCGGGCGCCCCCTCAGCGGTCGACGGCCTTGACCTGGGCCAGCGCCCGGCGGTAGGCCATCAAGGTGGGCATGGAGTTGTCTCCGGCCTCCCGCTTGGCCTGAAGCTCGCGCAGGTCCCGCCTGGCCTGGTCGATGTCGATCTGGTCAGCCACCTGGGCGTAGGGCGAGATGATGGCCGTGCGGTCCGGCGTCACCGAGACGAAGCCGCCGTCGACCGCGATGACCTCCCGGTCGCCACTGGTGGTGGTCACCTCAGCGGTGCCGGCCTCAAGGGTGGCGAGCAAGGGCATGTGATGGGCCAGGATGCCGATCATGCCTCCGGTCGTCATGGCGGTCAGTTGGGTGGCCTCGCCCTTCCAGACCATCTGGTCAGCCGAGACGACCTCCACCCAGAAGGGCTCGCTCATCAGGCGCCCTCCTGCTTCAGCTCGGCGGCCTTCTTCATGACGTCGTCCATGCCGCCGACGTTGAAGAAGGCCTGCTCCGGCACAGTGTCGACGTCGCCCCGGCAGATCATGGAGAAGCCCTCGATGGTGTCCTCCAGGGAGACGGTCGAGCCCGGCACGTTGGTGAACTTCTCCGCCATGTAGGTGTTCTGGCTGAGGAACTGCTGGATCCGGCGGGCCCGGGCCACGACGATCTTGTCCTCCTCGGACAGCTCGTCGACGCCGAGGATGGCGATGATGTCCTGGAGCTCCTTGTTGCGCTGGAGGACCCGCTTGACCTCCACGGCCGTGTCGTAGTGCTCCTGGTAGATGTACTGGGGATCGAGGATCCGGCTGGTCGAGGTCAGGGGGTCCACCGCCGGGTAGAGGCCACGCGAGGCGATGTCACGCGACAACTCGGTGGTGGCGTCCAGGTGGGCGAAGGTGGTGGCCGGAGCCGGGTCGGTGTAGTCGTCGGCCGGCACGTAGATGGCCTGCATCGAGGTGATGGAGTGGCCCCTGGTCGAGGTGATCCGCTCCTGCAACTGGCCCATCTCGTCGGCCAGGGTCGGCTGGTAGCCCACGGCCGAGGGCATCCGGCCCAGCAGGGTCGACACCTCCGAACCGGCCTGGGTGAAGCGGAAGATGTTGTCGATGAAGAGCAGGACGTCCTGGTTCATGACGTCGCGGAAGTACTCCGCCATGGTCAGGGCGCTCAAGGCGATCCGCAGACGGGTCCCCGGCGGCTCGTCCATCTGGCCGAAGACCAAGGCGGTGTCCTTCATGACGCCGGCCTCGATCATCTCGTGGATGAGGTCGTTGCCCTCACGGGTCCGCTCCCCCACGCCGGCGAAGACCGAGGTGCCGCCGAAGTTGTGGGCGATCCGGTAGATCATCTCCTGGATCAGGACCGTCTTGCCCACGCCGGCGCCGCCGAAGAGGCCGATCTTGCCGCCCTGGACATAGGGGGTGAGCAGGTCGAGCACCTTGATGCCGGTGTGGAGCATCTGGGTCTTGGGTTCGAGGGCGTCGAAGGGGGGCGGGTCGCGGTGGATCGGCCAGCGCTCGGTCACTCCGATCTTGGTGATGTCGTCGTTGAGGCAGTCGCCGGTCACGTTCCAGACCCGGCCCTTGGTGACCTCGCCGACCGGCACCGCGATCGGCTCCCCGGTGTCGCGCACCTCGGCCCCCCGGACGAGTCCGTCGGTCGGCTTGAGGGAGATGGCCCGGATGATGTTGTCCCCGACCTGGAGCTCGACCTCCAAGGTGATCTCATGCGACTCGCCCTCGGCTTCGATCGAGACCTTCAAGGCGTTGAGGATGTCAGGCATCTGATCGGGGGGGAACTCGACGTCCACCACCGATCCGATCACCCGGACCACACGCCCGGTCCCGGCTTGTGTCTGCTGCGTGTCTGTCATTGACTCACTCCTCATTCTCGGTGAGCGCGGAAGCGCCCCCCACAATCTCGGTGATCTCCTGGGTGATCTTGGCCTGACGGGCCTGGTTGGCCTGGCGGGTCAAGTTCTCGATCAACTGCTGGGCATTATCGGTGGCGGACTTCATCGCCTTCTGCTTGCTGGCCAGCTCGCTGGCCGCCGACTGCATGAAGTAGAAATGGATCCGGTTGCGGACGTAGAGCGACAGGAGGGTGTCGAGCACGGTCTTGGCGTTCGGTTCGAACAGGTAGAGGGGCATGGCCTCATGGGGCCCCTCGTGGCGCACCACCTTGAGGGGCAGGATCCGGCGTACCCGGGGGTCCTGGGTCAGCATGGTCTCGAAGCGGGTGTAGACCACCTGGATCTCGTCGACGCCGCCCTCCTCGTAGGGGGTCAGGAAACGCCGGATCAACTCGTCGGCGATCTCGTCCGACTGGGGGTAGGTCGGCTTGTCGGAGAAACCGGACCAGCTCCTCGCCACCTCGCGGCCCCGGAACTGGTAGTAGGAGATCCCCTTGCGACCGGTCATGTAGGTCACGACCTCGCGGCCCTCGTCCAGCAGGGTCTGGGTCAGCCGCTCCGCCTTGCGGATGACGTTCGAGGAGTAGGCCCCGGCCAGTCCCCGGTCCGAGGTGATGACCAGGATGGCGGACCGGCGCGGATTGTCCGGTTCGGTGGTCAAAGGATGGGGGATGTCGGAGTGGGCGGCCACCGCGGCGACGGCCTGGTTCAACTCACGGGTGTAGGGCAGGGCGGACTGGGCCGCGACCTGGGCCTTGGTGATCCGAGAGGCCGCGATCAGCTCCATGGCGCGCGTGATCTTCTGGGTCGCGGCCACCGACCGGTTGCGCTCCCTGAGTTCCCTGAGAGTGGCCGGCATCTCAGTTCTTGCTCCTGGTCACGATCTGCTCCTGGTCGATGTCGTCCTGGCGGGAGATCGGCGCCGCCGACAGGTCGTCGCGGATCAGCACCGTGCCCTCCGAGGTCCGGAAGGTGTGCCCGAAGCGGTCGATGGCCGCCCGGGCGCTCTCCTGGGCGGTGGCGTCGAACAGACCGGTCTGGGCGATGGTGGTCAAGACGGTGGTCTCGCGCCGCAGGTAGTCCAGGAGTTCCTTCTCGTAGCGCAGGACGTCCTTCACCGGCACCGTGTCGAGCAGGCCGTTCAGGCCGGCCCAGACCGAGATGACCTGGTCCTCGACCGGGTAGGGCGAGAACTGAGGCTGGCGCAGGAGCTCCATCAGGCGGCTGCCCCGCTCCAGCTGACGGCGGGAGGTGTCGTCCAGATCAGAGGCGAACATGGCGAAGGCCTGCATGTCGCGATACTGGGCCAAGGAGATCTTGAGCGTGCCGGCCACCTGCTTCATGGCCTTGACCTGGGCGTCGCCGCCGACCCGGGAGACCGAGATGCCGACGTCGATGGCCGGACGCTGGTTGGCGTTGAAGAGGTCCGACTGGAGGAAGATCTGGCCGTCGGTGATGGAGATGACGTTGGTCGGGATGTAGGCCGAGACGTCGTTGGCCTTGGTCTCGATGATCGGCAGACCGGTCATCGACCCGCCGCCCAGCTCATCGCTGAGCTTGGCGCAACGCTCCAGCAGACGCGAGTGGAGGTAGAAGACGTCGCCCGGGTAGGCCTCGCGCCCCGGCGGACGGCGCAGCAGGAGGGACATTGCCCGGTAGGCCTCGGCCTGCTTGGTCAGGTCGTCGAAGACGATCAGAACGTGCTTGCCCTGGTACATCCAGTGCTGGCCGATGGCCGAGCCGGCGTAGGGGGCGATGTACTTGAAGCCGGCCGGGTCGGAGGCCGGGGAATGCACGATGGTGGTGTACTCCATGGCGCCGGCCTTCTCCAAGGAGGCCTTGACCTCGGCGACAGTCGACCCCTTCTGGCCGATGGCGACGTAGATGCAGCGGACCTGCTTGGTGGGGTCGCCCGACTCCCAGTTGGCCTTCTGGTTGATGATGGTGTCGATGGCGATGGCCGTCTTGCCGGTCTTGCGGTCGCCGATGATCAGCTGGCGCTGGCCCCGCCCGATCGGGATCATGGCGTCGATCGCCTTGATGCCGGTCTGGAGGGGTTCCTTGACCGACTGGCGGTCCATCACGCCGGCCGCCTGGAGTTCGAGGTCGCGCCGGCCGACCAGGCCGGTGATCGGACCCCGGCCGTCGATCGGATTGCCCATGGCGTCGACCACCCGGCCGAGGTAGCCGTCGCCGACCGGCACGGACAGGATCTCACCGGTGCGGTGGACCTCGGAGCCCTCTTCGATGCCCTCGGAGGCGCCGAGGACGACCACGCCGATCTCTCGTTCCTCCAGGTTGATGGCGATGCCGCGCACCCCGTTGGCGAACTCGACCAGTTCGTTGGCCATGACCGAAGGCAGACCGATCACATGGGCGATGCCGTCGCCGGAGGTCGTGACATAGCCGACCTCTTCACTGGTGGCGTCGGCCACCGTGAAGGACTGGACATAGCTCGCCAAAGCGCGACGGATGTCATCTGCCTTGATGGTTGTTTCAGCCATTGATTCTCCTCATCATCTTCGTTCTCACTGGAAATCACGCCGGGCGATCTGGAGGCGGGCCGCCACCGTGTCGTCGATGACCTCCGCCCCACACTCGACCCTGACCGAGCCGAGCACCGCGGGATCCACGATCTCCTCCACAATGACCGGATGGCCCCACCGCTTCGTCAAAGCGGTCGACAGCCGGTCCTTCTGATCAGGCGCCAGGGATTTGGCCACGGTGACCACCGCCAGCTTCTTGCCGGCCTGGTCGGCCCCCTGGTTGATGAAGTCTGTCAGGGCCTCGTCGATGGTCCCGCCGGCGGCCAGGGCCAGACGGGCGATGGCGACGGCCGGACTGGTGCAGACCGGCGTCAGGAGCTGGTCGACCAACTGCTGGCGCCGCTCGACCGCCACCTTGCGATCGGTCACCGCCGCCCGCAGCTCATGGTCGCTCAGCACCGTTCGCGAGAACTCGAAGACCTGGTCGATCGTCTCCTCCAACTGGGCGTCGTCGTTGGCCCACCGCCAGATCGTCGTGACAGCCTTGGCCATCATCGCCGAGGTCAGAGCCTTGTCGGACTCCCAGGCCTGGGCGACGGCCTCTTTCAGCTCCTGACGGGCGGGCTCGCCGAGCGGGGCGAAGGCCTGGTCGATCAGACGGGTCTTGGACTCCTGCGAGGTGGCGGGGTCGGTCAAGGCCCGCGACAGGGCTGGATGCTCCCGCAGGACGTGGGCCATCTGTCCCAGATCGTTGGCGAAGGGGGACCTGGTGGAAGACGGCTGATCGGTCATCGCTGGGCCGGCTCCTTGTCCAAGGAGTCGATGAAGCTGTCGACCGTCTGCTTGACCCGCAGGTCATCGTCGAGCGACTCGCCCAGGATCTTGCCGGCCAGGCTGGTCGCCATGCCGCCGACGTCCTTGCGCAAGGACTCGACCGCCTGGGCCCTTTCGGCCTCGACCTGGACCCGGGCGCTGGTGACGATGCGGGAGGCCTCGTCTTCGGCCTTGGCCCGCAACTCGGCCTGGATCCGGCTGCCGGCGGCCTTGGCCGTCTCCCGGATCTGGGCGGCGTCCTCCTCGGCGGAGGCCAGCTTGGCCCGGTACTCGGCCAGCGCGGCCTGGGCTTCGGCCTGGGCCTGGTCGGCCCGGTCGATCCCGCCCTGGATGTCGTCCACCCGCTGGGTGTACATCTTCTCCATCCGCGGCATCACCACCTTCCGCACCACCACGAAGATGACGAAGAAGAGGATGATGCCGACGACGAACTCGGAGATGTGGTCGGGCAGCAGCGGCCCCAAGGGGCCGGTTCCCTCGAGAAGCCTCATGGCGTCAGTTGATGGCGAAGGCCAGAGCGACGCCGAAGAGGGCCAGGGCCTCGACGATGGCGAAGGAGACCCAGGCTGTGCCCATCATGGCTCCACGAGCTTCGGGATTGCGCGAGGTCCCCTGGATGACGGAGGCGAAGATCCAAGCCACGCCCAGGGCTGGGCCGATGGCGGCGAGGCCATATCCGACGACATTGATTGATCCGGTAAGCTCCAGAAGCGTCAACATGTCTTTCCTTTCCTATCAGTGTTTATCGTTCAACGCGGAGGCCACGTACTGAGCGGTGAGTGCCGTGAAAATGTAGCCTTGAAGGAAGGCGACCAACAGTTCCAGGGCGAAGATGCCGAAGCTGACGAGCAGGGACAGCCCGCCGGCGATGTTGTAGATGAGCTTGTGGTTGGTGTAGGTCAGCAACCAGGTGCCGCCGACCACGAAGACCAGGACCACCAGGTGGCCGGCGAAGAGGTTGGCGAAGAGCCGCAGGGCCAAGGTGATGGGCCGCACGATGATGTTCGACAGGAACTCCAGGGGGATCACCAAAATGAGCAGCGGTTTGGGCACGCCCTCCGGGATCGTCATCTTTTTCAGATGGCCGAGGAAGCCCGACTTCTTGATGCCGACCCCGTTGTAGAGCAACCAGGCGAGGATGGCCAGGGCCCAGGCGAAGCCGACCTTGGAGAAGGGGGCGAACATGAAGGGGAAGAACTCGCCGAAGAAGTTGGAGACGACGATGAAGGAGAAGAGGGTGAGCAACCAGGGGACGTACTTCTGGTAGTTCTCGCCGATGGCGTCGCGGGCGATGCCGTTGCGCACGACGTTGTACATGTACTCCCCCGCCCACTGGCGCTTGGAGGGGACCACGGTCATCTTGTGGGTCACGACCAGCCAGAAGGCGATCACGATCAGGGTGGCGAGGACGGCGTAACAGATGTGGTTGGTGAACCAGATGTCGGTCCAGGTGGACTGGGCGCCGTCAGAGGTCAGCCAGAGGTCCGAGGGGAAGAGCGGACGCGAATTGAAGGAGGATACTCCGAAGGATGGAACCTCTCCCTCAAGGATGACCAACCCTGAGGTTCCGTGTGCCATCGGTCCTCCTTCCAGGCTCCATCATCTCAACTGGCGTGTCGCTTCGGGACCGGCCTCATCACCGACCTTGAATATACCCCCCATCCTATCCATGAAGGCCTCGGTGGATGCAACTTCAGTCAGGGATTTGCCGTGTGACGGGCCTCTTCATTCCCTGGTGGAGGATGGGGCCGACGGCTGGTCGGTCCCAGATCCGGCCGGGCCATCCCCGGTCTCGGGAGGAGTCGGACCGGCCGGGGAGAAGATCGGCACCCGGGCCCTCCGGTAGGCGAGAATGGCCCCGGCCAGGTAGGCGTAGGCCCCGACGCCGACCCCGATCCCGACCCAGAGCATCGGCAGCAGGCCGGCCCGCTTGAGCCAGACCAGGAGGACGACCAGGCCGCAGACGACCAGGAGGTAGACCGCCAACGCGACCACGAAGATGACCGCGGCGCTGCGGCGCCAGGCCAGGGTCAAGAAGACCTGCCCCAGGCACATGGCCGCCAGGGCGCCGGCCGCCCCGATCAGGAAGCCCAGCCCCCGGGGCCCGCCGCCGATCCCCCAGACCAGCCCGGTGCCCGCCGCCAGAAGGAGCAGGCCGAGGACGGCTCCGGACCGCACCATCTTGGACCCGGCCTCTCCCAGGGAGTCCGGGCTTCCCGGCGACCGGCCCCGGTCAGGCATGGGTCGCCGCCCGGGTCTGGTCGCCGCTCTGGCGGTCGCCGGAGGGCCCGCCTCGGCTGGAGCGGCGCGGTCGGCGGGGGTGGTGCGGCTTCTGGGAGCCCTCAGGCGCCTTGTTGCGCCCGGTCAGGATGACGAAGGCGAGGGTCGCCAGCACGGCGGCGATGACGATGGCGGCGGTCAGGGTGGAGGGGAAGAGCCCCAAGCACATGGCCGCGTAGGACAGGAGGGCCGTCCAGCCGTACATCATCAGCACGGCGCCCAGTTGGGAGTGCCCCCGCTCCAGCAGACGGTGGTGCAGGTGTTGCCGGTCGGCCACGAACCACCAGACCCCCTGCCAGGTCCGGCGGGTGTAGGCCACGAACATGTCGAAGAAGGGCAGACCGAGGGCGACGAAGGGCATGAGGAGGGGGATGTAGGCCGCCCAGAGACCAGCGCGGTCGCCCACGTCCGAGGGCGAGATCTGCCCGGTCAGGGACAGGGTCGAGGCGGCGAAGAGCAGGCCGAGCAGCATGGCGCCCGAGTCGCCCATGAAGATCTTGGCCGGGTGGAAGTTGTGGGGCAGGTAGCCGACGCAGATGCCGCACATCACCACCGTGATCAGGGCGGCGGTGGTGGCCCGGGCCAGGTCCTCGGCCGTGGTCAACCAGTAGGCGTAGACGAAGAAGGCGCTGGCCGAGATGGCGACGATGCCGGCCGCCAGGCCGTCCAGGCCGTCGACGATGTTGATGGCGTTGGCGCAGAGGAAGACGACGAAGACCGTGATCAGGATGCCGGCCGCCGGGTCGAGGGTGATGATCGAGCCCTGCCAGGGCAGCCAGCGCATCCGCACCCCGCCGAGGACCAGCACTCCGGCCGCCAGGACCTGGCCGGCGATCTTCATCATGGCGTTGAGGTCGATCAGGTCGTCGATCATGCCGACCAGGCAGATGACGGCGCCGGCGACCAGGACCGTCAAGGAGTCGGAGGTCACCGTCGAGTAGCGGGAGGGGAAGGGCATGCGGGAGGCCATCAGACAGGCCGCGGCCAGCCCGCCCAGCATGGCCAGTCCCCCGAAATAGGGCACGGTCTGGGTGTGGACGTCCCTGGCCCGGATCTGGGCCACGGCCCCCAGCCTCAGGGTGAGCGACCGGCAGGCCGGGGTCAGGCAGAAACAGACCACCGTGCCGACCAGGAAGACCAGGACGTACTCACGCATCGGCCACTCCGGCGGCGGCGACGATCTGGTCCGGGGTCAGAAGGCCCGCCCGGACGATGACCGGAGCGGGGCCAGAGCAGTCGATGACGGTCGAAGGAGTCGGGCCCGGGGTCGGGCCGGCGTCGACGTAGAGCCCCACCTCGTCCCCCAGCTGCGCCATGGCTGCCGCGATCCTGGTCGCAGGCGGCTGGTCGGGCTTGTTGGCGCTGGAGACCGCC
>QMCE01001800.1_pt1 | contig 12156 bp, 13 predicted proteins | sample 1821851 | NCBI WGS metagenome assembly QMCE01 (sample SAMN09453174, study PRJNA476694) | Termite gut metagenome, whole genome shotgun sequencing project. | isolation source: worker | host: Odontotermes sp. | place: South Africa:Pretoria | collected 2016-01-28
ATTTATCGAACAAGTTCAATCACATAACTTTGCGGTATTTTTCTGCCGCGAAAATCTTCGTCGGTGATTTTGTTTTTTATGTCCGTGACTTTTACGCCGGGAAAACGCGGTTTCAGAGACGCTTCCAGTTCGGCGGCGTTTGCGGTGAAACCTTTTACGTTTGCGCTGAACCAGAGTTTTCCGCCAGAGGCAAGCAGGGCAAGACTAGAGGAAATCAACTCCAGATGATCCCGTTTCAAGTCCAGCGTTCCGTTCATTTTTTTTGAGTTGGAAAAAGCCGGAGGATCAAGAATAATGTGATCCCATGTGTGTTTTGCGGCGCGTGCCTGTGACAGAAAAGAAAGCGCGTCCGCTCGAACAAGCCGGTGAGTTTGCGGATAGGCGGGAAAATCATCTCGTCCGGCAATGCTCGCTCCATTCAGGGCAAAATTTTCCTGCGCCCAGTTGAGATAAGTGTTGGAAAGATCAACCGAACAGGTTTGCGCTGCTCCTCCAGCGGCGGCGTAGACAGAAAAAGAAGCCGTGTAACAAAAAAGATTCAAGACTTTTTTTCCGGCGGCTTCCCCGCGAACAAGGGCGCGCATTAAGCGGCGGTCAAGAAAAAGGCCAGTGTCAAGATAATCTGACAGGTTGACTCGAAACCGCAGCCCGCCCTCGCTTACATGACGTATAACGCCCGCGCTTGAATTTTTTTCGTACTGGGAATTTCCCTGCTGCCGCCGCCTGAGTTTGATGAACACATTACACGGATCAATTTCCACGGCGGACGCTGACGCATTTCGCATAACGCCCAGCCACGCCTCTTCCTCAGCCTCGTCTTTTTCGTAAGGCCGCTGGTACAACGCTCCGGCCAAAGCCGCGCCGTCCGGCAAACTTTCTTCGTAGTAATCCAGCGCGAGCGGAATTTCGGGAATGTCCCGGTCGTACAGACGGAAAGCCCCCGTTCCTGTTCGCCGCGCCCATTTTGAAAGGTGTTTAATTTTTTTACGTAACCGGTTGGCAAGCATTTCCGCCTGCAAAATAGTTTTCTGATCTGGCATTTGCATTCACTATATACATTTTTGGAAATTTGAATAATCCCCGCTCAGACTAAAAAACTAGAAGAAGTTGTTTGCTAATATATCAATATATTGAAAAATAAAAATGTATACGCTGATGTTTTCAAAAATAGCCGCAGAAGATGTAGATTCAAGTTATGCCTATATAAAAAATATTTTAGAGTCGCCTGTATCCGCCAAAAAAGTTGATTAGTTATCGAACAAGTCCAATGACTGGAATTTGATAATTCAATCTATTCTATTTTTTGGCGGTGATTTGATGGGCGTTAAAACAGTCTGCTTTTTTTACTCTGCCGGGGCTGTCGCTGGCAGATACCGTATTGCTGTGCCTCGGAGAAGCGTATCTATTGTGGTAATTATGCCCAGAACTGAAACAATTTTCTTATCAACAGAAACATTAATAACATCATCAACGGCGGTCTTGTATTTTTCCTGTGCCATAAGCCCTAAGTCCCTATATAAAACACCTCCAAACCAGAAAATGCCTAAGATAGAAATTTGTCTTCCAGTTGCTGTTACCGAGCCCAAAATTTCATATCTTCCATCTGGGGGAAATGACTTGTCATGCGCGATTGGCTCTTGTACAGAAACACAGCCGGAAAAAACCACAGTGACAACAAGCGCAATCATCAGATTCAATTTCAATTTCATAAATATCCCCTTTCCTTTCGTTATCGACCGGAAAGCCGCTTGCCTTGAGAAAGGGGAAATAACCACAAAAACCTTGAAAGAACCAGCTTCTTTTTTTACTCTGCCGGGGCCGCCGCTGGCAAATACCGTATCGCTGTGCCTCGAAGGGAGTATTCAACTACAGTGTATATGCCAAAAAACGAAAAAACATTGACATCACTTGTAATATTTACTACATCATCAGCTTTGAATCGCACTTTAGCTGTCCATAATAAATCACCATATCTTGCGCCGCCTTTTGAGAATAATCCAAAAAAAATCTTTGTTTTTTCAATGTATGTAACAGTCCCAAGTGTTTCATATCGTCCATCAGGGGGAAAGGACACATCACTTGCAACCGGTTTATCTATTGAAATACAGCCGGAAATAAGTACGACAACAAAAAAAAGCAGAAACAGCGATTTTAACTTCATAAAGAACTCCTTTTGAAAAATAATAATATCTTTTTGGAGAAAGTTAAACGCTTAGGACTATTCTTGTTGCTTTCGGATTATTTGAATAAAAGGTATTATACCGCAGGGCAGAGCCCCGCACCCGCCACATCAAACCTGCGGTTCGATGCGGCTTTCCGCGGCAAGCTGCGGGGTATAAAACCTTTCGTTTCCTCACTCGCTCGATCATGCCCGCGCTAACGCGGGCGCGATCTCGCTCCGTTCGTCAATAATGGACTTGTTTGATAGCTAATTGAGTTATCAAACAAGTTCGATGATTATGCGCGTAATAGAAACGCGGGGTGTGATTTATGGGATTAAGCCTTGAGAGCGCAGTGTTGTTTGTAATTCTTGGATGTTGGCGCGGCGGGGGGGGATGTTTTGTTTTAGGGATATGCTTGCGGCGGTTCCGGCGGCTTGGCCTGTGTACATGCAGGCGGTGATTGCCCGTATACCGCTTTCGGCGACATGGTCGGCGGAGATGCAGCGTCCCGCGACAAGCAGATTGTCCACTTTTTGAGGAAGGAGGCTGCGATAGGGAATTTCAAAATCGTGGCCGTCTTGCGGGAAGGAGCAGATGTAGCCGTTGTTGCCTGCGTCTTGTGGGCTGCCTTCGTTCATGTTTGCGTCGGGGGAAAGCATGTCGTAGAATTGGGGAAATCGGGCGATAGCGTCGTCAAAATGGCGGCCTGATAGAACATCGTCTATTGTAAGGCGGTATTCGCCGTGTATGCGCCGGCTGTCACGAAAGCCGATTTCGGGCGCGATGGAAACGAGTTCGGCATTTTCAAAGCCTTCAAAATGTTTTTTCATGTAATCGCAGAATTCGAGAATGTACTGGCGGCATTCGGTTTCCCCTTGGGTAAGGCCGGCGACACTGGTGGGATCGATTCCGTAGGCACAGGGATAATTGATATATGAGAGCTGGCCTGCCTGTGTCAGCCGCCCGCCGGGTATGTCCTGCCTTTTGCAGGAGAGTCCGGTAAGTCCTGCGCGGTAATCTTCGCGGAAACGTTTGCCGATTTCTTTGAAGCGGTCTTTTCCGTCTGCTGTCAGCAGGGCGGCGTCAACTCCGCCGACACGAAAGTTAAGTGTTCCCGGCTGGCACAGATGATCTTTGTCTCTGCCCTGATCGAAGGGAACGCCGGCGGCAAAAGCAATATCGCCGTCTCCGGTGCAGTCGATCATAATTTTTGCGGCGACCGCGAGGGGCCCTTGTTTGCTTTGGATGATGGCGTGGGTAATGTGTCCGTCTTTTAATATTACTTCGTTGACAAAACTGTGCAGGGAAATTTCAACTCCCGCGCTGTGGAGAAAATTGTCGAGAAAGATTTTCAGGTATTCGCTGGAAAAGCGGTGTGGAGCGCCGGGGCGAATATCGCCTGAATTGCCGAATTGGGCGCGGTATTTTTTTTCCATTTCCGCCCAGATGCCGCTGGTTTTGAATGAGAGGTTGTGCATGAAATGATTGCATGTTTCTACATAACAAGCGGTGATATTGCCGCCGAGAAAGCCGCGTTTTTCCAGAAGCATTACTCTTGCGCCGTTTTGCGCTGCCGCAATTGCCGCGCCGATTCCTGCTGGGCCGCCGCCCGCTACGAGGACATCGGTTTCTTTGTATAAGGGAACATTTCTGGCCGGAACATTTATTGTCATATTTTTCTCCTTTTGAAATTAATTCTAGCATAGAATGGGAATTGTTGTTTGTAATTGAATTCTGAAAATTGGGGAATGGGGGGCAAAGATTTTGCGCGGGTGACAGTCACTCAAAAAACATAGTGTAGCTGTGCGTGGAAAAAAAACGGCAGAGATTCCGGGTCAAGCCCGGAATGACAAAATTATCCAGGCAGAAAACGCATACGGTGACAGTCACTCAAAAAGCATGGTGTAGCTGTGCGTGAAAAAAAAACGGCAGAGATTCCGGGTTAAGCCCGGAATGACAAAATTATCCGGGCAGAAAACGCATACGGTGACAGTCACTCAAAAAACATAGTGTAGCTGTGCGTGGAACAAAAAACGGCGGAGATTCCGGGTCAAGCCCGGAATGATAAAACTATCCGGGCAGAAAACGCATACGGTGACAGTCACTCAAAAAACATAGTGTAGCTGTGCGTGGAAAAAAAACGGCGGAGATTCCGGGTCAAGCCCGGAATGACAAAATTATCCGGGCAGAAAACGCATACGGTGACAGTCACTCAAAAACGGCAGAGATTCTGGGTTAAGCCTGGAATGGCAAAACTATTCGGGCAGTAAACGTATACGGTGACAGTCACCGGGGAGATGTATTCATCAACCCGGCGAAGCCGGATAGCGGGGGGATAGCGTAAGACGCGCAGCGGCTGGAGCGTAAGGGGGGACACGATGAATGTTTCGGTGTGCGGGGAAATGTTTGGAAAGTGTCCCCCCTTTTTTGTGGCTATTTTCTATTTTTTGGCGGCGTATTATACTGAGGGTGATGAGCGGGATGGAATCTTCGGGGCGGGGGCGGCCGCCGAATTGTTTGAAGTGCGCGTATTTCAAGGTTACGTGGGACCCGGTGTTTCCTCGTTCGTGCGAGATTTTTGGGGTTAAGAGTTTGAATTTGCCTTCGATGGAGGTGTTTCGGGCGACGGGGAGTAATTGTCCGGCTTTTCGTCTGAAGGAGGGGCTGAAATGAGGCCGGTGATTTGTCTTGTGCAGCCGCCTTTTGTGCAGCTCAATAGTCCGTATCCGGGGATTTTTTATCTTCGTTCGTTTTTGGAGCGGCGGGGGTTTACGGTTTATGTTCGTGATCATTCTATTGGGCTTTTTGGGGAGATTTTTTGCCGGGATGGGTTGAGGCGGATTTTTGCTGATGCGCGTCAGGTGGTGGTTGATAAGCGGTTTCGGCGTATTGTTAAACGGTTTCTTGACGAAGAAGAACTTTGGCTTTTTTCGATTGATAAAATTACGGGGTTGCTGCGGGGGCGGGAAAAGGAGTGGGGGCATTTTTTGTGCCGGGCAAATGGCGCTGTGCCTGGTGGTCCGCGTTTTGACGCTCGTGTTGCGGAGCTTCGTGAGACGAAGGGGGAGCCGCTGCCGGAGGATGCGCAGCTTTTGGCGAGTTTGCTGCTTGCTGATATTGCTGATTTTATTACGGTGACGCTTGATCCGGGGTTTTCGTTGATTCGTTATGTGCCGTCTCCGTCTGCTGTGTTGAGCGCGGGATTTCGTGATTTCCAAGTTGTTCGTGAGGGGATTGACGGGTATGTTATGCGGGAGTTTTACCGTCCGTTTCTTGCGCGTGAATGGAAAGATATTGCGCTGCGCGAAAATATTTGTGGCGTGAATGATGGCGGTGATGCCGGGGGAAATGCCGGAGATGATGCTGGGAAAACTGCTGGAAAAAATGCCGGGGCGCGGATTATTGCGGCTGTGAGTATTCCGTTTCCGGGTTGTCTTGCTGGTGCGCTTGTCTGCGCGGAATCGGCGAAGGCGTTTTTTGGCGGGGCTGTTTGCGCTGTTGCGGGCGGCGGTTATGTTAATACGGAAATGCGTTTTATTAACGATGAGCGCTTTTTTCATTATTTTGATTATTTGTCGTTTGATCGCGGGTATGGTTCGCTTGCCGCTATTCTTGAGCGTCTTGAATGTTTTGAACGGGAAATGGAGAATGCGGACGCAGGCGGCGCGGCGCGGGATTTTGCTCCGTTGTACAAAACTATTTTTTTGGGCGGGAACGGAATTGTCAGGCATGATTCGATTGACGGTGATTGCGCGGACGAAAAAGCGCGGATTGATGATGAGGCGGCGGTTTCGGTTTTCCCGGATTATTCGGGGGTTGATTTTTCGCGGTATATTTGTCCGGTTGATGACGAAAATCCTATGCACCGGCTCTGGTCGGATGGCCGCTGGCTCAAGGTTTACGCTGCTCATGGCTGTTATTGGAAGAAATGCGCGTTTTGTGATGTGACGCTGGATTATATTGGCTGTTACCGCCGCGTTGATGTGAACGCGCTGTTTCGGCACTTGCTGGCGCAGTCTCAGGCGAGCGGGATTCGGGGGATTCATCTCGTGGACGAAGCGTGTCCGCCGGCTTCGCTCAGGCAGCTTGCGTTGTTGAATCGTGAAGCCGGGCTGCCGCTTGTGTTCTGGGGCAATGCGCGTTTTGAAAAAACATTTACGCGGGAAATGGCGGCGGTTCTTGCGGCGGGCGGGTTTATTGGATTTTCGGCGGGCATTGAGATAGCGGCGGAAAAAGATGTTGACCGTGTTGGTAAGGGAATAAGCCTTGCCGATATTGTCAATGTCTGCGCGGCTTTCAAGGAAGCGGGGATTTTGGTTCACGCTTATTTGATTTACGGTTATTATGATAGTTCCGCGCAGGAGATAATTAATTCGGCGGAAATTCTTCGTCAATTTTTCGCGGCGGGGATTCTGGATTCGGCGTTCTGGCATAAATTTACGCTGACTATTCATTCGCGGCTGTACGCTGAAAAATTACAGGGACTGCATCCCGGTCTGCGTCCTCGCGATAATCCGCTTGTGGACGGCCGTGGGGGAAAAATATTCGCGCTTAACGATATTTCTTTTGAGGGCGAAGATCGCTTTGACAAGTTCGGCGCGCCGCTGGACAATCTGCTTGCCCGCTGGATGCGCGGCGACACTGAATGTCCGATCGTTAAAGCGTTTTCTTTCAAAGTCCCCAAGCCGGAAGTTCCGCCCGGCATGATTCTTCGGTTGCTGCGATCGCGTGACGGGGGACGTTAGGCGGCGCGGGTATTTAGTAAAGTTCCTCGGAAACTTCAGTTTTCGAGGAAGTCTAGTGTTTTAGACAACATTTTCACCCAACAGTATCTTTGGCATTGTAGTAAGACATCTGTTCCACCGTTTGTAAAATTTCTCCAATCCAAGTTTTGATACCTTTGCGTGCGCTTCTTCGTTTTCAAGTGACCAGTAGAGCATATAGGTAACTTTGCCAATGTAACGTGTAAGCCTGATTGGAATCTTGCCCTCTTTTACAGCATTAAAATCCTCTTGACGATGTGTGCGCTTGATATATTTTACGTCAACAACGCCCGGCTGAGCCAAATAAAACTCCGCAACTTCTTTCATTAATGATTCAATCTCGTCCTGTTTTTCTATCTTCGCTTCATAGATACAAATTTCATTGAACATAAAATACACTCCTTGCAACTAACGGCACAGCTCGCTAACACACAACTATTTCTTTATTGGTTCTTATGCTTAAAAATATGCCTATGTCTTTCAACTGTTTTTTATTTGTTACTCTGTATTGTATCCAGCCGCCGTTATCTCCGCAGGGGTATCTGTTTTCCCAGTATTCCTTGCCTTCTTCCGATAGATTATTATATTTTTCTATTTCTTTTTCTGTTTTGATTTTACTTATTTGAAGCATTATTGTAATAGCATTTTTCTCAAAAAATAAATAAAACAAATGTTTTGATTTACTGCTTACTTTATATCCCCAGCCGTAATTATTTCCAAAAGGAAATTTTAATTCCATATTTATTTCAAATAATTTTTCCAATGATTCTTTTATTGATTTCATGTTTTTTACAGATGCGCTTCCGATGTATTCATTTATTTCGTTTTCTGTGGGAACTGATTGTTTATTCAACATTCTTTCATACATAATTTTTTTCCTCCAAAATATCGTTTTTTGCGGGTATGCTTATACTGCCCATGCAGCTGTTTCAATTTCTTAGATATTTCGCTAATCGCGGCCATTCTTCAAGACAGTGCTTTTCAAGCGCCTGCTCAAATGATTTTGTTAAGTAAAATCGTAAAAACAGGTCAAGAATTTTTCCTATGCCGTTAAATCCTACGCGAAGCTCATGATTGATTCGTAATCCATCCGGTGTATCAGAGAACTTTACGTTCAGAGTCGCGGGCAAGCGCAACCCGGCCTTTTTCATTTGCCACGCGATTTGGGCCGGGCGGTCGGCAATTGTAACAATCGCAAAGAATTTTAGTCTACGTGTTTCTCCTAAATATTCATCATAATAAACCGTATCGTCAAGATGATTTTTATCGCCAAATTTTACGACATAAAAAGCCATGTGTTCCTTTGGCCACCATTCACGATAGCGGTCGTTATCAGGGTTTATCATAAAGTCATAGAACTTCTCTGCTGTTACATCTGGCACTGTCAGAGTTGTGGCATGGCGTATCATGTTGAATACCTCCATAAATATAAATACTCTGCGTCCGGCTTATCGTTCAGCCCCCGTTCCCGGCGAATAGGCCACACTGTTAACTCAAACAGTATAGCGCAAAACGGCATTCCTGTCGCTGTGCGCGGGAAAGCACGTAATTACGATACTACGCGCTTTCCTGCCGAGCATTATTTGGTCGGCGGGGTAAGCCCGGCGCGGTAATAATTGATTAGGCAGCCTGCGATCAGTATTTGCCGTTCCGCTTCGGTAAGTTCGCCGAGTTTTACCGTAACTGTTTCCGTGGTTTCGCCTAACGCATAGCCGGTGATGGTTTCCGCTTTTTCCTGTATTAGTTTTGTTATTTCAGGAATGAAAATGTATGTTCCACGGCTGAAGTTTTTTTCATTGTCGACGAGGAACGGCAGTATGCCCCAGTTGATGAGATTCGAGCGGTAACGTTTGGTGGCGTATTCCAGCGCGAAGTTTGCCGCGCCTCCTAATACGCGCTGGCAGGAGGCGGCTTGTTCCCGCGCCGAGCCGTCTCCGGGTTTGCGGGCGAAGATTGCGCTGCCTATGCCGATGCCGGAAATGCTGGTGTCCTGGAAGCCGGAGACCGCCCGGATTTTTTCAAGCGCGGTTTGTATTTCAGTTGACGCGCTTCCCTGCCGCCTGAGTTCTTCAAAGTCCAGCGTTTCTTTTGCCAGGGCGACATAGGCAGGGTCCTTGCGGCTCAAGGTGAACTCGGCGAGTTTCAGAGGGTTCGAGCGGTATGATGAAGTTTCGCCGGAAGGAATAAGCTCGTCGGTTGTCGTTACCGGATCGTCAATAAAGCTGACGATTTTGATGAGAAGATGTTCAGGCAGGGCGGGCATAGCAGGCCAGTCTTTGATGTTTGGGCCGAATACTAATTCCGTTTTGCTTTGCGGTTTTTCTGTGCCGTTGTAGACGCGCTTTTCGTACAGGCTTTTCTCGAAAAAGAATTTGTATTTGCCGAAAGGAATGTCGATTTCGGCGGCGGAAGTTATTTTGCCGCCGTTACGCGCTGTTGCCGCGATGGAACGCGCATCCATGAGCGCGACAGAGGCAATCTGTCCGTCGCCGGGTTTAGAGCCTTCGCGGTTGGGAAAATTGCGGGTGGTGTGGCGTATCGAAAGTTCGCCGTTTGCCGGGGTGTCTCCCGCGCCGAAACACGGGCCGCAGAACGCTTCCCGCACAAGGACTCCCGCGCTCATCAGCGTTTCCGCCGCGCCTGAACGCACCACTTCTAAAAACGTGGGCTGGCTTTCGGGATAAACGCTCATTGAAAAATTATTATTGCCGGTGGACGCGCCTTTCAAAATGTCCGCCGCCTGAGTGATGTTGTCGAATATGCCGCCCGCGCAGCCGGCGATTACTGCCTGATCCGCCCACACGCCGCCGTCCCGGTATTTCGCGCATAGGTTGAGATTGAGGTTCGGCATACCTAGAATTTTGCGGCCTTCGGCTTCGGTTTTGGCGAGTATGTCTTCGGCATTTTCCAGCAATTCCCGTATCGTGTAAACATTTGAAGGATGATAGGGCAAGGCGATACATGGCTCGATTTTTGAAAGATCAACGTAAATGAGTCCATCGTAATAAGCGATGTCCGCCGGTTTTAGTTCGTGGTAATCTTCGCTTCGACCCCGGACGGAGAGGTATTCTTTCACGCGGTCATCGGTCCGCCAGATTGACGACCAGCACGCGGTTTCGGTTGTCATTACGTCAATGCCGTTGCGGAAATCAACCGGCAGCCCCGCGATTCCTTCGCCGATAAATTCCATCACTTTGTTTTTCACAAAGCCGTTGCCGAACACCGCGCCGATAATTGCCAGCGCGACATCGTGCGGGCCGACACCAGGGCGCGGACTGCCTGTGAGGTAGACCGCCACAACCGGAGCGGCGGCCATGTCGTAAGTTCTGCCCACGAGTTGTTTCGCCAGCTCGCCGCCGCCTTCGCCGACAGCCATTGTGCCAAGCGCGCCATAGCGGGTATGACTGTCCGAGCCGAGAATCATCTTTCCGCAGCCGGCCATCATTTCACGGTTGTAACTGTGAATTACGGCAAGATGGGGCGGCACGTAAATCCCGCCGTATTTCTTTGCCGCGCTCAGGGCGAACACATGATCATCCTGATTGATTGTTCCCCCGACCGCGCACAGGCTGTTATGACAATTCGTCAGCACATACGGAACGGGAAATTTTTCCATGCCGCTGGCCCGTGCCGTCTGAATTATTCCTACATAAGTAATGTCATGCGAAGTAAGCGAATCAAAACGCAGTCTGAGATTTTTTTCATCGCCTGAATTGTGCGCCTGAATAATTCCGTGGGAAATTGTTCCCCGGCGGGCATCGTCCGCCCGCGCCGCGACTCCCAGCTGTTTCAGTTTCGCGCCGGCCTCGCCGTCATCCTTTACAATATGCGATCCCCGGACAACATAAACGCCGGAATTGTACAACTCAATCATTTTTTCCCCTCATTACGCCTGCGGGCGGTATTTTTTTGTGTGTGCTATATTGGAAACTTCAGTTTCAGAACAAGTTCAATGTACCATAAAACCGGAAACAGCGAAAAGAGAGGGGCTCATCGGCGAAGCCGATGAGCTTCGGAGTTTTCGCTACGCGAAAACTCCACACATATAATCAAGAAAGGGGGGCTGTTTCCACACGGCCACCCGCATACAGAAACATTCCAGTCCGCCCCCCTTACGCTCCAGCCGCAAGCGGCTTACGCTATCCCCGGCTATCCGGCTTCGCCGAATAGCTACGGAATTTAGCTGCGCCAAGCTCCATAGCTATTCGCCGCAGGCGAATAGCCAGCCGGGGGATAGCGCAAGACGCGCAGCGGCTGGAGCGTAAGGGGGGACACGATAAATGTTTCGGTATGCCGGGAAAAGCGCGGAAAGTGTCCCCCCTTTTTTGTTTTTTCGTGTGCCATTATGTACCATAAAAGCCGGAAACAGCGAAAAGAGACTTTTACTCCCACAATTTGAGGGTGTTTTGAAGGGTTGCGTCGATGTCCGAGCGGATTTTCAGGATAATATTTTCAAGATCATTCCGTAATGTTCTGCTGATTTCGTCCTCAAACGCGGTATCGGGCATTAAAAGCCGGTAAATATCCGTTTTCAGGGCGGCCGCAAGGCTTTCCAGTGTTTTGTCGCTGACCCATGTCCGGCAGCCTTCTATATCTTTGACCATCATTGTGGAAATTTCGGCGTTTTCAGCAAGTTTTTCCTGCGATAACCCCAATTTTTCACGATGTTTCTTGAGATTGGACGATAAAATCTTCTTTGCATTACTGGCCGTTTCTTTCATATCGAACAGAATATGATTGATTGCAAAACTCTCTCGCACAATTTAATATTATCTATCTTTAAGTATTGACAATATCAATCCGAGTTGATATAATGCATCATTATTGTTGTTGGAAATACTGATACAAGTTGTTTTGTTACATTTTTTGTTTCTTTATTTAAGGAGGAGAAATGAGTAAGTATTCGCCTTTAAGAATTTTTTTAGAAAATTCAAAAAATTTAACAGAGACATTGAGTATTAAAGAATTAGAAGAAATACTTGGTTTTCCCTTGCCCGCTTCTGCATTAATTCACCGCGAATGGTGGGCTAATGAAGTTAAAGAAGACACTCGGCATACACAATGCAAGGAATGGATAAACGCGGGTTGGAAGGTTGAAAATGTCAATCTAGGACTCAATGTAATGTTTTCAAAAAAATGAAGTAGAAGTATGTGAAAGCCATAATTGAAACAAAGGAGAAATATTATAAAGATGTTTTACAAAAAAAATATATATATTTTTTTGAGTTTGC
>QMCE01001691.1_pt1 | contig 12155 bp, 11 predicted proteins | sample 1821851 | NCBI WGS metagenome assembly QMCE01 (sample SAMN09453174, study PRJNA476694) | Termite gut metagenome, whole genome shotgun sequencing project. | isolation source: worker | host: Odontotermes sp. | place: South Africa:Pretoria | collected 2016-01-28
GTATTGGATACGGATTACGAGACGGTGTTGAAGCGTCCGATGCCTGGCCGCAACTACGCGTTTGTTTTGCGTTTGACTTTTTAGAGGGGGCGGTGCGACACACCGTTTCGCTTCCGCACAAAGGGTTTTTCCCAGTGCGTCCCCGGTAGGTCCCCGCACACGGGAGGGTTTTTCTGCGACACACCGCCTCCTCACTTCGGGTTTAGAGCAAACTACTCTGTAAAAAATTTTTGCGTCTATTACTCTCTTTCCGCAGCAAAACTTTTAAAAGAGAAATCAAATTGCTTCAATTTCGATCACTTATCATCAATGTTATCAGCGCTACGTGTGAAAGAATCTATCACTATAAGCATGCAGAGGAGACAGATTCTCGCTGATTTTACAAGATAAGTCATTGGCTTAAAAAGCCTTATTTTCATAACCTTAAGTGAGCAAAGCGTAACCTAAGGAGGATAAGAGAAAACAAAAAACTGCCTGAAAGGCAGAACTTTAAACCGGTTATTTGTTTTGTTGTTCCGGCTTTCAGGCAGCGTTGTACGGAGCATTCTTACCTTAGGTCGTTGACCATAAGGTTATGAAGATTAAGCCCTTCGGGCTATGTTCAATAGATATTCTTAACCAAAACACAGACAAAGATTTAAAGATTCAACGTTCTTTGTGATAGTATTGAGTAGAGTGGCTATGAATTTTAATCCATCTCTCCTCTTAACGAAACGGTCATCCAATATTTGACCTCTTTGTTTGTTAATCCTTCTCCTAAAAGATACATCATTTTAGCGACGGCAGCTTCGGTTGTAATGTCGCGCCCACTAATCACGCCAATTTCGGAAAGGGCAACACTGGCGCCATAAAGCCCTGCTTCTACTCTGCCTCCACCTTTGCATTGCGTCACATTCACAATCACAATCCCTTGTTTTACAGCATCTTTCAATAAAGATAGAAAAACGGCGTCTGTAGGTGCATTTCCGGATCCGTAGGTCTCCATAATGACCGCGCGCAAAGAGGGCGTCTGAAAAAGAGTAGAGATCAGTTGCGGCGTAATACCCGGATAGAGTTTCAAAATCCCGATATTGTCATCCATGCGAGTGTGTAAAATTAGAGGCTTGTCGTCGGGTTGATGAATGTAATTGTCGTTATACTTAATTTTCACACCTACTTCCGCCAATTTAGGATAGTTTGACGAAGTGAAGGCGTTAAACTGTTCGGCATTATCTTTATAAGCTCGATTGCCTCTGTATAACGAGTCTTCAAAATAGATGCCCACTTCGGGAACTCTCGGACGCCCGTTACAGTGCGAAATGGCGATTTCGATTGAGTTGAGGATATTCTCCCTCCCGTCGGTACGCATTACCCCAAGCGGAAGTTGCGAGCCTGTCAAAATAACGGGTTTATTCAAATTCTCCAACAGAAACGAGAGAGCGGAAGCGGTATAAGCCATAGTATCGGTGCCATGTAAAATCACAAAACCATCCACTTCATTATACTGATTTGCAATCTCTTTGGCTAAACGCAACCAAAAATCGGGATTCGTATCGGAAGAGTCAATCAGCGGTTCTAACTCTTGGTAACGAATCTCCGCATCCAAAAGGCGAAGCATCGGCAAATGGGTATAGATGTCAGAAAAAGGAAACGGTTCCAAAGCGTGGGTAACATTATTATGTATCATCCCGATTGTGCCACCGGTATAGAGTAACAGTATTTTACGTTTCATTCTTAATTCAAATAGAGTTGTTTCATTTTTTTAATATCAACATGCAATATATCTTCCAAAAAGCATATAGAGGAGCCAAAGTGTTCATCCATCATTTTAAAAGCAATCTCAAGATAGAGAGGCGACACGCTAAAAATAGCATTAAAAAAGGCATTTTTCTCTCTAAATTGTCCGTATTTTGGTTCTAAATATTGATTCGACAAAAGATAATCTTCCATGATAGACGCACGATCAACCTCTAAAGCTTCCAATATCAACATTGTAGCCACGCCTGTTCGATCTTTCCCTGCCGTGCAATGATACAGAAGCGGCAAATTTTCTTCATTTTGTAACAATGAAAAAAAACGTCGATACTGCTCCCGACAACTTGCATCCGTTATCAAAAGTTGATAAAGACGACCCATAATTCGCGTGGAGGCGCTCTCGGTAAGGTCATCAATATAAGCACCTTTCACCTCTTCCAAATTACCGGGATTGATATGAAAAGGGTGATAAGTCTCTACCGTTCCGGGCATTCTATCGGGGTTATTGTTAATCTCTTTACGATCTCTGAAATCCACAACGGTTTTGAGTTGTAGTTGAGTCAATTTTTCCAAATCGGCATTGGTTAGTTTTCCCATCTCATCCGCTCTAATCAAGCGTCCGAATCGAAGCTGTTTTCCTTCTCTATTTTCAATCCCTCCCAAATCACGATAGTTGAAACCGCCATCTAACTCTATAATTTTCCTGTTTTTTGTCATCATTGCTTCTCTCTTTTCTTTACTTGATATTTTTGGCTATATGAACAAAATATCCGCATCATCCATCTTCTTAATTCATTATTCCGGATAAATGTCACTCCATCGGCGAGAATCGTCTTTCAACCATTTGTCGAACCATGCCATAATGGAATTGTTCCAAGCCACCCGCCTTGTATATTTCATCACTCCATGATTTTCGCCTTTAACTTGAATGAACTCCACCGGTTTTCCAAGAATTTTCAAGGCGGTAAACATCTGAATACTCTCCCCTATCGGCACGTTAGTATCTTCCATTCCGTGTGTAAGCAATAGCGGTGTATTGATTTTATCCGCGCTAAACAGAGGGCTTTGGTCAACATACAACTCTTTATTATTCCAAGGATAGCTACCCGCACTTGCCACCGAACTATAGGCATATCCCCAATAACCTTCGCCCCAATAACTTGTTATGTCGCTAATTCCGGCATGAGAGACTGCCGCGGCAAAGAGATCGGTTTTAGTCAAGAGATACATTGTCATAAATCCCCCGTAAGAGGCACCAATGCAGCCAACCTTTTCGCGGTTCACAAAGCGATGTTCTTTCAAGAATTTTTCCGTTCCTTCCATAATATCCTCGCTCGTTCTTTTTCCCCACGCATTCACATGCAATGCGGCAAACTCCTGCCCGTAGCCAATGGTTCCGCTCGGTTGAATAACGTAAGTCACATATCCTTGAGACGCAAAGAGGTGTCCCGGATAGGGATGTTCAAAAGTCCGAGTAGTGGGCATCGCTCCCCCATAATAGTATACAATCATCGGATATTGACGAGTCGAATCAAAGTCGGGTGGCAAATAGTATCGTCCCTCTATCGTTACTCCGGCGCTATTCGTAAAGTTCCAATCATGAATTTCTCCTAACCGTATCTCTTCGAGACGTTCTTGATAAGGATCGGCAATCATTGTTGATTTTCGGGATTTAAGATCATAAAGATAGGCACGGGTCGAATTTTTCAAACTTACACCATAATAAATTGCCGTCAAGGCATTGTTTGCTATTGAAAATGAACTCACCACCTCCTCTTTTAGCGGAAGTTTTGTCATTTTTTCAGTTTCAGAATTATAGGTGTAAACCGTACTGCAATCTCTATCGGATGTATGCAGATAGAGCAAATTGTCGCCACTATTCCAAAAACAGCGTTCAATACTCGGATTGAAATCTTTTGTAATACACTCTATCGCTTTGGTCTCCAAGTCCATAATATAAGCCAATATATGATAACTATTCGGAATATCACCTTGTGGTAAATTATTCCCAATTCCACCTAATGCCTCTGCAGAACCGGTTATGACTACTTTTTTATCATCCGGAGAAAAAGAGGCGCTTGTTAGAAAAGGTTCGTCATGCCACAAAGTATCCGCCTGCATGGTTTCGATATTCAGCAACAACATTGTTTGCTTACTGAAAGGTCTTTCCGTAATATTTTCACGAGAATAGGAGAGCAGCAATTTTTGTCCGTCATGGCTAATATCAACAATCCGCACCGATTCGGTGCCGAAAGTTAACTGTGTTGCAAAACCACTCTCTATATCATACATATTAGCAAATCTCCGTATTGTATAATCGGGCAGACGCGCCGGCACCGATTCTATTCGTCTCAAATCATTTTTATCATTTTCAATTTTTTCATCCTTGATATAGAAAAATCTTTGCTCATCAGAAGTGAAATAGGGTTTTACAATATTCGGAATATTTTTCACCAAAACACGCTCTTCTAATGTAGTCGGGTCAATAATTACAATTCTATAGAGATCATCAATTTTTTGCAGATAATAGAGCTTTTCACTTTGTGGCATCCAATTAAGATGATATTTGCTCCCATTTTGATCAATAACAATACGATTATTTTTTTTTACATTATAAAGTTCCGTAAAATAATGATTTTCATCTCCTGTTCCTGTTCGATATCTAATCAAAGCATAATTTCCTTGTGAAGAGATTGCGACAGAAGAGACGCGCGTTCCCAACAACATGTCCGTAAAATTAAGTTTTCGCTGAGTATCATGAGTGAAGGTAAAATGTGCTAAGGAGTCGGCTTTATCATTTTCCCATTGCAACTTCAAGGCAGGTGCGATAGAATCATCGGAAAAAGCTAACAATTTAATAACCACGCGTTGGCTTATCGGATAGGGTTTCAGCGAAATTGACGTCGCATCTACCTCCGATAAAGAAAGGTCACTTTTTAATTTCAATTTTTCCAATTTCCCATCCACATAGATCTCGAATAGATTGGGAGAATAAACGTTCAGCGTCCCTTTAGCGTAACGATCACTATTTACATAGAACGAAAAAAGCTGAAATGTTGCGTCTTTATTCGGTTGAGGAAGAAAAAAATAGCCGTTTGTATCTGCTTGATAAACATTAACAAAGGCTTCTTGTTCAGAAATAGAAAATGCTGTATTTAACAGAGTCCTTTTAGTAAATTTCTCTCTTTTCAGGTTTATGCTATCGATCATTAAAGGCATTACGATCTTTACGGGATTTGTTCCATAAACTGTTTTTAAGGTATGTTTTTGTGCAAAAGTTGTTGCAAACAATAAAAAAGAGAGAGAAAAGAGCAGAGAAATACGTTTCATAGAATGTTTTAGATTATTTTTTAATTTGCAAAATTAGGAAAAAAGAATGAAAATAGCATCTTTTTTGTCAATTACTTCGCTCTATTTTACTTCACAAATTGGAAGGGTAAATGAAAAGGTAGCGCCATTGCCGTCTTGATTGTTTTCAGCATAAATATTGCCGTGATTTCTTTGCACAAGATCTTTACAATGCGCCAGCCCAAGACCTGTACCGAGCTCTTCTTCAGTCCCTTTTGTGGTAAAAAAGCAATATGGGGAGAAGAGTTCATCTCTCTTTTTTTCATCGATTCCCATTCCATTGTCCTTTACATTAACCTGAAAGAGATTTTCGCCGATTTTTGCACCAAACACTACTATTTTCTCTCCCTGTGGCGTAAATTTGATCGCATTAGTCAACAAATTCAGTAATACGGAATAGATCATTCCCGAATCGGCATACACCTTTTGTGTTTTTTCTAAGAGATTCTCAAATTTAAGTCTCTTTTTCTCAAATAATGGCGACAATATGGAGTATAGCTCTTCCACTTTATTGTGCAAATTCCATTCTGAAGGCACCGGAGAGAAGAATTTCGTCTTTTTTTTATTCGTTTCCAATACATTTGTAAAAGCATCAATCACTTCTCCGGCACTCCGATTCATCTTTTCGGCAATGGTGCGCATCTTTTCGTACGAAATCCCTTCCATCGTCAAGAGTTCGGAATAGGCAAGAAGAGGCAAAATTAAGTTTTTCAAATCGTGCAATACAACAGCGTAATAAAGATCGTTTTGCGCTACAATCTCCTTCGCCTCTTTAAGTAAAGCATCTAAGTGATGCCTCGAAAGTTCTTGCTCCGAAACACACTTTTCCAATTGATTACCGTCCATTGTAATTTATATCATTTATGTTTTAAAATTCCACATTTCAAATTTTTATATATCAGTGAATTAATATTTTAATTTGTGAAACTACTCATTAGAATCCATATATTAATCGGAATGCAAATGTACACATTTTCGTTACACTGACCGATTGGTCTATTTTTTTCTCAAAACTTGAGTTCAAAATTTAAGAAACGACAGTGGAGAGATAGTAGGTAAGATTAAAAAAAGAAGACAGCCGGGGATGGCTGCCTTCGGGAAAAATTGAAAATTACAGCAAGGGGGCTTACTGTTTAAATAGACTACAAATAAAAAATGTATTTTTTCTTGGCAAATAAATATATCTCATCATATATACTTGTTAATAAGTTCATTACTGCATACATCAAATGGAGTGTGTTAAACATCAAAATTTTCTTTATCTTTGTCCGTTCAAAACCGACCGTTTACAAAACAACTTAATAAGGTGCGTTGAGCAGGGTTAGGTAAAGACAAGCGGTTACTATATAACCTTTCCCTGCGATCCGCCTTACCACATCTGTTGCAACTTTGGCAATCACAACAAGAAAATCTTATCAAAATTAGTTTTGCAGAGGCTTATTTTTATGATTATCAATCTATTGATTTTTGTACGCAGGATAATTCGAATAAAACAGCCCTGTAAACGTAAATTGTTTGGTAATACTGTCTAATAAGACTACCTGTTCCGGAATATTGAGCCACAATTCTTCTTTACCGCCAATTAACTCTACAAATAATGAACGGTCAGGCATAAAGAAAAAATCTTCCGATGTAAGTTCATATCTGTCCAAAGTTGTAGCATTATACGTATCATTAACCTTATTAGCGACCAAAGAAAGAGAGGCTTTTTTTCCACATTCGCTTCCCATTCCCATACAATCCGCATGTCTTTGAAGTCCTCCGGCAGTAAAACAACCGTTACATTTCGATCCCGAATGTCCGGTTTTAACACCCATAGCATAAATTTTACCTGATACAGCCTTAATATCACTATGGATAGGATAAGCGAAATTTTCGTGATTTTGAACTTTTTCAATCTCATTCTTTGTGCAAGCACAAAGTAAAAATAACAATACAAATAATAAATGATACTTTTTCATAATTCTCGTTTTTTTTAATTTTAGATTGTTTCAAAGGTAAATAAATAAATCATACGATTTACTATTTTCAAAATAATGTGAAATTATGTCGAAAAATATATTGTTAGAATGGTAAAGTATTATAAATTTGCAATCCGAAATTAACTACAAGATGAAATCTCAATCCGTTTTTCCGCAAATTGTACTACACTCTATTTTTTGGGCAATAGTATGTTATTTTTTTACACGTTATTCCTATTTACGACCATTAGCTGTCACAGATATGTACAAAGAGTATCTGACTGTATTATTCATAATGACAATGGTTTACATAAACTATCTATTTTTAATTCCCCGATATTTTTTATCGGGTAGATTCAAAACATTCTTTTTGCTCTCAACATGCGTCATCGTGTTGACAGGCATCGGAGAGTTCTTTCTTGTTAAATCCAATATTGATCAATGTACTGCAGCATATATAACACGCGAAGAGAGACCTTATTTTTATAAAATCTTCATCATACTATTAATTATCAGAGATCTTTGTTTCTTACTTTTCTTCTTCCTTATGAAATTATATCGAGATTTGTTGGCAAAATATAAATTTGAAAGACAGGTGATTGCAGAAAAAAGCCATACGATCACCGTTATGGAATCATCTAAAGAGGCTAGAGTGATCAAGATTAAAGATATTGTTTACTTGTCTTATAATCAGAATTATACAAAATTTCACATGCTCAATGGAAAAGTCTATTCTCAATACATATCCTTGAAAAATGTGGAAAGTCTGCTACCGCAAGAGAGTTACTTGCGAATAAACAAAGGAAACATTGTAATGCTTTCGCATATTGCTGATTATAATGACTCTTCTGTAACATTAAGTATCATGGAAGAGGGGGAGCAGGTCGTTTTGCAAATTTCTCCAAAGGAGAAGGATAACATCTTAGATCGGTTGAAAAAAAGCGAAAAAAAATTCCTCAAAGTTTCCGGACATCTTGACAGTATAACAGCTAAATTTGACGGTGTAAATAGTGATGAAGGTGTTTTTTTGACGGTAGAAAATAGTGGGGAGGAGATTCTTTTAGATGAAAAATCGCTTGAAAGTGCAATTTTTGATTTCATTTTAACACATCCTAATTGCAAAATGATAGACATTAATGAAGCAATTCATGATAAATCGACAAGTTCTATTGAAAGGGGTATACGACGATTAAAAGCGGGCAGATTTATTGAATATCGAGGTGCTACTAAAAACGGCGGATACTATGTTGTTGAAACCGAAAATGAGATAACCGATTAATATCGCATACAATTTAAGAACGCTTCATAATAACTATCCACATACTTGTTCCATCACATACTCCTATTGAGCATCAATTCAAATCATTGTCAATTTATGAATTGTTTTCGTACTTTTGCAGACCATATTACATAAGTAAATGATTGAAATTAAAAACATAGAGAAAAGCTACGGTAACTTAAAGGTACTGAAAGGAATAAACCTGCAATTTAAAGAGAGTGAGATCGCCACGATTGTGGGAGCTTCGGGTGCCGGAAAATCAACGCTTTTGCATATTATCGGAACTTTAGATAAACCGGATCGCGGTGATGTCATCATTGACCATGAAGCATTATTTACTATGAATGATACTCTATTGGCGGCATACCGGAATAATCGGATTGGTTTCGTTTTTCAGTTTCATCATCTTTTGCCCGAATTTACCGCTATTGAAAATGTAGCGCTGCCTGCATTGATTGGCAACACAACCAAAAAAGAAGCTCTTAAAAGAGCGAAAGAGCTTTTGAACTTTCTGAAACTTTCAGATAGATTAACACATAAACCATCGCAACTCTCAGGCGGTGAACAACAACGTGTGGCTGTAGCCAGAGCGTTAATCAACAACCCGAAGCTGATTTTAGCTGACGAACCTTCCGGAAATTTAGATTCCGAAAATGCTAAAAAACTGCACCGTCTCTTTTTCGACCTAAGAAACGAATTTAAGCAGACTTTCATCATTGTAACTCATAATGAAGAACTGGCGGAGATGTCTGACAAACAAGTTATCATGAAAGATGGAAAAATAGTAAATTCATGACTGTAAATACTTTACCAACTACTTTAGGCACTGAAAAAATCAGCAAACTACTGAAAGAATATGCTTTACCGGCTATCATTGCAATGACAGCCGCTTCGCTTTATAATATCACCGACAGCATTTTTATTGGGCACGGCGTAGGCGCTTTGGCAATTTCGGGCTTAGCAATCACTTTCCCGCTCATGAATTTAGCTGCCGCTTTTGGCTCATTAGTGGGGGTAGGCGGAGCGACACTCATCTCAATCAGATTGGGACAAAAAGACTACAGAAATGCTAACAATACCTTAGGGAATGTTTTGATATTAAATATTATAATAGGAGCCCTATTTTCAATTCCTACCTTAATTTTTCTGAATCCGATCCTCTATTTTTTTGGCGCCAGCGAAGTTACCCTACCTTATGCCCGAGACTTTATGATCATCATTCTACTTGGCAATGTATTTACACACATGTATTTGGGAATGAATGCATTGCTTCGTTCAGCCGGACAACCCAAAAAAGCGATGTTAGCCACCATTACTACGGTTGTGATTAACATTGTATTGAATGCGTTCTTCATTTTCGGACTTGGTTGGGGGATCAAAGGAAGTGCAACCGCAACCATCATATCTCAAGTCATCTTACTGACTTGGCAACTCAAATTTTTCAGCAATAAATCATTTTTTATCCATTTTCAGAAATATGCTTTTAAACTTAAAAAAAGTATTGTAAAGGACACGCTTTCAATTGGATCTGCCTCTTTTTTTATGAATGCCGCCGCTTGCTTGATTGTGATCATCTTCAATCAAGGATTGCTCAAATATGGCGGTGATCTTGCCGTAGGAGCATACGGAATTGTAAACAGAATCGCATTTTTGTTTGTCATGATTGTGGTCGGGCTTAATCAAGGGATGCAACCCATTGCCGGATACAATTTCGGTGCCAAAAACTATCAAAGAGTTACTACCGTTCTTAAACAGACCATCTTTTTGGCAACGATTGTGATGACTTTCGGGTTTCTGTTTGTCGAAATTTTCCCTAAAGCCGTTGTCTCTGTTTTCACTACGGATACAGAGCTTACAAATTTAGCTGTCAATGGATTAAGGATCGTTTTTTTAATGTTTCCGGTGGTAGGAGGACAGATGGTGATCTCAACTTTTTTCCAAAGTATTGGGATGGCGGGAAAAGCGATCTTCATGTCGCTCAGCCGCCAACTTCTCTTCTTACTGCCTTGCCTGTTCATATTACCCCGTTTTTTTGGTTTGAACGGAATTTGGTACAGTATGCCGATCTCTGATTGCATCGCGGCTTTTGTTGCTTTTATACTACTTATCAGACAATTTAAAATCTTTAAAAAGCAAGAAGAAAATTTATAATTGCCAAAAAATAGTTGGGATTTTTATCTTCTAATGAATATTTTATCTACATTTGCAAAAATCAAAAGTTGCATTTTCGATTTGAAGTGTGTACAAGGAAAATGAAATATAGCATGACTGAAACAATTATAATCAACATTGGACGACAGTATGGAAGTGGAGGGAGAGAAATCGGAAAGAAGATTGCAAAAGCACTGAATTTCTCTTTTTATGACTACGAATTATTGCTTTTAGCGGCAAAAGAGAGTGGCTTGCAACCGGATATTTTTGAAAGAGCGGATGAAAAACAACGTTTTAGTTTCTTGAGCGGACTTCTCGGACTAAGAGCGGGAATCACGGCAGATGAATATAGTAAGAACTATCTCAACAATGAGAATCTCTTTCAAATTCAAAGCGATGTGATTCGCGAATTGGCGACTCGGCAATCTTCCGTTTGTGTAGGTCGCTGTGCCGATTATGTATTACGAGATCACCCTCATCTTATCAATATTTTTATTTCCGCTAATTGGGAGGATAGAGTTACAAGAGTAGCGGAACGAATGGAAATTGAGGCTGATAAAGTGCCTGAACTCATTGAGAAAGCGGAGAAAAAAAGAGCCGCTTACTATAATTTTTATACGGATAAAGTTTGGGGTGCTGCGAAATCATACGACATTTGTCTAAACTCTTCACTATTCGGCATTGAGCAAAGCGCAGAGATACTTTGTCGCCTTATTCGACATAAATTCTCATTGTAGTCATTTTGTCATGAAGCAAGTCAAAGTTGTATCTCTGTTTTTTACATCTTTTATTGTTCAAAAATTCGGTCAATTTATTCTAGGAGGAAATCTCATCTGCTTACTACTTAGAATTATTGAGATTCTGATCATCATCTTTCAATCAGGTTTCAACAATTCCGCTTCTTTATGCCGACAAAAAGGATCGCGCCGAATATACAACTGCATTAGGAAGCCATCTGTTTGATCACAATCCTCATAAAAAGATTGCTCTGATGAATGGAAAACGAGAAATTGCGGATTATTACTCAGGAGGATATTATATGTCCCATAATCAGTTATATAAAGTATTTCCCAATTTTGCATTAGAAGAGATAAAAAATCCGGAACTCAGAAAAAGATTACAATATGAATTAAATCTATTTCAACAATGCAACTACTATGTGTGTAATCAGGACAGAATTATTCCTGACAGTCTCTATTTCAAAGCATTGAAGATTAATCCGCTCTATCATAAAACTCAAACTGCAAAAGAACCTTACTCGGAAGAGTATATCTAAATTACTCCAAAATTTTGTTACGCAAACCAAGAGCTTCTCATTGATATTGTTTTTGATTATAGTGGAAAGATTAAAGATGAGACAGCATTAGTTTACACAATAACAACAAAAGAGGGGAATCTTCTTGTTTGGAAAAGCCATCCATTAAGTAATGAGGGAAAATTTTTGAGGGAGCGCTTCAAAATTCCGGCACAAGAAAATGCTGACTCTCTTCTATTTCAATCTTACATTTGGAATAAAAATGCGAGCGAGATTATGATTAATAACCTTAAAATTTTCGCAAAATAAATTAAGACACTGAAATACAAATAATTATAAAAAATATTTCTAAACATTCTATATCTCAAAAAAAAATGTATTTTTGCAGCCTCAAAATCGGGATATAGCGTAGTCCGGTTATCGCGCC
>QMCE01001692.1_pt1 | contig 12154 bp, 11 predicted proteins | sample 1821851 | NCBI WGS metagenome assembly QMCE01 (sample SAMN09453174, study PRJNA476694) | Termite gut metagenome, whole genome shotgun sequencing project. | isolation source: worker | host: Odontotermes sp. | place: South Africa:Pretoria | collected 2016-01-28
AAATGGTGAAATTGATTCGAATGTAATAATAGATAGGTGCTTTCCAGAAGTCCCAGCCGGTGTTTTTATTTCGTATTCAGGCAGGGATCATGATAAAATAAAAACGCTTGCAGAAAATATTGTAAGTCAGGATTGCGTTCCATTCGTTGATTCGCTGTATTGGGGTAATGTTGAAAAACTGATTAAAGCAGAATGTGATAAATTTAAAAAGGATAATGATCATTTGTTTGTTGAGGATGTTAGCAAAATATGCTCTGCTTATCATATGATACTATCGTTTCAGCTAATCAAAATGATAGAAGAGATTCCTTTATTCATATTTGCTGGCACCAAGAACTCTCTCGATTCAAAGATATCGGGAAATACTACTTCGCCGTGGATTTATTTGGAGCTTGAAACAGCACAGAGAGTTCATCGCTCTACACGTCATATATTTGAGTCGGCAACGTTTGGAGCCGTGTCTTTTACAGCAGATATTGACTGGATGGAAGAGATTACAATGGCTGAATTAGAATGGATAATATCTTTGAACTAACTAGGATATCTATAGCTGAAATCCCCGCCCCTAACAACTCCCCGCCCTCCTGCATACCTTATACTATTACCTACCGCGAGGGAGGGAGCGCATGCGCCGCTTATTTGTCGCCAACGCTGGGGAAGACAGTATTTCCGTGCTCAGTCCCGCAAAGCTGCGGGAGATCGAGCGCATACCGCTCGGCGGCGGCGCGGCGCTCGGCCCGAGATGCATCGCCGTGGACGCCGGGCGGCTGATAATCGCAAACTGCTACGATTCGAGCATTCTCAGCCTCGACCTCGCGACGGGCGCGCTGGATTTTCACCAGGTCGGCGCGTGTCCCGGCAGCATGTGTTCGGTGCCGGACGGCTGGATAATAGCCTGTACGGAAGCGGACAGCCTTTGGAAGCTCGACAAGCTTCTCGCGCCCCAGTTCATGGCGACGCTCGGCAAATTCCCGCTGTGCGTATCGAGCTGTAAAAAATACGCGTTTGTATCGCATCTCGGTTCACGGGATGCGATTTTATGCGACGCGTCCACGCTGGCGCAGAAGTCGCGCGTATTGCTCGGCGGCAATCCCTTCGGCTCGCTCATTACGGATAACTGGCTGCTCGTCTCGCAGGCATACGGCAACAAGGGCTTCGTCGGCGTATACCGCTACGACGGCTCGTACGTTGGCCGCATACAGCTGCCCGGCGTTCCGGGGCGGCTGATCGAAGCCGAAGGCAAGGTGCTCGCCGCCAACTATTGGGACCGCGGCCTGTTTGTTCTCAATATACCGGCGCTTTCGCTGGAGGGCGTCTGGGAAACGTCGGGCATGCCGGATGAGCTGGCGCTCGACCCTCAAAGCGGGCGGATATTCGTAAGCTGTATGATGGATGACGTCGTGGACGTGCTCGACCTTTCGGGCAAGCGCCTCGGGGGCATCACCGTCGGCAATGAACCGCGCGGCCTAGCGATGGAATGATTCTGTTTCTGTAGGGACGCGATACATCGCGTCCGTGAACCACGCTTTTACATTTCAACCGAAAATATCGGCCCGCCGCCCAGGCAAACCTCGCCGTCGTATAAAACAGCCCACTGTCCGGGCGTTACTGCGCGCTGCTTCTGCTCGAAATCGACTTTCATCATGTGCGCGCCGTCCTGTATAAACGGCGATACGGTTACATTTTGATCGCTCTGGCGGTAGCGGAATTTTGCCGTACACGCAAACGGCGCTTTGGGTATATCGCCGATCCAGTTCACCGGCCCCGCGACGAGCGCGTGCGAATACAGCGCCGGGGAGTCCTCGCCTTGCTCCACGTATAATATGTTGTTATCCAAGTCCTTCTTTACGACGAACCAGCGCCCCTTTTCGCCGTTGCCGCCGATGCCGAGGCCCCGGCGCTGGCCGAGCGTGTAGTACATAAGCCCGTCGTGCCTGCCCTTATATTCCCCCGAGAGCGTGCGCATCTCGCCCGGCTTTGCCGGAAGGTACCGCTTTAAAAACGGGCGGAAGCTGCGCTCGCCTATGAAGCATATGCCGGTGGAATCCTTCTTGTTGGCCGTGATAAGGCCGGCCTTTTCGGCCATTTGGCGCACGTCGGCCTTTTGCAGCCCTCCGATGGGAAAGACGGCTCTTCTCAGCTGCGCTTGCGTCAACCCCGCGAGGAAATACGTTTGATCCTTCGAAGCGTCAGCCGCGCGCAAAAGCAGCGTTTTGCCGCGCGCATCATTGCCAAGGCGGGCGTAATGGCCCGTCGCGATGGATTCCGCGCCGATCGATATTGCGAAGTCCAGGAACGCCCTGAACTTTATCTCCTGATTGCATAGGATATCCGGGTTGGGCGTGCGCCCCGCCGCGTATTCCGAAAGAAAGTGCGAGAAAACGCGCTCCTCGTACTCCTTTACGAAATTCACGGTATAGTAGGGTACGCCGAGCCTGTCGCAAACCGCGCGCACGTCGTCGTAGTCCGCCGCCGCGCTGCACGCGCCTTCGTCCTCTTCCTCCCAGTTCTTCATGAAAACGCCCACGGCGTCGAGCCCTTGCTCCTTCAATAGCAGGAGCGCTACGGACGAATCCACGCCCCCAGATACGCCGACGACGATTTTACCGTTGTGCAAAACACACCTCCGATGCCATATGTAGGGGCGGACCTTGTGTCTGCCCGGCATAACGGGCGATTCGTGAATCGCCCCTACAGCCGCAAGAATACATCTATTATAACCGAAACGCGCGCGTTTGCAATTTCATGGAAGCGTGTTAATATAATAACTAGTGATTCGGAAGGGGGCGTGAACATGGCCAGCCGTAAAAAAGGGACGAAAGCGCAAGCGTGGCTGCTGGCGGTATTCCTTGTCGTGGTGCTCGCGGCGGGAGGAACGTATTTCAGCGGCCTCGATCCGGAAACGATGACGTTCGCAACGCCCAGCCCCGCGCCCGCCGTAACGGCCGCGGCCGCAACGCCGGCCCGCGCGCCCGGCGGCCGCGTCTTTTTGACCGTGCTCGACGTCGGCAAGGCGGATTCGCTCATAATCACCACGCCGAACGACTATACCATGCTCATAGACGCGGGCGAAAAGAACGCCTTTCCCGTCATACAGGAAGCGCTGGAGCGTATGGGCATAGAAAAGCTGGACGTGGTCGTCGCGACGCATCCGCACGCGGATCATATAGGCGGCATGGCGCTAGTGATAGAAGCCTACGACGTCGGCGTCGTATACGCCCCGGACGTCTCCTCCGATACGGCGACGTACGAGGGCTTCATAAAAGCCATTTCTGCGAAGAATATCAAGCTGCTTGAGGCGAAAGCGGGCGTGGAGATTCCCTTCGACCCGGACGTGAAAATCGAAGCGCTCGCGCCTTTAAACTACGACTATAACAATATGAACGACTGCAGCGCCGTTTTAAAGCTTACCTTCGGGCAGACGGCGTTCCTGCTCGCCGGGGACGCCGAGAAGGACGCCGAGGACGATATGCTAGAAGCCTACACGAACGGCGAGCTGAAGGCGGATGTGCTGAAGGTTGCGCATCATGGGTCGAGCACGTCGAGCACGAGCCGCTTTTTATCCGCCATTCATCCCTCCGTCGCGGCGATATCCACAGCGCCGGAATCCGGCTCCAGCACGCCGCACAAGGACGTCATCGAGCGCCTGACGAACCTCGGCTGCGAGATATTGCGCACGGACCGCGACGGCACGATTACGATTATTTCGGACGGGAAGAGCGTGGAGTATCAGTAACGCCCTACGCTCCCAGCCGCTTAGGCTCCTCTCCACCTCCATTCTTCGCCTTATACTCGTGGATCAGTTCTTCCAGCGTAACGGATTGCGCGTTCATCTCTTGGGCGGCGGCGGCGGATTCCTGGGCCGTAGCGCTGTTTTGCTGAACAACCTGCGAAACCTGGTCGACACCTATATTTATCTGGCCGATCCCCGCCGACTGCTCCTCGGAGGAGCGGGCGATTTCCGTAATTATCCGATTGCTTTCGTTGATTCCGGATACTATTTCTTTTAAGCTCGCCGCCGTTTCGTCCGCTATGCGCGAGCCCATTTCCGCCTTTCCAATGGAGTTGGCGATCATCCCGTCCGTCTCCTTCGCCGCCTCCGCGCTTTTGGCGGCCAGTGAGCGCACTTCCTCGGCGACTACAGCAAAGCCCTTTCCGTGCTGGCCTGCCCTGGCGGCTTCCACAGCGGCGTTTAGCGCTAGGATATTCGTTTGGAAAGCGATATCGTCGATAACCTTGATGATCTTGTTTATATCCTGGCTTGCCTTGTTTATATCCTTAACAGCCGTCATCATCTCGTTCATCTGGAAGCTGCCTTTTTCGGCGTTGGTTTTGATTTGGCCGGCCAGCGCAGCGGCCTTTTCCGCCAAATCCGCGTTTGCCTTGGTCTTGTGCGCGATATCGGCAATGGACGAGGAAAGCTGCTGAACGGAGGCGGCCTGCTCCGTCGCGCCCTGGGCCAGCGCCTGGCTGCCGTCGGATATCTGCTTTGAGGCGCTTATAAACGACGAGCTGACAGCTTCGATTTCGTTTACAAGCGACGAACCCGCCTTTTGGGTGCTGACGAGACTCGATATATCCTGCACGATTTCGATGTGCCCGGCTTGTTTATTGTGCCGATCCTTCAGATAAGCGATATCGACCTTGAAATTCAGGCCCATTTGATCGAACTCGGTGGAGGCCTGGCCTCTTTGGAGGCAATTTATGCCACAGTTGTCCGTATTGCAAATGCCCGCGCCCCAATTGCTGCAGGGCTTGCCTATCATCTTAGCACGCTTCATGCCCAGCATATCCTCTACGGGTTTATTGATGAAGGTCCATTTGCGCTCGTTATCCGTGATGGAAAGCGGAAAAGGGATGTTGTCCAGTATGTTCTCGTGCCAATGGAGCTTTTTGGCGGCCCAATTTATCAGCGATATGGCAAGGAGTATCGTCGCTGCGGCAAGCGCGCCTGTGATAATAAGCCAGATAACGATCTGGGCGGCCAGAACGCCTTGATAGACAAACAGCGCGATGATGAGCAATAGCAGAACTGGTATGATTATGTTGGCAATAAAGTTTAATTTTCTAATGTTCATATTGCAGTATCACTCCATTAATATAAATATATTTGTCAGTTATATATAGATAATACTACAAGATTCTACATAATTCAACAAATAAATTGTAACAAAAGCTTGGGACGAACGGTTTTCGCCCGGGTTTGATATGAAGTAAATAAAGAATTATAAGCTCAGCTTTTGCTCTAACGCCTGTTATCCATCACACGTATATACCCCGCCATTGCGCCGGTCTTGCCATTGTCGCGGCGATAGGAAAAGAAATCTTGATTACACGACGTGCAAAGCCCGCTCAGTTCAAGATGATCGGGTGAAATGCCCGCTTCAAGCAGCTGAAACGCCATCGCGCGGGCTAAATCCAGCCGCGCTTTGCCATCATGCTCATATTCGAGCGCGCCGGAGCCGGGCAGCGCTTGCTCGAAGGCGGATATGACGGGCTCGTCCACCTCGTAGCAATTTGCACAAATGCCGGGGCCGACCCATGCGAGCGTACTATCAGCGCGAGCGCCCAGCGTCTCCATCGTTCGCAGCGTGTTTACGGCGACGCGCCCGGCGACGCCGCGCCAGCCAGCGTGACAAGCGCCGTACGCCTCGCTTTTGGGGTCGAAGAATAAGACGCAGAGGCAGTCGGCGTGCAGCGTTACGAGCGCCATGCCGCCGCTTGAGACGAGGCCGTCCGCCTCGGGCAGCGCGGGCGCCTGTATGCCCGCCCCGGCGTCAGCCTCCGTTACGATATGGACGGCGTTGCCGTGCGCGAACGTATCAAGCGCCATGTTTTCAAGAGGAATGCCTGCGGCCTCCGAGAAGCGTTTGTAGTTTGCCAGGACGTTTGCGCGGGGGTCGGGGCGCGTAAAGCTGAGGTTCAGCGAATCGTAGGGCGGAGGGCTTACGCCGGCGGAGCGGCCGGTAAAGCCGTGAACGGCCCCCGCCTCAAAAAGCAAAGCGGAATGAAAGAGCGTGACGCCGTTGGCGCACGCTGTTTTTTTGTATCCCCGCCGAAGCGAATCGAAAGAAAAGCTCATTTTGAGGTATCGCCGAGCATGTTCTTTAGCGCGTCCATGAAGGAGTTGATGTCTTTGAACTGGCGGTAGACGGACGCGAACCGCACATAGGCCACTTCGTCGAGATTTTTGAGGTGCGCCATGACCATCTCGCCAATCTGCGTGGACGGGATTTCCTGTAAGAGCGTATTGAATACGTCGCGCGAGACGTCTTGTACCAAAGCGTCGATCGCCGAGGCCGGTATCGGCCGCTTTTCGCAGGCTTTGCGCACGCCGGAGAGCACCTTCTCGCGGTCGTAGCCCTCGCGGCGGCCGTCGCGCTTGATAACCATGACCGGCAGTTCTTCGCTCGTCTCGTAGGTTGTAAACCGCTTGCCGCAGCCAACGCATTCGCGGCGCCGGCGGATGGACGACCCTTCGTCCGTCGGGCGTGAATCGATGACTTTGCTTTCCATGGAACCGCAAAACATGCATTTCATTCGCAATCACCGCCATATTTACTATATACTGTATTGTACCAGATAGCGGCGGAATAGGAAAGCTCATGTTTTGATAATAAATCGCGGAATAATTTGCATGCTCGCAAGCGCCGCTACCTGGGCAGCGGCGTGAATTCGATATCGACGAGGATGACGTCGTCGCCTATTTTATGTATGTTGCAATACGGGATGACGATATCCTTATCGCCGCGCAAAAAGCCCATAAAGCGGGTGGGGCCCGGGACGACGATGGACAGCACACAGCCGTCGTTTGGGTCGATTTCCAGATCGACTATGCAGCCCAGGCGCGATCCGTCGGCTGTGTTGATAACTTCCTTGCTTTTAAATTCGCTGTAGTTGATGCGTTTATGAGCCATAATATCTCCTCTTGTCCAGTTTATTTTCGTATGATGAGGCAGCGTTTATAAAGATTATGCCGGGAATCGCCTGGAATTGATAAAAAAAAGCGATATTTGACGCGCGATTCCAATTTTCTTAAAACAGCGCTATAATGGATACGAATAATGATCGATCTTATATATGACCGCCGATGTATCCGGCGCGGCATTCGCGATTGAGTACTACTGTTTATCCATCGAACGATCGAAGGGAAGCGAAGAACATGAGCAGAAGCGGAAGATTGACGCTCGTATGGGGCGCTATCGTGGTAATTGTGATTCTCGCAGGCGTAACCGGGCTTTATTTCTGGTCGATTCCCGCCCTCGCCGACTTCGACGAAAGCGCGACTATCCCCAAGGAAGGCGTCGAAGCGCTATGGATAGAGGCATACTTAAGCGACGTGAATATAACCGCCGGCGGCGACGTGTTTTCTGCGCGCCTGCATGGCCGCTCCTTCACAGAAGAACAGTACAGGGCGCGTCTCGCCATAACGCGGGATCCGGCGTCGCCAGGGCGTCTAATCATGCGTGAAACGCGCGAAGCCTTTGACAGCCGCCTCAGCGGCGACGAGCGGCTTACGCTGGATATTACGATCCCGGACGGGTTTAATACGAGCGTAACGGTCGATAATACGTCGGGGGATATTCGCACCGACGGGGTAAGCGTCCATACATGGATTTATACGACGCTCTCGGGCGATGTCGAGGTAAAAAACAGCCATTTCGCACAGAGCCTCGTTCCCGGCTTCGCGACGTACGGCCAGGGCAGCGTAAACTCGGGCACGGGCAGCGCCGCCGTTGACAACGTCATGAACGACGCGGTGACCGTCGTGAGCTCGAGCGGCAGGATTACCGCTACGGCGTGCAAAACGGGCAACTTCCGCGCCGAAAGCATAACGGGCGCAATAGATATCCTGGGCGTGGATACGGGCGGCTTGAGCGTCTCCACGAGCTCGGGAGCGGTGAATATCGATATGGCCGCGCTTACCGCCGAGGCGAGGCTCGATTCGATGTCGGGCAGGATATCGCTCGCGCTGCCGCCGGAGCGCGCGTTCCGCTTCGAGGCCTCAAGCGCCAGCGGAGCGGTACAGGCGAACTATCCGCAGACGGAGGACGGCTTGCCCATAGTGGTCGCGACTATAACGGGGGATATAGATATCCGGGCGAAGTAAAACCGCCGGATATAGTGAAACCATGTAGGGGCGAACTGTGTTCGCCCGTGTATACCCGCAAACCTGCAGGGACGCCATATATGGCGTCCGTGACCCAAAACCGGTGGGCGTCGTATATCGCGGACGCGATATATCACGTACATACAATTTTGGGTCGCGGGCAAACACAGTTCGCCCCTACAGGCAGACAAGAAGCTATAGGAGGTTATTAATGTCACCCGTTTTAGCCGCGTTTTACGCCTCTCTGTTTACATATGCGGCGACTGCGGCCGGCGCTGCGCTCGTATTCTTTTTCGCCAAGACGAAGCAGAGCGTCATGGACGCCATGGCGGGCTTCGCGGCGGGCGTGATGATCGCGGCGTCGTTTTTCTCGCTTTTGATGCCGGCGATAGATTTTGCCGAGGAATCCGGCATTGCGCCGTGGATTGCCGTAACGAGCGGTTTTTTAGCGGGGTGCCTGCTGCTGTATCTGGCGGATCGCGCCGTTCCGCATCTGCATCCGCAGACGGAGCGCGCGGAGGGCGCAAAGACAGGCATGCGGCGCTCCTCGCTCATGATGCTTGCGATGACGATCCACAACATCCCGGAGGGTATGGCCGTGGGCGTCGCGTTCGGCGCGGCTGCGTCGGGCGGGGAAGGACAGATGGCGGCGGCTTTGGCGCTCGCCGTCGGCATGGGCATACAAAATTTCCCGGAGGGGGCCGCCGCCGCGCTGCCCATGCGCGCGGAAGGCGCTTCGCGGGGCCGCGCGTTCCTTTGGGGCCAGTTCTCGGGCTTCGTCGAGATTCCGTTCGCCGTATTGGGCGCAGTGCTGGTTTCGTATATAAAGCCGATACTGCCGTTCATGCTCTCGCTCGCGGCGGGGTCGATGATCTACGTCGTCGTGGACGAGCTGATCCCCGAGGCGCATATGGACGGCAAAAAGCCCCTGGTCACGTCGATGCTAGTGCTGGGGCTCTTGGTTATGATGGGTTTGGATGTAGGACTGGGTTAAGGCGCAATCTCGCCAACGCCCTCAAGAATATACTTCGGCCTGTAGGCGAATTGCTGTATAGTCCAGGGCGTCGAGACGCCGGAGAGCACGAGTACCGTGTCCATACCGGCCTCCATGCCGCCGAGGATATCCGTATCCATGCGGTCGCCCACCATGACGGCGTCCTCCGGCTCGCAGCCCAAAAGATGCAGGCCCGTGCGCATCATGAGCGGATTCGGCTTGCCGATATAGTAGGCCTTTTTACCGGTGACGAGCTCTATAGGCGCGGCCAAAGCGCCGCACGCAGGGGCTATGCCGCCGTCGGAGGGGCCGGAGATATCCGGATGCGTGCCTATGAGCTTCGCGCCGTTTTGCACGAGGCGGATGGCCTTGGTAATGCTGGCGTAGTCGTAGCCGTTGGATTCGCCGACGATGACAAAATCCGGATTGACCTCGTTCATGAGGATGCCGTGGGCGTACAGCTCGCCGAAGAGGCCCGAGTTGCCTATGACGTATGCGCTGGAGCCGGGGGCGTGCGTTTCGAGGTATTTCGCCGTCGCCTTCGCGCTTGTATAGAAATGATCCTTGCTCACCTCGAGCCCCATGCGATGCAGCCGCAGCTGCAGTTCCTCCGGCAGGTAGTTGCAGGAGTTCGTTAAAAACAGGAAGCGCTTGTCCGTGTCCTTGAGCCAGTTCACAAATTTCTCAACGCCCGGCAGCAGCGTCTCTCCGTGGTAGATGACGCCGTCCATGTCGCAGATGAAGCCCTTTTTCTCACGCAATTTTGTCACGTCGTTCATATCGGCGCTCCTTATAAGATATATGGTTTTATGTAGGGGCGAACTGTGTTCGCCCGTGGCCTAAACACAACGTTTTGATAATCGCGGGCGAACACAGTTCGCCCCTACAGCAATCGGATATAATCGGTCTATTTCGCCAACAATCTGCGCAAACCTAATCTTTCCATCAACAGCATAAGCGGTATGCCGAGCACATAGCACGCGAGGAACTGACCGATGCCAACCGTCGCAATACACAGCAGCGCCGTCTCACCGAGCTGGTAGAGATAAAACAGCATCGGCCCGACGATTAGCGCGTTCACAACGACGGCCGGCATCGGCACGAGCCATTTGTATGCGCGCATACGATAGCCGAGATACGCGGCGATAAGCGTCGCGAGCGAGCCGAGCACGATATCGTACAGCCCGAAGCCGCCCAGAATATTCGCGAGCACGCAGCCCACAAAGAGCCCCGGCACGGCGGCGGGCGTGAAGAAGACCATTACGCACAGCGCCTCGGAGACGCGCAGCTGAATCGGGCCGAAGCTTATGGGCTCGAGCAAAAGCGTCACAGCAGCGTAAACCGCCGCTATGGCCGCCGCCTGTACGAGCGACTTCGTAGAATACATATTTTTCATGGAATGAGTATATCACCGAATGGGGGAGAGGGGAAGGGTGTTTATTTTGGAGAAGCCGCTACCGGATCCACCGCCGCAAAACCCCGTCCAGCCTGTTCAAGTCGATCGGCTTCGGAAGAAAATCCGCAAAGCCGTTGTCGTAGAATAGCTGATCGCTGCCCGCGAGCGCGTTTGCCGTCAGGGCGACGACAGGGATGGACTTCGCGTAGGGCGTGCCTATGGCCCTTATCGCGCGCGCGGCCTCTATGCCGTCCATTTCCGGCATCATGTGATCCATGAAGATCAAGTCGTATCGCGGCTCGCCCGCCAATATCTTCTGCACGGCCTCCGCGCCGGAGCCGATGCAGTCGACGCCCATCTCGTACGGCTCCAGGCAGGCGGCCGCGACGTCGAGATTGATTTGCATATCGTCCACCACAAGAACCCTGGCGTGCGGCAAGGGCGTATACGCCGCTTCAAACGCCTCGTATTCCGGCCGATAGGTAAAGTTGTTCAGAGCGGAGGCTGTGTCCGGCCCAATCGGCCAGGGATTGATCACGCCCTGTACGATGTCGGCCGTGAAGACGCTCCCTTTGCCGAGCTCGCTCTGAACCCGGATGCTTCCGCCCATTAGCTCCGCGATGCCCTTGCAGATGACGAGCCCTAGCCCCGTTCCGGCGATGCCGAGCGTTGACTGCTGGTTGACCTGCGCGTATTCGGAGAAGAGCTTTTTTACATCCTCCTCCCGGATGCCGACGCCCGTGTCGGCTATGGTGAATGTTAGCCTGACGCCGTCCGCCTCCGGTACTTGCGCGACGCGCATTTCCACGCTGCCCTCGGGCGTATATTTGGCCGCGTTTGATAAAAGGTTGCTCAGCAGCTGCTTGATCCTCAGCGTATCCCCTTTCATCCGGCGCGGGATATTCTCATCCACCGACAGCACGAACCGCAGCGGCTTTGAGCCGATATACACCATGTTCAGCGCAACGACCTCATAGATCATGTCCGCGAAATCGTAGGGCTCGGGTATAAGCTCGAAACGGCCCGTTTCGATTCTTGACATGTCGAGCACGTCGCTGATGATTCCCATAAGCAGGTCGCCGGACGCCTTGATCTTGTACAGGTTATGCAGAGTTTCTTCCGGAAGGTCATGGCGCAGTTCGACATCCGTCAGGCCGATAATGGCGTTTAGCGGGGTGCGGATTTCGTGGCTCATGTTCGCGAGGAAGTCGCTCTTGGCCTGGGAGGCGAGATTTGCCTCGTTCTTCGCCTGCGCCATGGTCTCGAGCGCTTTTACGTAGGATTTGCAGAAGAAATACGCCATGGCGCTCATGAACGCGGCGCAGAAAAAGTATAGGATGTTATAGGCGTGCGTAAACGCCGGCCCTAAAAGGTTGATCCGGAAGCCGAACAGCATTGCGACGAGAACAGTTATGGATACTATATTATAAATCGCGAGGCTCTTAGGCTTTAGGTATGTGAGGGAAATCATGGCGATGCAGGTGTGATAAGTGAAGACAAGAAAATCGCCGTTAAAATATAGCGAGGCGAGAATTTGTATGCCCATTATTATCAGTGGGGAAAGAAACGCCGTCGTCCCTAAGGACAGCTTGCTTCTTTCGAAGGCGACGTAAACGGCCACAAAAAGAAGCGAAAAGCCCAGCCGCGCAAGCAT
>QMCE01002283.1_pt1 | contig 12154 bp, 7 predicted proteins | sample 1821851 | NCBI WGS metagenome assembly QMCE01 (sample SAMN09453174, study PRJNA476694) | Termite gut metagenome, whole genome shotgun sequencing project. | isolation source: worker | host: Odontotermes sp. | place: South Africa:Pretoria | collected 2016-01-28
CCGAACGATCTCAGTCCGTCGGAAGTCACCCGGCTTCTCATGGCGGAGAGCGGGGCCGATCCCCTGAGCGTCCGCAACCGCGCCGTTCTCGAACTGTTCTACGCCACCGGCGCGCGGGTGAGCGAAGTCTGCGACATGAAGCTGTCGAACCTTGATCTCGAAGCCCGCACCATCCGTCTCTTCGGCAAAGGCTCGAAGGAGCGCATGACCCCGCTGGGCAGGGCTTCCGTCCAGGCGGTGCAACGGTATCTGTCGGATGCGCGCAGCCATTTCCATCCGGAGGCTGTGCAGCCTGTGCATCTTTTCCTGTCGCGCACGGGCAGGCGCATGGACAGGACGGCGGTCTTCCGCATTGTCAAGGCGGCCGCCGCGAAGGCGGGCATCACGAAAAACGTCTACCCCCACCTTCTCCGCCATTCCTTCGCCACGCATATGCTGGAGGGAGGCGCGAATCTGCGCGCCGTCCAGATCCTTCTCGGCCACGCCTTCGAAATTCCCGTCGCGCATAAAATTTTTGACGAGCCGGTCTTCGAGCGAATGATAGGTGATCACCACCAACCGCCCTCCGGGTCGCAGCACGCGCAGGGCCTGCTCCAGCATCATTTTCAGCGCCTCCATCTCGTGGTTGACCTCGATGCGGATCGCCTGAAAAAGTTTCGCGAGGTATTTGCTCTCCTCGCCTCTGGGTATCAGCGACTTAACGGATTCCCGCAGTTCGTGGATCGTGGCGATCTCCCCCACTCCCCGCGCCTGAACAACGGCTCGTGCCGCGCGTCCGGGGTGATCCAGCTCGCCGTACTCGCGAAAAATCCGCGCCAGCTCCGCCTCGTCATACCGGTTAACCACCTCACGGGCAGAGAGTTGTGCCTTCCGATTCATCCGCATATCCAGTTCGCTGTCGAACCGGAACGAGAACCCCCGTTCCTCGCTGTCGAAGTGGTGCGACGACACGCCGAGGTCGGCCAATATGCCATCCACGGCTTGTGCCCCCGCCTCGCGCAAGCATCCGTGCAACCAGCGAAAATTATTCCTTATAAACGTAAACCGCTGATCATCAGGTACATTCTCCGCCGCATCCGCATCCTGATCGAACCCGTACAGCCGTCCTTTGCCGGTCATCCGCGCCAGAATCTCCCGCGAATGGCCGCCGCCGCCGAACGTCGCGTCGACATACACTCCGCCGGGCTTGACACCCAACAGATCGACGCTCTCGGCGAGCAGTACCGGGACGTGGTATTCCATGGCGTAAAGGTACGAAAATTTGTGTATCTTTGTTATCCGATGAGCCTCGAAATCGACATCGAAAAGATCGTTCTGTCGCGCAATCCGAAGTTGAAAAAATGGATTCCGGGTTGGCTTTTCCGTGCGTTGGAGCGGCTGATTCGCCAGCGTGAAATCAACGAGGCACTGCACAAACACGGCCACCTCGAGGGCACGGCGTTCATCCGCGCGGTGTTGGACGACTGGGGTTACCGGCCTCAGGTACACCTCGCCACGGGGATCGACCCTTCCCGGACGTATATTTTCGCATCGAATCACCCTTTGGGGGGCCTCGACGGGCTGATTTTGGCAGCGGAGATCGAGCGGCGTTTCGGCCCGGTGAAGGTGATGGTCAACGACCTGCTGATGCACCTCACGCCGATCCGTTCGTTGTTCGTCCCGATCAACAAAAATACGGCCGTCAGCCGGCGCAATACGCTGAGGCTGTGGATGATATGTATCGATCGGGAGATCAGGTGCTGCTCTTCCCAGCCGGGCTGTGCTCGCGCCGGACCCGTGGCCGCATCGAAGACCTTCCGTGGCATAAAAACGTGATTACCAAGTCTGTACAGTACCGCCGCGACGTCATTCCGGTCTTTTTCGACGCCGTGAACACACCCCGTTTCTACCGGTTGGCCAACCTGCGGAAGGCGCTGGGGATAAAATTCAACCTTGAACTGATCCTGCTTCCGGGCGAGATGTTCCGCCAAAAGAACAAACGGATGCACATTTATTTCGGTACTCCGATCCCCTGGCAGGCGTTTTCCACCGAAAAACGCCCCGCGGAATGGGCGGCATGGTTGCGAAATCGAGTTTATTTGTTACCTTCGCGTACCGATGAGTGAACTGAAACCTTTAGCGGCCGCGATCGACCGCGAAAAACTGAAAGCCGAACTGACTCCCGCGCGTTTTCTGCGCGATACGAACAACGGCGGAAATACGATCTATGTCGTTGACGCTCAGAATAGTCCGCATACGATGCAGGAGATCGGGCGGTTGCGTGAACTGGCGTTTCGCGCTGCGGGCGGCGGCACGGGCGAGCCGGTCGATATCGACGCCGAAGACCTCGCCGAGGGCGGTTATCAACAGTTGATCGTCTGGGATCCGGCGCAGGAGGAGATCCTGGGCGGCTATCGCTTCATCGTTTCGCACGAGACCCACCCGAAACACCTTTCTACCGAGCATTATTTCCGTTTTTCTGATAAATTCCGACAGGAATACCTGCCTTACACGCTCGAGTTGGGCCGTTCGTTCGTCGCTCCGGCCTACCAGGGCAGCGGCCGCAACGCGAAGGGGCTTTACGCGCTCGACAACCTGTGGGACGGCCTTGCGGCGCTGATGGCGCGCGACCCGCAGATCCGTTACCTTTTTGGCAAGGTTACCATGTACGGACACTACGATCCTGCCGCGCGCGACATGCTGATTTACTTCCTCCACAAATATTTCCCCGACACAGATCGCCTCGTGGAGCCACTCCACCCCATCATCCGCCCCATCGACGAGGTAAAAATGGCTGCCCTTTTCACCGGCAAGGACTACACGGAAAACTACAAGATTTTATCCAAAAAAATCCGCGATCTGGGCGAGACCATTCCGCCGCTGATCAATTCCTACATGAACCTTTCGCCGACGATGCGGGTCTTTGCGACGGTCAAAAATCCCGATTTCGGCGACGTCGAGGAGACGGGTATTTTGCTGAACCGCAACGATATCTACGAAAAAAAGGTCGAGCGCCATTTTGCCGGGCTCGACCATTTCGAGATCGTGTAATCCTACCTCCAGTCGTATCGCGACCGCTCCGCCAATTCCCCGGCCGAAGCCACCGGAACGAGCGTAAAACCGTAGCTTCGGGATTGATCGGCTTTCAGGGTGTATGGCTCGTAGGGCCGTGCGCCCCAAGAGTTGTCGCCGGCAAGGCCCATCATCCGCTCGTCGATACAAAGTTCCACATAATCCCGCGGACGGATATCGTTGATGTGGGTCTGCTTTTTGACGCGGTTTTCCCGATTCTCCCCGTTCTGTTGATAGGGGCGGTCGGCCTCCTGACTGTCGAAATCCTCCACTGAATTGCGCAGAGCGTTGAATTCGATCGTCTCGTCGGCCGAAACGAGCAGCCCTTTCCCGGCCCGGTCGGTCAGCGCCAGCCAGCGTACATCGGTGTGGTGCCCGTTCTCCTGCGGGCGCACGTAAGCATAATATTGCTCCCCGGCCATCGAGCGAAAGCGGCCGACGAAAGCGCCGCTGTTGCGGTCGGTGTAGTTCTCATGCGGGCCGCGGCCGTAGTATTCGAGCTGCTCGTAAGCCGCCGACAGGCGCATCCGCAGCCCGAAACGGGGAATCTCCGGCGTCCCTTCCGGGGCGGCGTTCAGGCGGGCGTCGACCCGCATGACACCGTTCGGGCGGAGGGTGTAATCGACCTCCAGCGTGGTCTGCGCCGGTTCGAGGTTATACACCACCGCCAACACCACGCCATCGCCCTCGGTGCGGGCCGCCGCCGAAGCGACCCGGAAATTCCGGGAAGCCTGTTTCCAGGGCTGCGTGCGCCGGGGCATGCCGTTGCCATAGTCGTTGTCGGTCGGCCCACGCCAGAAGTTGGGCTGCAACCCGAAGCCGTCGTGGATATAATCAGTCCCTTTGTAGTTATATTCGGTGATCGTGCCACGCTCCTTGTCGAACGCAAAACGCAGCTCGGCCGAGGAGATCGTGATTCGTTGTGCCGACTCCTCCACCGTCAGTGGTACGCCGCCGGTCGATGCTGGCGCGGAGGCACGCTCCGAGCTCATCGGCAGGCGGAATTGCTCCTGCGCCGCCACATACCCTTCGGGAAGGAGGGCCGTCGCGTTTTTGGCAACCAACGAGACATTCAGGAAATATTCGGTCGCCGGCTCCGTGCGCCTCAGGCCGTTCGTCAGTTGCAGGGTCGCCGTCTCTCCGGGCGCTGCCGCACATGCCGCCACGCCGGCGTACACCTCTTTGCCGTCGGCCAACAGGGTGTAGTGTATCTCATACTGATCGAGGTTGGTGAAATAGTGGCGGTTGGTCGCCCGAATCTCCAACCGGTTCAGGTCGCCAGCCTCGAAGAGGACGTTCTGGTACACCTTTTTAATCTCGTTCATCGCCGGATGGATCGTACGGTCGGAGTTGATCAGCCCGTTGATGTTGAAGTTGCCGTCCGTCGGGGGATCCACGCCCCAGTCGCCGCCGTAGGCCCAAAAGCCGCCTTCCTCCTCTTTCCACACGGATTGGTCGACCCAATCCCAAATAAATCCGCCCTGCAGGTGGTCGTAGCGATTGATCACCGCCCAGCTGTCGGCGATGTTTCCGTTGCTGTTGCCCATCGCGTGGGAGTATTCACACTGGATGTAGGGCCGATCGGGGTTGCCGGTTGCCCAGCGTTCCATCGCCGCGGTGCTGTGGTACATCGGGAAGCGGATGTCGGTATTCCACTCCATCCCTGCCTGCTCGTAGGCCATCGGCCGCTGTTTCTCTCGCTCCTTGAACCATAGGTAGGCCTCGTAGAAGTTGTAGCCGTTCCCTGCCTCGTTGCCCGGCGAGAAGATGATCACGCTGGCGTAGTTTTTCGTCCGCTCGTACATATTGCGCAGGCGCTCCAGGTGGGCCACGGTAAATTCGGGGTTGTTGCCCAACGTCTTGGCCAGGTCGTAGCCCATGCCGTGCGACTCGACGTTGGCCTCGCTGCAAACGTAGAAACCGTACTCGTCGCACAGCTCATAGAAACGCGTCTGCTGCGGATAATGGCTGGTGCGGATCGCGTTGATGTTGTGCTCCTTCATCAGGCGGAAGTCGGCGATCATCGTCTCCTCGTCCACCACATGGCCGTTGCGGGGGTGGTGTTCGTGGATGTTCACCCCCTTGATCTTGATCGGTTTTCCGTTGACCAACAGCAGGTTGCCTTGTATTTCCACGCTGCGGAAGCCGACCTTCCGCTCGATGTATTCCGTGTAGCGGCCCTCGTATTGGACGCGAGTCATCACCGTGTAAAGGTTCGGCTGCTCCGCACTCCAGGCCAACACGTCGGGCACCAACGCTTCGAAGTGGAGCATCTCTTCCTCCCGCAGACGCAGGGTCACCTCGCGCGATTCGGATTTCAGCAACTCGCCCGAGGGCGAGAAAAGTTCGAAAAAGACCTTGGCCCTTTTGCGGTTCAGCTGGTGCGATTGGATCACCACGCCGAAATCGAGCACCCCGTTGCGGTAGTTGTCGCTCAGGTCGGTGCGGATCTCGAAATCACGTACCCGCACCTTCGGCAGGGCTTTCAGGTAGACGTCGCGCTCGATCCCGCTGACCCGCCAAAAATCCTGATCCTCCAGATAACTGCCGTCAGTCCAGCGGTAGGTTTCAAGGGCGAGTGTGTTGCTGCCCTCCTTTATATAAGGAGTGATGTCGAATTCCGCCGGATTTTTCGAATCCTCGGAATAGCCCACCTTTTCGCCGTTAATATAGACATAGGTGCCGGATTTGATCGCCCCGATGTGCAGAAACACCTGCTTGTCGGCCCAGGCGAAGGGCATGGTGAACTGTGTTCGGTACATCCCGACCGGAATGTCGTCCGGCAACACCCAACGCTCCGGCCAGTGCGGCGGAAATTCGTAGGGGACATTGGTGTAGATCGGCGTACCATAGCCCTGCCACTCCCAATTCGAGGGTACCCGGATGTCGTCCCATCCCGAGACGTCGTAATCGGGGCGATAAAAACCCTCGACGATCTGCCGCTGGCTCTCCACCCAGCGGAATTTCCAGGTGCCGTTGAGCGAGCGGTAGTAGGGCGAGGCGCTGTAATCGTCGGCCTGCGCGCTTTCCCGGCTGGTGTAGCTCATAAATTCGGTCGTCGGATAGACCTTATTAACCGCCGGAACGCCCGGATCGCGCCATTCGGGGATCGACTGGGCGCCTACCGCGAAGGTCGACAGAAGGAACGCTAAAAAGAGGATCGTCTTTTTCATATTATTAAGGCTTCGTTTGAATAGAGGTAAAAATAATAAAATATTTTAATAAAAAAAACGGACGATTTAAAAAAATGTCCGTTTTTTATTCGTGCGCTGTTTTCCTATTGGTTGTTCTCTTTGATTCGGATATCGGGTTTGTGGTAGACGGTCGAGTGCGGCGGCACGGATTCGGTGAGCCACGCGCTCCCGCCGATCACCGAATGGTGGCCGACGACCGTCTCGCCGCCCAGAATCGTCGCCCCGGCATAAATAATAACGCCGTCCTCGATCGTCGGGTGGCGTTTTTTTCCAGCCAGCGATTTGTCGATGTACGTTGCCCCGAGCGTAACTCCCTGATACAGTTTGACATCCGATCCGATGACCACCGTTTCACCGATCACGATGCCCGTTCCGTGGTCGATGTAGAAATTTCGTCCGATCGTCGCGCCGGGGTGAATCTCGATCCCGGTCTGGCTGTGGGCATACTCCGACATCAGGCGCGGCACCAACGGCACCCCGATCATATGAAGGATGTGGGCCAACCGGTAGATCACCAGTGCGTAAAACCCTGGATAACAAAGAATTACCTCCTCCATGCTATGAGAAGCCGGGTCGTTATTCGAGTAAAGTTCGGCATCTTTCAGCAGTTGGGCATAGAGCACCGGAATCTCCTTGAAAAATTCGGCCACCGCCGTCTCGGCGCAGAGCGATTCGTGCTCCCGGCACAGCGGCGTGAGGATTTCCTGCAATTCGCCTTGCAGTTCTTCCCATTTGGCCTCGATCTGCCGCAGGGTAAGTTCCTGATTATCACGCATCAGGAAGAGCGTGTTGACCAATTGGTCCACAAAACGGCGCGTCCGCACCTGCGAAGGCACGTGCTTGCTCAAATGTTGCGACATTTTATACAACCGCCGCGGGAAACTGTCGATAATCTCACTCATAACTCACTGTTTTTGAATAAGATATGCCTTGAATCCGGCAAAATCGGCGCCCATTTCGACGCTTTGCTTTTTGCCTTTCATAAACGCCTCCAATTTCGCCGGGATCGGCACCTTTTCGCCGATAATGTCCTCGACTGTCTCCTGAAATTTAGCCGGATGAGCCGTCTCCAGAAAGACACCGATCTCGCCCGGACGCAGTTCTTCGATCAGCGCCTGATAACCGCAAGCCCCATGAGGATCAAGCAGATAGCCCGTCTTTTCATAGGTTTCTTTCACCGTCCGGCGAATCGTTTCATCGGCGTACCACGCCCCGGAAATGTCGGCTTTGATCGCTTCCCACGAGTGCCCGTAGAGATCGAGAATCCGCACGAAATTGCTCGGATCACCCACGTCCATCGCGTTCGCGATCGTTGCCACCGAGGTTTTTGGAGCATATTCCCCGGTTTGTAAATAATTGAAAAACACGTCGTTACGGTTATTTGCCGCAACGAATCGCTTCACCGGCAGCCCCATCCGTTTGGCGAACAGTCCGGCGGTCAAATTTCCGAAATTTCCGCTCGGCACGCTGAACACGACCTCGCGCTCCTCCCCGCTCCGCCGCAGCTGCGCGTACGCGTTAAAATAATAAAACGCCTGCGGCAGAAAGCGCGCCACATTGATCGAATTAGCCGACGACAACCTCATATTTCGGTTGAGATCATCGTCTATAAATGCCTCTTTTACAAGTCGTTGACAATCGTCGAATGTTCCGTCGATCTCGAGCGCCGTAATGTTCTGCCCGAGCGTCGTGAACTGACATTCCTGGATTGCGCTCACCTTTCCTTTCGGGTAGAGCACGACTACGTCAATGCCCGGAACGCCCAAAAATCCGTTTGCCACGGCGCTTCCGGTGTCTCCCGAGGTCGCTACGAGCACCGTTACCGGCCTCGTATCTCCCTGTTTTTCAACGAAATACCCCAGCATTCGTGCCATGAACCGCGCCCCGACATCCTTGAACGCCAACGTCGGCCCGTGAAACAGTTCCAGCGAGGCAATGTTTTCGGTCACCGAAACGACCGGCGTTTCGAAGTTAAGCGCCTCATATACAATCTCTTGTAGTTTGTTTTCAGGAATATTTTCCCCGAAAAAAGCCTTCGCGACCTCGAACGAGATTTCCTGAAAACTCATTTCAGGCAGCCGCTCGAAAAACGCAGCAGGCATCCGTTCGATCCGCTCGGGCATATACAATCCTTTATCCGGCGCAAGCCCTTTTATAACCGCCTCTGCCAGAGATGCTTCAGGCAAGGAATGGTTCGTGCTATAATATTTCATTGTTATTCTTTTTCAGCAATGCATGAATAAATTGCTCTCCGGCCAACGTCCCGTACGAGCCTTTTTTGGCACTTTCTTCGTCGTATGACGACACGCTATCAGGCTCTATATCAGGCCTATAGATCACAAACGGCACAGGATCGTCCGTGTGCGTTTTGATTCGACACGGCGTCGGATGATCGGGTAGCACGGCGATCGACACCGGCTCGTCCCACTCCGACACAGCTTCATAAATCGGACCGACCACCAACTTATCGATATCCTCTATCGTCTTGATTTTCAGCGCATAATCTCCTTCGTGCCCGGCTTCATCCGGTGCTTCGATGTGCAGATAGACAAAATCGACCCCGTGTTTCAGTACCTCAAGTGCCGCTTGAGCTTTCCCGGCGTAATTCGTGTTGTATAAGCCGGTTACACCTTCCACTTCGATCGGTTTCAGACCGGCATAGACCCCGATCCCCTTGATCAGATCGACGGCCGAGATCACGGCGCCGCTCAAACCGTACAACTCCGCAAACGTCTGCATATCAGGCTTATAGCCCGGAGACCATGGCCAAATGCTGTTGGCCGGATCTTTTCCTTCGGCCCTCCGTTTCTGATTGATCGGATGAGCAGTCAACAGTGCTTGTGATTTGATTATCAGACCATTAAGTAAATTGGCCGTCGGCTGCGCTTCTGATGTTTCGGCCTGCACGAGCACCTCGCGGAACGGCGTTCCCGGCACATCGTGCGGCGGCGTACAACGCAGGGCTTTTACCCCATCTTTTACTTTAAGTAAATGCCTGTAAGAGACACCGGGCCAAAAACTTACGGTCTCATTTCCAAGTTTTTCCTGCAAAAAATCGATTAACTCTTTTGCCTCCTCCGTAGAGATGTGTCCGGCAGAGTGATTTTTGATGGTTTGATCGTCCGAAATCGTGATCAGATTGCATCGCATAGCCATTTCTCCGGGCTCGACGGGTACTCCCATGCTGGCCGCTTCGAGCGACCCGCGCCCCTCGAAAACACGGTTCAGGTCATAGCCCAACACCGACAGGTTGGCGATCTCACTTCCTGGCCGAAAACCTGCCGGAATCGTACTCAGAAGCCCGTTTCGCCCCTTTTTTGCCAGCAGGTCCATGTACGGTTTCCGCGCCACTTGGAGCGGAGTTTTCCCACCCAGCGCCGCGATGGGTTCGTCGGCCATGCCGTCTCCTAATATAATAATGTATTTCATCGGATGTTTGCGATGCTGATGATGTCGGCAAAGACCCCGGCAGCGGTCACACCGGCGCCGGCCCCATAGCCTTTGATTTGCAATGGATATTCATTGTAACGTTCTGTGGTTAAGAGGATTACATTGTTGCTTCCTTCCAAGTGATAGAACGGTGAGAGGCTGTCGACCTCGCGCAGACCGATCTCGGCGCGTCCGTCCTTCAGCGATGCCACGAAACGCAGGCGTTTCCCATTGATTTCCAACTCTTTACGTCGTGCTTCGAAGCCGGCGTCGAGGGTCGAGATGTTTTTCCAGAAATCGTCCAGCGAGCCGGAAAAATATTCCTCCGGGATGAACAGATTTTTCTTCACGTCGGCTTGTTCGATGCGGTAACCTGCTTCCCGTGAGAGGATTACGAGTTTCCGCAGCACATCTGTCCCGCTCAGGTCGATGCGCGGATCGGGTTCGGCATACCCCGCCTCCATCGCCATGTGGATCGCACGGCTCATCGGCACCGTTTCGCTCATCACGTTGAAAATATAGTTCAGCGTCCCCGAAACAACTGCCTGAATTTCAAGCACATGATCGCCCGAATGAATCAGGTCTCCGATCGTATTGATGACCGGAAGCCCTGCGCCGACGTTGGTTTCGAAGAGAAATTTCACGCCGCGTCTGCGCGCCGTTTTTTTCAGTTCGTCATACCGTTCGTACTCCGACGAGGCGGCTAACTTATTGGCTGTCACCACCGAAACGTTGTGCTCAAGCAGTTCTTTGTAGATCGCCGCCACCTGCGCGTTGGCCGTGCAGTCGACAAAAACCGAGTTGAAAATGTTCGTCCCGACGATGGCGTCGCGAAATGCTTCGGGCGACGAATTTTGGCCCTCGGATTTCAATATTTCTCTGTAATTCAACAAGTCGATCCCTTCGCGGTCAATCACGAATTTGGTCGAGTTGGTAATTCCTACCACATTGATTTTCAGAGAATTATCCTTCTGCAACTTCTCTTTTTGCTTGTTGATCTGCTCGAGCAGGTTGCTGCCCACCAGACCTATCCCGGCCACAAAAACGTTAAGCACCTGATAATCAGACAGAAAGAACGAATCGTGGATCACATTCAGCGCCTTGCGCAGGCTCTCGAGCGTGATAACGAACGAGATATTGGTCTCCGAAGCGCCTTGTGCACAGGCAATTACGTTGATCCCGTTGCGCCCGAGCGTGCCGAAAAGTTTCCCGGCGATTCCCGGCGTGCGCTTCATGTTTTCGCCGACGATGGCCACCGTCGCCAGGTTGCTCTCTTTTTTCATGCGGTTGATCTCACCGAGCTGGATTTCCTGCGCAAATTCGTCTTCCAACACCTTGATAGCCAGATCACTATCCTCATTTTTTACACCGATTGAGGTCGTGTTTTCCGACGCCGCCTGCGAGACGAAGAATACGCTGATGCCCGCCTTTGCTAACGCCTTGAAAATCCGATAGTTAACCCCTATCACACCGACCATTCCGAGTCCCATCACCGTGATCAGGCAGGTATCGTTGATCGACGAGATGCCCTTGATCGCTTTTGCGGAGTCTCCGGCCGCCTCTTTTTTGATGTAAGTCCCTGGCGCTGATGGGTTTAACGTATTCTTGATCAGGATCGGAATGTTGGCGTGAAAAACCGGGAAGATCGTCGGCGGATAGATCACCTTCGCCCCGAAATTCGAGAGCTCCATTGCCTCCACAAACGTCAGCTGCTCAATGACATAGGCGTTGTTGATCACCCTCGGATCGGCGGTCATAAAGCCGTCTACGTCGGTCCATATTTCGAGTTGCGTGGCATTGAGCCGCGCCGCCAGCAGCGCCGCCGTGTAATCCGAACCGCCACGACCGAGATTGGTCGTCTCACCCGTGGCTGCGTCCGACGAGATGAAACCGGGCACGACCGAGATGCGTGGAAGTTTTTGGAATGTACTGTCTATCAGTGCATTGGTCGCTTCCATATCCACAATATGTTTGGCATATTGCGGCACGGTTTTGATAAAATTCCGGGCATCGAACCACGTTGCGCCGCTGATCACCCCTTCGGCGATCATCGACGAGAGGCCCTCGCCGTAGCTCACCACGATATCGGTCGTTTTCGGCGACAGATCCTTGATTAAGTAGATGCCTTTCAGGATGTTAGCGAGTTCGTCGAGCAGCGGATCGATCCGCCCGCGGATCTCGGCGCGGCGCTCCGGCATCACGGTTTCTTCGATCATAACCCGATGGCGATCAGCCATTTGCGTATATTGATCGGTATAGGATGCGTCGCCGTCGGCCGCCATGCGCGCAGTGCGCAGCAACTGGTCGGTGATGCCGCCCAAAGCAGAGACCACCACCACGACCGGCTCGCTCTGCGATTCGACTATCTTCTTGACATTCAGAATGTTCTCCGGGGAACCTACGGACGTTCCGCCAAATTTCAACACTTTCATCGGACTATCATTTTTTACACTTAGAAACCACAATGATACGGATTTTTT
>QMCE01001773.1_pt1 | contig 12152 bp, 10 predicted proteins | sample 1821851 | NCBI WGS metagenome assembly QMCE01 (sample SAMN09453174, study PRJNA476694) | Termite gut metagenome, whole genome shotgun sequencing project. | isolation source: worker | host: Odontotermes sp. | place: South Africa:Pretoria | collected 2016-01-28
GCGCAGTACGGCCCGAAAAAGCCCAGGTCGTGGAGATGCAGATCGCCGGAAACGTGCGCCGCGCGGACGTCCTCGGGGTAGATTTCGTGCAGCCAGTATTGCTTTGTAAACGTCTCGCGAATGTAGTTGTTCATGCCATTGATGGACTTTTGGGTGTTTGCGTTCTCTTGAATCTGCCAGTCCTTATCGTCGAGATAATCGGAAAACATCTGAATCGTCGCGCCGATGAGCGCGTTGGTTTCGCGCGCGCTGCGCCGCTTCTCGCGGTAGAGTATGAACGCCTTGGCCGTCTTCGCGTGGCCGTTTGTTTTCAATAAGCGCCTTTTCCACCGCGTCCTGAATGTCCTCGACGTACGCCGACGTTGCGCCGCTTTGGCCTATCATGCGCACGACCTCGTCGCTCAGGCGCGCCGAAAGCGTAAAATCGCTGCCGCCGACGGCCTCCGCAGCCTTGAAAATCGCCCAAGTAATCTTCTCCTGCTCGAACGGGACCATCTCTCCCGTACGCTTTTTAACTGACTCGATCATAGCCGCCCTCCTTAGTTGAAACACAATATATTGTATCTCCGGGCGCCTGTGATGTCAATAGGTTGTTTTTGCGGCGGAATCGAGAGATCAGCTGAACGCGTGCTTCGTAGCCAAAATTTGTGCCGCGTAGAGCCCCGCTAAGCTTGCGGCCAGCAGCGGCTCGCTCCAGGGCGTAAAGCGCCTGAGCAGCAGCACCAGCGAAACGCTCAGCAGCATCGCTATCAAGGGTCGCAGCACCCAATCAAAAAAGTGAATGGATAATTCCGTAATTTTGATCAGGCGCGATAAGCTAAGCGCCATGTTCACCGCCTTCCCCGCGAACAGCACGAGCATATAGCCGCCCAAGCCGAATTTGGGCACGACCAGCATTATTAATCCTACCGTCAGCGCCGATTCCAGCAGGTTATACAGCATACTGCGCACCTGCTGATGCAACCCCATCAGCACCGAATCCACGACCTTATCGAGGTAGAGCAGCAGCGCCAGCGGCGCGAGCGCGGCGAGGAAGCCTCCCGCCGAGGGATTGCCGTAGAGCAAGCGCGTCAATTCCCCGGGAAAACATGAAAACACCCCGATCGCGCCTATTGAGAACAGAAATGTCGCCCTAAGTACGGTACCCAGCGCGCGCTGCACGCCGCGCGGATCCTTTTGCTCCCGCAGCAGCGCGAATTCCGGCACGAGCAGCGTCGCGCACGAGAGCAGGATCATCTCCGGCAATTGCAATATTGGAAACACCAGCGCGTGGATCGTCCCGTACCGCGCGAGCGCGTCCTCCTTCGTCATGCCGTAGCGCGTGAGCGAAGACGGCACGAGCAGCTTGCTTGCGGACGATAACCCGGAGCGCAGCATACCCGTAAGCGCCACAGGCAGCGAGATATGTAGCACATCCCGCGTTTTGATAGGCGCGATGCCCTGTACAGCGCGCCCTTTTCGGGAAATCAAGTATGCCGCCAGCATAAAAACCGTGCTGAAAACATTTGAAAAGGTCACGCTTTGGGCAATCGCGGCGCAGATTCGCTCCTCCCCCTCCGGCAAAGCGCCGGGCAGCAGCGCGACGACCAGCGCTATGCGCACGATTTGCTCCGCAATATCCGTAACCGCGTTCCACGCGACGCGCCTCACCGCCGTAAAATAGCCCCTGAGCACTGAGCTTATCGCGATAACCGGCAGGGAGAACGCCATAATGCGGAAGCTGCCAGCTGTAAGCGCGTTCCCCACCCACGCCGCCGCGATGTCCTCCGAAAAAAGGATCATGCCCATGCAGGCGGCCGTGCCGGTTATGGCGCTGAAGGCAAGCGGCTTATGAATCGCCGCGCGCGCGCACGCTTCGTCGCCGTTCGCGAGCGCCTTCGCGACCAAACGCACCGCCGCCGTGCCGAAGCCCGAGCACGCCAGCGTTATGAATACGGCGTACGCCGATGTCATCAGCGAAAAAAGCCCCATCCCGGAAGCGCCTATTTGCCGGACCATATACGCGTTCAGCGCGATGCCGCTCAACTGCAGCAGCACGGAAGTCACGCTTAGCGTCATGGCATTTCGAAAAAAGCGTCTGCGTCTTCTCATAGACCCGCTCCAATTTATAAGCTCTACTAGCCTATGAGCGCGCATGGCCGAATTATTAGAGGAAAAAAAGATGGCGCCGGGACACCCCGACGCCATCTTTATCTATACGCTTAATATTTCCCGTAACTGCCGCCGTCTTTGTTTGAATAGCTCTCCTCCGCCGCCGCGATGCGCTTGGGCGCGGAGCCGCCCGGCCCAATACGGCGCTGCGCGTCGTTCTTCAGCTTAAACTGCGAGATAAGCTCCTGCAATACCGCCGACTGGCTGCTCATCTCCTCGGAGGCCGCCGCGCTTTCCTCCGCCGTCGCGCTGTTCTGCTGCACGACCTTCGCGACCTGATCTATTCCCGTATTGATCTGCGAGATGCTCATCGACTGCTCCTCGGAAGCCCGCGCAATCTCCGTTATCAGCGCGTTCGACTCGTTGATGCCCGATACGATGCTCGACAGGCTCGAGGCCGTCTCCCCCGCGATTCTTACGCCCTGCTCCGCCTTTTGCATCGAGTCCTCGATTAAGGTCTCCGTATCCTTAGCCGCCTGCGCGCTCTTCGCCGAAAGGTTGCGCACCTCCTCAGCGACCACGGCGAAGCCCTTGCCGTGCTGCCCCGCGCGCGCCGCCTCTACCGCCGCGTTTAAAGCCAGTATGTTCGTCTGGAACGCTATGTCGTCGATCGTCTTGATTACCTTGCTTATCGACTGGCTCGCCTCGTTGATATCCCGGACGGATTTCATCATGTCGTTCATCTGGCCGCTGCCCGTCTCCGCGCTGGACTTGATCGTATCCGCGAGCTTTGCGGCCTGTTCGGCCTTGCTCGAATTCTCCCTCGTGCGCTCCGCGACCTCGGCGATGGAGCTAGACAGCTCCTGTACGGACGCGGCCTGCTCCGTCGAACCCGCCGCGAGCGCCTGCGCCCCGTCCGCGACCTGATGCGAGCCCGTGGATACCTGCGAGGACGCCGTGTTGATCTCTTCGAACATCGTATTGAGGTTGCCCGTCATCTTTTGCAGCGAAAGCCCCAGCACGTCCTTATCGGACAGCGGCGCGATATCCGCCGTTAAATCGCCGCCCGCGACGGTCGCCAGGTTCTTGCTTACTTCGATGATGCGCAGAATAAAGTCGGCGGTAGCCGCGATGGTCTGGCCCGTCTCGTCCCTAACCTTGCCATAATTATTGATTATGGTATAGTCCTCATCCGTCAACGCTATGTCGCCGGTCGAGCTGGCCTTTTTCATAAAGGCGGTGAGCACAATCAACGGCTTGCTGATCAGACGGGAGATGTACAGCGCAAGCAGGATGGATATCGCAACGGATACCGCCGTAACCCCGATCAGGATATAGGTGAACATCTCTGCCGTGGCGTTCGCAGCCTCGGCTGTGCTCTGCGCCGTCTCGACGGCGACCAGGTTTAATTCGTCCAGCAGGGCTGTGACTTCGTTGGTCAGCGGGATGATATCGCGCAGATAGGTCGTAGCGCCCGCCCCGTCGCCAGTGAGCGCAATCTCGCGGATGACGAGCGCGCTCTGCTGGAACTGATCCGCAAGGCTTTTGATATTGGCCGCTACCTCCGTATAGTGCTGTCTTGTGGTCTCGTCGCGGCGCGCGTCGTTGAGATTGCTCAGCCTATACGTCTCCAGCGCCTCGCTGAAGGCCGAATACGCTTCTTCGAACTGAGGAGTCAATGTGTCCGTGATTATAGCGTTATTACCCGCCTCCATAGCGAAATTGGCGGCGCGGTAGCGCAGCATTGTGAACTGGAACTGCATATCCCTAAGATTACGTTCGCGCCCGACGGGGTTTGTCATCAGGTACTCGTAATCCCCGTTGATGGAGGTGCTGGAAAAGATGCCTACACCGGCCAGTACGACGGATAATAATGTGACGATCATAAAACCGACAAGCAATTTTACGGCAACTTTCATGTTCTTCATGAGCGAATCCTCCCGGCAAGCGTATTAAAAAATTCACTATGTTTAGAAGAAAAGGCATGATGAAACAGAACTGACATAGTTTTACTAAATATAGCACAAACATCGTTCTGTTACAATATGATTACAATCTATTTGTATATTTTTTATATTCAGCCAATTGTTTTACTAATTATAATACACATAAACACAAGATTTGTGAGAAGCTGCTTGTTGAATCGGCTAATCGCCCTGATTTGGCGGATCCTGCTCGTCAGGCTGCGTGTAGTCCTCCAATGGTTCCGGCGTTTCGCCGTCATCCGCCGGCTCCGCGCCGTCCGCGTCCGTGTCATCACCGTCATCTGTATCGGTATTATCGATAGAATCGCTGTTGCTATCGTCGGTAAAATCGCTTTCGGCGGCATAATCGAACTCGTCGCGCCGCGGCACGTAGCGCGCGCTGACGCCGCTCGTCACGTCCAGCGTCCCGTCAAATAAGCCCAGCTCCTCAAGCCTCGGCTCGACGGTTTCAAGCCAGGCGAGCTTTGACGGCATTTCTTCGGGCGCGCCGAGCATGATCGTCAAGCCGCCGTGCAGCTTCAGGCGTATGTCCAAGGGATTCGCGATATCGATGGATTCAACGTCGCCGAGCCTGTCGGCGCCTTTAAGCGCGACAAATAAGTTCAGCAGCGACGTACCCTGAAAGTCGTCCGCCGTGACTATCGGCTCCGCCGCCTTGGAGCCGCCCCTAAGATCGATCCCGCGCACGATTATATACGTCCCGGGATCCTGCGACGTGAATTCAAGGGCAACGCCGGCCTCGTCGATGATGATCATACTCGAACCCGAAACCACGGCGGCGATCGGCTCGCGCTCGCGCACCTCTATTTCAATGCCGGAGGGCAGCTTTCTTTTAATAGAAAGCACGTCGATATACGGCTCCTGCCGGATTCTCTCCTCTACGTCCTCCAAGTCCACGTTAAACATGGATTCGTCCAACAGGATGCCCGAGAGCGTCACGATCCGCTCCTTGGAAATCTTGTCGTTCCCCAGCACGTCCACACTTTCGACGCGCAAATAAGAGTACGCCAAAAAGCCCGCCGCGCCGAGGAAGCACAGCAGAATAAACACGATGGAGACAATCCTAGTCTTGCGCGTCGCAGTCATCCCTTCACGGGCGCCGCTCTATATCGGCGCCTAATTCTCCCAGCATACTCTCAAGCCGCTCATAACCCCGGTCTATCAGGTACACGGCGTCCACATTGGTCTCCCCCTCGGCGGCTAAACCGGCCAATACCAGCGCTGCTCCGCCGCGAAGATCCCGCGCGACGACGTTGGCCCCGCAGAGCTTTTCAACGCCCCTGATAATCGCCATGCGATCCTTTACCGTCGAATCCGCGCCCATTCGCGCCAGCTCCGCCGCGTGCTTGAAGCGCAGCTCAAACACGTTTTCCCGAATGACGCTCGTACCGTCCGCTACGGCCGCGAGCGCGAAGAACTGCGCCTGCATGTCGGTCGGGAAGCCCGGATAAGGCAGCGTCTCGATGAGCCGCATCTCGCGCGGGCGCTTCGGTCCGCGTATCAGTACCTTGTCGCCGCTGATCTGAAGCACCGCGCCGCACTCGCGCAGCTTCGCGAAGACCGCGTGCATGTGGTCGGCGCGCACATTCTCCAAAAGCGCCTCTCCGCCTGTAATCGCCGCCGCCGCCATTATCGTGCCGGCGACGATCCGATCGGGTATGATGCGGTACGACGCGCCCAAAAGCTCCTTTTGGCCGCCTTCGATCGTAATAGTGGACGTTCCCGCGCCGTGAACACTGCAGCCAATTTTGTTGAGAAAGTCCTGTAGGTCCTGAATTTCCGGCTCTCTCGCTGCGTTGCGGATCGTCGTCTGCCCCTCGGCCTTCGTCGCCGCGAGCATTATGTTCTCCGTCGCGCCGACGCTGGGATAATCCAGATGCACGTCCGCGCCGCGCATAGCGTGTCCGTCGCACAGGATCTGCCCGCGCTCCTCCAGAATCTTCACGTTCAGGTCTCTTAGCCCCTGCAGGTGAAGGTCTATCGGCCTGTTGCCAATCTCGCAACCGCCGGGATATGTAAAGCGGGCCTTTCCAAATCGCGCGACCACCGGCCCCATCAGGAAGATCGACGAGCGCATCTCCTTTGCGAGCTCTTCCGGCATTTCATAGCACGCCGCGTCCCTCGCGTTTACAAAGAGCGTATCGCCCTCCCAGCCCGCCTCGCAGCCGAGCAGCCGCAGAATCGCCATCATGTTCTCGACGTCCGAGAGCTTCGGGCAGTCATGTAGCTCCACGCGCTGTTTTGTCAGCAACGCCGCGGCCAATATCGGCAGGATGGCGTTTTTGGAGCCCGGGACGCGCGTCCGCCCGCGCAGCGCGCGGCCGCCCCGTACGCGAAAACTCGCCATGCACAACACCTCCGGGGATCATCTAAAACAATCTATGCGCCCCAAAGGTCAATTGTGCCGCCAGCCCAATCGCCGGCACACGCTTCCCATATTTTATTATAGCCGCAATGAGAGATTAATGATTAAGAAAATATGAATAATCTTCGTCAATTCTGAAAACTGACGCCCATTTAAGTATTCGGTATAAATGTTCATATGCTTCGCTTGCCGGTATATGCAAAATACGTTAGACTAACCATGTAGCACTATCCACAATATTTATGCGCCATTCGGGACTTATTACGACATCGCGGGGGATTCTCAATTGGCAGTAGAGCGGCGCAAGCAAAACCGCCCGTATCAGATCATGATGCTGTTCTATTTGCTGTTCGTTGCGTTCGCGTTCGCGCTGGATTCGCCGCAGCAAATAATCAGCGGATTTTGGCGCATCCTGACGAGCCGCGGCATCCTGATTACCGACTATATGGCGATCGGCGGCGTAGGCGCGACGCTCATCAACGCTGCCGCGACGGGCATGTTCAGCGTGCTGGTTCAAATGCGCGCGGGCGTGCGCCCCAACGGGGCTACGCTGATGGCGATGTGGCTGACGACCGGCTTCGCCATGTTCGGCAAAAACCTCTTCAACCTGCTGCCCATCAGCTTTGGCGTATGGCTCTATTCCCGCTATAAAAAAGAGCCATTTATGAATTACACGCTGGTATTCCTGCTCTCGTCCACATGCAGCCCCGTGGTCAGCGGCATCTGCTTCCATCCCATGCTGCCCCTTTCCGCCGGATTGCCCATAGGCATATTGGCGGGAATTGCGGTCGGCTTTCTTTTCGCGCCCATCTCGGCCTACACCAACCGCGTCCACGGCGGATATAACCTGTACAACATGGGCTTCGCGGGCGGGATCATCTCGACGTTCCTCGTATCCGCGCTCGAATCGGTCGGCTTCCCGATTGGGAACGAGCTCCATTGGAGCGACGGCCACAATCTTCCTATGGCTGTCATGGTATATATTATCTGCGTACTCCTGATCGCGTACGGCTTATTCGGCAAAAAATACTTCGAACCGCCCAAATACCGCAGAGTAATGGCTTCCAGCGGACGGCTGGTCAGCGACTTCCTCATCCTTTCCGGCCATACCGCCTACTTCAATATGGGGCTTTTGGGCATACTCTCAACTACGCTGCTCCTCCTCTACGGGGCGAATCTCAACGGGCCGACGATCTGCGGCATATTCACCGTAATCGGCTTCGGGGCGTTCGGCAAGCATCTGCGCAACGTATGGCCGCTGCTTGCGGGCGCGATTCTGTGTACGTATATCAACCGCTGGGACGTCTCGCATCCTATGAATATACTCGCGATTCTGTTTGCCACGGGCCTTTCGCCCATCGCGGGGCAATACGGCTGGGCGTGGGGCGTGCTGGCCGGGTTTTTGCATGTGAATACGGTAATGCATATCGGCTTTTTAAACAGCGGGCTGAACTTATACAACAACGGCTACGCGGCCGGGTTTGTGGCGATACTGATGGTTCCCGCCGCGGCCGCCCTCCAGCGCGCCTCAAGGCGCGGCAAAACGCTTATCTCTTCGACACGGCAGGCCCGCGAAGCGGATTCGCGCGATACAAACTGATACGCGCGGCCGCGGGCATAATAATCATCATTAAGGAAGGCGGAACATGAGCCAGGAATTGGAAAAGGGAATGCGCATGATCAGCGACCTCGTATACTATTGCTATCTCGAGGGCGCGGGGGAGTTCGATATGCGGCTAAAACGCGAAAAAGGGAGCACGACCGAAATGACGCTCTCCTGCCCGCTCGCGGGCCTCGACCCGGAAAAGCTGGATTCGATCCGCCGCACGCTGCAGGCGCCCCGGCAGCGCGAGGTGGAGCAAAACTTCTGGGAGCTGTCCGGCGAAATGGAGCTGGGAGGCGAGCTGGCGCTGGCGGGCGTCATGAGCGACCGAGCGGAAATTATCTATAATGAGGATAGGCTGACGATCAGGCTATATAGAGGCGACCCCAAATTGTAGGGGCGATATAGCCTACGTCTTAACCGACGAGCGCGATATATTGAGCAGCACGCCTACGGCGGCGAGCATGATAACCAGCGACGAGCTGCCCGCGCTGACGAACGGCAGCGGCACGCCCGTCGGCGGGATGGAAACCGTAACGACCGCGACGTTGATGAGCACCTGCAAGGCGATAATCGCCGTTATGCCCGTGGCCATCATGCTGCCGAAGAGATCCGGGCAATGCATCGCGACGCGGATGCCCCGGAAAATCAGTATAAAATACACGCCCAAAAGCGCGACCGCGCCGACGATCCCCAGCTCCTCCGCGATGATGGAGAAGATGAAGTCGCTCTCGCTGTACGTTAAAAATAGATACTTTTGGCGCGACGAGCCCAGCCCCGTGCCGAAGATGCCGCCGGAGCCGAGCGCGTAGAGCGACTGTACGAGCTGATAGCCGTCGCCCTGAGGATCCGCGAACGGATTCTGAAAGATCGCCAGGCGCGCCGCCCGATAATCCTCCAAGCTAAGCAGATAGGAGCCTACGCCGATGCCGGAGCCCGCGAGAAGGCCCAGCTGAACTAAATTCCCCCCGCCGACGAGCATCATCGTGAAGCCCAAAAGCGCGAGCAGTACGACGACGGAAAAATTCGGCTGTATCAAAATCAGGCCGCAAACGATGCCGATAACGAGCAGCATAGGGATCGTCCCCTGCGTAAAGCTCTTTATGCGCTGCTGCTTATGCGCGATAAACGAAGAGAGGTAGATGATCATCGCGAACTTCGCGATCTCGGAGGGCTGTACGCTCGTGCCGAATATGTTGAACCAGCGGCGCGCGCCGTTTAAATACTGCCCAACGCCCGGTATGAGCACCAGGCCGAGCAAAACGATAGAGCCGACCATAGCGATGAATTTGAACTTTTCCAGCCTCTTATAGTCGAAGTTGGCCGCGATTATCATCAGCGGAATGCCGACGGCGAAGCCGATAAGCTGCTTTCGGACGTAGAACAGGCCGTCCCCGTAATTCTGTTGGGCATAGTAAAAGCTCGCCGAAAAGATCATCACCAGGCCGAACGCGCACAGCACGACCGCCACGATCAGGATCGTAAAATCATACCGCGCTTTTTTCATTACGAGCGATCACTCCAAATTCCAAACGAGTTCCTTAAAAGCGCGGCCCCTTTCCTCGAAGTCGTGGAACATGTCGTAGCTGGCGCAGGCGGGCGAGAGCAAGACCGCGTCTCCCGCCTTCGCGAGCTTCGACGCGAGCAAAACCGCGTCTATAAAGCTGTCTGCGCTATGTATATGGCCGAACCCCGCTTTTTTTGCCGTTTCCAGCAATTGTTTTTTTACCGCGCCGAGCGCGACGACCTCTTTGACCGTTTCGCCGAAGCGCTCAAAGAGCGGAGCGAAGTCGGAATGCTTGTCGTAGCCGCCTAAAATCAGCACCGTTCCCGATGTCATCGTCTCGATAGCCTTGATCGTCGAATCGGGGTTGGTACCCTTCGAGTCGTTGATGTAGCGCACGCCTTTTAGCTCACGCACGAACTCGATGCGGTGCTCAACGCCTTTGAACGTCGTCAGCGCGCGCTTAACGGCCTCGGCGGAGACGCCCATACACATCGCCAGCGCCGTGGCCGCGAGCGCGTTTTCGAGGTTGTGCGCGCCGGGTATGAACACCTCGTCCGCCGGGCATACGTCGGTTTCAGCGCCGTCCAGTCGAAAAACTATATTGCCGTCGCGCACGAAAGCGCCGTTTTCAACTTCGCGCCTTCGCGAAAAGCTCAGCACGCGCCCCGCCGTCCGCTTTGTATACGGCAGCAGCGCCGCGTCGTCCGCGTTGTATACAAAAAAATCGTCCGGCCGCTGCTTATCGAAGGCTTTGGCCTTGCAAGCGCCGTAATAGTCCATCGTCTTAAAGCGGTCGAGATGATCCTCGGTCAGGTTGAGAAACGCGCAGGCCTTCGCGCGGAATTGCGCGCACCCTTCAAGCTGCAGCGCCGCGACTTCGGCTACGACGATATCCGACTCGCTTGCCTCAAGCGCCATATCGCAGATCGGGACGCCGATATTGCCCAAAACGTGCGTCTTGAAGCCGCCCGCCTTGAACATCTCGCCCGTGAGCGCCGTGGTCGTCGTCTTGCCGTTGGTGCCCGTAATCGCTACGACCGGCGCTCTCAGCGCCCGGTACGCCAGCTCGATTTCGCCCATCACGTCGATGCCGCGCGCTATCGCTTCGTCCACGAACGGCTGCCGCATGGGTACGCCCGGGCTCAGTACGATCGCGTCCAGCCCGCCGAGCAGCGCCATCGGGTCCTCCCCCAGCGCGTTTTCGGGCGTAAAGCCCAGGGCTGCCAGCGCCTCGGGCATGTCGCGCTTCGCGTCGTTTATGATCACCCGCGCGCCCAGCGCGTTCAGCAGCTTGGCGCTCGAAACGCCGCTCCTCGCCATGCCGACGACGAGTACGCGCGCGCCTTCGATCCCCTTTCGTATATCGAGCATCTATACTACCGCCAGCAGGGACAGCAGGCACAGCGCCGTCGTAATGATCATGTACATCGCGACGATCTTCGTCTCCTGATAGCCCTTTAGCTCAAAATGATGATGCAGCGGGGCCATCTTAAAGATGCGCTTTTTGCGCAGCTTATACGAGCCCACCTGCAATATTACCGAAACGCTCGACGCGACGAACATCCCGCCCATGACGGGAATCAGCAGCGTCATCCGCGAAATGATGAACACCGCGCTCAGCGCCGCGCCCAGCGCGAACGAGCCCGTATCGCCCATGAACACGCGCGCGGGGTACGTATTGAACCGCAAAAAGCCCAGGCACGCCCCGGCGAGCGCGCCGGTGAACACCATAAGCCCTTCCAGGTTGACCGAATGCAGCAGCTCGCCCGAGCTCTCCGCGAGCGCGAACAGGCCGTATATGACGATCCCCATCGTCGCGCCGACTACGAGCGTCACGCCCGAGGCCAGGCCGTCCAGCCCGTCGGTCAGGTTTACGCTGTTTACCAGCGCGATAACGACGAATATGGTAAACGGGATATACCAGCCGCCCAAATCCCATTCCGCGCCCGAAATCGGAAAAATGAGCTTCGAGCCGATATAGGGGTGGTTATACGCGAAAATGGCAGCGACGACCGCTAGGCCCAGCTGCCCGATTATCTTTTGGTAAGCCCGCAAGCCCAGCGAGCGCTTATTGCGGATTTTCAGAAAATCATCCAGAAAGCCAATCAGCGCGTACCCCGCCGTCACCAGCGCCGCCGCCCAAACGAATTCCTGCGCTGGCGAAATCAAAAACGTCGCCGCGATAAGGCCGGTAAAAATGATAACGCCGCCCATCGTGGGCGTGCCAGCCTTTTTCAGATGGGTTTCGGGGCCGTCGTCCCGCACCATCTGCCCGAATTTCAGCCGCTTCAGCATTGGTATGATGAGCGGCCCCACCGCCAGGCTGACGGCGAAGGCCACTACGCTGGCGAGGATAAGCTTTTGCATGTAAATATTACTCGCTTTCGGTTCTTATGTAGGGGCGCCATATATGGCGTCCATGATTATCACGGACACGATATATCGTGTCCCTACAGGCAGCCCGCGGGCGAACGCAGCTCGCCCCTACAGCTCTTCCAACAACTCCCGTACGATAATCTTCTCGTCGAACGGATACTTTACGCCCTTGATCTCCTGATACGTCTCGTGCCCTTTGCCCGCGAGGATTATCACGTCGTGGTC
>QMCE01003969.1_pt1 | contig 12152 bp, 15 predicted proteins | sample 1821851 | NCBI WGS metagenome assembly QMCE01 (sample SAMN09453174, study PRJNA476694) | Termite gut metagenome, whole genome shotgun sequencing project. | isolation source: worker | host: Odontotermes sp. | place: South Africa:Pretoria | collected 2016-01-28
CGATGACCATGATTGTCAGGATCACCATGCAAGCTTATGAATTTGGATCAGTTGTTGCAAAAGAGGAGATAATACATATTCTACAACAATATTTGACACATATTTCTTTACCTGTAAAAGGAATCATTGTTACAGATGAAAAAGATATAAAGACTAAGAACGAACATTTTTTCCGCCATAAATTTGGAAACAAATTGAACAATATGATTACATAATCAGTACTCAAGTATTAAATGAATTATGGATATAATTAGTTTGAATGTTTAATGATTGCCTCTGCTTTGTATTCGATTGCAAATGCCTCATTACCGAAGATATGGCTAACGGACAAATAATAGATAAAAAATTGACAATGGTGAATATTTATTCAGAAAATAATAGTAGGCTCTATTTGAGCTTATGAACCTGTCAGATTTTCTGCCTAAATGATCTCTATAATATTTAATTTACACAATTCTCAATTTGAGAAACAGCTGCATCTGATATTCCAATATGTCTTTGAAAAAGAATACACTCACGCCTCTTTGTTCACCCCCAACAGAATATCAACTGCATGTTGTAATTCTGTTTTCAGGCGGTATGCCATGATTACTTTGCGTTCATGGTCGTTCATGTCTTCCGGTGATAATCTAATGTCCAGCAACTCATCTGGCGGAACAGTGAGAGTCTTGCAGATATCTGCAAGCATATCTGCGTTAGGACGGGAAATTCCCTTTTCCCAGTTAGATACAGTGGTATTTTTCATATTGATTCGTTGGGCAAATTCTTTTTGTGATATTCCCGCACGTTCCCGAAAATACTTGATCCTTTTACCAAGTTCGTACATGCATTCTCTCCTTAATGCGAGTATACTAAATAAGTTTGAAATTGTAAAGAAAATAATCCAATATTTTTGTATTTTCCACTTGACAGTCCAAATATATTGGTTCATTATATAGTAAATCCAAGAAAATTGAACTCAAAAGGAGGTGTCTCAAATGAGTATTTATCAAAATGTACGCAAGTACATCGATGATAACGGGCTGAAACAAATGGTGATTGCTCAAAAATCTGGGATATCGATGCAAACCTTAAACGCCATTCTCAATGGCAGAAGACCGATGTATGCAGATGATTTGAAAGCAATTTGTTTAGCGCTTGGCGTCAGCTCAGAGACTTTTATTAAGGTCAAAACTGCCTAACAAACCCATAAAGAAACGTTGGGAACAGACACAACCGATTGATGCTCATGCAGAGGGGGTACTAAAGAGATTTGTAGAACGTATACTGGTTCTACAGAAGCATGGGGTAACCTAGTAGTATTAGTATTTTTTGAATATAAACGCATAATTATATACTTAATTGCCAAATTAAGGGAGGAATAAAATGGCACGCAAAGAATTATGGATGAGAATGTTAAGAATAATGGGTATTGGATCTGATAACAACGATTCAACTAAGTCATTCACATTTAGGGTAAAAAATAATATAACGAATTATTCTATTTATCGTATCAATGTAAATAATAATATTGATGAAAACGGACTCAACATTTCGTATGGCGAATGGAGCAATAGTATATCATTTACTTTACCTAGAGATATTATGTCCGGGTTCAACATTTTTGTCCATTATGATGACAACTATCCTGCCATTCGGGCTTCTATTGAAGTATGTTCTGACTGGCCAACATCCTTCGATTTGCGCTTGTACCAAGATGGTTATGTTTATAAGCTTTCAAGAATCGAATAAAAAATAAACAATAAATTATTTCTTTTTCTCGTTCTCTATTATTTCCTCGATAATGTATATTCGCCTTCTCCAAACTTTTCGATCATCTCATAAATAGTAACTTTCTTATCTTTCGGTACTGCAGCAGCCTCGCGCAGCTGCTGCAATTCCCATTGTTCATCGGCGCATTCGTCAACCTTCTTGCGCCCGGCCGCTTCCAGTTTTTCATATATTTCAAACAGCCGTATTGCCTGCTCATCCATCTGAACAGGCTTGCTATCATCAAGAAATGCCCCCTGAAGCAAGATTTTAGGTTTCTCTTCAAATAGAGGTTCTTCGCCGTACCGTAACCAGTTTTCTCGAACTTTTAATATTCCACATAGGAGTTTAATATGCTTTTCATTGATTTTAGTCTTACCTAATTCAATTTGAGAAACAGCCACATCTGATATTCCAAGTTTCTTTCCAAATTTAGCCTGTGTTGGCCCAAATTGTTTTCGCAAATGAACAAAACGGTTTATGATATCTTCTTCCACAAAATTACCTTTACGTTCTTTATTATCCATAGTTTTTTAGAAAAATCAAGCAGTTTTCCGAAGTTTTTTTGAAAAAGTACTTGACCATATAAAATAACTTTGGTATAATCAAAGTATATTTGGATGATCAGAGTAGATAGGTTTGTAGTATGCTTCCAGTATAATTCTTTGGAGGGTTTTTATGAGTGAGGAAGAAAAAAGAAAACTTTGGGACAGATACTGCCGGTTAGATGCTTACGGTCGAGCATGTCTGATAGACATGGCAAAAATTGTTCTGGATAGGCAGATAGTGCAACACAATACGGAGGCGGATCTTCGCAACGAGTATGAAGGGCGGAATGCTAATCGGTATACCGCTTAAGGTTTTTCGGGAATGTTATAAATCGTTTCTTAATACCTTGAACTGTTTATCAAGGTAAGAGGGAAATATGGCAGCTGTTATGGAGTTTTTCACAATCACTTCAGAAAGTGATGATCGTATATTGTTCGTATATATTACAGAAAAGTTAGATGTGACCATTATGGATAAGGAAAACGCGGATTCGCAGCTTGTCGCCTTTAACAAAGGCGACATTATTTATGCGTGCGACGACGGATACTACGATTACATGGTAGATCGGTATAATTCCGCTGTTTCTAAACTTGATTTGGCAATCTATGATAATAGACTAATGTCTTCTTGTATGAAGAAAGCTCTTCATAACATTATTGATTTCTTGCAGGAGGAACTTCTACGTGGAGAATCATACCGAAAAGGGGGTATTTGGACAAAAGAGAAATAATAAAGACTAACTATAGCGAAGTAAGTTAAGAATCTTTAATAGCAAAGAAAGCAAAAATAGCGGAACTGAGCGAATCAAATGTGTGAAGATTATCGCGTAAAAAGCGTTTCATGTTCCCCCATACCTGCTCTATCGGATTGTAGTCAGGCGAGTAGGGCGGCAGAAACAACAACCGCACCTTCCCTCGCGCGAGCCGCTTCAAGACCTTCTTCCGGTGAAACCGCGCGTTGTCCATGATGACTGTGTGTCCGTGCGGAATCGCCGGAAGCAAGCGCTCCTCAAACCACCGCTCAAAGAACGCACTGGTGGTCGTCTGCTTATACCATTCAACTGCTTGATACCTCCCAGACTCTACCGCGCCTATCACATTCATGCGCTCAAACCGCCTTCCTCGTCTCACATCAATCACATGCTCTCCCCGTGGCGCTCGTCCATACTCCCGCTGGAGATACCGATGTATCCCGCTCTCATCCACATACACTCGCTTCTTCACCGGCACCCACTTCAGTCTCGCTCTCTATGCTGCTCGCTTCTCTTCTGATTTCTCCGCGTAGGTGCACGTCTTTTTTTAGTGGTATCTTCAGTTTCTTCAGTGCATAGAAGACTGCCGTCGCCGTGCAGTTGAACTGACGCGCATACTGTTTTAGGAACTCGTCCGGCTTCTCCGCTACCGCTTGTTTGAGCGCCTCTTTATCTATTTTCCGTTTCCGTTCTCGTTTGACTTTTACATCATAATACCCCTGTTCTAGCTTGCGAGCCCAGTCGTAATACGTTACGGACTGACGCACACCACAATAATTATCTTGTTATGCGTCAATGGTATAAGGATTGTGTAGATAAGATAGCCATAGACTTTTATCAGACGCGCCATTTTATTTGTAGGTTCTATATGTTTTGCACTAATCACGGTACGTCGTCTATGACGTGTCTTTTTGTAAGCTGGTTGCTTTGTGCTTCCATTTGCACTAGGTCATTCCGTTTCATTTTCACAATGCACTCACCTCACATTTTGCCAGCCTTAGTCTTGCTATACAAACTCTTATTCAGACTGGCAAAACCTTATAGACAATGCCACTTAACCGCATCACATCAATATATCATCATCGTCCAAGAGTAAAATATCGCCTTTTTCGCGTCCTCGTCTGAACCAGTTAAGAAAATCCGAGGCGACCTCGTCCGCCTCTATGCGGGAAACGGGGCCCAGAATCTCCTCTTCCTCTCGTAGCAGGGCGCGGCGGGGTGCGGAGACATTGGACAGGATTTTATCTTTGAAAGCTTGGTTGCGCCCTTTCAGCAGGAACACAATTTCCCGCTCGCCCATAGGCGCCCGTAGGTCATAACTCAGGGTTGGATCGCGCGATTCAAGCTCGTTAAGCAGGCGCGATTCAAACGAAACATCCGAGGATTTGAGGATCGCGGCGAGCGTGTTCATGCCGTCCACCTTTTCGGAGTCGGTTTTGCCGATTTTGCGCACCTTTTCCTTGAGTGCCGCCGCCACCTGTTCCAGCACGGAGGGCGCTATCTTTCGCATCTTGGCTATATGTTTGATAATTTCGGTCTTTTTCCCCGCGTCCTCCTGATTGATCACATCGGCGGCAAGGCGGGGCGGCAGACGCGAAAGCACGAGCGCCTCGGCAGCGGCGTTTTCCTCCTTAAAAAGGATATGGAGCTGCTCAGCGGTAAACTCTTCAAGGAAGTCGAAGGGATTTTCCGTTGCTTTTGGTACCGCTTTTTTCAGTACGGACTCGCCTTTTTCCGGTCCGTACGCCGCGTAGAGCAGACGGCGCGCCTCGTCCACGCCGCCGGTAAACGAGCCGTTGTACCCGCCCGACGAAGCCGCCATAAGCGAATGGAACTCGTCAAAAAGCCCTTCCGCCTCTTCCCGTGTAATACCCTTAATGGAAGCTATCTCGCGGGACACCGCTTCCGCCTGCTTCGAACTAAGATGCGATAAGATTTGCGCCGCCTGATCCGCGCCCAGCAGAATAAGGAATTTGGCGACTTTTTGGTATTTTGCGGTCGTGGCGTTTTCACCAGAAGCGTCCGCCGCGGTCTTGATAAGGTCTTGCTCGTCCTGAAATAGCGCTGATATGTCGATTCCGCTTTTTCTTGCCATATTCCGCCAGTATATCGGAAATCAGGGCTTAATTCAAGCTGTTTGTTGAATTATACTCATTTGGAATGGAATTCTTCTAACAGTTTTTCCTTGATTACTTGTATTTTTTCTTAAAAATATTCCGCCAAGCTCAACTATCCTTTTACCGATTTTTTGTATCATTGCAATCCTTACAATAGTATCAGTTTATCAGTGAAATGAGGCGCTTTATTTTACTTGATATTTCGCTGTCAACAGAATCCGAAAACGTTTGTAAATCATCCTTACAAGATTTCAATACCTCGTAAGAGTAATAGTAAAAGCTGTAAAACAAATCATCAGGAAAAGGTCCGCCGTCTTCTTCATATCGAGCCATGTCCTTCTCTTCGTCATACTCTTCCGACCATAAATATTTTTCTTTCAACATGTCTTGAAAAAAGGGGAGCGGATCCGCATGTTCCATTTTATCACCCATAACGCAACTTTCCGCCACTTCGACAAACAAAGCTATCAATTTTTCCGCGATATATCGGTTTACCTCATACTTTATATTTGAAAACGCTTTTTTTAAAATTCTTGCAAGAAATATCATGGCAAATGGCGATGCAGGCCATAGAGTACTTTGATGTTCTATATTATGTACCTTTTGATATCCAGCTTTTTTCACTTTCGGTAGTTCTAAATCAAGGAGGGTTTGAAAATATACTGGAAAATCTGTTGCTCTGCCATAAGTGGTCGCAAGACGGTTCCATGGTATATCAGCAATCGCTACATTACTTAAAAATTCATGATTTTTATCCATACTCACACCTCAGAATACATACTCTTATACGATTCGTGAAAACTGCTCAATAGCCGACAACAATTTTTTGATGGTTTCTTCCTCGTTACCTTCTCTTATACCGTCCGAAACGCAATGATGAATATGCCTTTCCAATATAACCTGACCGGTGTTATGAAGTGCCGATTTCACCGAGCTGATTTGGATCAGGATTTCTTCGCAGCTCTTGTCATTTTCAAGCATTTTTATCAGTCCGCGCACTTGTCCTTCAATCCGCTTTAGGCGATTGATGACAGTTTCTACTTCCATGTATTGTTTCATAATGTACCTCCATAAATATCTAGGAATTATCTCTATTTCTTATTATATCGACGTGATGTTTATTTATCAATCCGTGAAAAATCATGTTCATTTATATATAGATACCTATACGTTTGTTAATATATCATTTTTTTAGCAAAATTTTTAAAAAAGTATTGACATATTGTATTAGTTCATTTATTATTGTATTATATCAATAGGACAATTAGGAGGGTATTATGATACGGATACGGGCGGTAGTATTGGTGGTTTTTGCACTGACAGGTGCGCGGATTACTGCTCAGAGTGTTCCCACAGCAGCGGAATTGCTTGATCATGTGGACAATACGGAGATTTTTGAGACTATTCGGTATGAGGGAGATATGATCATCGACTACCAGAATAGGCGCTATGTCAAGAATATGCGGGCATGGGCGCGGGGCAATCGGGACAGCTTTATCGAATTTTTCAACAGCGAAGACGCGGGAACCAAGTACCTCAAGAAGGCGGCGCGGCTCTATGTGTATTCGCCTGATACGGAGGAGGTCATGCTCATTTCCGGGCACATGCTCAAGGAAAGTATGATGGGATCAGACCTTTCGTATGAGGACGCGATTGAAAACGAGAAACTTGGGGCGCGGTATAACGCGCTTCTTGCAGGAAGCGATTCTTTTAACGGGCGCGAGGCGTGGGTGCTTGATCTTTCTGCCAAGAAAAAGACCGAAAGTTACCCGAAACGAAAGCTGTGGATAGACAAGGAGACCCGCGATCTGATTCATTACGAATTGTACGCTCTTTCCGGTGCGAAGCTCAAGGAATTCACCTTGCTGAAAACGGAGATGATCGCGGGGCGGCGTTTTCCGGTTGAATACGAAATGCGCGATCTTTTGCGGCGGGGGAGCAAGACGACTTTTGTTATGAGGAGCGTCGTGATCGACGAGCCTATAGCGGATTCGGTGTTTAGTCAGCGGAATTTGGAGCGATAGCATGAAAGGGAGTAGATGCGCCAAATTTGGCGGCGTTTTGTCGATGCTGTCCGGCGAGCTTCGGCGGCGGGTTACGTTATATCTGGCGGCGCTGAAGCTGTTTGTGGCTGTGATGTTTGCCGTGTTCTGTTTTCCGGCGGCGCTTTCGGCTCAGAATTCGCCGTTTACGCTGTCTGGTGTGTTTGACGCTTCGGTTCAAGGGGGTGCGGGCAGGGACGGATTTTCTCTACAGTCCGAAGCGTACGCGAATCTCAGACTGCAAGCGCGGATAAAGGACGCAGCAGTGTTCAACGCGGCGTTCAACCTTATAGCAACGGCGGGCAATCCGACAGCGGTGCTTCCCGGAACCAGCTTCGTGTCCGGCGAAAATTTCAGCGCCGCGTTGGAGCTGGAGCGGCTTTCACTGCGCCTTAACGGGGAAATTGCCGACGTCGATCTGGGGCTTATGCGACTTGCCTTTGGATACGGACAGTTTTTCGCGCCCTCGGACTTCCTCAATCCCCGCAATCCGCTTATGCCCAATGCACGGTTACGCGGAATCTTGGGAATTACGGTATTGTTTTACCCTACGGATGAGTCCAAAGTACAGGTGTTTGCCGCCGCACCGCGAAATCCGCTGTCGGGTGATGGAAGCGGCTATTACGCGGGGCTGTCCACTGACTACCACTGGGAGCGTGCCAGTGTTCAGGCGCTTTACGCCTTTGAAGCGCCGAAAAAGGCGCGCGGGGCTTTGTTGGCAGCAGATGCCGCATCTTCCCGCGCCGTACACCGCGCCGGGCTTTCGGTCAAAGCGGACGCGGTTGTAGGACTGCTCGTGGACACGATGTACATCTATACACAAGGTTCCCGCGCCGACATCGAAGGACTGTCCGCCAGCGCGGGAATTGACTATTCCTTCTTTGACGGCACCTTGTACACGGCAGCAGAATACCTGTTTTCCGGCTCATCATCGGTTACGGCGGCAAGTGCGGAAAACCCGTTTGGTTTTTCCCACAAGCACAACGTGTACGCGCTCGCCCAATACGCTTTTACGGATTTCACAAGCGTGCTCGCGGCGTGTATGCTGGGATTGGGCGACGGCGATCCGTCTGTTACGCCCGTTCTCACACTGTCCCATGAGCTGTTTCAAGGCTTCACCCTGAGTCTGACCGCGCAGGTTCCGATACGGGAAAAACGATGCTTCATAACGCTGCTGGGACGGCTCAAGCTCTAGGGCGAGCAAACGCGGCGGAATAGACTTGTTTTTGAAAATCTTATAAGAAACTATGTAAAGAATAGGAGTAACACGCAATGGTTAGTAAAAATCATACATTTCATATTTATACAGAACGTCCGCATTTGCGAAATCCCGCGCTTACCGTTTTGATGAAATTAAGTGTTGATGGGCATTTCGATGAACCGCGTTTTGAAAAGGCATTACAAATGCTAAAACATATTCACCCTTTGCTCTATTCATCCATTTTTATTGATAATGACAGAGAGGCTTATTATCAACAAAACGCCGTCATCCAGCTTGAATTGCATTGTATTAAACGTGAGCATCAAAATCACTGGCTGAAAACTGCTGAAGCTGAAAATAAACGACCTTTTAATTGCGAACATGGTCCGCTCATTCGCTTTTTCGTGTTCTATAGCGAGACGGATTTTGATATTCTTGCTGTAGTTCATCACCTGCTTGGCGATGGTGATGCTATTGCCCGATTATTACGTGATGTAGTGGCGGCATATACCGGAATTGATTTAGCACCGCAAGACCAAAAACTCATTTCAAGCCAAAATGATTTTCCGCATAATGCGACTCCTCCATTCCTTGTGAAAATGTTTACTCGTTCACTTAATACAATGTGGAATAAGGGCAAACAGCCACGTTTTAAAGAGCCGGAATATCAGGAAATGTTTAATAATTATCATCAATCAGCGGATATTGGGTTATCATACTCAACAATAAACGCAATTGAAATGAATAACATATATCGCGCTTGTAAAGCGCACGGCATTACAATAACCGAAGCGATAGCCACAGCCTTCATTTTGGCTATGCGGGAAAAACTCTCCTGCAGTAACAATAACAAAATTGTTATAGGAATTCCAATAAATATCAGAAAACAACTTACATTTTCCGCGGACGCTTGTCTGGGTAATTTTGCTTCTGCCATTACAATCACAGAAAAATATGACGCAAAAAAAGATTTTTGGCGCAATGCGCTTCGGGTGCGAAAGAAAATGAACTTAAAAATGAAATCAGTTAAATCGCAATGGTTAATTCTCAATCTTTACGCGCTTATGAATCCCCTGCTTATTGATGCGATGTATTTTGCCGCTTATGGGAAATGTGATGATAAAGCGGCAAAAAAAGCAGCTTCCATGCTTTCAATTGATAAAGCTTCTTCCACGGCTATATCTAATCTTGGGCGGCTGAATTTCGATTCTCAAATAGGTTCTTACCGTATTCGTGATATGGTATTCTTTGCGCCAAAAGCGCCTGGTAGTTACGCAGTGCTTGGAGTTGCCACATTAGAAAATATTTTACAGATTGGAATTAGCTATGACCGAAACATAATATCTTCTGTTATTATGGAAGATATCAGCTCACAAATGGTAGCAGTGCTGAAAAACCATTGCTCCTGAAATGCTTGACAAAATAATAACTATTGTGTAAATATTATATAGGAGAATTTAATGGAATTATTAGAAGCGATCAATAAAAGAAGATCTGCAAGAAAATTTAAAGACAAAGAAATACCTGAAAACATTATTCAGGAAATGCTGAATGCCGCCAGATTATCACCTTCTGGTGGAAATGGTCAAAATTGGATTTTTGGCATTATAGAGGATAAAGTCCAAAAAGAGAAACTTGCGGAAGCCGCCGGAAATCAAACGTGGATAAAAGACGCTCCTGTTATTATTGCTGGTTGTTCTTATCTTAGATGGGATATTGCCGAACAACCAGAAGATGATTTTGGGAAGATCGTCAACTATTTGCGATTCGGCAAAGATTTTATCGATTATTTATGTGAATATCCTGACAGAAAGGCGTGTATGACATTATTTGAAAATTCCAACCCGCTCGTGCCACTGGAACATATATGTTTAACAGCTGTTTCACATGGATTAAGCTCTTGTTTTATAGGTTTTCTCGATATAGAAAAAGCAAATAAAATATTGAATTTACCCGAAGATATAACATGCTTGTTTTTACTCCCGGTAGGTTATGCAGACGAAAATCCGAAAGAAAAAGAAACAAAAAGTATCGAAGAAATAAGTTTCAAAAATAAATGGAAAGAATAAAAGGAATATAGTATGGAAGTAAAAATAATTACAACATTTGAAAACTCAAAGAATTATTTGGATGCGGCAAAACAAGACAATTAGGAATGTTAAACGAAAAAAATTACTGAAAAACAATTACTTGACACGACAAAATGTTTATGATAGGGTTTTATCATGGATATTGTAAAACAGGTTATTGATCAACGAGTCAATAAAATCATTGAGGAAAATTCCGCTATTTTTGCTGAGTATGCCAATGATGAAGAGCGGCAAAAGTCGCATGCTTTTTTGCTGCTTGGGGTTGCGGCATACATGGATATTGATATAGCTGAAGCTGTACAATACCTGACGGATGGAGGCAATGACGGCGGTTTTGACGCTGCTTATATAGAAGAATCAAATGACAGGGCGCTAAATTGTGTGCTTTTTCAATCGAAATATACCCGTAATTGGGATAAAGATTCAAACTTTCCGGCTAATGCCGTTGAAAAATCGATAAACACTATCAAAAATATATTTGATCCATCGCGCCAAATGCTCCTCAATGATAAAAGCAAGAACACAGTTGATGAAATTCGTTCTTTTATAGCAGATGGTTTTATTCCTTATGTTACTTTTGTTTTGGTTAATAATGGCACAAAGTGGAACGAGGACGCGCAGAACCATATAGACAATGAATTCAAAGGCCAAAAGCAGGTTGAATTTTTTCATTTTAATCATCAAGATATAATTAAGTATGTTAAAAAAACTGAAACAATAAATGAAACAATCTCTCTGTCCGGTATGGCAGTTAAAGAAGATTTCAATTATAAGGAAGTTATTCTAGGACGAATTAAAGTATCGGAAGCAGCCAGATTGTTTGAACAATATGGGGATAGTTTGTTGGACCGTAATATCCGCAAATATCTTGGTATAAACGCTGTGAATAAAGCGATTCGCGCAACACTTGTTGATAATACAAAAAGAGCCAATTTCTTTTTTTACAACAATGGTATTACGATGATTTGTTCTGATTTTAAATACAATGCATTGCAAAAGGAAGATTGGAAAGTTCAAGTTCAAGGGATGCAAATTATTAATGGCGGGCAAACATGTAAAACTATTCATCAAACTTTGAAAGATAATCCAGACGTTGATTTTTCAACCGCCTCTGTTTTGTTGCGTCTTTATGCTGTTGGAACAGATGAAAGTGTTATTGAGGGAATTACACGAGCTACTAACAGTCAAAATCCGGTAGACTTTAGAGACTTAAAATCAAATGATGATATTCAACATTTGCTTGAACAGGGAGCAAAAGATCTGGGGTATTCTTATAAACGAAAACGGGATGGTCAAACTTTGAATACGGATATTATTCCTTCTTCTGTGGCAGCCGAAGCGACTTTTGCTGTATGGAGAAAAAAACCTCATTTAGCTAAATACAAGAAGGGAGAGTTCTTTAATTCATATTATGACGAAATATTCAATAATTTAAATGCGGCGCAAATGATAATTGCCGTTTTGATATTTCGCATGTGTGATAGCAATAGGAAAAAATACTCTTCTAATGAATACGTACAGGCACAAAGAAGATACAGTCAGTATGTGCTTTCATCAATTATTGGGAAAGCGTTATTGGAGCATTTTAACATTGGAATTGAAAAACTTACACATGTAAACTTTGGTATAATTAAGAACTATTTTGATACAAAC
>QMCE01005312.1_pt1 | contig 12148 bp, 9 predicted proteins | sample 1821851 | NCBI WGS metagenome assembly QMCE01 (sample SAMN09453174, study PRJNA476694) | Termite gut metagenome, whole genome shotgun sequencing project. | isolation source: worker | host: Odontotermes sp. | place: South Africa:Pretoria | collected 2016-01-28
TTTCCGCACGGTGCAGAAAGGGCCCGTCGGTAACAAAACTGCCCGGAGCGCGGCCCCGCAGCGCGCAGGCCCAGGGAGCTTCGCTTGCCCGGAACAGGAGAAGCGGTTCTTCCGCGGAAGCCGAACGCCGTAAATCGTCCGTCAGCCGCAGCGCGCGGATTTCACCGTCGCCGGCCTGCTGCCATTCATGGCAAAATACCATCCAAGGCACGCTGCGCTTGCCAGGCGTTCCGCCTTCTTCAAAAAAAGTACCGTCCAGACATTCCCATTCGGCGGGTGTTACCGGCCCTGAAACGCCATCGGCGTTCAGGCTCCAGGGAACATAGAGCCCCATGATGCCCGCTTCACTTTTCAGGATAGCCGTTCCCCGCCTGCCTTCCTTCGGCTTGAATGTGGCAAACATATACCACCCGCCCGCGTAACGGTGAATTTCCGGCGCCCAGAAGTTGGTTTCCGACCAAAAATCAGGGCGAGGACGAAACGCGGGGAAGGGCCCGTCAAATTCATCCAAAGCGCCGCCGCTGACATAGACATCAAAGCCGGTGCCGGGACCTTTCCATATATCTTTATCAGTGGAACCAAACAGATAATAGGTATCATCATCAAGTACCACAAAGGGATCACGAATTTGTATATCAGATATACGCATGGATTCCCTCCGTTTGTACAGTAAAGCCCGCGGGGAAAGAAGAACCTTTGGTATCGCCGAAACCGGCCGCCATCATCGCGGCTGCAATTAAGAGGCCGCCGTTGCCGGGCAGATACAGAGGCAGGGCATTATCGCCAACCATGCGGTTATGGCCGTTTTCCATGTAGGTGTTTTTTGGACTTTCCATTAACAATATGTCGATGGCATCGGCATAACGGCCAAGACGGCAGGCGGTCATCGCCATCATGGGGAAGTCCCAGCCGTAAAAGGTTTTTTTGTCCCATACGGCGAGTACTTTGTCTAATGTTGCCGACATGCGAGCCTTATCAATTTTTTCACTGTCCAAAATGCCGTACATAGCCAGCATGGAAGGATGATCGGTATAGAACGGCAGTTTGGTAAACGTATCAGGACAGTTTTCATGAGCCAAATACAAGCCGTTCCCCATGGCGGGGTTTTTGAGTTTTTCCGCGATATTTCCATAGCGGCCCGGTTCACCTAAACGATTAAGCCATTCATCAGCTTTGCGGAAAGCCCAGCGGAAATATTCAAGTTCATAAGCGGCGTTTAACACGATGCGGGGATCATGCCGTTCCTGCGCGGGAATATAGGGCGGCCCCACAACACAAGTTCCGTCATCTTCCCAATGCACAAAACTTTGCATAAACTCGGCGGTCTCGACAATAATGTCACGGTATTCACGAAGGAAACGCTCATCAGGATCGGCACGATAACACAATTCGGCAAGCATAATGGGATGGGGCTGCTGCCAGATGAGCAGTACCGCAACCGACGAAGGGGTATTGGCCCCCGACGGATCGCACATTTTCGGCCAACGCGCCCCGGCATATCCCTGCGAGGCGGCAATTTCCCGCGCGCGGGGCAGAATCTTTTTGTAGTAAGAAAGCGTCCGTTTCAGTTCACCGGTTCTGCCCCACAGCGGAAAATAAGCGTGATGCCAATAATGCATTTCCAGATGAAATTTGCCGTACCAGCTGTTACAGGTATGCCCGGTTTCGGCAGGCGGCAGAACGCCCCGGCTCTGAATCGCGATAAGGTATTGTGAAAGGACGATCCGGCGTTCCAGTTCAGGCGCGCGGCTGTCGCTCGAAAGCGAAAAATCAATCGCGGCGCCGGACTGCCAGTACTGTTCCCACGCCGCCGATGGAGTCAAATGCGGGAATATGAAGCGGCTCAAAGCGGACGCTCAATTCAATGGTTTCGCTCTGCGGACATAACACAATGGTGTGATATTCTTCCCGGCAGGCGGCGCTAAATCCGCAGCCGTTAACGGTAACCTGATACCGCGTTGCGTCCAGTTCCCGTTCGATTTTTAAACCATCGTTCCGCGTATTATACGGAAACTGAAAACTATTTGCGCCCTTGGCAATCCGGGTCGAATGCCGTTCGGGAGCGTTAAAATCCGCGGCGGCTTTTTTGTGGCTGCCATAGGGGAACATCAATGTTATGCGCAATGCACCGTCTTTCAGTAAGGGTGAATGTACACGGACATAGAGCGTATCTTCATCGGGATGAACAAAAGTTTCGGTTTTAACGGCCGCGCCTTTATAGGCGAATTCGGATGTCAAAAGCCCTTCCCAAAGGGAAAGTGTCTGGCCGACCGGTTCACATTCACGCGGCGAAAGGCCGGTTTCCGCATATTCAAAACCAATCTTTCCCAAATGAAATTTGTGGGCGCTCTGCCGGACATGCCGGAAACGTTCTTCCTGTCCTGTTTCATCGGTCTCGTAAAACACGGTGCGGCCATAGGTATCGTAGGGAGTTGGGCGCAACCCTTCATCTTCATTCGGGAAGGACGGATAGGAATGCCACCCCCACTCGGCCATTGTGCAAAGGGGAAACGCGTCATCGGCGGCGGCATAATCGTCAAAAAAGGTTTGTAAACCGGTATAGTCGGCGGTAAAACAAAACGTCCCGTTTCCCACCGAAAGCGGCGCGTTCCGATTCAGTTTGGTGTAAAAAGGATTATGCCGTGTTATTAACGCCTGCCGGTTTATCATACCCCCCCTTCTATTGTTTGAGTGTCTGCTCACACATTTGATTAAACAGAACGCGCGCGTCCTCAAGCGGCAAACGCTGTACCGCGCTGTCGTGTGAAAACACCCGGAACGCCTTTTCTCGGTCATCCTCAAAAACCGCTTCAATAATGCCTTCCTGCGCCAGCACATGGGGCATCACGAGCGCCCGTATATCAGACGGCAACCCTTGAGTTACAAGCGGCTGAATAGTGTCACAGCTGAATGAAGCGTTGGTTTCAACGACCGCGCCGGCGGGCAAATCTGGCATTTGCCCGTGGTTAGGCAGATTCACATTGGTAACCATGTTCCCCAGGCCGGAGAGCGCCTTGATTATTTTAAGCCCTTCCTCGCCAGACTCACGCGGTACCAAGGTCTGCGTTCCGTCACGATAAGACGCGGCCTGCCGTATGAGTTTTTCACGGTTCTTGATACGCCAGGAAACCGGCGTCAGGGTAAAGCCCCACTTTTCAACCGTTTCCGGCGAAGCCAAATACCACGAATGAGGGCAAAATTCCGCAAGGTGACGGTCGCCGGCGGCGGCTATTAAACCGTAACGGCGGAACAAATCCATTTTGACCCGTTCCTCGGACTCGAACATACTGCGCTTCTCAATTTCATCGGCACCAGGCGCGGAATCCGAAGCGGTATCCTCCGCCGCGCGGTAACCGGTTTCGGCATATTGTTCAACAAATTTTTGATAATAAGGAAATATATCCGCGCCCTTCCACGAGGCTTTATCCAGCCAGGTAAAATGATTGATACCCAGCACACCGACTGTAATATCTTTACGCTCAATGCTGCCCCTGGGCGCGGCGCCGGCTTCTTCCAGAACAGCGGCCAACAATTTTTGGGTATTAAACACCTCATGGCAACAGCCGAACGCTTTTATTTTGGGGAATTCTTTGTACAATGTCTGTGTGCAGATAGTCATGGGGTTTGTATAATTGATAACCCACGCATCCGGCGCGTGTTTTTGCACCGCCCGCGCAATCGCCCGGAACTGGGGTATTGTCCGCATGGCGCGGATAAGGCCGCCCGCTCCTGCGGTATCGCCCACACTCTGATAAATGCCGTATTTTTCGGGCAGGTGCACATCGACGGCCATTTCTTCAAAATCGCCGGGAAGTATTGAGACAAGCACAAAATCACTGCCGGTTAAGGCATCGGCCAACGAAGGGTTCGCGTGAAATTGCCAGCGCCCCGGATTATGTTTTTCCATGAGGGCGTTACCGATGACCGCATTGGTGACCGCGTCTTCCGGTTTTATATCATACAACTCAACCGTTCCGGCAATTTCCTTTTCAAAAGCCAAATCCTGCATAAATACCCATGCCCAATTCCGTGAGCCTCCGCCTATGTAACATATCTTCATGTAAACAATCCCTTTCCTTTTATCTTAATGTAAGTATAGTCCTGCCGCATACTATCAGGAACACTTCTCTGCATAGGTAACATTTTCCCCCGGTTTCTTACTGCCGTGAATGGATATTTCTCCTAATGAGATGGAAAAAAAACCTAAGGTAACACTAATGTATGCATCGAGCATAAATCAGTGTTACCATAGTATAATCAAATCACATGCACACAGTGATACGTTTGTATGGTAGTATACAAGCATACATAAATGACCTTATCGTTTAAGTTGAAGGAGAATGTATATGCAAATGACTATGCGCTGGTTCGGAACCGGTCATGATTCCGTTACTTTGGAACAAATACGCCAGATTCCCGGCGTTACCGGAATAATTACAACGCTTTTCGACAAACTTCCCGGAGAGCTTTGGAAAAAGGATGAAGTTCTGGCATTGAAGAAAACCGTGGAAGATGCGGGACTTTCCATTGCGGGAATTGAAAGCGTTAATATTAGCGATGCGATAAAAACCGGTTCCGCAGAGCGGGATCAGCATATCGAACATTATATCCGCAGCCTCGAAGTTTTGGGAGAAGCGGGAATTCACCTGGTGTGCTATAATTTTATGCCGGTTTTTGACTGGACCCGTACAGAGCTTGCGCGGAAACGTTCCGACGGTTCTACAACGCTGGCGTATAATCAAATGATGATTGACAAAATCGACCCTAACGATATGTCCAGTGTGATAAGTGAGCAGTCCAACGGTTATGTATTGGCCGGCTGGGAGCCGGAACGTTTGGCAAAATTAAAAGAACTGTTTGCTATGTATAAAGATATAGATGAAGAAAAACTGTTTGCGAATCTCAAATATTTTTTGGAAGCTATTATGCCGGTTTGCGAAAAATATGATATTAACATGGCAATTCACCCTGATGATCCCGCGTGGTCCGTTTTTGGTCTTACCAGAATTATGACCGGAAAAGATTCGCTTCTCAAATTGATGAAACTGGCGGATATCTGGGAACCAATCCTCAAAACGACATTCCCGATATAATCAAATCTCTCGGCTCCCGTATTCATTTTGCGCATTTGCGGAATGTGCGCCACAACCGTCCCGGCGATTTTGAAGAATCGGCACATCTTTCTTCTGACGGATCTTTGGATATGTACGCCATTGTAAAAGCCCTTTACGACAGCGGCTTTGACGGTCCCATCCGTCCGGATCACGGACGGGCAATCTGGGGAGAAGCTGCGATACCCGGTTACGGTCTTTATGACCGCGCCATTGGAAGTGCCTATCTTTTGGGATTATGGGAAGCAATAAAAAAAGCAAGCCCGCGAACATGAGATGTGTTATTATATGGGAATGATGAAATCAAAGGCGGGGATGTATATGAAATTAACATTGCAAGAATTGAAGAATACCACAGTTTGGGAAAAAGCGGGAATTAAGCTGCCCCAATTTGATATTGAGAAAATGATTAAGGCAACAAAAGCCGCCCCCGCGTGGGTTCATTTTGGCGCGGGAAATATTTTCCGCGCTTTTCCCGCGGCGCTTCAGCAGAATTTGCTGGAAAAAGGTTTTACGGATACGGGAATTATTGTTGCCGAAGGCTACGATTACGAAATTATTGATGAACTTTTTTTGCCCTGCGATAATTTGAGTCTGCTCGTTACGCTGAAAAGTAACGGTACTGCCGAAAAAACGCTCATTGCGAGTATCGCCGAAGCATTGAAAGCAGATCCCCAATATCCTGATTTTGTCCGCTTAAAGGAAATTTTCCGCGGTCCCGGTTTGCAAATGGCGAGTTTTACCATTACCGAAAAAGGTTATGCCCTTGTACATACAAGCGGTGTTTTTGCTCCCGGCGTGGAAGATGATTTTAAGAACGGTCCCGCTTCTCCGCTCAGTTATATGGGAAAAGTTGCCGCCCTGCTGCATCAGCGTTATCTCGCCGGTTCTTTGCCGATCTCCATGGTGAGTATGGACAATTGCTCCCATAACGGGGACCGGTTAAAAGAAGCCATTCTTTCTTTTGCAAAAAAATGGCAGGAACATGGTCATGTTGACGCGGGATTTGTTTCGTATCTGGAAAACCCTGTCAAAGTCGGATTCCCCTGGACGATGATCGACAAAATTACGCCCCGCCCGGATGACAGCGTGAAAACAATGTTGATTTCCGATGGTTTTGAAGGGGCGGAAGGCCGGCTCACCGCAAAGGGCACATATATCGCACCTTTTGTCAACGCCGAAGAAACTCAATATTTGGTTATTGAAGATACCTTCCCCAACGGCCGTCCGCCGCTGGAAAAAGCGGAAGCCGGCGGCGTTATGTTTACCGACCGCGAAACCGTCGATATGGCAGAAAAAATGAAAGTTTGCACCTGTTTGAATCCGCTGCACACAGCTCTCGCGGTTTTCGGCTGTCTTTTGGGTTATACCCGCATCAGTGAGGAAATGAAAAATCCCGATTTGGTAAAATTGATTGAAGGTATCGGTTATAAAGAAGGACTTCCCGTGGCAGTGGATCCGAAAATCATGTCACCCCGGGAATTTCTCGACAATGTGATTCAGATCCGCCTTCCCAATCCTTTCATGCCCGATACGCCCCAACGCATTGCCGCCGATACTTCCCTCAAACTTCCTATCCGTTTCGGTGAAACAATCAAAGCCTACATAGCGAATAATACGCTGAAAGCGGAAAATCTTACCTACATTCCCCTGGTATTTGCCGGATGGATCCGTTATTTGCTGGGAATTGATGATAAAGGAACGCCTTTTGAAGTAAGCCCCGATCCCTTATATAAAAATCTTTCGGCTCATCTGAAAGGAATCTCCCTGGGGCAAAAAGGTCCGTTTCATGTCCAACTGGAACCGATTTTGTCAAACCCGGATATTTTCGGCGTAAACTTGTACGATATTGGTCTTGGCAAGCGAGTAGAATCTCTGTTTGAAAAATTGATTTCCGCCCCCGGCGGAGTTGCCGCAACAGTGAAGGAATGTGTGCGCTAATCAGCAAATCGGATCGGACTGGAGGCATAACGATGGAAGAACAGTTTCATTTATATTCAAATACGGAAATTCTGTTTAACGGGAAAAAAGAGCCGCCAATAATAAACGCCATTGCAATTTTACAGCGGGACATGGAGAAAATCCTGAAACCGTTTAGCCAGCCTGCTGGCAGTATCATGATAGAACCCTTAGATTCGGGGCTTCCCGATGAAAGCTGGAGAATTATCGTTACAACAGATCAAATGTTGTTACAATATTGCGGCACTTTAGGCTGTGTGTATGCCCTGCTTTTTATCAGCGGACACTTTTTGCATGTAACACCTTTCTGGTTTTGGAATGATCAGCAATGTACCATGAAAGATACGATTCCCGTTCCGGCAGGCGTGTATCATTCGCCTGAATACGCGGTGCGTTTCCGCGGCTGGTTCATCAATGATGAAGTACTTATTGATCATTGGAAGACAGGTCAGGATGAAGAACATTGGCGCATGGTGTTTGAGGCACTGCTGCGCTGCGGCGGAAATCTGACCATCCCCGGAACCGACAGTAATAGCAGAAAATACCGCGATCTTGCCGCGGCTATGGGGCTGTGGATTACCCATCACCATGCCGAGCCGCTGGGCGCGGAAATGTTTTCACGTTCCTATCCCGATAAAATACCTTCGTATACGCTTAACAAAAAATTATTTGAGGATCTTTGGGAACAGGCGGTTATTGAACAAAAAGATAACCGCGTAATATGGAATATTGGTTTTCGGGGGCAGGGAGACCGTCCGTTTTGGGATGATGATCCGGAATGTGCCGCGGCGGAACAGCGCGGAAAACGTATAAACGCGGTTATTGCAAAACAATGGGAAATAATCCGGCGTTATGTGCAAAAGCCGGTATGCTGTATTAATATTTACGGTGAAATGGCGGAGTTGTACCGCGGCGGTCTTCTGGATATTCCTTCCGGCATTATCAAAATTTGGGCTGATAACGGTTACGGACGCATGGTTTCACGGAGGCAGGGTAACAGCAATCCGCGAATTTACTCATTACCTGATCCCCGCGATAAAGGCTCTCATGGAATTTATTATCACTGTTCATTTCACGATTTACAGGCATCGAACCATCTTACCATGTCGCCTAATACGGCGGAATTTATGACGGCGGAACTGGACATGGCATTGGCAGCCGGGGCGGATGAGTGCTGGATTGTGAATTGCGGCAGCGTTAAGCCCCATGTACATAGCCTGGATTTGCTGCGAGCTCTCTGGCAGGCGGGAAATATCAATGTATATGAATGGCGAAAATGTTATGCACAAACATACTACGGTGAAGACAGGAAAGAAGATGTTGCCGCTTTATTTGCCGAATATGCTTCCTGTACCGCCCGGTACGGCATACATGAAGATGATCATGCCGGCGAACAATTATGGCATCATCCGGTGAGGGAACTGTTATGCGGTATGATGCAAAGAAGGCTTGATGCCGGCCTGGAATCATTGTTCTGGCTGACCGGAAATGTACCTTGTGCCGAACAGGCGGCCGCATTAAAAAACATAGCCGCCGAAACCCTGCCCCGCTGGGAAGTTTTCTGTAAAAAATGTCTGTCACTACGCCCTTCCCTGCCGGAAAACAGCCGGCAGCTTTTTACCGATTCCCTTTTGCTGCACGGCCTCCTGCATTTGCACGGAGCGGCGGGAACAAAAGCGTTTTGCGAAAGTTTTCTGGCCGGAATTTCCGGCGACACGGTTTCCGCGTTTCGATTTGCGGCCGAAGCTCATGTACACTACAAGGCAAGTGTTACCCTGCTTGAAGAAGCGGAACACGGTCAATGGACCGGATATTATGACGGCGACTGTCTGACCGATGTACGTTTAACTTTTTCCTGTTTGGATGCTCTGCTTTCTTATTTCCGCGTAGTGGGAGACGGTCCATCTTTTCACACGTGGGAAAAAGATTTTCTGGTTCCGGAATCGGAACGAAATGTTGCGCTGTTAAACTGTAAACAACGGGCATTGACCAATGAAGAGTTAGCCGGAAAATTACCGCCGCTTTATAGTCAAACAAACAAAAACTATTTGACTATTTCCGATCTAAGTTTTTCTGAAATAAAAAATTAACTAATTCATTATTTCAGAAACTTACATTAAAGGAGTATAACGAAGTTTCACCCCTCGGATAGAAACAAAGCGGCGGCTTTCGGTGATTTTCCCGTTCTGAACAGAATAATCTAATAAGATAGCAGTTTTTTTGCTTGCAGGAAGCCTATATCATCTCTTATCATTATAGTGAGTCTCGATATCTCTGAACCGTGAAAAAATGTCACGGACAGTATCTGGGGAACTGTTTTCAAGCAGGATATCGATTCCCGGTTTTTTCCGCATCAGGAGATTTAGCAGGGCAGAATAATCGAGTTCGCCGGTTCCTGCAGGGAGGTCTCCCCTTTTTTTACCTCCCTCCATACGGAAATCCTTTGCGTGTACGACAACAATGTGATCTCCGAAGGCTTCAAAAGCCCGTTCAAAAAAGGCCGCCTGAGGTTCGGAAAGCCCCTCCACGGGAAGGAGATTGACCGGGTCGTAGATAACTTTGAGCGCCGGGGATTTGAAACGGTTTAGAAGTTTTGCCATCAGTTCGATAGTACTGATAGTGTGTTGTCTTGCGACGGCTTCTACCGCGACAATGGACCCGCATTTTTCCGCTGTGTTGAGCAGCCGCTCGATTGAGGCACAAAAGAGTTCGAAGATTTCAGGTTTCTCCGTGTCGGGATGCCATGAGCAGTCGGGGTTGCAGGAACCTGTTTCTGTTCCCACCATAGAACAGCCGAAGTCCCTGGCAAAGCGGAGATGATCTTCAAAGCGGCGAAGCATGTTTTCCCGCTGATCAGGATTGGGATGTACCGGGTTTATGTAACACCCAAGAACCGCAATAGCGATGTTCTTTCGGGCAAAGATATTCCCTATGCGGCGGGCATATCCCGGACTAAGTCCGCCGGGGACAACAGGTGGATCAGAAAACGCCTTTGCCAAGGCGAGTTGAATTGAGGCGGGAGAAAAAACGGAGAGAGTGTCTGCGAGTTCCTCCGCTGATTTTTTGCCGTAATCATGTGCACGTAAACCTATCTGTAACATAGATAGATTTTATTATGAAAAAAAAGGTTTGTAAAGGAGTGACGCAGGCAATGGAAAAAGTGGACTTACATTCAATTGGCGGTCAAGCAGACGGCATTTTCGACAATTCAGGAGTTTTTGCGGCGGCATTTGAAAAACTCAAAAAAGCGGGGGGCGGAACCCTTCGCGTTGGTCCCGGGATATGGAACACAGGTCCATTGGAAATCTTTTCGGACACCACCCTGGAACTTGATGAAGGGGCTATTATCCAGTTCATCCCGGAGCTGGATCGGTATAGTCCGGTTTTTTCCAGATGGGAGGGCATTGAGTGCCACGCTATGCATCCTTGCGTTTTCAGTACGGGACAGCGGAATATCACCATCACCGGAAAGGGCCGTTTTGAAGGGAATGGTCAAGTTTGGTGGCAGATACTGCGGGACAAACGCGCCGCCGGACAATCGGAGCCTGAAACGGCTATCGAACGTAAACTCGCGGAACTTAACCCTGATTACATATCCCATCCCGGCGGCGGCGGCGGACGGAATACGCAATTCCTTCGTCCTCCGCTGATTCAATTTTTTAATTGTTCTAATATCAAGTTTGAAGACTTCACTGTAACTAACTCTCCCTTCTGGACGGTGCATCCGGTATACTGCGATAATCTGATCATTTCATCCATTCATATTATCAACCCCTATGATGCTCCCAATACCGATGGCATCGATATCGACTCTTGTACCAATGTGACTATCGAAAACTGCAAAGTTGATGTCGGCGACGACGGCATTGCCATCAAGTCCGGCTCCGGTCTCGACGGCATCCGGGTTAACAGGCCTACGAAGAATGTCACTGTTCGGAACTGCGTTGTGGGCGCCGGACACGGAGGCATTGTTATCGGCAGTGAAACCGCCGCGGGTATCTTCGATGTTACCGCTGAGAACTGTCTCTTCCAGGAAACCGACCGGGGCATACGCATCAAGACCCGCCGGGGAAGAGGAGGGGCAATCGAGAACCTCAAGTTCCGCAATCTCAAGATGGAGGGAAACCTCTGTCCCCTGGCGATAAATATGTATTACCGCTGCGGCGCGTCCCTCGACGACGGCTTTTTCGACATCGGGGCGCTGCCGATACACAGCGGAACCCCTTCCATAAAAAATGTAGAGATTTCGGATATTACCGCTGTTAATTGCCGGGCCTCCGCAGGATTCATCGCGGGGCTCCCCGAGTCTCCTGTTGAAAATCTGAAAATCACCAACTGCCTGTTCACCACCGATGAACAGAGTGCAGTCAGTCCCGATCATTCGGATATGTTCTTGGGGATACCTTCTGCGGATGTAAAGAGTTTCCGGGTATTGAATACAAATAATATTGAATTCAAGGACGTGCAGGTCAAAGGACCAGCCGTTCCTTTCATTTATTCATAGCGAGATACAGATTATATAGACAAAGCCGCCTTAGGGCGGTTTTGTTGTTTTGACAGATATAGTCAAACAAACCAAAACTATTTGACTATTTCCGATCTAAGTGTTTCTGAAATAAGGAATTAACTAATTCATTATTTCAGAAACTTACATTAAAGCTATGACAACAAGTATCCCTGAAAAGTGCCCAGGGATATTTGATTGGAAGATGTGGGAGGGGGAATTGCAGAATCTTCATAGAATGGTACAATTTACAAAAGTTTTTCCTCATATTAAGATTGTATCGCCGTTAGCGACATAATTGGACAGGTCTCATTTTGTTGAAATTCTGTTTTTGGAAATTCAAGAAGCATTACTGTTCCATACAAATGACATGAAGAGCGTCTTTAATAAAATGTAATTCCCGGATTCAAGAGCGAAGAGCGACAAAAACCTCGTAAGGAGATAGGTAACCAAGACACTTTAAGGGTCTGTTGTTAATCTTGAGGACAATGGTATCAAGTTCAACCTGAGAAATCAAGTTCCAATCGGTTTTCTTGGGAAAATATCTGCGAATAATTCCGATGCGATTTTCGAT
>QMCE01001787.1_pt1 | contig 12147 bp, 11 predicted proteins | sample 1821851 | NCBI WGS metagenome assembly QMCE01 (sample SAMN09453174, study PRJNA476694) | Termite gut metagenome, whole genome shotgun sequencing project. | isolation source: worker | host: Odontotermes sp. | place: South Africa:Pretoria | collected 2016-01-28
CGCTATCCCCCGGCTATCCGGCGAAGCCGGATAGTGGGAATAGGGATTGGGGAATGGGGATTAAGTATTGTCATTCCGGGCTTGACCCGGAATCTCACTACTGTCTGCGCGTATTACTTTCACGATCGGATTTCTAACCAAAATCCCGCTCCGTCATTCCTCCCGTCATTGCGAGACTCCCTCCCGTCATTGCGAGCGAAGCGAAGCAATCCTGCTTAACAGATTGCTTCCTCGCTAACGCTCCTCGCAATGACGGAAGCCTGCGCGGCAATTCATGGCTGGAGTTTTCCTCTGGAAAACTCCCAAGCTATTCGCCGCAGGCGAATAGCAGCGCAAGGGATAGAAGCGGAAATCCCGCAGACTTTGCTTATTACAGAAATTATTCTTTTTGAAAATTGATTTCCCTGCTCAAGCGAGAGTTGTTAGCATTTCGCCGAGTTCCGGCACGGTCAGCGCGTCTTTGGGGAGCGGCAATTTTTTTCGGAGTTCCCTGGACAGCCGGGTGATTTGGGGAGGCAGGATATGGGCGTTTTCTGGTGTGTGGCAAAAAATGTCTTCGGCGCTTCCGTCCATTACAACGCGCTGCTCCCGCATAACAATAATTCGCCGGGCATAGGCGCAGGCTAGCGGCATGTTATGTGTCACAAAAATAATTGCGCGGCCTTTGTCATGCAGGCGGGTGGCTATGTCCATAATTTTCAAACCGCTGCGGTAATCCTGCCCGCCGGTTGGCTCGTCGAGTATGATGATTTTAGGCTCCATAGCGATTACCGAAGCGATGACGACTTTTGCCCGTTCTCCTCTGCTCATTGCCGGAGGATAGGAATCCCGTTTATCAGAAAGTTCCACCTCGGCAAGCGCGTTTTCCACCCGGCGTTTAATTTCGCTTTCGGCGAGTTTTGCGTTTTTAAGCGCGAACGCGACTTCCGCGTGAACTGTGTCGGCGAAAAGCTGGCGGTCAGGATTTTGCATAACAAAGCCGATTTCTTTTGATATTGCCGAAACGGACATTTCGCGGGAGTCTTTTCCGTATAAATAAATTGCCCCTTTTGACGGACGCAAAAGGCCGGTGATGTTTTTTAGGAGCGTTGTTTTTCCGCTGCCGTTTTCTCCGATAACCGCGATAAATTCATTGCCGGCTATGCTGAGATTTATATTATCGAGCGCGTTGATACCGGCTGCGGAATTATACGTATAACACAGCCCGTCAATCTGTATCGCGTTTTTTGCGTCCGCCATGATCAAACATTTCCCATCAGGCGGAGCACGGCGGTTTTCGCTTCATCCAGATCGAGCGGAAAAAAAGGAAGCGGGCGTTCCCTGTCCGCGAGATACGATGCCAGAGCGCAGACATCGGGAGGGCGTATCCCGTTGTCCGACAATAATTTTGTGTCACGGAAAATTTCGCGGGGCGTACCGAACGCCGCAAGCTTTCCCTGTCTGAGCACGCAAACTTTATCGGCGAATTCCGCCGCTTCCTCACTGTTGTGAGTCGCCATTATCACCGTTAAACTTCCGCCTTCCCGGATCGCCCGGATACACGTAAGAACTTCCCGCGCTCCCGAAGGATCGAGCTGTGAAGTCGGCTCGTCCATTACCAAAAGACGCGGCGACATGGCAAGCGCGGACGCAATGGCAAGCCGCTGTTTTTGCCCGCCGGAAAGCGCGGACGGCGGCCTGTCGGCGTACTCCAGAAGCCCTGTCGCCTCAAGCGCCCGCGTTACGCGCAATTCAATCTCATCAGGCGGCAGATTGAGGTTTTCAGGGCCGAACGCCGCCTCGTCCCGGACTCTGGCGGTAAAAAGCTGCGCGTCAATTTCATCAAGCACAACCGCCACGCTGGACGACAAATCGGCAATCGCGGCTTCCGCTGTGATTTTTCCGTCCACCCAGACGCCGCCTTCAAGAAACCCGTTATGCGAATGGGGAATAACGCCGTTGAACAATTTGCAGAAAGTCGTTTTGCCCGCGCCGTTTTCGCCCATCACCGCGATAAATTCCCCCGCGTCAATTTCCATACTGATATTGTGCAGCGCGGGAACGCCGCCGTGAGGATATGTGAAAGAAACATTTTCCAGTTTGGCTATACGCACAAAATTTCCTAAAAGGGAATGAAATTCAAAATTAAAATAACAGTACAGAAAACAATTGAAAACGCCAATACCCGGAAATCAGCCGCCCGCATTTTCAAGGGTTCGCGCCATGTCCGTCCGGGAAAAGCCCCGAAGCCGCGTGAATCCATAGCAAAAGCCATCAGCTGGGAACGGCGCATCGCCGCGATAATCAGGGGAATCGCCAGCGCGGGATACGCTTTCAGTTTATCCCAGAGATTCCCCTCCTCAAACGCCCGCATACCCCGCAATTTCTGCGCGTCAATAATCACACGAGCCTCTTCCTCAAGCGCGGGCACAAGATTAATCGCCGAGGTGATAATAAAAGCGCCCTTGTAATTCAGCCCCAGTTTGGTAAGCCCCTGCGTGAGCGAATGAGGCGCGGTCGTTCCAATCAAAAGAGGCAAAAGCAGGACAAGGGCAAAAAGCCTGAAACCGCTTACAATGCCGATAACAAGCCCTTCCCATTTCAAGCTGCCCCGGCCACCGATAAACGGAACGCCTGAAGGTATCAGCGGTTTCAAGATAAAATGATCGCCGGGACCGAAAAGCATTTGCATAACGGCAATAAAAATAACCATCACCGACAAAAATTTCGCGTAACGCTTGATTTTGCCAAACGGCATTTTCACCGCGAACCACAGCGCGACAAGACTCGCCGTCATGGCCGCCGCCGCCAATGGACGGGAAACAATAAAAATAATAGCAGTAAAAAGCAGGGAAATCAGCGTTTTGGTACGGGGGTCCAGCCGGTGCAGGAAAGAAGAGCCTTCAAGGTATTCGATTACAGCCATACAATATATGCGAGTCCGGCTTGTCCGCGATAAAACCGGAGCTGCCCGAAATCCGCGCCCGCAAAGCAAAGCGCGAATCTGTTTCCCGGACAGCCCCCGCGAAACGCCGCTTATCGCTTAAACTTCAAAGTTTCCAGCGCGGAATCATTGCGCGTAATGCCAAACCACAGTTCTGTGGCAGTTCTTTCACGTAACAGCCGGTAATAAGCCGCCAAATCACGAACATCCTCTCCGTTTATCGACGTGATCAGGTCTCCCGGTCTCAGGCCGATAATGTCGGACGGACTGCCTTCGATAACCTGCGCGACATACAGCCCCCTCGCGTCATTGTCCAGCTTGAGACTATCCTTCACTTCGGCAGTAAGGGGAATCACATACACGCCCGGCCAAAGTTTTTTGTTATCAGACGCGACTTGATCAGTACGCGCTTCAATACGCACGGTAATTTCCTGCGCCGCCCCGTCCCGGATCAGCGAGAATACCGCCTGATCGCCGGGCTTGAGATCGCCGACCATCATTGTAAGCTGATTGACCCCGCGCGCTTCCCTGCCATTAACATGAGTGATAAAATCGCCGGGTCTGATACCGCCCTTGTCCGCCGGCGAATCGGTGAAAACCTGCGAAGCCAACGCGCCCCGTTTGCCGTCCAGTCCCAGCGCGGTCATCGCGTCCTTGCCCGGCTCGTTCAGCGAAACGCCAAGCCAGCCATAACTAATCGTGCCCGAACTGATAAACTCGTCGATAGAACGTTTTATGTTATTAATCGGAATAGCGAAACCCAGCCCGACACTACCGCCGCCGTTATTACTCGCTATCCATGTGTTAATGCCAATTACCTCGCCCCGGATATTCACCAGCGGCCCGCCCGAATTTCCCTGATTGATCGGAGCGTCCGTCTGAATAAAATCGTTGATATTGCCGCCCGGCCCGCCTGTCCGCCCCACCGCGCTCACAATTCCCATCGTGACCGAGAACGAAAACTGCTCACCCAGCGGATTACCCATCGCTATCGCCCAGTCGCCAACACCAACCGCGTCCGAATCGCCCAGCGCGGCCAGCGGGTAGAAATCCGAAGTCTTGAAAGAAACCATCGCCAAATCCTTGCGCTCGTCCTTTCCCACAAGCTCCGCCGGATATTCCTTGCCGTCCTTTGTGGCAACTTTAATCTCATTCGCGTCATTCACCACATGATGATTCGTAATCGCGTAATACGTTCCGTTATCGTGCCGCACAATAACCCCCGAACCCAGCCCCTGCGAACGGTACTCCCGCTCCTGTCCCCGGTTGTTCGGCGCTCCCTCTCTCCCCCTCGGCCCAAAGAAAAAATCCCAAGGAATACCATCAAACGCCGGAGCCGGCTGCCGCCTAATAGAAACCGTTTTCAGCTCCACCACCGATGGCAATGTCTTGTCCGCCACCGCGCGAAACGCCGTTTGCAGCCCCTCGGCAACCGCCAGCGCGTCCTCAGGAATCACAACCGGATTTTCCTGCGCCTGAGCCGTCCTCCCCGCTTTCGGCGTTGAGCAGGAAAAAGACAAAAACGCCAGAGAAAACCCGCAAATCACCCCGATAAAAACCAAATTAAACACAAACAAATTTTTTGAAGAAAGTTTTTTCATAATATTCATTAAAATCACTCCTAAATAACGAATTTTTTAAACAGTCACATTAATAAAATCTTTTTATTCCGCGATAGTTACATACCCACCAGCAAAGCGGACTTAACGCAAACTCCACACCCATAATCATTCTACCATAAAAGGGGGGCTGTTTCCAGACCGTCCCCCGCATACAGCCACATTCCCCGTCCGCCCCCCTTACGCCGCAGCCCGCTGTCGCGGTCTGCCGCTATCCCCCTGCTATCCGGCAAAGCCGGATAGCTTCGGAGTTTGGCACAGCCAAACTCCACGCAATTATTGTCATGTGTGAATCACGAAAATCAATTTGCGGCAGTTCATGGCTGGAGTTTTCCAGAGGAAAACTCCCAAGCAAGAAATGTATGACTGGAAAAAAATGCGCCCAAATTCTTTTTATTGAAATTAGTTTTTGTGAAAATTGATCTCTGTGAAAAAGCACAAAGACAAAACAATTTTCCCCAGGGAGGATTTGAACCCCCACAAGCAGATCCAGAGTCTGCCGTGCTACCATTACACAACCGGGGAATGTGATTAAAAGACTAGCATTTTTATTAAATATTGTCAATTATTAAAGTATGGAAGATGGCCCGAAATCCCAGACCGGCGGTAATTTGCGTCGTTTGGTTTCTGAATTGAGTTTAGAGGAAAGGCACGATCTTCTGGAAAAACTCAAGGGGCAGGCTAATTTGTCCGCTGACCCGCTGTATGAAGGCAGGGAAGGCAAGGAAATACCGGAAGATTTTCAGCAGCAATACGCCCGGCTGCCGTGGTATTACCGCCTGTATTACTTTATTTTAAGTGTTTTCAAAAGTCAGCCGCCGGTAAAAATTTTCGAGGACATTCAGGTCGGCAAACTGGGGCACGAAATTGAGATTTTGGCTCCTGGTGTGTACAACTGCCAGCAGAATTTTCTTTTGGGCGATTTTTGCTGGTATACGATAGAACTGAAGAATGCCGCGCGTTTTTTCTATGAGGCGCTGGATGTGAGCGTTAACCGTGACAGGGGCAGTTTTTATGCTTTTCTCGGTTCGCTTGAGATGGGTGACATTCACCGGCGTTTGCAAGACGAAACTGACCCGGAGCAAATTGCGCGGACTATGCCCGGCGCTTCCGAAACGGAAATCAGGCAGAGAATTTTCAAAACAATGGAAGAAGCGTTTTCCGAAGTTACTCAGGAGCAGCGAAACGCTATGTATCGCAATACGCGCTCTTTGCATTGCCTCAAGGAGCTTTCCGCTTTTCTGTTTGACCGGGTGATAATGGCTTTTGGTTTGGCAGGCCAGGGGCAGACGTGTCCGGCCAATGTGGTGAAAGACCCGCTTTTGAATCTGAACAATATTCTTTTTTCGCTGCGGGAGCCGCCGCCTGTGCCGCTATTGGAATCGCTTTTTGTTTTTCTCGCGTCGGAGAAATCCGGTGAAAAAAATTTTGACATGAGTCTGGAAATGCGCGGCATGGTAAACAATGTCGAAAACGCTATGGCGGCAATCCGCGATTTTAACAGGCATATTCCGCTTACGCGCATACTTCGCTGTGTCTACCGGAATTTGAATCTGTCGCCAAAACAGATTTCCGGCGGCGAGGATTGGTTTGTCGTATACCGTGAATATTGGAAACGTCAGATCGAAGCGAAGTACGATGAATTTATTCGGACGCGCAAACACAACGCTTTGCATAATTCATTCCGTTATTTTTTAAAAGGCACTAATCTGAAAATTTTGGATAATGTTGTTTCTGATACCGCGCCGGACGGCCTTCCTATTCCTGAAGCGTTTGCCCTTTCTTTTTTATTGACTTTTTATTCGGCGGTATTTATGGCTGATATTAACAAAATCATCAGGCCGATTTTGATTGACGGCGATTTTTACAAAAGGGAAAACCGTGCCGAATTTAATGAAAGTTACAATAATTTGATAAAACTCGAAGATGATATTAGGCATTTTGAGATGAGCATTTCGCCGGAGGGAGATTTGGGGAAACGCTATTTCTTTGCGAAACAGGAAATGTCGTCACTGCCTATCAAGCGGCGGAAAATTCAGATTGTGCTGGATGAAGCGTCTCGCGCCGCCGGTGGAATTATTCAGCGTGTTCGTGAGGCGATGAATTCCATGATCAATTTATTGAATGGTATTTTGCAGAAAGATTTGGGCGGCAAATATGACACCCTCGGCAATCTGGCGCAGCTTTCAGGCAAGGCGGGTGTTTTCATTGATGGCGTGGCGGATTCGGTACAAAAATTTCAACAGGCGATTCAGATTATTGATGATATTGGCGTAGTGGAAAATATGCGCTGAAACTGGATATGCGGGAGAAGGTGTAAATCTGATCGTGAAAGTAATACGCTGAAACAGCAAACAACAAATTTCCCGATCCCCATTTCGGGGATAGCGTCAGACTTGCTCCGGGCTTTAGCCCTCCGCAAGTTTTTAGGGAGTTTTGCGCTGGGCGCAAAACTCCACGCAACGATTGGAGCAAGGCTGGAGCGTAAGGGGGGACACGATAAATGTTTCGGTATGCGAGAAAAAGTATGGAAAGTGTCCCCCCTTTTTGATGCGCTAATTTCGGCGGACGGCTTTATACAGGGCTTCGCGGCTGATTTCTGTCCAGACGGGGCGGCCGTGGGGACAGCGGGGATCGGGTAGTTTGAGGGCTTCTTCGGCAAGGGCGGCGGCGTTTTCATCGTCGAGATAATCGCCGTCCCGGACAGCGGCGTGACAGCAGAGGGTGGCAGCCCAGCGTTCGGCCATGTTTTCTCCGGCGGCGCGAAGGTCAAGAATTGCCCGTTTTGTTTCGCTGTCACTTTGCCGCCAGTCCGAGGGCAGCGCGTCGATGCGCCAGCCGTTTCCGTCACGCGCAATTATTATCGCAAGCCGGGCAAGTTCCTCCCGCTTGTTTTCGAGAAAATTGTCGTCTTCGGCGCTTTCGGTATCGAAGGGAATGGGGACGAGCAAATCCTGTTTTGGAATTGGCTGGGAAAGAAAACGGTCGTAGAGTATGCGTTCATGGGCGGCGTGCTGATCGATGATGAATATTTTTTCGCCCCATTCCATCAATATAAAAAGATTAAAGGCCCTGCCTACATACCGGGGTTCGCCGTAAACGGGGCTGAGTTCCGCTGTTTTTTCGTTGTCCGCGAAACGGCCGGGCAGGGGGGCAAAAGCTCCGGCGTTTTCAAGTAACGCTTGCATTGCGAGCGCGTTCGCGGCGGGTTCTGTCCGGTTTATTGGCGTGAATGGCATGATTGGCGTGAACGAATTTCTGTTCTTTGAAGAAAAATTGTCCGGTTTCGCGCTGCCGCTGTCCGCATAAAATCTGTCCGCGTGAAATCCGTTCGCGTTTGCGTCATTCCCGAAAAGGCGCGGGGCGTTTTCCTGCCGGGCTGTCATTCCGGTTTTCAGGCTGATGTGATGGAAAAAATCGCGCAGTCCTGTCGTTATCGCGTGATGTATTGCGCCTGGGTCACGGAAGCGGACTTCGCGTTTGGCCGGGTGTATATTGAAATCGGCGAGCGCGGGATCAATGTCCACAAACACAGCTCCTATGGGCGAAGTTCCGTTGGGGAACAATCCCTGTGTCCCGTAGTTAAACGCCTGTACCAGCGAGTAATCCTGAATCCGTCTGCCGTTGGCAAAAATGTAAATCATGCGCTTGTCGCCGCGAAAAAGTTCCGGGCCGCCGGTCACTACATCGACGCTGAAACCGTTTCCGCTTGCGTGAATTTCATGGAGGAAGCCGCTTTCGCGGGTGTCGAGCAGGGCGGCGGCAAAGCGTTTTTTCTTTGAGGCGGCGGCGGGAAGGAAATCTTTCGCCTTGCCGTCCTGTGTAAAACGGAAATTTATTTCGGGGAATGCCAGCGCTTTGTCGATAAAAACCTGACGGCACGCGGCGGCCTCGCTGCCGTCCCGTTTGAGAAATCTTTTGCGGGCGGGAATTGTCTCGTACAAATTGAGCGCGCGGACAGTCGTGCCCTTTGCGCGGCGGCTTCTTTCCAGCTGCGGCGGATTGTTTTCGCCCGGACCGACTTCAAGCTTCCACGCTTCCCTGCCGTCCACGCTGCTGACAATTTCCAGCCGCGCCACCGCCGCCGCCGCCGCCAGCGCTTCTCCCCGGAAACCCAGACTTTCGCAGGAATTGAGATCATCGAGCGCGCGGATTTTGCTTGTCGCATGGGTGTGCCAGCACAGCGCGAGATCGTCCCGGTTCATGCCGTGCCCGTCGTCTGAAACTTCCGCTCTTTTGCTGCCGCCGCCGTCAATGGACACATCAATATTGACGGCCTGAGAATCTATCGCGTTATCCAGAAATTCCCTGATCAGCGCGGCGGGACGGTCAACAACTTCCCCGGCGGCAATACGGCGCGCTTCTTCCGGCGGCAGTACGTGAATACGGGCGTCAGACACGGCGTCTACTCCGTCTCAAACAATTCCAGTTCCGGCGATTCCTCAACCGGCGCGTCGGTGTTGTTCATCAGAATTTCAATACGGCTTTCGACTTTTTCCAGTTCCTTTTCCAGCGCGCGCGCCAGCTTGATTCCTTCTTCAAACGCGCTCAGCGCTTCGTCCAGCGGAATATCAGTTCTGCGGATTGTTTCGCCCAGCTCTTCCAGCCGTTCAAGCCTTTCCTCGAATTTTTTCATAACGCCGCTTCCCGTTTTTTGCGCCGCCGGCGATGTAGTTTTTTTTCCGGTTTTTGCCATGCCATTCTCCATTATATTTTCCAAAAAAAGCTGTCCGAAATCCGAATTTTTTCGCATAACGTCATTGATTGACTTCTTCAGCCACTGCGGTAATAGTTCCCCTGAGCGGCCGTATACACAAACTGTCCCCGCGCCGCGTGTCTTGTGCCGCCCGTATCACTTGACCAGTGCGGCTGTTCACCACCACCGAGAACCCCCGCTCCATTACCGCGAGCGGGCTGGACGCTTCCAGCGCGGTTACCGCCAGCTCCAACTGCCTGCGAAGATCAGCTGCCTTCGCCGAAAACGCGCCGACCAGATTTTCTTTCGCGTCATCAAACCGGATCAGCCGGGGCTGCAAAATACTCCTGAAACGGTACTCAAGATCACGCATGTTAAACGGACGCATAAGCAGTTTTGCCCGCTCAATGCGATTTTGCATAACGCCGTGGATACTGTCCGCCAGATTAACTATTGTTTCCAGAGCCTGCGCCCGGTTTTCACTAACCAGTTCCGCCGCCGCCGAAGGAGTAGGAGCGCGCAAATCCGCCGCAAAATCACTCAACGCCCAGTCAATCTCATGCCCAACCGCGCTGACCACCGGAATCTCCGAAGCGGCCACCGCCCGCACCAGCCCCTCATCAGAAAAAGGCAGCAAATCCTCCAGCGAACCGCCGCCCCTGCCCACAATCAGCACATCGGCAAGCTTCCATTGGTTTGCCTGTTCAATTCTCCGCGTCACAAGCGGCGCAGCCTCCGCCCCCTGCACCGGCGCAGGCAAAATAATCACCCGCACACCCGCCGCCCGCCGCTTCAAAATATTAAGAATATCCCGCACCGCCGCGCCCGTCGGCGAACTAATCACAGCGACCGTCGAAGGAAACCGGGGCAAAGGCTTTTTCCGCGCCTCATCAAACAAACCCTCAGCAGCAAGTTTCCGCTTCCGCCGTTCCAGCATTTCCAGAATCTCGCCAGAACCCGCCAGCTCCATCTCCTCGCAAACAATCGAATAACTCCCCCTCGGAGCGTAAACCGACAAACTCCCCCGCACCCGCAGAAGCATCCCGTCCTTCGGCTCAAACCCAAGCGAACGCAGCCGGTTTTTGAACATCACCGCGTCAATCTTCGCCCCCGCGTCCTTCAGAGAAAAATACAAATGCCCCGAACTCGCCGGCCTGCAATTCGACAGCTCCCCCTCCACAACCACCGAAGGAAACCCCTCCTCCAGACTACGCCGTATCAATTCTGTCAACTCACTAACCGTAAGCTTCCCGGAACTATCCATACCCCCCAGTATACGGCAGAACCGCTCCACACGTCTATTGTTAAACGTTAAGAAAGGGGGGACACTTTCCGCGCTGTCATCGGCATACCGAAACATTTATCGTGTCCCCCCTTACGCTCCAGCCTTGCTCCAATTGCTGCATGGAGTTTTGCGCCCAGCGCAAAACTCCCTAAAGAATTGCGGAGGGCTAAAGCCCGGAGCAATTCTGACGCTATCCCCCGGTTATTCGCCTGTGGCGAATAGCTTCGGAGTTTGTCTGCGCCAAACTCCACGCATTTGTTGTCATTGTAGGAATTAAGATTTTTGTTTGCTGTCTGCGCGTTGCCGGGGATACCTTTTATTGATATACTCTAAATCAAGAGGAATGACTCCGAAGGAGAAAAAGTATGCCACAAGCACAAACTATGACCCTTGATGAAAAACTTGCCACAGGAGTAAAAGCCGTAGAATTAAAAGAAGCAGGTGATCTTGAAGGATATGATCGTCTTATACGCTCAATCCCCATGCCACCCTACTTGGCAAAAATATACAAAGAAAAAGTCGGCGTAGAACATCTGATAAATGGCGGCTGGAATTTATCGGAAGCGGAGGCAGAATTTGGCGCAGATTGGCTTAGTAGATAGCATCTATAAAGCGGCAATAAATATTGACGCAGGACGCAAGGGACTTGCCACCAAAGGGAAAGCAGAAGAAGGACGAATTTTATACGGTGATGGTATCGCCGAAGCCCTATCCGCTTTTCAGGAAGCTCAAGCCGTTGCTGATCCTCAAACCTTAATCCTAGTCGAGTACACCTTCATATCTCAAGAATTTCAGTTGACCGACAAATCCGATAAAGACACTATCGACAGTCTGACCAAAGCCATACAAAGTTTTGATGACGCATTTTTAGCCTTGCAAGCTGTAGATGAAACCGGCTATAAAACGGCTGAAAAAACTTACCCCCGCAACGGCAAATACCGGGTGAGCGGCTGCCCAAAAGACGCATATCACATCGCCTGTATCGCCCATCGTACCAGAATACAAAACATACTTCGTACCCCAGGGTTAAATCCTATAGAAAAAGCATTGCTCAAACAGCGGCATTCCAATCTCTCCACTGCCCAAAACTGCTATATTGAAAAACAAAAGAAGGTGTTAGTAATTGAGGAAAAAGTATAGTCTAATGGAAAAGATAGTGAATAGATACTTACAGGATAATTATTATGACTAATGTTTTAGGCTTTCAAAGATTGAAAATATGTGAACCAACTGGTTTAAAAGATTATATAGTTGTAAAAATTGAAGGGAATTGCTTAATTGTCTATGACCCTGAAGAAACGTATCCACCATCATATTTTACAAAATTGCAGGAATGTCCAGGTGATTATGGTTTCACATATCATATTTTAAAAAGAGATGAATATTATATAAATTGGGTTGTAGATTGCATACACTTTCTTTGTGATGATAATATAGGTCAATTATCTCTTTGCTATCTTCCGAAAAACATAAGCCCGATAATTGTTGAATTGCTAAATGTAAAAATATCTAATTCATATAAAATATTAAAAATGAAAATATTTGAACAAATAATTTACGATTGTAATAATAATGAATATTTTACGTTAAAACAGACAATCTCCCTTGCAACAATCAGATACGA
>QMCE01002389.1_pt1 | contig 12142 bp, 10 predicted proteins | sample 1821851 | NCBI WGS metagenome assembly QMCE01 (sample SAMN09453174, study PRJNA476694) | Termite gut metagenome, whole genome shotgun sequencing project. | isolation source: worker | host: Odontotermes sp. | place: South Africa:Pretoria | collected 2016-01-28
TTTTTCACCTATATGCTATATAAGCCTCAAAATCCGTTTGCAAAATCCTTGGCACTATCGATTTTACAGGCAAAACATAACTCAGACAGAACCTAGTGTCCGCGCTCAAAAAATAAAGGGCGGGTAATCCCGCCCTTCGCGTTTGCCTGTCGTCACCCGCGCATCGCCACGCCCATGCCGCGCAACTCCTCCTTCATCGCCCCGGGCGTTCGCCCGTCTATGTGCGCCATCGACGCGATAAGCGCCGCGTCCGCGCCTCCCTCCATCAGCGCCGCCCGCATATGCTCCACCGTCCCCGCCCCGCCCGACGCCACCACCGGCACCGGCACCGCCGCCGCCACCTTCCGCGTGATGTCCAGATCATAGCCGTCGCGGGCGCCGTCGGCGTCTATCGAGTTGAGGCAGATTTCCCCCGCCCCCAACTCCACCGCCCGCTTCGCCCACTCCAACACGTCCAGCCCCGTCGGCGTCCGCCCGCCCCGGATCACCACCTCGCAGCCGGACGGGAAACGCGCGTCGCCCGGGCGGCGGATCGAATCGAGGCCGAGCACGATGCACTGGTTGCCGAATTCGCGTGCGCCCTGGCGGATGATGTCCGGTTCGCGGACGGCGAGGGAATTGAGGGACACCTTGTCCGCGCCGGCGCGGAGGGCGCTCTTCATGTCCGCCAAGGACCCGAGGCCGCCGCCGACGGTGAAGGGGATGAATATCCGCTCCGCCACCCCGCGCACCATCGCGATGTCTATGGGGCGGTTTTCCGCCGAGGCGGTGATGTCGTAAAACACCATCTCGTCCACGCCCTCTTCGTAATACTTCCCCGCCAACGCCACCGGATCGCCCACGTCGACGTTGCCCTTGAACTTGACGCCCTTGGTGACCATGCCGTTCCGGACGTCGAGGCAGATGATAAGCCGTTTCATCAGCATGGCGTGCCGTCCCATCGCAAAAAGCGGCGCAGAATGTCCAGCCCCGCCCCGGCGCTCTTCTCCGGGTGGAACTGCGCGGCAAACAGCGACCCGCGCCCGATCATGGACGCGAAGGTCACGCCGGCGTATTCCGTCGCGCCGTACGCAATCCCCGGTTCGCGGCCGGGCGGGAGCGTTTCGTGGATCACGGTCGCGTCGTCCCAGGCCGGGACGGCGTGGTAGGAATGGACGAAATAGAAATCCCCGCCCGGGAGTTCCGGCGGCAGGAGGGGGTGTTGTCTCGGCATTGCCGCATGGTTCCAGCCCATGTGCGGGACTTTCTCCTTCACCGGGTCGGCGGGGCGGAAGCGGATGTTCCGGCCGGGGAGGAGGCCCAGCGCGTCCACGCCGCCGTCTTCCTCCGACGCGTCGAAGAGGAGTTGCATCCCGATGCAGATGGCGAGGACCGGTTTGCCTTCGGCCACCGCCTGCCGGAGCGTTTCGTCGAAGCCGCGCGCCTTGAGGTTGGTCATGCACTGCTTGGCCGTACCGACGCCGGGGAAGACGATGCGGTCTGCCCGCGCCGCCGCGTCGGCGTCGCGGACAAACTCCGGCGACCCGCCGACGTGGCGGAGCGCCAGGCGCACGCTTTCGATGTTTCCCGCGTCGTAGTCAAGGATTGCCAGCATCGTTTCCCTCAAACCCGGCCGAGCGCCTCGTCCAGCATCGCGCCTATCGCTTTCGGATCGCCCTTCTTCTGCAATTCTTTCATCACCCGGCCGAAAATGGCGTTCTTCACCGCCGTCTTTCCGGCCTTGTACTCGGCCACCATCGGGGCGCATTCGGCCAACACCTTGGCGATGGCCTCGCGAACGGCGTCGTCGTTCCGCTCCATAACCACATCCAGCGACGTCGCGGTCGGCAGCGCCTCGCCGCCGTCGGCGTACAACGCCGCCAAAACCTTGCGGAAGCCTTCGGCGTTGATTGTGCCTGCCTCTTGCAGGGAGACGGCGTCGCGGAACGCTCCGGGCGTTATCTTCGCCTCGTCCAGCGGGACGCCGGTCTCCGCCGCAACGCGCAGGAACCCCAGCGCGTCGCTCCGGGACAGGGCGTCTATGTCGGCGTCGGAGAGGCCGCTTTTCGCCAAATGCTCCACATAGTCCTCGTAGGCGGCGGGCATCGTCTGCCGCTCCTTCTCCGTCCACGCCGGATCGATGCGGGCGGGGGGAAGGTCGGGGTCGGGGAAGTAGCGGTAGTCGTGGGCGTTTTCCTTCGAGCGCTGCGGGAACGTCTCCTGCTTCACGTCGTCCCAGCCCATCGTCTGCTGCACCAGTTTGCCGCCGGCGGCGAGAACGGCCGCGTGGCGCTTCGCCTCGTACTCGACGGCGGAACGCATGTGGTTGAAGCCGGCCTGGTTCTTGATCTCGGTCCTGACGCCCAGCTTCTCCGCGCCCTTCGGCGCGATGGACACGTTCGCCTCGACCCGCATCTCGCCCCGCTGCAGGCGGCAGCGGGAAATGCCGTTGTAGACCAGAATCGCCCGGAGCTTCCGGACATACTCCTCCGCCTCGCGGCCGGATTTGAGGCACGGCTCGGTGACGATCTCCATCAGCGGCACCGAACTGCGGTTGTTGTCCACATGCGACGCGCCGTCGACGTGGATGAGCCGGGCCGTGTCCTCCTCCAGGTGCAGGCGGCGGATGACGACCTCCTTTTCCTTGCCGTCGTCGCCGGTGATCATGACGCGGCCCCACTCGCCCAGCGGCTGCACGTATTGCGAAATCTGGTAGCCCTTCACCAGATCGGGATAAATGTAGTTCTTCCGCTCGAACCAGATGATCTCGTTCACCCGGCAGTGGAGCGCCAGCGCCGCGCGGAGGCCGAGGCGGACCGCCTCCTTGTTGATGACCGGGAGCGCCCCGGGGAGGCCCAGGCACACCGGGCACGAGGCGTGGTTGGGCGGCACGTCCTGCGGGGCGTTCGGGCAGGAGCAGAACATCTTGGTCTTGGCGCACAGCTCGACGTGGACCTCGACGCCGACGGTGGTTTCGTAGTTGTCGCTCATTGTGCGGACTCCGGTTGGGCTTTGGTCCAGGGGGCGCCGGGCAGGCGGGTGTTTGTTTCCGCCACGCGGGCGACGCGGTAGAGGATGTCTTCGCGGAAGGCCGGGCCCATCGCCTGGACGCCGGCGGGCAGGCCCTCGAACACGCCGACGGGGAAGGACAGGGACGGCAGGCCGGCGAGACTTGCCGGGAGGCTGAAAATGTCGCCCAGGTAATTGTCCAGCACGCTGGTCTCCGCCCCGATTTCGCGGGCCGGCTGCGGCGCGACCGGCATGAGGATGGCGTCCACGCCGGCGAACAATTTCCCGATTTCCTGCGCCAGCAGGCGGCGGACGCGGGCGGCCTTGAGGTAATAGGCGTCGTAGTAGCCGGCGGACAAGGCGTAGGAGCCCATCATGATGCGGCGCTTGACCTCGTCGCCGAAGCCCCGGCCGCGCGTCTCGCCGTATATCTCCCACAGTTCGCCGTCGCCCCGGCGCGTGCCGTAGCGGATGCCGTCGAGGCGGGCCATGTTCGTGCTCGCTTCGCAGAAGTTGATGATGTAGTAGGCGGCCACGCCGTAGTCGATGAGGGGGATGGCGACTTCACGGACGTCGGCGCCGTTGTCGCGGGCGATGTCGAGCGCCCGCCTGAGCGCCCCGGCCATGATCGGGGACAGGCCCTGCCGGTCCAGGAGCGCCGGGTCGAAGCCGATGCGGAGGCCCTTCACCCCGTCGTCGGCGCCCGCGAGGCAGGGGCGGCCGGCTTCGCTTTGCGGGCCGGAGGTGGAGTCCATCGGGTCGTGGCCGGAGATGACGTCCAGCATCAGGGCGTTGTCGCGCACGGTGCGGGTCAGGGGGCCGACCTGGTCCAGGCTGGACGCCAGCGCGCCCACGCCGTAGCGGGACACCCGGCCGTAGGTCGGCTTCATCCCCACCAGGCCGCAGAACGCCGCCGGCATCCGGACCGAGCCGCCGGTGTCGGAGCCGAGCGCGGCCATGACCCCGCCGTAGGCGACGACCGCCGCGCTGCCGCTGGACGAGCCGCCGGGCACGCGGGAGAGGTTCCACGGGTTGCGGGTGAGGCCGAAGGCGGAGGTCTCGCCGGTCGCGCCCATCGCGAGTTCGTCCATGTTGGTTTTGCCGTTGACGACGGCGCCGGCGTCGAGGATTTTCTGGACGACGGTGGCGTTGTACGGCGGGATGAATTCGTCAAGGATGCGGCTGCCGCAGGTGGAGCGGAGGCCCCGGGTCATGATGCAGTCCTTGAGGGCGACGGGGATGCCGGAGAGGGGTTTGGCGGCGTCCGGTTTCGCGCTGGCGGCGGCGGTTCGGGCGGCCGCGTCGTCGCGGGTGATGATGGCGTTGACGGCCGGCTCGAAGGCGTCCATGCGGGCGAGCGAGGCTTCGAGGAGATCGGCCGGGGTGAAGTCGCCTTTGTCGAGACCGGCCCGCGCGTCTTCGAGGCTCATCGTTGCGAACTGTTCTGGGGTCATGGTCATGGGTGGGTATCCTTAGCGCAGGGTTGATCCTATGCTGTAAAACCGGACGTTTGCCGGCCGGCAAATGTCCGGTTTCTAAGCGAAGATGGGTTTGGTCACGAACATGCCCGCCTGCGGGTCGAAGGAGCCGCCGGAGAGGGTTTCAAGATCGTCGGGCGGCAGGGTGGGGCCGACGACGTCTTCGCGGAGCGGGGCGTATCCGCCGAAGGCGACGCCCATGGGGTCGACGCCGGAGACGTCGAGTTCGTCGAGTTTTCTGACGTAATCGAGGACGGAGGACATATCGCCGGCGAGTCGGAGGGCGTCTTCGTTTGAGATGGAGATCCGGAGCATTTCGGCCAGGGCCAGGGTTTCCTTGGCGTCGATGAGCATAGGGGTTCCTTTCGTCGTATGAACCGCAATCGCGGCGGATCATTGTATGCGGGGCCTGGCGGATTTTCCATAAAAAACCGCAACCCTCTCCGGAAATCGGGAAAATGTGTAAAAGTATGCGGCGCGATTCGGCAAGTAACGGGTGCAAAGGCGGCGTGGGATGAAGGATGTTGGGAGCGCCGCTTTTCCGGGGGGTACGAACGATGCATTCCGTCATGACATTTCTCTTGGCCTTGGTTGTGGGGGTATTCGCCGACATGGCGTTTTCGGGCGAAGGAGGGGTCATGGCCATGCGAGGCAGTCCGCCCGATGGCGTCCGGCCGCTGAACCGTGTTGGCGGCGTGGACCTGGGCGGCGTGGGAGAGGAGAGAGGGACATATGCCCCGGCCGTGTTGGCCGTGTCCCGGGTTGAGGAGCCTATGGGGCTGGTGCGGGGGCGTCCGGAGCGGTTTATCCGCTGGCGGAACAACTGTGTCCGGACGCCAAGCATTATCGCGGGGGAGGCGTTGTCCACGGCGATTCCTGCCGGCTTCGGGTTTACTCCGCGTTTTGTGGAGCGTCCGGAGGGGGGGGCGCCCGGGTTCATCATGACATTATTGAAGGAGCTGGCTTCGGGGTGACACGTACGGGGTGGGGTACGCTTTTCCCCTCGCGGCCAGGACTTCTTCTTTCCAGGAAAAACCGTCAACCCGAACGCAGTGCCCATGACGATGGCCACTGGGTTGGAGATGGCGGTTTTTCTTTTTTCACGTATGGCAAATCGTTTTCCTATGTTAGTCGCGCGCAACCGATCCGCGATCGCCGTAAAACAGTTGCAAAATGCGACACTCGCCGATACAATGCCCACCGGTCAGCACAGGCATTTTGACAAGCCCGTCCCGCTCCGATGCGCGAAGGTCGGCGTAATGCATGAAATGAAACAACGCATCTGTGCCGCGTGGAACATGTTCCTCGGCAATCCCGATGCCGATATTGATATGGTCCGGCCCGTCATCCTCGAATCGTGGAGACGCTCGCGGAAGCTTGGCGTCGATTCGTTCAACGTCAAGAAGGCCATCCTGTCCCCCAATGATCTGTACCGGAAAATACAGCAAAACAGCCAACTCTACAACACCGCCGCGCCGATCATGGAGCAGCTTTACGAATTCGTGAAAGGCACCGGCTTCTGCGCCATCCTCTCCGACCGCTCCGGCATCGTCCTCAAAGTCTTCGGCGACGAAAACTCGATGGACGCCGCCGCCAACAATCTCCTCCTCGAAGGCGCCGACCGCAGCGAAGCCGCCATCGGCACCAACGCCATCGGCACCGTCGCCCACACCCGGGAACCCCTCCAGGTCTGGGCCGACGAGCACTATTACCGGCCGAACAGCGTCTGGAGCTGCTCCGGCGCCCCCATCTTCACCCCCGACGGCGGACTGGCCGGCGTCCTCTGCCTCAGCGGCAACTGGGAAAACGTCCACTTCCACACCCTCGGCATGGTCGTCTCCGCCAGCCAGGCCATCAGCAAACAGCTTGAACTGCGCGATCTCCTCGAAGCCACCAACGACACCCGCCGCAAGCTGGACAAGGTCATCGAACTCCTGAACTACGGCCTGGTCTTCACCGACGAGGCCGGCCGCATCACCCAGATCAATTCCCTCGCCGCCCAGCTCCTGAACATCAAGGACGCGAGCAAGGACAGGATCATCGGCACCAGCATCAACGACTATCTCCCGCCCAATGAATTCGATCTGGCGCGTCTGCTCAAAGACGCCCTGGAGGAGCGCGATTTTGAACTGGACACCTTCCAGGGAACCCTCCACCTGTCCGTCGCCCACGTCACGGTGGGCGCCCGGGGCAGGAAGGAGGCCGCCGTCACCATCCGCAAGGCCGAGCACATCCACCGCATGATCAACCGCATCGTCGGCTCCAGCGCCCGCTTCACCTGGGCCGACATCGTGGGCCAGTCCCCAGCCATCCGCGAGGTCAAGCGCCTGGCCCGCGTCGCGGCGCCGTATCCGTCCAACGTGCTCCTCACCGGCGAGAGCGGCACCGGCAAGGAACTCTTCGCCCAGGCCATCCACAACGCCTCCGACCGCTCCGGCGCGCCGTTCATCGCCATCAACTGCGGCGCGCTGCCGAGGAGCCTGATAGAGAGCGAGCTCTTCGGCTACGAGGGCGGCGCCTTCACCAGCTCCAAGCGCGAGGGCCAGGCCGGCAAATTCGAGCTCGCGAACGGCGGCACCATCTTCCTCGACGAAATCGGCGACATGCCCTACGACGTCCAGGCCAACCTCCTGCGCGTGCTCCAGACCCGCGAGGTGGTGCGCATCGGCGGCAAGAAATCCATCCAGATCGACGTCAGGATCATCTCCGCCACCAACAAGAACCTTGAGGACAGCGTGGCCGGCAACACCTTCCGCGAGGATCTCTACTATCGCCTGAACGTCTTCGCCATCAACATCCCGCCCCTGCGGGACAGGGACGGGGACATCCGGCTGCTCTCGGAGTATATGCTGGTGAAGTACGCCACCAATTTCAACAAGCACATTTCCGGTTTCATGGATGAAACGTACCGGGCGCTCGACGCCTACGCCTGGCCCGGCAACCTGCGCGAACTCGAAAACACCATCGAGCGGGCGGTCCTGGTCTGCCAAGGCGCCATGATAGCGCCGGCGGATCTCCCGTCCGGCTTCCTGGGCCGGCCGTCGCAGCGCTTGCAGGCGCAGGCGCAGCCGACGCAGGTGATGACGGCGTCGCGATCGGAGGAAAACCTCATCCGCATGGCCGTCTCCGTGCACAAGGGCAACATCAGGAAAATCTCCCGCGAATTGGGGTTTTCCCGCAGCACGCTGTACAGAAAGCTGAAGAAATACGGCATCGACATCGAAACGATCCGTGATTGACGCGCCGCCCCGCAACGCACCCCCGCGTTTTTCTTCACCGCCGGACATACGAGTTTGGAAAAATTGGCACCCCACTTGTAAAACAGAAGTGTATTCATGTCGCAAGCACTATACCAAACAATGATCAGAAGCCAGCGCAATGAACGCGTTACAGGAAAGCAAACACCGGTTTGCCCGCTTTCCCGCAAACGCCTGTCGCATGACTATTCGCGATGACAGTCTCACAGACGGAACGCTTTTGTCTCGAAACGCGACACATTGGCTTGAAATGGGACACATGTATCCGTGGTTTTCGCGGCGAATCGTGAAAGTATTGATCATAAGCGTCACTTTCAAAAAAGGGGAACCGTATGAGATCTGGCTTCAACGGCGTTGACTTTGAATCCACCGTCGACTTCGCAAAGATGCGCGCCTATCGCCTGAACCGGGCCAAGGAAAGCATGAAGAACTATGGCCTTGGAGCGATTCTGTGCTACGATTTCGACAACATTCGCTACATCACCGGCACCCACATCGGCGAATGGAACCGCAACAAGATGAACCGCCATTGCCTGCTCATCGACGGCGTTGAACACCCCATCCTCTTCGACCCCGCCGCCCCCTCCAAGCGCCAGCGCATCAACTGGCTCCCCAAGGAAAACATCATGCCCGCCGTCGGCTCCATGCGCGGCTCCATCCCCGAGGATGTCGGCATGGTTCCGAAGGAAGCCAAGGAAATCTACGACTATCTGAAGAAATACGGCGCCGAGAAGAAGAAGCTGGGCACCGACCTCACCGACATCCCGATGCTGCGCGCCTTGGAAAGCCACGGCATCGAAGTCGTCGACGGCCAGTGCGCGATGGTCGACGCCCGCATCATCAAGTGCGACGAAGAAATCCAGCTCCTCAAGCAGTCCGCCGCGATGGTCGACGCCGCCTACTACGACGTGGCCAAGGCCCTCCGCCCCGGCAGCCTGGAAAACGAGCTCGTCGGCCTCATCAACCACAAGTTGTTCAACTGGGGCTCCGAGCGCGTCGAGTTCGTCAACTCCATCTCCGGCATCCGCGGCAACCCGCACTCCCACACCTTCTCCAACCGCATGATCCGCCCCGGCGAACTCATCTATTTCGACATCGGCAACGTCTACAACGGCTACCTCACCTGCTACTACCGCACCTTCTCCTGCGGCGTCCCGAACGCCGCCCAGCGGAAAGCCTACGAGAAGGCGTCGAAGTGGATCAAGGACTCGATTTCCGTCATCCGCCCCGGCGCCACCACCGCCGACATGGCCAAGATGTGGCCCTCCGCCACCGAACTCGGGTTCAAGAACGAGGAAGAGGCGTTCCTCCTCCAGTTCGCCCACGGCATCGGCCTGGGGCTTTGGGAAAAGCCGATCATCTCCCGCCTCTTCTCGCTGGACAACCCCTTCGAGTTGAAGGAAGGCATGGTCTTCGCGGTCGAGACCTGGTGCCCGGCGGAGGACGGCTCGGGGTCGGCCCGCATCGAGGAGGAGATCGTCGTCACCAAGGACGGGCACGAAGTCATCACCAAGTTCCCGTCGGACGAAATCACCTCCTGCGGTCTGCCCGGGTGCCAGTTCCTGTAACGCGCGTCACGTTGCGCCGGGGCGTTCCGCGCCCGAACGGAGCGCCCCCGGAGGCAACGCTTTCCGTTGCGGTAGGCAAAATGCAATACCCTTCACTGGCCCTTTTATAGAGAGGAAATACCTATGGCGAAAGTAGCATGGATTGGTCTCGGCAACATGGGCACCCCCATGGCCATCAACCTGGTCAACGCCGGTCACGACGTGACGGTGTGGAACCGCACCGAGTCCAAGTGCGACGAGCCGGTGAAGGCCGGCGCGAAAAAAGCGTCGAAGATCCACGAGGCGGTCAAGGACGCCGATTTCGTCTTCACGATGATTTCCGATTCGGCCGTGCTTGAGCGCTGCATCCTGGGGCAGGACGGCGCCGCCGAGTCCCTGAAGCGGGACGCCGTCGTCATCGACATGTCCACCGTCTCCATCGAGTCCAGCCAGAAGTGCAACGACGCCATCGTCAAGGCCGGCTGCCAGTTCCTACGCGCGCCGGTGAGCGGCTCGACGGTTCTGGCGAAGGCGGGCGGGCTGACCGTGCTCTGCTCCGGCCCCAAGGCCGCGTTCGACAAGGCCATGCCCCTGTTCGAGAAGCTGTCGAAAACGCAGTTCCACATCGGTGAGGGCGATCAGGCCCGCGCCATGAAGCTGGCCCTCAACATGATGATCGCCACCAGCATCCAGATGTTCGCGGAATCGATGGTGCTGTGCGAAAAGGCCGGCATCGACTGGAACGTGGCGATGGACGTCATCGACGGCTCGGTGCTCGCCAGCCCCTTCATCAAGTACAAGATCCCGCCCATCCGCGAGCGCAAGTACGCTCCTGCCTTCTCCACCAGGCTGATGGCGAAGGATCTGGATCTCGCCCTCGCCGTCTGCAAGCAGCTTGGCGTCTTCGCGCCCACGACCGGCAACACCAAGCAGATGCTCGAAGCCTCCATCGCCAACGGCAACGGCGAAAACGACATCGCCGCCCTGGTCAAGATGGTCGAGATGAACTCGGGCGTCAAGGCGTAAGCAGGAACGGGTATTTTTTGTCGCCGATGCCGCACGGCTGCCTGCGGCAGGTTTTTTTCCCACACTGCACAGACAAGGAGAAAGTACATGGAAGCCAAGGACAAAGCCTACGTCATCAACACCAAGGACATCACCCCCGGCGTCGCCCCGCTGCACTTCGAGTCGAACTCCTGGTGCCCGGTCATCAACGACGACATCGAAGTCTACGTCACCGAGATCCGTCCGGGCGGCCGTGCGGAAAAGGACAACCACCCGGATTCCGATCACGTGTTCTACTACACCTCCGGCTTCGGCTACCAGATCTGCGACGGCGAGCGCATCGACGTCGGCCCCGGCGACTTCCTTTTCGTTCCGCGCGGGGTTGATCACGAGATGTACGTGACGGGCCAGGAAACGCTGCGCATGGTCGTCACCTTCTCGCCCTGCCGCGACATGAAGAAGCCGACCCTCACCTTCCACAGGAAATAATCCTTTGCAGCATGGCGGGGATCGTCCTTTCGGGGCGATCCCCGCATCGCGTCGGATTCATGCCCGGGGGAACGCCCCCGGGGGATGGGGTATTATTGTTTCTTTCGGCGGAAGAAGCGTTGTCCCGCATCAACGGTATGCATCGCACACACGAACAGTTTTCAGCGAAATCGGGCGACGGGCTGCCCGGCTTTCCTGAAAACTTGGCAGGAAGGACTCTATGGAAATCATCATAATGGTGCTGCTGTATGAGATCGTCTCCATCGGCGGCGTGGCGCTGTACCTGTGGCACAAGGAACGGAAGAAGGCGCATGTGGGCGAGGCCACCGACGCCTTCATCACCTCCAACCGCGATCTGCCCTTCTATATCGTGGGCGTCTCCCTCGCGCTGGCCGTGCTGGGCGCGGTCCACGTGTTCGGCATCATGGAAATGGCGTGGCATATGGGCGCGGTGGCGATCTGGTTCTCCATCGCCCACGTGGTGCTGCTGTGCGTCGTGTGTCTGGCGACCGGCCGCTGGGTCCGGCGGCTCCGGGTGGCGACGGTGCCGGAACTGATCCAGAAGCTGTTCGGCCGGAAGATAGCCCTGGTCTGCACCTGCGTCATCGCCGGCCAGACCTTCGCCATCCTGACGATGGAGTCGCAGGCGCTGGGGATCATCTTCAACACCCTGACCCTCGGCAGCGTCTCCATCCCCACCGGCGCCGTTATCGGCGGCATCATCGGCATTATCTACGTCATCTTCGCCGGCATGAAGGAAATCGGCTGGGTCAACCTCATCAACATCATCGTCATGTACGCCGGCATCGTCGTCGCCACCATTTGGCTGGGCGCCTCCATCGTCGGCGGCTGGGAGATGGTAGAAAACCACTACATCAAGGTCGACCAGGGCTTCATGACCAGCATCTGGGGCGCTCCCGGCATGTTCCTGGCCTTCGGCGTCGCCAACATCATCGCCGTGACCTTCGCCCAGGGCATCAGCCAGATGGGCCTCCAGTCGGCGATGGCCGCGAAGAACGAGCGCACCATCGTCAAGGCGCTGTGGATAGCCGCTCCCTTCAACGGCCTCTTCGGCGTCTTCACCATGATCATGGGCATCACCGCCAAGGCGCTGTACGAAAACGGCCAGCTCCAGATCGCCGACGCGGCGATGGCGCCCAAGATCGCCGGCCCCACCATGCTCATGAACTACCTGCCGTGGTGGATGGTGGCCTGGCTTCTGGCCGCCTTCCTGGGCGCGGTTCTCTCCACCTTCGCCATCACCACCCTCGGCATGGGCGCGCTGTTCGCGAAGAACATCTACACCCTGAAATACCCGAACGCTTCGGAAGAGAAGCTGACCAATGTCACGCGCCTTCTGATCGTCCTCTCCGGCATC
>QMCE01001694.1_pt1 | contig 12141 bp, 6 predicted proteins | sample 1821851 | NCBI WGS metagenome assembly QMCE01 (sample SAMN09453174, study PRJNA476694) | Termite gut metagenome, whole genome shotgun sequencing project. | isolation source: worker | host: Odontotermes sp. | place: South Africa:Pretoria | collected 2016-01-28
AAATACATATTAAAGTATCCTATACTTTCGAAAAAAACATATTTATTTTGTAAATACCTATTGCTTATTTTATATTTGCAGCATAATTTACTTTTTATACATACACAAACACAATGAAAATAGCTATTATCGGTGCAGGAAATATGGGGGGGGCGATCGTACGCGGATTAAGTGACAGTCGCAGCATAAAAGCTGCTGATATTTATTGTTCGGACCGTTCGGAAAAAATGTTAGACAAAATAACGGATATAAATAAAAACGTACATGTGTCTACTGATAATAAAGAAATTGTAAAGCATGCCGATATCATCATCGCGGCGGTTAAGCCATGGCTTCTTGAATCCGTAATAAAAGAAATAAAACCTTCAATGGACTACGAAAGGCAGCTATTTGTTTCCATTGCTGCAGGAGTAACATTTTGTACGCTTTGCGAATACCTGAAAGAGAAAGAAGAAATACCCGCATTATTCAGGGTTATACCTAATACGGCGATAGAAGTGCAGGAAAGCGTCAATATCATGTCCTCATACAATGCAACGGAAAAACAGACAGCGACAATCAAGGAACTGTTCGACGAACTGGGTCTGACCGTCATGGTCGAAGAACGTCTGATGAATGCGGGTATGGCACTTGCTTCGTGCGGCATTGCCTATGCTTTCAGATATATCAGAGCCGCTATCGCAGGAGCCGTAGAACTCGGATTGCATCCGGAACAGGCGAAAATCATAGAAATGCAAACCCTGAAAGGCGCAGTGGCCCTACTCGAAACGAACCGGAGCCATCCCGAAGCCGAAATAGATAAAGTAACAACACCCGGCGGTATTACGATCAGAGGGTTAAATGCGATGGAAGAAGCCGGTTTCACAAACGCCGTGATCAAAGGACTTAAAGCGTCCGTATCATGATCGGCGTATATTGTACGTGTTTCTATGTTCGCAAAAAATTTTTGACTGTCAACCGCATATCGTACCTTGCATGAAACAATCCATGTTAATAAAGTTTAAAAGGAGATGAAATATTAAACTTTAAATACGCCCTTTCGTCTATCTTCCATACAAACATAAATATTTATGGCAAATAGAAAATGGTCGGTTTTAATAGGTATTAGCCTTTTTACCTTATTATCATTACCTGTGAAGGCGCAACAAAACAAAAAAATCGAAGTTAAAGGCTCCATTGTTGAGAAAAGCACGCAGGAAGCAATTGAAGCGGCTACGGTCATGCTATTATCCGGCAAAGACAGTACGATGAAAGCCGGTGTAGCAAGTGGAAACAACGGACAATTTTCACTGAAAAACGTTGCTCCGGGCACCTATTTACTTCATATTTCATTCATAGGGTATGAATCACTGTACCAACCGTTACAGATCACCGGCGCATCCGCAACGGTAAATATCGGCAAAATAGAAATGGAGGAAAACAGCATCCTGTTAGGCGAGGCCGTCGTTACGGCCAAAGCGGTTGAAGTGACCGTCAGGGAAGATACGGTCGAATACAATGCGGATTCCTATAAAGTTGCGGAAGGATCCATGCTTGAAGATTTGCTGAAAAAAATGCCCGGGGCCGAAGTCGGAAGTGACGGAACAGTCACAATCAACGGGAAACAAATCAAAAAGATCCTGGTAGACGGCAAAGAATTCTTTTCCGACGACCCGAAAGTCGCCGCCAAAAACCTGCCGGCCAAAATGGTTGAAAAAGTCCAGACATACGACAGAAGAAGCGACATGGCGATGATGACCGGCTTTGATGACGGCGACGAGGAGGCCGTCATCAATCTGACGATCCGGCCGGGCATGAAACAGGGATGGTTCGGAAACGCTTTTGCCGGATATGGCAACAAAGAGCGGTATGAAGGGAATTTGATGGTAAACCGCTTTATTAATAACGACCAGTTTTCTATAATCGGCGGCATAAACAACACCAACAATATGGGGTTTTCCGATCTGGCATCGACTATGTTCAGCGGCATGGGCGGCGGAGGAAGGCGTGGCATGGGCGGATTTGGGGCCGGAAACGGCATCACCCAATCCGGAAATATCGGAACCAATTTCAGTAAGGAGTTCAGCCCGAAGCTGACGATCGGAGGAAATGTACGCTATAATCATTCCGACAATGACGCCGAAAGTAAAAATGAAACGGAAAATATATTACCTACCGGAAATACATACGATTTTGACAACTCCAAATCCAATACGGTAAATGATAATGTGGGATTCAATATGCGCCTGACCTGGAACCCCGATACATTGACGCAAATTATTTTCAGGCCCGATTTTTCATACAGTAAAACAAGCCAGCGCGAAATAAGCGATTCGTACACCCTGAACAGCGATCTTGATTCGGTTAATACCGTCACATCCAACGCGCATTCCGAAGGAAACGGATACAATGTTTCGGGGCGTCTTGAAGCAAGCCGTAAACTCAACAACGCAGGCCGCGTATTAAGCGTTTCACTATCGGGAGGAACCGGCAACACTAAAAACGACGGTCATAATTATTCACTCACAAGCTATTTATTGAGACCGGATCTACCTGAAGATCTGATTGATCAACAAATAGATTATGACAATACCAATTATAATTACCGTGGGTTTCTGTCCTGGGTCGAACCGATAGGACGAAATAATTTCATCCAATTATCGTACAGTTACAGCGGCAACCGACGTGAAGCCCTGAAGAATGCGTTCATTCCGGATGGCAACGGTGATTATAGTGTGCTTGACTCCACATACAGTCAAAGTTCACGTAACGAATCCATCGAACAGCGTGCAAGTATCGCATTCAAAGCCCAGCGCAATTTGTATAACTACACAATCGGTTTCAATGTAGACCCTTCATACGCAAAAACCGAAACGTTCATCGGTAACGAAACACGCTACGCTTCAAGCCGTAATGTAGTCAATTATTCCCCTACATTGCAATTCAATTACCGTCCGACGCGCGAACGTAATCTTCGTGTTGATTATGAGGGCCAGACAAGTCAACCGACGATGAAGCAATTGCAGCCGGTAGAAGATGTGTCGGATCCGCTGAACACAACGATCGGAAATCCGGACCTCAAACCGATATATACAAACAACCTGCGCATACGTTTCCAGAATTTTATCCGCGAAAAACAAGCGGCATTTATGATTTTTGCCAATGCCGGGTATATCGTAAATGATGTGGTCAATTATACCGAAAACGACCCGAATACAGGAAAAAGATATACCACCTATAAAAACATCAACGGCAATTACAACGGCAATGCGCGCATTATGCTGAATACGCCGTTAAAAAACAAAAAGTTATCCATCAACAACATGACGCTTGTATCTTACGCGAATACAAACAGTTATATCAATACGGAAAAAAACACAAATAAAGCGTTGGATCTTCAGGACCGTTTTACGATCAATTACCGGTCGGATTACGCCGATTTCGGGCTAAACGCAAACATTGCATACAGACAAACCCGGAATTCACTGGAAGGACAGTATGATTTAAACACATATAATTACGGAGGGGGAGCTAATACCGCCATTTACCTGCCATACGAGTTCAAAATCGAAAGCGATATCACGTATTCCGCCAACTCCGGTTATTCCGACGGATACGAACAGGAAGAATGGTTGTGGAACGCTTCTTTTTCGAAAAGTTTCCTGAAAGGGAATGCCGCCACATTGCGTTTCAAAATATACGATATATTACAGCAACGCAGCAATATATCATATAGCGCCACATCAAGTTATACCCGCTATTCGGAATACAACACCCTAAACAGCTACTTTATGTTCCATTTCATTTATAAATTCAGCATATTCAAGGGCGGCGCAAGCATGTCGGACATGCGGCGACCCGGCGGAGGGCCCGGAAGAGGACCCGGCGGACCTCCTCCGATGTAATTGATGAAAAGAACGAGCCGACGGACGTAAGTACATTATAAATTAAAAAAGGGCTGATCACGCAATGAGATCAGCCTTTTTACTTACTTTACGGTTAGCACACCTGAAACATTCCGGTCATGGGCCAAAGTAGTCATTTCTGCGGGCAGCCATATAATAAAAAAACAATTTTATACATATCCAAAAACATTTTTTATATTTGCGGACAATATCAAGGTATCTATGGAGTACAATATAGAACTTCTGAAAAAAGGAGATGAACACGTTTTCGAGCAAATTGTTCATTCATATTGGAAGCGTCTTAATAAATTCGCACAGATCTATGTGCGCGATAATGAGATCGCCAAAGAACTCGTACAAGATACATTTCTTTCGCTATGGCACAAACGGGATAACCTGGATAACAATACAAAACTCATTCCGTATTTAATGGTTATCTTACGCAACAAATGTATAAACCATCTCAAACTGACAAAAATAGAAACAATGTCAATTGATGAAATTGACACCGAAACAATATATAAAAAAGCCAATCTGCATGTACTTGAAGATGACGCTTCGACGATCCTGGAAGCCGAAGATTTACACAGGGTAATAGAAAGTACGATAGATTCCCTTCCCGAAAAAACAAAAACCATATTCCGGCTAAGCCGTATTGAAAATCTCAGCAATAAAGAAATTGCCGAACGAATGAATTTATCCGTAAAAACAATCGAATTCCATATCACAAAATCATTGCAGCACCTACGAACACACTTAGCCAAAGATTATTTTATCTTATTCATATTACTCTACCATTAACCGCAACATTTTTTTTTACATTTTATATTACAAATAAAAAAAATCATTAGGGTTTGTTGCATAAATACTGTTCTTCCCTTAGTGAGCCGGTTTACTTTTATCAATAACTGTGGAAAGTACTCATTCCCTTGTTTTGCAAAAAGCGCCCGGCAGGTAAAAGAAAAAGTAACTAATTTCAGGAGTACAATGGATGATTCGTTATTGATTAAATTTATTGAAGAAAAGGCAACAAGAGAAGAAGGGTTGAAAGTCTTAAACTGGATCGAAAAATCCAACGACAATAAGCACTATTTTGCAAAATTACAAACGATATGGGCAGCAACAGAAATCTGTAGAAATCAACAGAATGATCTTGCTGCAATCCGGCAAATAATAAAGAAAGTGCATGAGAGAAAGAACAAAGCGATAAGTGTATATAAGTATATCGCTGCCGCCTGTATTCTTATTGCCGTGATCGGAGGAAGTATTGCTTACCTGTGGAATCCGAATCCGGGATCGGATACCCCCGATTATGAAGCCGCATTAAGGAATATATCGCAAACCGAAGACATTACTATCAAATTAAGCGCTGAAAAAGAAATACAATTAACAGATTCAATACCGATTGTCTCGTACAGTAAAAACCGTATTATTATAAACGATTCGATTGAAGTGGCAGAAGAAAATTCAGAAGCGCTGAATACAATACACATCCCTTTCGGAAAACGTTCTAAATTAATACTTTCCGACGGAACCATGGTACATTTAAATTCAGGCTCCACATTAGTCTACCCGACCGAATTCAATCAGAAAAAAAGAGAAGTATACCTGGATGGCGAAGCATATTTCGAAGTTGTTTCAGCAGACAGACATCCTTTTATTGTTCAAACACTTTATCGTACCGTAGAAGTATACGGAACAACATTCAACGTCTCTGTCGACCGGGAACTTAAACTATTCGAAACAACGCTGGTAAGCGGTTCTGTTGCGGTAAAAAACGAAAACTCGGAAGAAAAGCTCGCGCCTAACCAGTGCTACAGTTATTCGGACAACACAAAAAAAGCAGAAATAAAAGAAGTGGATACAGACGACTATGTATTATGGACGGAAGGCAAGCTGCAATTCCAAAAAGAAGTGTTGTATAAAGCGATCCGCAAACTCGAAAAAATATACAATATAGAAATAAAACTAACCGACAACAAGTACCTGAATTATAAAGTCTCCGGCTTTCTCAATCTCAATGACAACGCCGAAGAGACCGTTCGCAACTTAATGTCCACAATACACAGAAAAAAAGCCGATAGCCAACAAGCGTTTTACCTGATAATATATCGTGACCAATAATTCATTATTCATTTAAAAAAAATCTCTTATGAAAAAAAAATTACTCTTTAAGAGTCGTGAAAAGACACACGACTTTGTAAAAAACAAATGGAGGAAAGCATTTTCCGTATGTATGTTTTCTATGGTTTGGTTCTCAATGAGCGCAAGCATATTGAATTCCCAAATAACTTTATCCATGAAAAATGCCACACTAAAACAAATCTTTACCGAAATCCACCGGCAGTCAGGCGTAAGTATCATTTATTCCGATGATATCCTGAATGATATGGACAAGGTCTCCGTAAAAGGACAAAACATGACCCTTGCGAATGCGCTACATGTAGCATTAAAAGGAAAAAACATCTCGGTTAAAGAAGAAAAAGGACAGGTTGTATTAATGCCTGTCGACGAAACAACACCTCCTGTACAGGATGTTAATCAACAGAATATCAAAGTAACAGGTACGGTCATAGATAATCTGAATGACCCTCTTCCCGGCACTAATATACGGGTCAAGGGCCTTAATATCGGAACAATTACGAATGCCGAAGGAGCATTTTCCATTGAAGTACCTTATGCAAATGCCATCCTTATATTCTCTTATGTTGGCTACCAACCCAAGGAAGTTGCCCTGGAAGGTAAAACACAAATCAATGTCCAACTGATTGAAGACAGCAAAGCGCTGGAGGAAGTCGTGGTGGTAGGTTACACCACACAAAAAAAGGCCACGATTACAGGGTCTATCGCAACCATAACGACAAAAGACCTGAAACAAAGCCCTACGGCAAACCTTAATAACGCATTAGCCGGACGCATGCCGGGCCTGATGGTAAACCAATTTGCCGGCGGTGAGCCGGGTGTCGATATTTCCGAAATAAGAATCCGCGGCATGGGCACCTACGGCGATAAATCACCGATTGTTATCGTCGACGGAGTGGAACGTGAAATGAACTACCTGGCGCCGGAAGAAATTGAAACGTTTACCATTCTGAAAGATGCATCCGCCACAGCGCCATACGGTGTACGCGGAGCAAACGGCGTTATCATCATCACCACCAAAAGAGGCAAGGCGCAGGATAAAGCCACTGTAAACTTCAAGGCATCCGTCGGCACAAACAATCCGGTCAAGTTTCCTAACTATTTAGGATCGGCCGATTACGCCACGCTCTATAACGAAGCGATCATTAACAGCAACCCGGGGGTCGATCCGTCAAACCTTACCTTATTTTCAGATGCGGCTATTGCAAACTATCGCAAAGCCAGGGGAGACAATTCGGATGGATTCGGCTACGATTGGGATTACTTCGATTATGCTTTTAAAACCGGGATACAGCAGGATTACAGCCTTTCCGTTCGCGGAGGTTCCGATCGTGCGCGCTATTATGTTATGGCGAACTATTTCCAGCAGGATGGCAACTACAAGCATACCGACCTGACACGATACGATACGCAGGCCGTATTTAAACGTTACAATTTCCGTGCAAACGTAGATGTAGATATCACCAATGATTTTTATGTAAAAGTTGACCTCGGCGCCCGCATTACGGACAGGAACGCCCCCGGAACGACGGCATCAAGGGTGATCGCAATTGCAAATACACAACCATCCTACCTGCCGATAACCCTCCCCGACAACGGAAACCCGGAAAATGAAAGTTATGTGCTCAACAATCCCTACGGATTATTATACGGCGACTTTCTCCACCGTTATAATATTTTAGGCGAATTATCACGTACCGGTTATCGCAATGAAAAAAACACGTACCTGAACGGCTCCTTTGCAATAGGGCATAAACTTGATTTCATTACCAAAGGCTTAAAAATAGAAGGCATATTCTCTTATGATGCTTCGGAAGGACGCTGGATCAGCCGGATGTTGGACAAACGCGAAGACGGTTATGCCAGCTACGGACGATACGCTACATTCCAGCCCGAAGAAGGGAATAGCGGCTCATACTATATGAACAATACATCCTACAACGGAAAATATAAATTAGGTAATCCGTGGTATGATACGGATGAGACGATAGGCAACAGCAATGATTACAACCCTTCGCAAAGTAAGACGTATTACCAGTTAAAACTGGATTATTTGCGCCAGTTCGGCGTACATGACGTATCCGCTTTGATCTTATTCAACCGTTCCACACGCAGCTACAACAAAAAAGACGAAATCCATGTAGATTACCGGTACCAGGGAATAACCGGACGTTTAACTTACGGATATGATAACAAATACCTGGCCGAATTTAACATCGGATATAACGGTTCCGAAAATTTCGCCCCGGGTAAACGATACGGTACATTTCCTGCCGGTTCGGTGGGATGGGTAATCTCCCGCGAATCATTTATGGAAAACACGAAAGACTGGCTTGACAACCTGAAGATCAGAGGCTCATACGGATTAGTCGGCAGCGATAAAATTTCGGATAGCAATGAAGACCGTTTTGCGTACCTGCAATTCTATACAACGAGAGATGCGGGCAGCTACCATTTTGGAGTCAATGAATTCGGGAATAACTACAGCGGACTTCAGGAAGGAAATTTTGCCAATCCCGACCTGACATGGGAAAAATCCCGCAAACTGAACCTGGGTATCGACGCGTCTCTTTTCAACGAACGCCTCACATTGACAGTTGATTACTTCAAGGAACACCGTTATGACATTATCACAAGCCTCAGCGGCGGTAATAAATTAGGATTCCCCGACATTGCAGGCAAAGACGCGCCGTTTATAAATTCCGGGATAGTAGACAATTATGGTATTGATTTCGAAATCGGATGGAATGGGCGTATCGGCCGCGATTTCCGTTATTATATCAAACCTAATTTCACATTTGCCCGTAATAAAATTAAATTCATGAATGAAATTTATTATGCAGACGAATACAGAAGGAATACGGGCAGGCGTATTGACGAATATTTCGTTTACATCACCGATCACTTCGTACGCGACCAGGAAGAGGCAGACAGACTGAATGCAATGAACGGCGGCAGCGGCTTCCAGCCTTGGGGTAAGCTATATCCCGGAGATGTTGTGTATAAAGACCTTAATGCAGACGGCCAGATCGACGACGAAGGAGACCGCACATACATGGGGTATCCGAGAACGCCTGAGATCCAATATGGTATACCTGTCGGCATTCAATACAAAGGATTTGACCTAAGCCTGTTATTTCAGGGAGCCGCAAACAGCAGCTTATTGCTGGAAGGAGCCGCCGTATGGGATTTTCCCGCATACGAACAGGATCAGGTGGGAAAAGTAAAACCCATGCATCTGGACCGTTGGACGGAAGCCACCAAAGACGCCGCTAAATATCCGCGCCTGACTTACGGAGCCAATGACAACAACAAGAATAAAAACAGTAATTTATTCTTGTATGATGCATCTTATCTGCGTCTGAAGAACATTGAAATCGGATATTCATTGCCGAATAACACAATTAAATTTGCCGGTCTGCAAAATGTAAGAATATACCTGCAAGGGATGAATCTTCTGACATTTGATAAACTCGGAGACGTTGACGTAGACCCCGAAACAAAAAACGGAAGCGGAGACTGGTATCCGATACAACGTATTTTCAATTTTGGAATCGATATAACTTATTAATTAAAAAGAATAAATCATGAATAAAATAAAAATTTCAGCCGTATTGATGACATGCATGTTCGCGTTATTCACCGGATGCGATGACTATCTGGATAAAATGCCTGACGATAAAGTTGCCGAAGAAGAAGTGTTCACCCGGTACGAAAAAGTAGAACAATTAGTTTCAAATCTGTATGACAATGCCAAAAACGCAAATAAACCGCTTATCTATTTCAGCCATTTCGGAACGGCTGCCGTAACAGACGAATGTAGCGCCAGTAGTCACGAGGCCGCTATCCCGCACCAGTTTCACATAGGAAATTACGGCCCGTCGCAGGGAATGCCCGACAGAAGCTCCTGCGGACAATACTGGTGGGACCTGTACACCAAAATACGAAAAGCAAACATTATACTCGAAGGCATAAAGAAATACAACACGCCCGACAATCCGCAAATGGGACGCGACGGTGATATTACGCGACGTATCGGGGAAACATTTTTTATGCGCGGATACCTTCACCTTTTGTTGTTACGTTCATACGGCGAAGTGGCGTACATAGACTATGTAGTTAACCCTGACGATAACATGGAATTCGAACAGTTATCCGCGCATAAAATTGTCGAACGGATTTGTGCCGACGCCGACTCTGCCTACAATCGGGTGGACGCATTTAACGGAGGACAAACATTCGGCCGCGTAGATAAAGGCGCCTGCCTCGGCCTGAAAGCCATTGCGCGGTGGATCGCGGCAACTCCCATGTACAATGGCGGTAATATACCGAATGATACCCGCTTGTACAAAAGTGAATACGGATACGATGCCCAAAGATGGGAAGCGGCCAAAACAGCGGCAAAGGCAGTGATGGATTGTAAAGACAATAACGGAGGCCCCCGGTACAGCCTTTACTCGAAATTTGATGAAAACGATTTCGGCGACCTGAATAATCAAAGTACAAACGACAATAAGGTATATAAACGCCTGTGGCAAATGTTTTTTGATATGGATGCTATTCAGAGCGAGTGGGTCTGGTTCGCCACCAGAGATAAAGACACGGGTTGGTCCGGCGACGTCTTACCCCCTTCACAGGGCGGACATGCACGTCAGCGTCCACTCCAGCAACAGGTTGACGAATATGAATACGTAGGGCCCGACGGATATGGTTATCCTGTTTATTCCGATCGTGCCGTAGCCGACGGATATGATGATAACAATCCCTATGAAAGCGTAAAACGCGACCCCCGTTTCCATCGTGACATACGTTATCATGGCTCTGTGTACAGAAACGACATCTTAAATACGGCGGAAGGAAATGATGCGGTTGGCGGAAGCTATCTTGACAACGCTTCACATACAGGCTATTATCTTCGCAAATTTTACAAAGACGGATGGAATCGCGGGGATGGCAGTCATAGCATCAACGGACCTGCCATCTGGCGTTTGCCGGAAATCATGTATATTTATTGTGAAGCGGTAAATGAAACAACAGGGCCCAATGACGAAATCTACAATATACTCAACGAAATACGCGCCCGTTCGTTTATGGCTCCGCTCCCGCCCGAAACAAAAACAAATAAAACGTTGATGAATGAATATATACAACGCGAACGTCGCGTAGAGCTATTTTATGAAAATCATCGTATCTGGCATTGCAGGTTATACCTGGAACCGGACGATTCGGGTGAACTGGCACAGGAAAATGCATACAAAAATGCCGACAGTTGGCCTTATCCGAGAACCCAGAGGTGGTCTCACGGCATGAAACCTGTTGAAGATCCCGACGGAAAGATAGAAGTAAACGGAAAAAAATACAAAATGCAACGCTTTGAAGTTCAGGACGGACGCATTTTCGAATCTCCCAAACACTACTTATATCCGATCATGGCAGACGAACTGAAGCGAACGCCCGGATTGGTACAAAATCCGGGATGGTAAGCAACCATCAGAAAGGTGTGTCAAATGACACACCTTTTTTCTTGCAAGAAATTTAAAAGTAATATTAAATACACATTTTTTTGTTAAAAATTGCTACAGGAAGGCAAAATCATAACATTACATAAATGATTCTTCTTTTTTTTTTCTATATTTGCGTGGTTTTGCGAAAACTTTTTTATGTTTTTTACAGGATCTAATTTCATTTTATTAAAATACTAATTATAAAACATCATTACAATGACAAACATTTCAAGAAGAAGCTTCCTTCAGAGAGGCGCAGCAGCGGCAGCAGCTTTTACGGTTGCTCCGAGTTCAATCTTAGGTAAAAGCCACGGATATACCGCTCCGTCCGACAAGCTGAACATCGCTTGTGTCGGTATCGGATCTATGGGTAATGCTAACCTGAAAGCGGTAGAAGGCACGGAAAACATCGTAGCGCTTTGCGATGTGGACTGGAAATATTCAAAACACGTATTCGACCGCCTGAAAAACGCCAAGAGATATTGGGATTTCCGGAAAATGTACGACGAAATGGGCAAAGATATCGATGCCGTGATCGTTGCTACGGCAGACCATACACATGCCATTATTGCCGCTGACGGAATGACATTAGGTAAACACGTATATGTTCA
>QMCE01001695.1_pt1 | contig 12139 bp, 12 predicted proteins | sample 1821851 | NCBI WGS metagenome assembly QMCE01 (sample SAMN09453174, study PRJNA476694) | Termite gut metagenome, whole genome shotgun sequencing project. | isolation source: worker | host: Odontotermes sp. | place: South Africa:Pretoria | collected 2016-01-28
AGGATTTTTCCCGTGAACTGCTGGAATTTTTTACCGAGGAACTGCTCAGCGGATCTTTCGATTCCGCCACGGAGCTACTGGATGATTCCGCGAGGCAGGCATTGCTCGGGTTGCCGTCCATCACGGTGTGGCAATCGTGCACGCTGAACGGCCCGCTAAGGCATTGACCGTCACCCAGAATACAGTAAATGTATTGGGTTTCGGCGGCGGGTTCCGTGCCTTTTTCGGAACAAGCGAACAATAGGGCGATCCCTAACGGCAGCAGTATCTTTTTCAGCATTCAATCTCCTTTGAAAAGATTTTAAATAATGATAGTAAAAATTTCGGATTTTGCAAATGCAAGTTATGGATTGCGTTATTTTCCTCCATCTTTCCGCGCAATCCCTCTCGCGTCATTCTACGGCACCGACCGTAGAATCCAAAAAGGATCAAGCGGGCTTGGATTCAGAAACAAGAGCCATTTGGATTCCCCGGTCAAGCCGGGGAATGACGATGAAGGAGGCCGGGGTGACGAGGGCTTAAGGAAAAATTCAACTTACATTGCGAAAACGTAATTCGTAATTTGACATTCGTAATTGATTTTCTGCCGGAATTCAAAAACCCTACCCCCTATACCCTAATTTTATGCCCGAAGAACGCTAATTGTCCTTGACGCAACGAACCGAAAGCCCGTCCATCTTACTGCATGCATTTTCATTTACATTTTGAAACTCACTATTCATGTTCTTACAGTAAGCAATATTACTCAGCCCCTCAAGAATCCACCAAAAACCGCCAATGTTGACTTCGTTGAAACTGCTGTTGAAGTCTTGACAGAAGCCGCCCGGCAAGGCATTAAATCCGTAATCATCTGTACCTTTAATCAGGCTACCATTATATTCAGCCCAATCGTCTTTTGATTTTAACCTGGTGGCGGCTGTGGAAACATTATCGGTAAATTTCGTCAATATATCCCATTCGCCTCGACTCGGCAAATGCCAACCCTCGGGGCAAATACCCTGATGCGGTGATTCAGTATCGCATTCACTTTGAGTGTTACATGTTTCCGGTAAAGCCATCGCCGTGGCCCAGTCATAAAGCCGGCCGTAAATATCGCAATTAGCCGTATCATTATCATAGCACCAGGAATTTTTTGCGACGCCATCATCATCGTCATCATCGCTTGGGTTATAATTCAGGTTCTCCGCCATCCACGTTTGGGTGCCGATTTTTACCCATTGGTAAATTTGCTTATCGCGGGTATCGCAAAACTGTGTATTAGAACTATATTCCAAGTCGCCGCATGAATCATTTACAGAAGAGGAACTGGATTCCAAGCCGGAAGAAGAACTTTTTTCGGCGGCCGCACTGCTTGAAGACTGAGCCGGTTGCGAACTCGACGAAGATTCCGTCACGGAGGAACTGTTGCCCGGTGTTACGCCACTGCTTGAAGATGCGATCTTTGAAGAGGAACTGTTTTTCGTTGCCGAAGAAGAACCGGGGGCGTTTACGGAAGAACTGGAAAAAGCACTTGAAGAGCCGGGGGTGTCATTTGATGAAATCGCATCGGAACTGCCGGGTAGCGCCTCACTGCTCGAACTCAGGTGCAAACCGCCGAAAACACTGTCCCAGTCTTCCGGTTGAAACTCGGAACAGGAAAGCAAAAGCAGTACCGGAAAGGCGATGAAAAAAGGAGATTTCCTATGGTGCATACTGAATACAACGAACTCTTTTTAAGGTTAAAAAGGTGAATTTAAGGGATCCCTTAAATCCACCATTCAAATATAATTCACTTTGCCGATTTTGATTCAAAAACGCCAAATATTTCCTCGAAAAAGTGGTAAAAAAAAGGGATCCCTTTTTTTAGCCTGTTTTTTACTTTTCCCTATTTTTCGGGTTCGGCAGACGATTTCGGGATTAAAACGGTATCTTTCCGCGCAATCCCTCCTTCGTCATCCCGCACGAGCCTGTCCTCGCGATTGTCTTGACGCGGGGAAGCCGGGATCCGCTACACCCTGCACGAAACCCCAAAGTTCCCTCCCCTCACCCACCCTACCCAAGCCCCCCTACGCCAAACACAAGATTTCGCCGCCCGTTTCCCGGAATTTCCATTCCATTCCTCCCGGCGTTCTAGGGCGTGTTCACATAACCGTTCAATACCCATCTTTTGATGAATTCAGCGCATCCATGTAGCTCAATCAGATATATAAAACGTTCCAAGTGTGCGCCGCCGCCTGGTTCCGCCATGCTTCGTTAAATTTTCTTGAAATACCACCGGTATTCCTGCGAAAATTTGCCTGGCCTGGCACAAAATCCATTCAAAATCTGAATATCTCAGATTATGTGAACACGCCCTAAAAAATGATTGACCGAAAGCACGGTTTCTTTTATATTTAGCTCACTTTGAGAATAGAACTCTCACAGATTACGGAAGATACCGCCTCCCTGGAGGTGTCTTTTGATGTTCCCAAAGCGCCCGCGCTTTTTGAGGAACTTCATTTGACTGGGCCGTTAAAGCTAGGTGTCTCGGTAATTCCGGAAGGAAAGGATAAATGGTTTTTATCCGGGACCGTATCCGGAGTTCAGAATTTAATCTGCGCCCGCACGGCAGAGCCGTTCGAACGGCCGTTTGAGGAAAAGATCACGCTCAGCGTTTTCAGAACTCAAGGTGTCGCGAGCCAGGAACTTGAAGATGACGGTGACGAAGTTTACCACTTCCGTATCCCGATGAATCAGTCCGGCGTAGATATCACCGAATGTATTCGGGAATTGGTAATTCTCCAAGAACCGATTTGTCCGGTGAAAGATCCCGGCCGGGACTTTGAATGGAAAGACGGCGATACGCCGGTTTCTCCGGAAGAAGATCCGCGCTGGGAACAGTTGAAAGCGTTAAAACGGAAAATGGAAACCAAACATTCCGATTCCGGAAACTAAAAACAGGAGCTAAAAGTGGCAGTCCCAAAACGAAAAACCTCAACAGCACGCCGCGACAAACGTCGCACTCATTGGAAATTAGAAGCTCCGGCAATGGCTACTTGCGATCATTGCGGATCCGTCAAACGTCCTCACCGTGTATGCCCGGTTTGCGGTTACTATAAGGGTGTGGAAGTCGTTCGTCCCGAAGCATAATTTACGACAAAACGAGGTATTGGATGATTCGCATTGCATTAGACGCTATGGGTGGTGATCACGCTCCGTCGGTGGTGGTCGAAGGAGCCGTTCAGGCGGTTCTTAAAAACGCCGGAAAATTTCAGGTGGTTCTTTGCGGACCTCAAGCTCAGGTAGAAGCCGAGTTAAAACGCTTGAATTATACCGGAGATGCCATTTCTGTGGTGGACGCGCCAGAGCTCGTAGCCATGGACGATCATCCGACCGAAGTTTTGAAGAGAAAACAAAATTCGGGCCTCGTTACCTGTGTCGCTCTCCAGAAAAAGGGAATGGTTCAGGCAAGTGTCAGCGCCGGTAACTCCGGCGCGATGATGGCCAGTTGCCTGATGATTCTCGGAAGGCAGACCGACCGTTTCACGCGCCCGCCTATCGGTTGCGCGGTGCCTACACGCAAAGGGCGCGTGGTACTCGTAGATGCCGGTGCGAATGTAGATGAAAAAGCCCCGATGCTTGTGGATTTTGCGATTGCCGGTTCTGTTTTTGCCGAATGTTATCTCGGGCATACAAATCCCAAAGTCGGTCTTCTCAATATGGGAGAAGAAGAAAAGAAAGGTCCTGCGGTAATTCAGGAAACCTACCAGCTTCTCAAAGAAGCGCCGGTAAACTTTATCGGAAACATCGAAGGCCGCGATTTTATCGCAGGCGAAGCCGATGTGGTGGTTTGTTCCGGATTTACGGGGAACATTGTATTAAAAATGCTCGAAGGTTTCTACGAGCTTCATCAGGAATTTTTCGGAACGATCGATTCCCCGGCCGGTAAAAGGTTTGCCGAAATGTGGGACTATCGAAACACCGGAGGAGCTCTGCTTCTCGGTTTGAACGGAACAGGAATTATTGCGCACGGGCGCTCCGATGCCCAGGCGATTGAACAGGCGGTCATGGTCGCTTACCAATTCGCCGCTCAAAATGTTCCGGAAAAAATCGGGCAGAAACTCGCCGGAATAAAAGATTTATGAATGCATTCATCCGATCCGCCGGTGCTTACGTTCCAGGGAACAAAGACACCCACGCCGATTTGGAGAAGAGACTAAATGCGACAGATAAACGGATCTCTTCCCAAAGCAGGATCCGGAAAACTCTATTTATTGAAACTCGATTTACTAAAAAGAATAGTACTGTAATGACTATAGCGCGTATTTTTTTGAAATGCGCGCAAACAGTTATTGCCAATAAGGAACTTGCCGTAATTCGTTGAGGTGATCTATGTCAAAAACAATCCTGTTATTTCCCGGTCAGGGGGCTCAATTTGTAGGAATGGGGAAAGCCATTGCCGAAACTTATGCTCCTGCAAAAGAAATTCTTGAAAAAGCCGATCATATTTTAGGTTTTTCTCTTTCGGCTTTAATGTTTGAGGGTCCGGAAGACTTACTCAAAAGCACGGACAATACTCAACCCGCTCTCTTCACGCATTCCATGATGGTGATGGCGGCTCTCCGTGAAGAAGGGATCGCTTTCGACATGGTCGCCGGGCACTCCCTCGGCGAATACTCCGCCATTTGTGCCGCCGGCGGTTTCAGCTTTGAAGAAGGTTTAAAACTGGTGCGCGCCCGCGGTGAATTGATGGCAAGCGCCGGTTCCCGAAACCCGGGTTCCATGGCCGCTGTCATGGGGCAAGATGAATCTCAAATCGCCGCCATTTGTGCCGAAGCCTCGGCTGCCGGCGTGGTGGTTCCCGCAAACTTCAACTGCCCGGGACAAATTGTGGTTTCCGGTTCGGTGGCGGGTGTGGCACGCCTTGTGGAAATTTGTGCGGAAAAAGGGATCAAAGCGGTTCCGCTCGCCGTTTCCGGAGCTTTCCATTCCGAATTGATGGAATTTGCAAAACCGGGTCTCGCCGAAGCGGTCGCCAAAACCACATTTAAGGATCTTTCCGTACCGCTCATCGCGAATGTGACCGCCCAACCCGTCACTTCCGGTAAGGAAATCGCCGAACTTCTCGTAAAGCAACTCGTGAGCCCGGTGCGCTGGAATCAGGCCATGGACTTTGCCATCGCCGAAGGGGCGACGCAGGGTGTGGAAGTCGGCCCGGGAAAAGTACTGATGGGGCTAGCCCGTAAAATCAGCCGCGATTTGAAAGTCATTTCGGTGGACACTTTGGAAGCTGTGAAAGCTTTAAAAGGAGCGTAATATGTTTTGTTTGAAAGGTAAAACCGCCATTGTCACCGGAGCATCCCGCGGCATCGGTCTCGAAATTGCCCGCGTTCTCGCTTCCCGCGGGGCCAATATCGCTTTGATTTCCACCGGCGTTCAGGAAGAACTTGCCGCTGCGATCGCCTCCGAATTCGGCGTGCAATGCAAGAGTTACGGCTGTGATGTTTCCAATACGGAATCGGTAACGGCCGCATTTAAATCCATTATCGAAAATTTTGAAGCGGTGGATATTCTCGTCAATAACGCAGGTATCACCCGGGATGGCCTCGTGATGCGCATGAAAGACGAAGATTACGATGACGTGATTCGCGTGAATCTCCGCTCCGTATTCGTTTGTACGAAAGCGATCCTCCGCCACATGATGGGGCGGAAAAAAGGCCGCATCATCAATATGGCAAGCATCAACGGCATTCGCACGCAAGCCGGGCAAGCCAATTACGCCGCATCGAAAGCGGGAATTATCGGCATGACCAAATCCAACGCCATGGAATTTGCAAGCCGGGGCATTACCGTCAATGCGGTAGCTCCCGGATTTATTCAAACGGATATGACGGCGAAATTGCCGCCGGAAATGATTAACCAGTACAAATCGGGAATCCCTCTTCAAGACCTCGGACTCCCGCAAGATGTCGCTTATGCGGTCACTTTCCTCGCTTCGGACGAAGCCCGTTATATTACGGGACAAGTTTTAGGTGTGGACGGCGGACTGGGCGCCTGATTTTACTAAATTACACTCAAACCATAATCATGGAGAATAATATGAACGAAGAAGAACTCTTAGCTAAAGTGACCCAGGTTGTCGTAGACAAACTCGGTGTAAAAGCGGAAGATGTTAAATTGGATTCCTCTTTTGTGAATGACCTCGGTGCCGATTCTTTGGATCGCGTTGAACTTGTCATGGCTCTCGAAGACGAATTTGACATCGAAATCCTCGATGAAGATGCGGAAAAATTCATCAAGGTTTCCGATGTCCTCGCTTATGTCAAAAGCAAAGTAAGTGCTTAATTTTCAGACATAAACTTTTAAAAAGACCGGTTGTGAAGCCGGTTTTTTTTAGTTTTATTCAAATAAGCAACATCAACGGAATCTTTTTCGAGACTATCAGATTTGAATACCAAGGCTTTAAAACAAAAGAAAAATGTCTTTAAGCGCATCCTGAGATTTTGGTTCCGCCGCAAATCGGGGAACGGACTCGAAGCCAAACTGAATTACATTTTTAAAGACCCGGCACTCCTCGCCCGCGCGCTCGTTCACCGCTCCTGGATGGCCGGTAAGGATATGCCCTATTGGGAAAACAACGAGCGGCTCGAATTTCTCGGCGACTCGGTTCTCAATATGCTTGTGACGGAATTTTTATTCAAAACCTACCCGCAATTTTCCGAAGGGGAACTTTCCAAAAGAAAGGGAGCGATCGTTTCCGGAAAGGCGCTCGCCAAATCCGCGCAGGCACTGGAACTCGGAACTTACCTCCGCATCGGCAAAGGAGAAGTGAGAAACGGCGGGCGCAACCGGGAAAGTTTACTTGCCGATGCCTTTGAAGCCGTTCTCGGAGCGCTTTACCTCGATGCGGGGCTCGAAGAATGCCGCACCTTCCTGGAAAAGAATCACTTTCTCCGCATTGATGATATCCTGACTAAAAAAGAATTTGCGAATTACAAAAGCGCGCTCCTCGAATACATGCAATCGAAGGGCTTGCCGCCGCCAAAGTATCACCTTGCGGAAGAAAGCGGCCCCGAACATCTCAAAGTTTTTAAAATCGAAGTTTTACTGGAAAACGAAGTCCGCGGGTGCGGTGAAGGCATCTCGAAAAAGCGTGCCGAACAGGAAGCCGCCCGGATCGCACTCGAATCGCTTTTCGGCACGGAGGAAGATATATGAAAAAAATAATTTTGCCGTTCCTGTTTGCCCTCACCCTTTTCGGGTGCAAGGAAAAAGAAGTTTCTCGCTCCGGTACGGAAGAATGCCCGGAAGCCCCCGCATGGAACGCTGAGGCGACCGGAGAAGCCGATCCGGTAGCTTCCCCCAAAGCGGCGGCTTGCGGTTCTATCCGCCTGTGGGGTTCCTCCATGCCGAAATCTTTCAACATGTGGCAGGACTACAACAGTTTTTCGGTGAATATCATCTCCCTCATGTTCGAGCCTCTCGTCACACTCCACAGCACCGAAGACAGAGAAGTGGGGCTTCTCGCCGAGTCCTGGGAAATATCTCCGGACAGCATGACTTTTACATTCCACATTGACCCGCGGGCACGCTGGAGTGACGGCAAACCCGTTACCGCCGAAGATGTGCAGTTTTACTACGACGTGATTATGGAGCCGAAGCACTTAACGCCGATATTTAAAGTCGGGCTTTCGCGCTTCAACCGCCCCGAAGTTCTCGACTCTCTCACGGTGCGCGTACAAGCTAAAGAAGTTCACTGGGGAAATTTCTGGGAAGCCGCGGGCATTACCGCATTCCCGAAACACGTTTGGAAAGATAAGGATTTTAACACGGTGCGTTACGAGTTCCCGGTAGTCAACGGCCCTTACCGGATTCGAACTTTCAGAGAAGACCGCTTTTTGGAACTCAGCCGCCGTGCGGACTGGTGGGGCTTTCAAAAGAAATGGAATCAAGGGAAATATAATTTTAACACCATCCGCTACCGCTTCATGGAAGACCGCATTAAAACGCTCGAAGCCTTCAAAAAACAGGAACTCGACGCTTACCCGGTTTACACCTCCTCGCTCTGGATGAAACAAACGGATTTTCCCGCAGTACAAAAAGGCTTTGCCGTCAAGCGGCAAATTTATAACAAAGAACCGATCGGATTTCAGGGGCTCGCCCTCAATTTGCGGCGCGAAACCTTTCAGGATATTCGCGTGCGCCGCGCCCTCGCCATGCTTTTAAACCGCGCGCTCATCAATGAAAAATACATGTTCAATCAATACTTTCTCCTGAACAGCTACTATCCCGATCTCTGGGAAAAGAACCAAAATCCGCATGCTCCTCTGATTAGCTTTAACCCGGATTCGGCCCGCATCTTGCTTGCGGAAGCCGGTTACGTTCCGGATGCCGAAGGGCGCCTGACAAAAGACGGAAAGCCGTTTACCTTCACATTCATCACCGCTGCCGATGACCTCAGGCACCTGACCCTCTATCAGGAAGATTTAAAACGGGTCGGGATCGAAGCCAAAATCGACCTCATGTCGCAAAGCACGCTCCGCAAAAGACTGGACGATGCCGATTATGACATTTACTGGATCAACTGGGGAGCCTCGCGGCTGCGCGACCCCGAAGCCTCCTGGCATTCCTCCACCGCCCTCGCAAAAGGCACGAACAACATCACGGGATTACAGGACCCTATCGTAGATTCGCTCATCGAAGTTCAAAAAACCGAATTCGACCTCGCCAAACGCAACGAAATCTTGCGCCGCCTGGATGATCGCCTGATTGAACTGATGCCTTACATTTTGCTTTGGCAAAGCGACCGCCACCGCGTTCTTTACTGGAACCGGTTCGGCACTCCCGAATTTATTTACGATAAATTCAACCGCGAAGAAGCCATTCCGGTCTACTGGTGGTATGATAAAACCCAGGCGGAAAACCTCAAGAAAGCGATGTCGAAAGACGAAAGCCAGCCCGTGCCGCCGCTCAATGTACATTACCGGTAAACAGGTATGGCAACCCGAGTTCATCGGGTATGAAATGTAGGGACAATGTTCCTCAGGTATAAAATTCGGGTATCGGGTTTGGGGTTGGTTTTTGTTACACACCCTCGTCACCCCGGACTTGATCGGAGGATCTAATATAGGGCGTGCCCCGGCAAATTAATTACGAATGTCGAATTACGAAATGAAGGCACGATCGTAATTCGTAATCGCGTTCAATGCCGGAAGTTACCATAATTCGTAATTGCTTTGCCGGGTCGGCGTGGCTCCGGGCTACCCTTCGGTCGGTGCCGGATTTCTGCAAGCAGGCATAAGAATTAGGGATAAGGGACAAGATAATTCAGGTTTCCAAATATTCATATCCCGGTTCATCAGGCATGGAAAATGGTAGGGGCGCAAAATGTTGCGCCCCTGCTTCACCCGGGGATATGGGATTTGAATATTCGGGTTTTTGAATTATCAAATCCCTTGTCCCATCCTGTTTTTTATGCCGGATTTCCAAAACATCCGGCACCGGCTTCGCCGCCCTCCGCCTGCCTCACGCGAGGAAGGGCATCCGTATATGCATTTTCGCGCAATTCCAACATTTCTTGCCAAACCGGAGCGGCTTTCAGCCTAAAGGTTTGGCGCAAAATATTGGAACCGCGCTCATGGGAAAAATGTAACTCAAGTTTTTGATATAAGACGCAAGCGTACTGACGTTGTTTTATTACCGCATCAATTGAGTTCGTGGCGACATGTAAAACGTTCTTTGTCTGCGGTGATACCTATTCAGCATATACAGACGCCTTGAAAATGTAAAATGCATTGCCGCGCGATTCCAACGCTTCGGGACAAACCGGAGCGGCTTCCAGCCTCTGTCATCCCGGACGAGCGAAGCGAGAGCCGGGATCCAAACCTGTGTTCCCTCTTTGAATACAAATTAGGTAGCGGCGCACACTTGGAACGTTTTGTACACTTGTACGAACTGTAAATCCAAACTCACTTCTCTTTGGATCCCGCATCAAGTACGGGATGACGAAAAAGAATTACAGGCTGAACTGCAGTATTATTCTTCCCCGGATCACCACACGCATTCAGGGGGTAGCGGAAAACTCGCCGCGCGCCTCGGCGACTGAAAGAAGCCGGAATAAGGCGCGCGTACCCGCGAGGTTGAAGCGAGGGGGCCTCCCCCCCCTTTTTTTTTATAATAACTTTGCGTATGAATTCAAATATTAAAATCGCTGTGAACTCTCCAAACCGGTTCCGCGATGAGGTGTCCCTAAAAAATTATATTTGGCACATGATAGACTATTCTCAAGTCCCGAGTCCGTGTTACGTTTTGGAAGAGGCAAGGCTCCGCAAGAACCTTGAAAGATTGCAGTATATTCAAAATGAAACCGGTGTGAAAATTATTTGCGCTCTGAAAGGTTTCAGTATGTGGAGCACGTTCCCGGTGATCGCGGAATATCTACCCGGGGCAACGGCTTCCAGTTTGAACGAAGCGCTTCTTGCGCGGCAAGAGATGAATAAAGAAGTTCATGTTTACGCTCCCGTTTACGGAAGCCACGAAATTGATGCGATTCTGGATCTTGCCGACCATATTACGTTCAATAGCTTTTCACAGTGGATGCGTTTCAAGGAAAAAACACTCGCTAAAGGAGTGAGTGCCGGACTTCGCGTGAATCCGGAATCGTCCAGTGTGGAAGTTGATCTTTACAACCCCTGCGGGCGTTATTCCCGGCTCGGCATCACACAAAAAGAATTCCGGGCGGAGTTTTCGGATGGCATTGAGGGGCTTCATTTCCACGCGCTCTGCGAACAAAACAGCGATGCCCTGGAAAGCGTTTTACTTTCTTTCGAAAAGCGTTTCGGCACGTTGATCCCCCAAATGAAATGGGTAAACTTCGGCGGCGGTCACCATATCACGCGGGCCGATTACAACGTCGCGCATCTGATCGAAATTCTAAAAGGGTTTCAAGCGCGTTACCCCGGAGTTCAAGTGATCCTCGAACCCGGAGAAGCCGTGGGCTGGCAAACCGGAGAACTGGTGGCTACTGTGGAAGACATCGTTCATAACGAAATCGACATCGCCATTTTGAATATTTCCGTAAGCGCGCACATGCCGGATTGCCTCGAAATGCCTTACCGCCCGGGAGTGCGGCAAAGCGGAATGCCCGGCGAAAAAGCGTTCAATTACCGCCTCGGCGGAAACACCTGCCTTGCCGGAGATGTAATCGGGGATTACTCTTTCGATGCGCCCTTAAAAACAGGCGATCGCCTTATTTTTGAAGACATGATTCACTACACGATGGTGAAAACCACCTTTTTCAACGGCGTGGAACACCCGTCCATCGGAATTTGGAACCGGGAAAATCAATTCAAGTTAGTGCACAAATTCACCTATGAACAATACCGGGATAAACTTTCATGAACCCGAAAACCGAAGTCATTACTTCCGGTGAAAAAGAAACGGAAAATTGGGCCGGTGAATTTGCACGCACGCTCTCTCCCGGCGCCGTGATCGCTCTTTCGGGAAACCTCGGCGCCGGAAAGACGGTTCTCTCCCGCGGCATCCAACGCTCGCGTCGCGGGCGACGAGTAGCGCTCGGGGGTGCGAAGGCGCAGCAGAACGTCGACCGCACGGTCGTTATCGCCGCCGCCACCGGACATCATACGTTCGTCCACGATGCAGCCCGTCGCCAAAAACAGCGCGGCCAACGAAACCAATGAGTTTGTGTAACTATTCATAACGGTTGTCTCTATGTCAATTCTATCTTTTTACTTTTCTCTCTTTGTCCTGTGCCCGACTGCCCCGAAACAAAAAAAAACGTGCAAACCATATCGGTCTACACGTTTAGTTGCGGTATCTATGTCAGCCTATCCGGACACCACCTCGTCCCGTATGCCCGCCGGGTCGCGGCGGCAGTCGAACACGGTGGCGATCACTACCTCCGTCTCGGTCACGAAGTAAACGATCTTGTAATTACCCTCCACCAGATAGCGAAACTCCTCGCCCATGTCGGCCAGCGACTCCTCGCGCTGACCGGCGTGTGGATTGGTGGCGAGAATCTCCGGACGCTCATATATCCGGTCGTGAATTTTGCGCGCCGTTCCCGCTCCGGCCTCCCTGAGCAGATATCCGGCGATTATCCGCATTTGCCGCCGCGCCTGAACCAAACAGACGATCCTGCTCACCACCATGTTTCCATCTC
>QMCE01004449.1_pt1 | contig 12137 bp, 12 predicted proteins | sample 1821851 | NCBI WGS metagenome assembly QMCE01 (sample SAMN09453174, study PRJNA476694) | Termite gut metagenome, whole genome shotgun sequencing project. | isolation source: worker | host: Odontotermes sp. | place: South Africa:Pretoria | collected 2016-01-28
CTGTGGGCGCCAATGCCCTCGTCGCGGATCAGATGCGGAGCATCTGAGGGTGCAGGGCTCTGCCCTGCCTACTTTCTTCTTCCTCTGGCAATTCATGCCCCGGCTGAGCGCTGTGGGCGCCAATGCCCTCGTCGCGGATCAGATGCGGAGCATCTGAGGGTGCAGGGCTCTGCCCTGCCTACTTTCTTCTTCCTCTGGCAATTCATGCCTAGCCCTGCCTAGCCCTGCCTAGCCCTGCCTAGCCCTGCCTAGCCCTGCCGTTGAGCCAGAGCCAAAAGCCGGCTGCCCCACATGTTTCGATGAATGAATTCCGGGGTCAAATCCGGAATTATGGGGCCGGCCGCGCCCTTGTAGGGGTCTTCGAAGGACAGATGATTGTTGATGGCGCCCAGTTCGGTGATGACGGTTTCCATTTCAACGGACACGAGGCCCGTCCGCTCGAAAAGCTCGTCCAGGGAGGCCTGGTTGAAATGGTTCAAATGGGAATGCCCGCCGAAGGTGTTGCTTTTAGCGTGCAAAAGACGGGTGACCATTGAATTGACGTTGGGCACCAGAATCAGGAAAAGCCCGTCCGGGGCCAAAAGCCGCCGGGCTTCGGCCAGCATGGCGCGCGGGGAGGGCAGGTGTTCCAAGACTTCCCACAGGCAGATGAGGTCGAAGCTTTCCGGGGCGAAATCCGTGACTTCCAGGCGCTTGACGATAACCTGATAGCCTTCGGAGGCCAGTTTTTTGCCGCTTTCCTGATTCAGCTCCAGGGCCGTGGCCTCCCAGCCGGCCTCGGCGGCCAGGCGCACGAAGCCGCCGGGGCCGCTGCCGATGTCCAGAACCCGGCGGCCCTTCAGGCGGCTGGCGGCCAGGTCCAGCCCGTACTGGTATTTCAGGCGGTCCGTCTCCCGCTGCACGTCGCTGTTCAAAACCCCGGTCCAGGCCGCTTCCTCCTGCCAGTATTTTTCCAGAATGTCTTCCCGCAGTATCAGGCTGACGTAGATGAGGCCGCACTTGTGGCAGCGGACGTGGCGGAAGCCGTCCTTGACGAAGAGCCCGTCGCGGGGCGGCTCGTCGCAGACGGGGCAGCGGCGGGCCCGCACCAAATCTGAGCGGATAATGCCCGTTTCCTTGTCTATGGCCCACAAAAACGGCTTCGATTTGTTCAGGAGACGGCCTGTTTCATGATTGAAACGGGCCGTTCCCAGGGTGAGCGAACCGTCAAAGGCGTTTTTGCGGGCCAGTCTGGCTTCCGGATCGTTGATCCAGTCGTGGGCTGTGTTTTCAGTCATCGGCGACGCACCTCGCTGCGGCTGGTGGTTGTGGTGTAAGAATTGCCTTAAGGCGGGCCGTAAGGCGGCGCAATACGGCCGTATCTTTATAGTATTCAATGAAAACCGGGGCGGCGAGGCTCCGTTTTTTCACCAGTTCCATTAGCCAGTCCCACTCGCGCTCCTTTGGCGCCTGATGCGCGTCCGCCGCGAAAAGGCGCGGGGACGGCGGCAGAAAAGGGCGGGAAATATGAATTTCGAGCGCCCGCTCCAAAGGGAGATCTTCAAAATAATCCATTGGCGTCAGGCCCCTGTTGTGGGCGGTCACCGCCCCGTGGGCCAAATCCAGGGTCAGCCCCAGGCCGAATTCCGAAAGAATCCGGCGGATGAAATCCGGCTCCGTCACATGCTCGTAGAGGCCGGTGGGATAATAATTGTAATTTTCCACGGCCAGGGGACCCTGATAAAATTTCCGGACGAACTTCAGGGTCTTTTCCATTTCCCTGAAAATGGCCGCCCGCCCCAGGGGTTTGGCCAGGGGCAGGATACCCAGGTGACGCGCGGCGGAGGGCCCCAGGTCGAAGCTGAAAAGCTCCACTTTCGTTTCCGCCAGATAAGCGGCGAGGCCCTCGGCCAGAAATTTTTCCCGGAAAGCCGTAAGCGAGCTTCCCTGGCCCCAGTGAAATATCCGCCGCTTTTCCCGCCCGGCCAGCCAGGCGGGCTCCGGCAGGCGGCGGAAGCTCCAGACGGCGGCCTCGTCCGCCAGTTTTTTCAGAGGCGGCACGGGCTTTTCGAAAAGGTGGGATATGACCAGCCCGGCCTCAATCATCGGCGGGGGCCAGATCGGAAAGGCGGATCAGTTCGCCCCGGACCACAGGCCGGAGCAGCGCCCGGCCCAAAAGGTCCACGAGAGTTTCCGGCCCCAGGGCCCCCTCCGCCCTCGGGGGGCGCAACAGGGCCACATCGTTTTCCATCAGGCACAGGCCCTCCGGCAAATCGCGCCGCGCCACCACCGCCCGGCGGATCAGGGGCCTGACGGCCGTTTCGGCGGGCTGGATTTTTTTCCTTTCGTCGCCCCAGAGACGCGCCCGCATGGCGTTCCACCCGGCCAGTTCCTCGAAATCCGGCGGCAGGGCCGACATGGCGTTGTCGCCGCCGGGGAGGGACCTGTCGGTGGTAAAATGTTTTTCCAGCGCCCAGGCCCCCAGGGCAATGGCCAGGCGGGCCGCCGCCGTGCCCAGGGTGTGATCGGAAAAGCCCGCCGCCAGGCCGTTGCGCAGCCAGCGGGCCATCACGCCCACATCCGCCATGTCCGGAGGAGTGGGATAGAGGGAGGTGCACTGCAATATCAGGAGCCTGTTCCTGGCCGGGGCCAGGATTTCCAGGGCCGCGTCCAGCTCTGATTCGGAGGAGGCGCCGCTGGAAACGAAAAGCGGTATGTCGGTGCGGGCGGCTTTTTCCAGAAGCCGGTGGTGGGTTATGTCGCCGGAGGCGATTTTGATGAAATCGGCCCCCGTCGCCAGGGCCAGGTTTATTCCCGCCTCGTCGAAGGCCGTCAGGCCAGAGGCGAGATTCAGGGAGCGGGCTTCGGACATGAGGTCGGCCAACTCGTCGTAGGAAAGCTCCTCGGCGGCCAGTTCCTCATAAAAAGGGCTCAAGGGGCTCATGAAGCAGGAGGAACGATAGGCCTGGAACTTCACCGCGTCGGCCCTGGCCTCGCTCGCGGCCCGGACCATCCGGCGGGCCAGCTCCACGTCCCCGCCGTGGTTGCCGCCGATTTCGGCCACCAGGAGAGTGGGCTGACCAGGGCCGATTCTGTAATGGCCTATGCTTATCGTTCGCGTATCCAACGATGTTCAGTCTCCTTCGATTATTTATATTTATTCTATTTTACTATACTTTTGCCGAATTGTAAACCAAAGCTTCGCCTTGGTTTTCGGATGTTTCGCATCCGAGCCTCGGTTGCTTGGCTGGTCAGCCGAATAAGACGAGGGCGTGAAAATCGTGAATTCAGAAGGTCATGGTCATCAGGCCGGGCCAGGCAAGTCCGGCCAGGCGGCGGTCGCGGGTGACCAGGGTTGCGTTGATGAGCCAGGCTGTGGCGGCTATGATCGCATCCGGCAATTTTAAGCGGGCGCCCCGCCTCAAGGCTATGGCCGCCCGCTCCACTTCCTGATCTATGGGCAGGATAATCAGGTCGTCCAAAAAGTTGAGAATTTTCGGTTCATCTTCGCCGGCAAGACGATGATGGGACAAAAGTTCCATTCTGGTGATGGAGCTGGCGTACAGCTCGGCGCCGTTTAAAATTTCCGGCAGTCCGGCCAGTTCATCCTGGCCGTTCAAAAAGTCAATGATTACGTTTGTGTCCAAAAGGTATTTCATGCCGGCCATTCGTCGCGCCACGCACGTTGCAGTTCCAGGCCGCCGGCGTCATATATATTTTTATTTTTCAGCGCGCCGAACAGCCCCTCAAATGGCTTTCGGGTTTGGTCCGGCGCGATCCGGGCCGCCGGGCTGATTGTCAGGCGAAGCTCGGCTGGTCCGACAGGCAGGTGCTCCGGCAAATCCATATCCAGATGAAGATGGCGACTGGCGGTTATTTCAATGCTTTTTGTTATGGTCGTCATAAAATCACCCCCCGTTGCTTATTTAAATGATATTCCATAGCGCCGCTAAAATCAAGAATCGGTACGCCTTGACGGCAATTCTAATAAATAACCTTCGCCAGATACAAGCCGTCCGGCGGGGCGGTGGGGGCGGCGAACTTTCTTTGGGCCTTGCGTATTATGTCGGGAACTTCGTCCGCCCGGCGCCGCCGGCGTCCGATTTCGACCAGGAGCCCGGCAATGGCCCGCACCTCATGGCGCAAAAAACCGTCGGCTTCCAGGGTCAGGCGCATCAGTTCCGGCTCGGGCCGCGCAAGCTCCGCCCGCCTCATGGTGCGGATTGTGCTTTTGACTTCGCTGCCGGCGGACTGGAAGGCCGCGAAATCGTGTTCGCCCAGAAGATGGGGGAGCGCCCGTTCGGCCTCCGCCCAGTCCAGCTTCGTCCCCACCCACCAGGCCCTTTTGTTCAAAAGGGGCCGCCGGACCGGCCCGATGGAAAAATCGTAATCATAGATTTTGCCGCGAGCGCTGAAGCGGGCATGAAATTCCGGCGGCGCGACGGAAGCCGCGATAATGGCCGCGTCCGGCGGCAGAAGGCAGTTGGCGCCCCGCATTATCGCTTCCGGCGTGCGGGGGCTTTCGGTTTCAAAGGAAGCGCGCTGGGCGCGGGCGTGAACTCCGGCGTCCGTGCGCCCGCTGCCGTGGAGCGTCACCGGATGGTCCACGACGCGGCCTATGGCGGCCTCCAGAACTCCCTGCACCGTTCGCCCGGCGCCCGGCGCCTGCCGCTGCCACCCCGCGAAGTCGCGCCCGTCATATTCCACTGTAATCATAAAGTTCGTCATAATTTTCGCTTTACATTTTCATATCTATATTATAATATCATGGATTCAATGGAATGGGCCACAAATTTCGAGCGTGACCTGAAGGGGCCCAAAAGCGGGTTCGGCCCCTAAAAATACGCCCGCCTTTGATATCGGAATCTATTTTAAGAGGTGCCCGAATGGATGATGCGCAACTGGCCCGCTTCAAACAGATACTGTTGAAGCAAAGAGCCGAAATCCTTCAATACGCCGACGACACCGTGACCGATATGAACGATCAGTCAGACAGCTATCCCGATCCCACCGACCGGGCCTCCGTCGAGTCTGACCGGAATTTCATCCTGCGCCTAAGAGAGCGGGAGCGTTTCCTTCTGGTCAAAATCGACGAAGCCCTGGAACGCATCGCCGGCGGCGATTTCGGGGTCTGCGAAGCCTGCGGCGCCGACATCAGCCTCAAAAGGCTGGAGGCGCGGCCCGTCACCACCTTGTGCATAGATTGCAAAACCCGCGCCGAAGCCGTGGAAAAGGCTCGCGGCGAATAGCGCCGCGACGCGCCGCCGCTTAATTTTTACATATCCAGGATAAAAGGTACAGATCATGAAAAGAACGTTTCAGCCCCATAACCTTCGCAGAAAACGCACCCACGGCTTTTTGACCCGCATGAAAACCAAAGGCGGGCGGGCCGTCATCAACCGCCGCCGCGCCAAGGGCCGCAAGCGTTTGGCCCTGTAGTTTTCAAGCCCGCTACGGCTGACGAGAAAATGGTCGCCTTTCCCGCTACGGCTGACGAGACAATGGCCGCCTTTCCCGCTACGGCTGACGAGAAAAAGGTCGCTTTTCCCGCTACGGCTGACGAGAAAATGGTCGCCTTTCCCAAGAGCGCGCGCCTGCTCAGGCGCCGGGACTTTTTAGCCGTGACGGATCGGCGGACGCCTCCGGCGGTGAAGATTTCCGGTCGGATGTTTTTGCTGCTGGGGCGCGAAAACGGATTGGGCTTCAACCGCCTGGGCGTGACCGTCGCCAAAAAGACGGCGCGAAGGGCCGTGGCCCGCAACCGGATCAAACGCATCGTGCGCGAATTTTTCCGTCTGAACACGCCCCTTTGGCCCGGGGGCTTCGATCTGGTTTTTATCGCCAAGGCCAAATCCGGGGCGGCGGAGGCCTCCCGGCCGGATTTATGGGCTGATTTGAGGCGCATGGGCCGGAAAATGGAGACCCTCTCCCGCCCTTCCGCGGCGCCGCCCTCCGAAACGCCGGAGGAACCCCTGGAGGAGCCCGTGAAGAATTCTCCCCAAAATTTCGCCGGCCGCCTCGCCGGCGGCCTGGCCCTGGCTCTCATTTATATGTATCGGCTGTTCATATCGCCTTTATTGCCGCCGTCCTGCCGTTTTTACCCGAGTTGTTCGCGCTACGCCGTGGAGGTCTATACCTCTCATGGCTTCTGGCGCGCTTCATATCTTACGGCCAGGCGGCTTTTAAAATGTCATCCCTTCCATCCCGGAGGGTATGACCCGGCGCCGCCGGCAAGGACCGATTAATGGTAAAGCCTCCGGCTTTGTCGCTCTAATTTTTTAATGCTCGAAATATGTCAAAATATTCCTCAGCTTAAAAAATTGGAGCGCCTCGCCAGAGAACAAAAATCCTCATTAATAGCTGTTTTTTTGACGGAACCGGAGTTCAACATAATCGGAGCCGGTCGCTTGCGGATAGAATCTTTGTAGATGGAATCAAGGATCATTACATGATGGATAACAAGTCTTTCTGGGCCCTGGGGCTGGCCATGCTGGCCATTGTCGGCTTTTCGTTTTTCAACGCGCCGCCGGAGGCGGACCAGACCCCGGAAGCGGCGGTAGCGCCCCAGGAGGAGTCCGCCGCGCCCGCGCGGCCCGCGCCGCAATACGCGCCCTCCAAAAGCGTAACCGTAAGCACCCCCAAGTACACCGCCGTTTTCAACGAACGCGGCGGACGCCTGGAAAGCTTCCGGCTCGCCGGCTACGCCAAAAAAACGCTCCCCGGCCAGCCTCATGAAAACATGGAGCTCGTCTCCATGCCCAACCGCGACGACTGGCCCATGCGCCTTTCCCTGACGGACGCCGACGCCCCGCTCCTGGAAGACGCCCACTTCGCGGCCGATCGCGAAAGCCTGGAGGTGGCGGCGGGCCAGAGCGCGGAGCTGAACCTGGTCTTCACCGACGAAAAAGGCCTTTCCGTCACCCGCACCCTGAGCTTTTCCGGCGACAGCTTCCTAATCGGGCAAAAGGTGACCCTGGACAACCAGGGCGCCGTGCCCTACGAGGGCTATGTGACCATGCGCCTCAATTCCGCCCCCTTCAACGGGCCGGGCAAGGGGCGGCTGTATGACGAAATGGGCGCCTACATCAACGGCGGCCTGGTGAAAAGCACGGCGGAGGACGCCGCCGGCGAGCTCTCCGAGTTCCGGGGCAAACTCGTGAGCGTGGACTGGATAGGCTACATGGATCAATATTTCCTCACCGCCCTGGTCATGCCCGACATTTCCGAAATTCCCGGCGCCGCGCCGCCTTCCCTCTCCGCCGCCTATCAGGATCACGGCGGCCTGGCCGTGGGCGCCTCCCAGCCCGTCAGTCTGGCGCCCGGCAAGAAATCCGTCTATGATTTTGATTTCTATTACGGCCCCAAGGACAAGAACGACTTGAGCGCGGCTGGCCGCCACCTGGAAAAAAGCATAGACCTGGGCTGGTTTTCGCCCATAGCCGCCCCCCTGGCCGCGCTGTTGCGCCTCATTTACGGCTGGGTGGGAAATTACGGCGTGGCCATCATCATCGTCTACCGCTCCATGAAGGAAATGCAGCGTCTCCAGCCCAAGGTGGCCAAACTGCGGGAAAAATACGCCGACGACCGGGAAGCCATGAACCGCGAGGTCATGCAGCTCTATAAAACTTTCAAGGTCAACCCTATGGGCGGCTGCCTGCCCATGCTGGTGCAGATACCCTTTTTCATCGCCTTTTACCGGGTGCTGGATTCCCTTCTGGAGCTGCGCGGCGCGCCCTTCATGCTCTGGATACAGGACCTGGCCGCGCCCGACCGCCTCTTCGCCTTTGATTTCGCCATTCCTTTTTATGAGCCGCCCACCGGCATTCCGGTTCTGACCATCCTCATGGGCATAAGCATGGTCTATCAGCAGAAAAAGACCCCAACCACAATGGCCGACCCCATCCAGGCCAAGATGATGATGATGATGCCCGTCATCTTCACCTTCGTGCTCCTCAACATGCCTTCCGGCCTGGTTCTGTACTGGCTGGTGAACAATGTCCTCTCCATTGCCCAGCAGGCCATGATAAACCGCCCGACAAAAGGCTGAAGCCCGGAGGAACCCCCTTCTCATGGAATTTTACGGCAAAGACCTGGAAGAAGCCATTCGCAACGCGGCGGAGGCCCTGAGCCTCCCCGCCGAAGAGCTGCGCTTCACCATAGTCTCTATGGGGAGCCGGGGATTTTTGGGCCTGGGCCGCAAAAAGGCCCGGATAGCCGTAATTCCGGGAGAGCCGGAGGCGGCGGCGGGAAGCGCCGGGGCGGAAGCCGCCTGGGCGGAGACGGACAAAAAGGGCCGCCCGGGCGAAGGCCTGGATTTCATGCGCGAAACCGCGCCGGCCGCGCCCAGGCCGGGTCCCCCCCGCGAAAAGCCGGGGCGGCGTTCTAAGGACAAAGAGAGGAAAGAGGGCCATCCTCAAGAGAACGAAGCCCTGCCGCCCCTGGATTTCAGTTGCCTGCCCCCGCCGCCCACGGAGGCCGCGCCCGGCGAAACCGTGTTCGCGGGCGAGCCGGACGAGGCCATGCGCGCGGCCCGCGACATTTTGCTGGGCATACTGGACAAAATGGGTTTTCCACTGGAAGCGGAAGTGAAACGCATTGCCGGACGCATCATATTGAAAGTGGCGGACAGTCCCGACAACGCCCTCATAATCGGCGGCCGGGGCGCGACCCTGGAAGCCCTGGAATTTTTGGTGGGGCGCATTTGGGCCAGAAGATTCAAACAGGCCGAGCCTTCGGCCGCGCCCGAAAAAATTTTCGTGGATGTGGCCGATTACCGCGCCCGGCGGCAGGCGGCCCTTTTGGAATCCCTCTCCGCCCTGGCCCGCGAGGTTCGCCGCCACAAAAAGCCCCAGACCATGACGGGCCTGAATTCCGCCGAGCGGCGCCTCGTCCAACTGGCCCTGCGTCCCGCCCGCGATCTCGCCTCACGCAACGACGCCCCCCGCGACTGTGTTGTAATTTCTCCCCAGCGTCACAAAGAAAAAAGCCGTTAAAGGAATATGAATGAACATCTATTTTGAAAAAATCGCACGGGAATTGAACATCAAAACCTGGCAGGCGGAAGCCTGCGCCGCGCTTTTGGCCGAGGACGCCACGGTGCCCTTCATCGCCCGCTATCGCAAGGAAGCCACGGGCGCCCTGGACGAAGTGGCGGTGGCGGCCGTGCGCGACCTTTTGAGCTCTCTGGCCGAGCTGGACGCGCGGCGGGAGGCCATCATAAAATCCCTTGCCGAGCGCGAACTTCTGACCGATGAACTTTCGGAAAAAATCGCCGCCGCCGAAACCATGTCCGCCCTGGAAGACGTCTACCTGCCCTATCGGCCCAAACGCCGCACCAGGGCCATCATCGCCCGCGAAAAGGGCCTCGAGCCCCTGGCTCTCAGGCTTTTGGAGCAGAATCCGGCGGACGACCCGGAGGCCCTGGCCCAGGAATATGTGGACCCCGAAAAGGGCCTGGCCAATCCGGCGGAGGCCCTGGCCGGGGCCCGCGACATTGTGGCGGAAATGGCGAGCGAAGAGGCCGGGGCCAGGGAAAAGCTGCGCCGCCTCTTCGAGGAGGAAGGCCGCATCGAAAGCCGGGTCATAGCCGGGCAGGAGGAGGCCGGGGCCAAGTTCCGCGATTATTTCGAATGGGACGAACCCGTCAAAAGCGTGCCCTCCCACCGTTTGCTGGCCATGCGGCGCGGCGAGACCGAGGGCTTTTTGAGCCTGTCCATGCGCCCGCCCGAGGACAAGGCCCTGGCCATTTTAGAAGGAATTTTCGTGAAAAACGATTCCGGGGCCGCCCGTGAAATAAAGGCGGCGGCGACGGACGGCTACAAGCGGCTCCTGTCCCTCTCGATGGAAACCGAAATACGCCTTCTGAGCAAGAAGAAAGCCGATCTCGAAGCCATCGGGATTTTCGCCAAAAACCTGAACGAGCTTCTTCTGGCCTCCCCCCTGGGCGCCAAGCCGCTCCTGGCCATCGACCCCGGCTTCCGCACCGGCTGCAAGCTGGTCGCTTTGGGGGCCGGGGGCGAATTTTTGGAATATGAAACCATCCAGCCCCACACTTCCGGGGGCGCGAGGAGCGCGGCTGGGGCGGTCATGAAACGCCTCGCGGAAAAATACAAACCTTCGGTGGTGGCCGTGGGCAACGGCACGGCCGGGCGGGAAACCGAGCTTTTCGTGCGCGAACTGAATTTGGGCCTCCCGGTCATCATGGTCAATGAAAGCGGGGCCTCCATCTATTCCGCCTCCGAGGCGGCCCGCCAGGAATTCCCTGATTTGGACCTGACCATCAGGGGGGCCATTTCCATTGGCCGCCGCCTCATGGACCCCCTGGCCGAGCTGGTGAAAATCGATCCCAAATCCATCGGCGTGGGCCAGTATCAGCACGACGTCAACCAGGGCGATCTGAAGCGCGGGCTGGACGACGTGGTGGCGAGTTGCGTCAACCGCGTGGGGGTGGAAGCCAATACGGCTTCCGAACAGCTCCTCGCCTACGTTTCCGGCCTGGGGCCGTCGCTGGCCAAAAACATCGTCAAATTCCGCGCCGAAAACGGCCCCTTCAAAACCCGCCAGGACTTTTTGAAGGTGCCGCGCCTGGGCCCCAAGGCCTTCGAGCAGAGCGCGGGCTTCCTGCGCCTTCACGGCGGCCAAAATCCCCTGGACAAGAGCGCGGTTCACCCCGAATCCTACCCCATCGTGGAAAAAATGGCCGCCGACCTGGGGGCCTCGGTCCCAGACCTTTTGAGCAAGCCCGAACTTCGGAGCCAGATTAAAATCTCCCAATACGTCACCGACAAGGTGGGCCTCCCCACCCTTAACGACATCATGGCCGAGCTGGAAAAGCCGGGCCGGGACCCTCGCGAGGAGTTCGTGCCCTTTGCCTTCGCCGAAGGCGTCGAAAAGATGGAAGACCTCTCGCCGGGCATGAAGCTGCCCGGCATCGTCACCAACGTCACCGCCTTCGGGGCCTTTGTGGACGTGGGCGTGCATCAGGACGGCCTGGTTCACGTCAGCGAAATGGCCGATGTCTTCGTAAAAGACCCTAGCGCCGTTTTAAAGGTTCAGCAGCGGGTAATGGCGACGGTTTTGGAAATAGACCTGGCCAGGGGCCGCCTGGCCCTGAGCCTCAAATCCAAACCCGGCCAGAGCGAACGCCGCTCCGCACCCTCGGAAGACCGCCCCAAAGGCCCGGCGCGGGGCCGCAACGCCAGGCCCCAAAAGGCTGAATCAAGCCCTTTCAACAACCCCTTCGCGGCTCTAAAGAAGTAACATGAACACTACGAACCGACAGAAAAGTTGAGATTACGCCATGAACACTACATGCCGCCAGAAAGGTTGAGATTACGCCATGAACACTACATGCCGCCAGAAAAGTTGAGATTACGCCATGAACACTACATGCCGCCAGTATAAATATCTCGATCTGATCACCGCGCTGTTCGCCACGCTCCTCATCGTGTCCAACTTCGCCTCCACCCGCATCATTGATTTCGCCTGGGGCCTCTCCTTCGACGCGGGCACCCTGATGTTCCCCCTCACCTATATTTTCAACGATCTCCTCACCGAGGTCTACGGCTACAAGCGCAGCCGCCGGGTGATATGGACGGGCTTCCTGGCCCTGACCATCGCCCTGGCGGCTATGGCCCTGGCCGGGCTCTTCCCGCCGGCCGAAGGCTGGGAGGGCGCCGCCGCCTGGGATGCCGTCATGGGCTTCATGCCGCGCATAGCCCTGGCCTCCCTGGCCGCCTATTTCGTGGGCGAATTCGTCAATTCCGCTCTTTTGGCCAAACTGAAGGTGAAGACGGGCGGCCGCTTCCTGGGCTTCCGCCTCATCGGCTCCACCCTGGCCGGACAATTTTTCGACACCTTCATTTTCGCCGCTATCGCCTTCATCGGCGTTCTGGACTGGCAACTGTGGTGGACGGTGGTCATTTCCAATTACATCTTCAAAGTCGGCCTGGAAATCATCTTTCTGCCCCTGACGGCCAGGGTGGTGAATTTCATCAAGCGGGCCGAAAATTCCGACGTCTATGATCGCGAGACCAGTTTTTCGCCCTTCCAGTGGAGCGTCTAGAGCACATTTCATTTCTGAAGACAGAAATGAAATAAGACTCGGAACTTATTGAAAACAAGCCAAGCGTTGATTTTCAATAAGTTCCGAGGGCGGC
>QMCE01001696.1_pt1 | contig 12133 bp, 9 predicted proteins | sample 1821851 | NCBI WGS metagenome assembly QMCE01 (sample SAMN09453174, study PRJNA476694) | Termite gut metagenome, whole genome shotgun sequencing project. | isolation source: worker | host: Odontotermes sp. | place: South Africa:Pretoria | collected 2016-01-28
GTGCCTTGATTTAGACTAAATCAAGCGGCAAAGCCGCGAGTAAATCTTAAATCATAAATCCTTAAACCTTCAAAAATCTTCTGTCGACTTTTTTTATACCTTTATTTTTAAATGCGACGGTTACAATTTCTCCGTTATCTTCTATGACGACTCCGCCACCAAGCTCCTGATGAGTTACAAGTTTCCCAATCCACGATTCTCGTTTTTGCGCGCGGGGCGGCGAATATTTCCTTTCCAAATTATTAAGGCGAATATTTTCAGCACCTTTTACCATTGTTTCTGTATATTGCGGCTCTATTTCGCTTATGAATCTGCTTGGCAAATTAAACTCTGGCTTGCCGAAAACGTAACGGCTTGCCGCCATACTTATCATGCAACGTTTCTTGGCACGCGTAACAGCGACATAGGCAAGGCGTCTTTCTTCTTCAAGTCCGCCTTCCTTTACCGATTTATCGTTTGGAAATATACCCTCTTCCCAGGCCGGCAAAAACACTGTATCAAACTCTAGCCCCTTGGCCGCATGCATTGTCATTATGCTTACAGCCTCGTTTGAATTTTTATCCCCGTCTTCTTCCGTCATGCGAAGTGCAGCATGTTCCAAAAAGTCTTCGAGAGTATCGTATTGTGCGACTTCATTCAAAAGTTCACCTATATTTTCAAGTCTTGATTCTGCGTCTGGTTCTTTACTTTCGCGCCATATTTTCATATAGCCAGAGTTCTCGAGAATCTGGCTTACCGCGTCCTTGGGCGACATATTACGCCAGTCAAAATCAAACGCACGAATAAACTCGTCCGCAGCCTCGCGCTGTTTCCCAGACAGCGGCGCCGAGTGAAGCGTACTCATCAAGCCCCCACCAAAGCTGCGCAGCTTTGCAATTGCACCTTCTCCAAAGCCTCGTCTTGGTTTCGAAATAATGCGCACAAACGAAAGGTCATCAAACGGATACACTAAAAGCCGAGCATATGCTATGGCATCCCTGACTTCCATTCTGTCATAAAACTTGGTTCCACCGACAAGCTTGTACGGTATTCCACGGTCCCCAAACTCTTTTTCAAGCGAACGGGAAAGACTGCCCGCACGTATCAAAACCGCGACCTCGGACAGAGCTGATTTTCCCCCAGCCTCTATCATATCCGCTATCAAAGAAGACTCGGCCAAGTCATTCTGGACCCCGACAATCCGGACTTTATCACCAGGCGCCGCACCAGGTGCAGGCCGCAAGTCTTTTCCCATTCGGCCCGTATTATGTTTTATAAGCGAATTTGCAGCACCCAATATATTCGGTGTAGAACGATAATTAGTTTCCAGCCTTATTATCTTAGCCCCTGGAAAAATCTTTTCAAAGTCCAAGATATTTCTTATCTGGGCACCACGCCAAGAATATATAGACTGGTCATCATCGCCAACGCAGCAAATATTCGCGTTATCCTTGCCGCTGGCGAGCATAGTCAAAAGCTGGAACTGGGCCGCGTTTGTGTCTTGGAACTCGTCGACAAGTATGTATTTAAACTGACGCTGGTATTTTTCCAGTATTTCAGGCTCGCGCTCGAACAAATACAAAGTCTTCAGTATCAAGTCTCCGAAATCTACCGCGTTAAGCCGTTTTAATTCTTCGTTATAAGCTGCATAAATATTGCTCGCGGGGCCGGGAACGACTCGCCCCCCGTCACCAAGACCACCAAGGCCTTTGTCCTTTATACTCGATATTCTATCAACCCAGGCGGCAGGCTCGTACTCTTTAACATCAAGCCCAAGGTTTGTTATAACGCTCTTGAGTACGGACTTCTGTTCGTCTTCCCCCAATATTATGAAGTTTGAACCCAATCCGGCGGCCTGGGCATTACGGCGCAAAATACGAAGGCACACAGAGTGAAACGTTCCGACCCAATCCAAAGACTCCGAGTAACCTGCAAGTCTATTTTTCATTTCATTTGCGGCCTTGTTTGTAAAAGTCAGTGCCAAAATCTGCCAAGGTGCAGCAAGCCCAAGGTAAAGAATATGCGCAATCCGCGACACAAGCACCCTTGTTTTGCCACTTCCCGCACCGGCAAGCACAAGTACCGCGCCCTCGGTCGTTTCAACAGCTTCTCGCTGGGCTTCGTTTAAAAGATTTTTATTAGTCATTTTGTTTCCTTGGCATTTCGGGACTCGGTTCCCGTAAAGCATATAAAAATTTTACTTACATTGCCAATGTTAATTTGTTATACACTGTGCTTATGAACAGAATAGTTTGCTTTGATACAGAAACAACTGGATTTGGATATGCCCAAGGCGACCGAATTATCGAAGTCGGTGCGGTGGAAATCATTGACGGTAAAATTACCGGTAAAACTTTCCACTCGTACATAAACCCAGACGGCAAGATTATTCCACCAAGCTCTTATGCCGTGCACAAACTTTCTAATGCTTTTTTGGAAGACAAACCAAAGTTCAAGGAAGTTGCACCCAAACTTCTAGAGTTTTTTGGCGACTCCCCAATCGTCGCTCATAACGGATTTGATTTCGACTTTCCGTTTATAAACTTTGAACTTAACGTGGCAAGACTGCCCGAAATACCACGAAGCCAACAAATGGATTCTTTGGTAATCGCAAGACACAGGGTTTTTGGACCCAAAGAATATACTCTTGACTCTCTCGCGAAATGGTTCGGGGTGTCTTTGGCAACTCGCGCGGACGGCCACGGCGCGTTAATAGACACTGAAATTTTGGCCAAGATATATCTTGAACTTGAAAACACGGCGCCGGCAAGAAAAATTGAAGATATTATCGCAGAACAAAATCAGGCATTTCTTGCAACACCAAAAATAGGCACGAACTTTCCCGCCCGCGAATTTCCCCCACATCCGCACGAACTTGCCGCACATCAAGAGTTCATGAAGAAAATTAGTCAATAGTTTCGAATTACGTCTTTTTATATCGCCCTGACTGTGCGGCAAAATGTTATGCCGTACACTTTGTTTGCCCCGGCACGTTTAAGAACCCGACGTAATGCCTTGAACGTTCCGCCGCTTGTCATAACATCATCAACAAGCAAAATATTTTTACCGCGAATATTTTCAGGCTTTATTACTTTGAAAACTCCACGAACATTTTCGGCCCTCTGCCTTGCGGTCATGTGTCCCATATTTGGTTTATGCTTTCGCCAAATCGAATTGTAATCTGTGCGTACCCCAAGGTGCTTTGCAATCGGACGCGCCAGCAAGGTTGCTTGGTTATAACCGCGTTTCCAAAGACGACGATATGCAAGCGGTACGGGAATTACGACAAGGTCACTGGAAATGTCCGGAAATTCTCGCAGCAAAGAAATCATTGCCCGGGCCATTATTTTTTGATATTTGATTTTACCGGCATGCTTGAAAGGCAGCATTATACTTTTTGACCAGTCATCGTATACGCAAGCACTGCGAATCCAGTCAAGCTCGTTGGCCCCAATCGCGCAAACAGGGCAAAGAGGCCGCGGCCCAAGGTCCAGGTCTGCAGGAAAAGGATAGCCACATACGGAACATTTTGGGTGCCCAATCCAGTTGAATTTGTCCCAACACTCGTGACAAAGCATGCCGTGTTCGGAAGTTTCCGCGCCGCATATTGGGCATGTCGGTGGAAGCATGAAGTCAAGAATTTTTGCAAACAAAGTCATGTAATATCCCAAAAAAAAGACAGGAGACACAAAACTACAACAAACCGTAGCCATGGATATTCAATGTATTTTCCACCCTCCTGTCAAAACGATAGACGGGCGGGACAAATTATTCTAATCAATAATCTGGATATTCAACGTATTCACCGGCCACCCGTCAAAAAACGCAAGTGACAGGAGTCCAAAACTACAATAGTCTGTAGCGTGGATATTCAATATATTACCCACCCTCCTGTCATTGTTACAGGAGTATTTATTCAAAGACTATTTATATTTTGGATTAATAAATACTCTGAGATATTATACCTCCACAAAACAAAAAAGTCAATTATTCGCTTTATTCACAACTTGGGCACTTTTTTTTGCGCGACGGAGAGGGGATATATAAAAGGGGCACAATGCGCCCCAACAATCCCGAAATCACCGAACTACCAACTCATCGACTTATAGGTTTTCTTGGACACAGTATCCCCGAATATATCCCTTTTCTGGTGTGTCAATGTTTGCATCTGGTCATTCGATATTATTCTTAACACAAATGATTCATCTGTTCGACCACTCAGCACAGGTATTATTCGATAGTCCGAAACCCCACTATCACGCAAGACCTGTTCAACAATAGCCAATCTTCTTGCTGTTAATTTTCGGTCATCAAAGCTGCGCGTCATTTCTTCTGGTATCGATATTTGCACTGCTCTTTTTGGATTATTTCCAACTATGCCAGCATACTCGTTCAACAAATTAAACGTATCTCGCGATAATGACGAATCTTCCCCTCGAAACCCTATGCGGACTTCAAGCGGGCGGATTCCACCACTCTCGGACAAATCGGGCGTTGCCTCAAACCCAATAGTTTGGGTTTCAAAATCACTCGCCACGTCAAAGCGGTCATCTATCTTATATGTCGAGAGGTGTTTATTTTCCGACATATATGTTTTTTTAAATGCTTGTTTCAACTGGGTTGGCGACAATTTCGCAAAATCATTATTACTTGGCTTTGGGGCCTCGCCCGGCATTACCACGTTTACTACAGGCTCTGGCACATTATCCATGGGTATAACGGCACGCGAAACTTTTATTGGTTGCGGCGCGGCGATTCGCTGTTGCGCTTCTATTCTTGCCACCGGTTCACGGTTTTCAATTCTTGTGGGGGCACGTGCAACAATCGTTTTTTCTTCCACCAAAGGCACCGGTTTTACCACTTCTGCCGTACGTTTACGCGCGACCATTTTTTCTATCTCGGCATCCAACGACGGAACACCCACAAATTCTTCGGGCAGCAAGTTTTCGTTACTTACAACCTTTACCTCATCAGCCTCTGGCAGACGTAAGGGCTTTTCGCTGGTCCTTGCCCACAAATCATCCGACGGTTTCTGGGGCACCAAAATATCCGCCCCCTGGGTTACCGGACGCGTTGTTACGCTGCGTCGTGCGGTCTTGACGGGTTCCACAACCACAGCCGCCCTTGAAACAACATCTTCGCCAAAGGCCGAACGCGCAGAAACCCCGCCCGAGCCCACATTTACGACAGGCAGGCGCGCATCTGAGTAAGCGCCAAACATTGGCATTACAGCTAATAAAACAGAGAGTATTGTGACTCGCATAATTCCTTCCTGGACCAATTATAGAAGAAATCACGAATCGCCGTCAAGCACAAAAAATGGTTAGTGGTTTGGTTTTGACGAAAAGACTTCCCGCCAACTCCAAACCACTGACCACTTTTTTTTCTAATATGTTCCAGGGAACTCAAAACGTACTTCCTGGTCAAAGTTTACAACACTGTCCCCAACTCGGCACTTTATCGTATTTTTCAATGCGTTCATAAAGTCAAGGATATATGCCGCCTGGTCCGCCGCAAGCTTGTTACGTGCCTCGGCCACTTTGGCGTCAACCGCAGAACTAAGCGCTTGGTTCGTTCCCCATGCGGTCAAGCCACCAACCACAACCGCACCAATTCCTGCACCCCAACGACGGGCAGACTGGGTATTCTGTCCCGTTCTTTCGTCGCTGCAAACATTGTTGTACCAATTGGTAAACATTTGTGACGCTTGGGTTGCAGTTATGGTTCCTCCAACAATTGTTGCATCGGCGGGCACCATATCAGCCGTTGCAACGCTGCGAAGTTGAGCATCTGCCGCATCGGTTGCATTTCTGAAGTTTACGGTACAACTTGGGGGTGCAGACTGGGTACCCGCCGTACAGTTATACACATTCTGACCTTGCTGTGGGTGTCCACTGACTGGTTCCGGCATTTTCTGTTCTTTAAGATGAGTCCAATTTGCACACTTGGTTTCTTGGGCCTGGGCATCTGAACGAGACACATTACCATTATCACCAAGCAAGCCAGAAATTCCTTGACCTGCATAAGCTCCGCCAACTCCGCCAACGCCCGCGCCAAGAACGCCCGTCAATATTGACGTAAGGGCATTATTTTTCTGCCAGAACGATTCGTAATCACTGCGTTTGATTTCTTGGGCTGTTGCCTCACGTATCGCTTCCTCGATACCTGTTATGCACTCATCTTCGAGAACCGTTTCTCCGCAACGACGTGATTTTCCGATTTCATCCCAGACATACTTCTTACAGCTGCCATTTGCGACCGCTTTTTCAAATATATCGCCAAGCGCTATGCGGCCCGTTGCTCCGTCGCCCGTATTGAATGTAAGGACTCCGTTACCGCTGGACTCTATCGTCATCCGCACTCCGCAGAAGCAGTCTTGCAACGTATTATTATTTCCGCATGGGCGCAACGATTCGCCAAAACCATTTATTATATAATCTGCGGTGTTTATACGCGTTGGCAAAAGACTCCACTGGAACACCGGGTCCGCACGACCAAACTGGTTCATCGAATCTACGCACATTGTTTGTTGTTCCGTAAGTTCTGCGTTGAATATCGCCTGGGCGTTTCTTTCTTCAAGTTCTACCGCGCGCGAGAACAGTGTATTTTCCGCCTGTTTCAAAGTAAATGTAATAAGGTCTTCCAATACAGGTTCTGTCGGTATGCAGACTTTGGTCAAGCTGAGCCTTACCGCTTTATTACATGGTCCCTTGACTTCAGTACAACCAGCCACTGTTGAAGTACACAAATTGTTACCGTCTGCATCAACCGAATTATACTGAAGTGTATCACCCTGGGTTGCTGTCAACGAACCAACTCCGGTCCAAGCATTATTCATACTTGCACTTTGGCTCCACCAGTTATCAGAGCTTATTTCATGTGAACCCCATGAATTTCCAACCTTTGTTGCCGTATTCTCTTTACGGGCAGCCTCTGCCTCCATGTGGTCTTTACAAGCTTTTATGTTATTAATTTCACTTGCGCATAGTCCGACTATTATCGTCCGGTCAAGTATACCTGTCACCTTATTCATACTGCGGTTAAAGGCCGCGTCATTACCCGTACCCTCCACATTGGTAACATCAGAGTACACATCTCCACGATTACGGAAGCAGCGCTGGTAACGGTCACCGCACTGACCGACTATGCAAGCCTGGGTCGCGACCATACAGGCTGTTTCGTTTGCCATAAGGCGACCCGCACTGAACGCCGCGACCAAGTCCTGGTTCAGTTTTGCAACCGCACCTGTTTTATCCTTGTCCCAGACCGCTTCCCAAACTTTTTCAGGTTTGACTTCAGCGCCAGCCGCATCGACTCCACCAAACACGTCGACGCAGTTTTGGTCCGTTTCTATGGCTTTTTTACAGTTCAAAACTATATTAGTATGGCTGCCGACCAAAGTATTATTTCTTATGTCAACCTCTCCCTTGGCGTTACGAGAACGGACATAACACCTTGCCAGACTTCCGTCTCCGCAAGTATTAACCGAGCACGTACGTATCGCATCACTACATTTTTCAAACGTAGTCAATGCACTTTGCGCGGTCCACTCTTTTATCTTTATATCGTTCCCACGCAAGCGTGCACCAGCGCCACTGTAGAATATATCATTAAACACTGCGCGATGGTTATAGCTGTCCATAAGGTCCGCGTCCGTCGGTTTTTCGCCCATTCCTGCAACTATATAACACTGGCGGTTACTTCCGATTTCTTCTTCGCACTGTTCGCTCAGGTACGCTTTGACATTGCTTTCACCCCAAGCCATATTTGTTACAAAGCGTTGGAAAACATCACTGCCCGCGCGTGCCGCAACCGACATAGCCTGGGTATAACTACGCATTATGGCCAAGTCATTATCAGACAGCTCTGTATCATTTTGCATACATTTCCACGGATTTTCTTCACAGGCGCGTCTTATACAGGCATCCGCCTTTTTCTTACACACGGTGACTGCATTTCCGGCTGCCCAATTTGCGCCCGCTTTTATCGCCAGGTCTACCATAGAGTTCTGGGCAACTGCGAGGCCCCCGGTATCACCTTCTACCCAAGTAAGCGCCGGAGAAAACGTACGCCCGACAAGTTTCGATTCTCCGTCACACATCTCACGTCTTGGCGTAACAGTTACAGAATTTCCAAAGATTGATTTAATTGCGTCTGCGGGACATCTTGCGAGCACGTCTTGGCACATAATTCTTACCCGGTTGAACTCGCGCTCGGTCGTGCAAAGCTCAAAATTCTCGCCACAGGTATTATCTTGGCGCATACACGCACCGGCGCCGTCTATGTACATTGAAACACATCGTGCGGCATCCACTGATTCAGGCAAGGGGTTCGCGCAGTCGGCGCTTTGGACTTCGTTCGCACGGGTTGTTGTTTGAAGAAAGTTACTTATCGCAGACACCGGGCGAATTGCGCCACCACGTGTCATTGGCTGGACATTAGTAATAATACTTGGGCGTGCGGTTTGTGGCACAGGTGCGGCAAGCGCCCCACCAAAACCCATGATTACTGTGATGAAACCGGCAAATTTCAGTGAAAAATCTCTCATATTAAACCCCTAAATATAACATATTCTATCACGAAACCCATTCTCACGCAAGGCAAAATACTGGTCTACATTCTATTGACTATTACGGCGTTTTCATTACAATAACAACAAATGAATGAAACAAAACTCAATTTTGATACAAGGCCATTGGCCGACCGAATGAGGCCCACAGACATTGACCAAATCGTTGGACAAAAGCAACTGTTGGGGCCAAATGGCATAGTTCGCCAGATGGTTAATGCAGGAAAATTATCCAATCTGCTTCTTTGGGGTCCGCCAGGGTGTGGCAAAACCACAATTGCGCGGGCCCTTGCCAACAGTGTAGACCTTGAGTTTATGCCAATGAGTGCCGTCTTTTCCGGAACTGCAGACATAAAAAAAGCAATGGAAGTCGCCAAGATGAACCGGGCAATTGGACGCGGAACTTTGCTTTTCATAGACGAAATTCATCGGTTCAACAAGACTCAACAGGATACACTTCTGCCCTATCTTGAAGACGGAACCGTCGTCTTTATCGGCGCGACAACCGAAAACCCCAGTTTCGAGCTTAATAACGCGCTGCTCTCGCGATGTCACCTTGGGGTCTTGTCACCTTTGAGTACAGAAGATTTATTGGAACTTTTGGAACGGGTGGAAAAGTCAACGGGGGGGTGCTCTCGCACTGCGAAACGAAAGCTGCCGCTCACCAGCGAGGCAAGGGTTCATCTTGCTCAAATGGCGGACGGTGATGCTCGGTTTTTACTCAACACCGTCGAATACCTTTTGGGGGCCAACTTTGAACACGACCTTTCACCAGACGAGCTTGACAAAGCAATTCAAAAACGTGCCCCCTTGTCCGACAAAAGCGGCGATGAACACTATAACCTTATAAGCGCCGTTCACAAATCACTTCGCGCGTCCGACACAGATGCTGCACTTTATTGGACCGCCCGAATGATGACAAGCGGGCAAGACCCTATGTATTTATTCAGGCGACTTACGCGGTTTGCAATGGAAGACATCGGGCTTGCGGACCCAAACGCCCTCCAGCTCGCAATCGCAGCCTGGCAGGCATACGAAAGACTTGGCAGTCCAGAGGGTGACCTTGCACTTACCCAACTTGTCATATATCTTGGCACTGCGCCAAAGTCCATTGGAAATTACAGGGCCCAAGGTGCGGCATATCGCGCCGCCAAAGAGTTCGGAAGTCTTACGCCACCACGAAACATTCTTAACGCGCCAACCAAGATGATGAAGAACCTTGGCTATGGAGAGGGCTATGTATACGAACCTGACACAGAATCTGGTTTCAGCGGCCAAAACTGTTTTCCGGAAAGTATGCCGCGACAGAAATACTATCGCCCGGCAGAACGCGGATTTGAACGAGAAATAAAAAAAAGGCTGGACTATTGGGAAAGCCTTAGGAAAGTAACAAGTAACAAGTAACATTTTAAAGGAAACGCCATGTCAAAAATATATATATTCCCTGGTCAGGGCTCGCAAACCGTCGGAATGGGAAAAGACCTGTACGACAGTAATCCAAATTCTCGGGCTGTTTTTGATGAAGTTGATGAAGCACTTGGTCAAAAGCTGTCCGACATTATCTTTAATGGTACAATGGAAGAGCTTACTTTAACCACAAACGTACAACCAGCTATTTTCGCAACAAGTATGGCAATGCTTGTATCAGACGAAAAACAAGATTTTGATTTTGTCGCTGGACACAGTCTTGGCGAATACAGTGCGCTTTGCGCCGCGGGCGCGCTGAGTATCACAGACACAGCAAAACTGCTGCGTCTTCGCGGAGAGGCTATGCAACGCGCCGCCCCAGTTGGCGCGGGTCTTACGGCCGTTGTAATGGGGCTTGATACGGACAAAGTTCGCGAAATTTGTTTGGACGCAGACTGTGACCTTGCGAACGATAATTCCCCGGGCCAGGTTGTTATTTCTGGGCCACTCGCGGCGGTTGAAAAAGCTATGGAGCTTGCCAAGTCTGCGGGCGCAAAAAGAGCAATGGCACTTGCACTCAGCGTTCCCGTACACTGCAGAATGCAGGCCCCGGCCGCAGCAGAAATGAAGGTCGCACTTGATAAAATAGAAATGAATACTCCGCGCACGGCGATTATTTCAAACATGACCACTTTGCCTATGACGGATGTGGCCGAGATTAAAGACTCGCTTGTGTATCAAATGACCCACGGAGTACGCTGGCGCGAAAGTGTTCTTGGTATGCGCAATCTGGGAATAACCGAAACAGTAGAAGTCGGGCCAGGCAACGTTCTTACGGGTCTTGTCTCGCGCATAGACCCAGAGTTGGCCACCACCAAGCTATAATGTCACACAATGGATTTATTTTGCTGGACAAGCCAAGCGGAATAAACAGTCGCGGTGCTGGTGGGCGTATTGCCCGAATGTTTGGCACAAAAACTTTTGGCCACATAGGCACGCTTGACCCAATGGCGTCTGGTCTTATTGTCATTGCAATTGGCGAAGCAACTAAAATGATTCCTTATATGGAATGCGTAAGCCACCCAAAAGAATATGAATTTTCTGTTGTTTGGGGAATTGAAACTGATACTGGGGACATTACCGGAAAAGTCATGAATCAAAATGAAATGTTTCCGACCGAGCAACAGCTTGCGACGGCTTGCGCAGAGTTGACCGGCGAATATGACCAGGTTCCGCCCATATACTCTGCGGTTCACATAAACGGAGTCCGTGCATATCAGCTTGCACGTGCAGGGCAAATCATAGACATACCACCACGCCGAGTAAAGATTTACGAGCTTGAGAATTACAAAAATCCAACCTCTTTCCGGGTCAAATGCTCGGCAGGAACCTATGTGCGCAGTCTTGCCAAGGATATTGCCGCCAAATGCGGAACTGTCGCAACCTGCGATTCTATTCATCGCTCACAAACAAATGGCTTTCATATAAAAGATGCAGTTTCACTTGATTTTATCCAAAATTTGTTTAATAATGGCGAACGCATCGCAATAGAACCCTATCTGCGGGCACCAGATTTTGGACTGGGCGACATTCCGGTTCAAGTACTGGACGAAAACAACGCAAGGCTTTTTAAAAACGGTGGTTTTATAGACGTGACCGGTACCAGTGGATTGCACAGGATTTACACTGATGATAAATTTGTTGGCATGGGCGTCGTAGAAAGCAACGTATTAAAACCAAAGCGTATAATATTAAACTGAAAAGGAAAAAACAATGTCGGTAAAAACTTTTATCAAAAACATCAAGGCCAAACTTATTTCTGAAAATAAGTCTTCGGAAAAAGATAATGGCGGGTCTGTAGAAGCTCAGGTCGCTATACTCACGTCACGTATTCGTAACTTGACCGAACACATGAAAAATAATCACAAGGACGAACACTCTAAACGTGGCCTTATCCAAATGGTTAATCGCCGTAAAAAATTGCTTGCCTATATCAAAAAACGCAATGTTGGTGAATATGAAGAATTGATTAAAAAATTGGGTCTTCGCAAATAAAAAGCGCCGCAAGGCGTTTTTTTTAAGTAATAGGCGTCATGCCTTATCATCACCACCTTCGCAAGAATTATAACTATTACTTAAAAAAAGGGCGCTTGCGCGCCCTTTTTTTTATTCCGGTAT
>QMCE01001830.1_pt1 | contig 12133 bp, 10 predicted proteins | sample 1821851 | NCBI WGS metagenome assembly QMCE01 (sample SAMN09453174, study PRJNA476694) | Termite gut metagenome, whole genome shotgun sequencing project. | isolation source: worker | host: Odontotermes sp. | place: South Africa:Pretoria | collected 2016-01-28
GAGCCGAGTTCGAGTTTCGCGAATGGACGGGTGGTGTCGAATTCGATGAAATCTCCAACGGCTGTCGTGTTTATATAAATAATAAAATATAACGTATCTGCCAATGTCGCTGGCGTAGTAAAAGTAAAAGACTTCGTTGCAAAGTCAGTAGAGGCCGGGAGCACAAATGATTGTAGTGCAGCTCCAGATTGGAACCTAATTCTATTTTCCGAATTCGATCTATAGGTTAACGACATAGTATAATTAGTATTAGGCGATACCCTAAATGCTTCAAAAGGTTGCCGCAAATTCGGTGTGTCGGAAGCCAACACTCTTTCAAGTCTTAATTTACCTGAAACGAGCGTTGTTTTCGCGGACGCTCCACCTTGTTGCCGCCACCTATCCACTGTATAACCATCCGCCGTCCATTCTGTAAGACCAGAAGTATTAATAACTCCTTCTTCTCCTGCTCCTCCGGCATTCACCAGTAAATTCTCCCAATCCCCGCCCCCCATCGCGTGCTGGGGACGATGGTGTAGCCAGATGGAAGGGAAGATTGTGAAACTGGGTTGTTAAATAAAGTCCATAATTGCTCGTCTTTATAAACACCATTCTCTATGCCGCCTGCTTCTGTAATTATAGTTATCTTTATGTTCTGATATGTTGATACTATTTTAACATATAGTTCAGAAATATACGGAGATGAATCTTTATATGCTAAAATAAATGTACTAGGGTCAAACCCAGATAATGCCAACCATTCAATATCTTCACGTAATGGTTGACCTGACGTGTTTGTATTTATTGCAACACGCAATAATCCAAATCTAGTTGGAGACGTGCTTCCTAATGCAATCATATCCTCTATAAGTAACGTCAGAACCGAGCGCTGTAAATTAACCATACCTGATATTTCAGCAACCTTAAAAAAGTTATTTGTTACTGTTCCTCCTGTAGTTACAACAGCGGATCTTAGTGGAACTTTTCCCTTATCCAATACATATCCCTGGTATGCATCCAAAGGGCCTTGACCAGCGGTTGTTGTAGTTAAGTTATTTTTCATAGAACTCTTATCAATTTTATTTTGATTTAGTAAATATCCCTGATAAGCATCTAAAGGACCTTGGCCGGAAGTTGAGGTAGTCAGATTGTTCTTCATGTCTGTTTTGGCAATTCTTCCAGTTATACTAGAAGCCAGAGTGTCATACATTGTCTTAGTTGCTTTAGTTGAAGCTGCCCGACTAGAGTTATTAAGCTGATACTCATCAGACAACGCTGTTTTATCAAGTTTTCCGCTTACAAGCTCATTAATAGCAGCTACAACAGTTTTCGCAGATGTTGTAAGAGCTGATACAGCAGAGCCAAACCAAGAAAATACACCACCCGATTTCACCATTTTAGCGCTGCCATTTGTTGGCACATTATCAGGTGTTGATATTGTGTTTACAATAGCTGCGGTAATTCCAGAACTTATAGCTGCATTTTCCGCTGCTGTAAAAGGTCTATCGTTTATTCCATAATCATAAACCCATTTAGTTCCATCAAATTCATGTCTTGTTTGTCCTGTAGTAAAAGGAGCGGGAGCACCTTCATCAGCCTCAACAATAGCGTAGTCATGCTGTGTTGGAGTATAAGGAACTCCTTGGAAATAAACAGTAGTAGCATTCCACAAAGCAGCTCTTGACGGGAACCCGTCTCCATCAGGATCATAAGTTACGCGGTTAGCGGCCATTTGTTGAATTGAGGAGTTTACAAAATTCTTATCAACAAGTTGGTTACTAGCTGAAGCTGTATTAGGTATAAGAGGGTCATAATCTTCATGAATATCTTGGACTACATCATCGTATAGGTTTTTAGTTGCAACGGTTGAAGCGGCTCTATTCGCTGCATTAAGAGCATAATTATCGGATAAGGCAGTCTTATCAAGCTTTGTCTGATCTACTGCATTAAGAGTATCATACATAGTTTTGGTTGCTTTAGTTGAAGCTGGTTTAGTTGAGTCATTTAGTTGATAGTTATCAGATAAAGAAGCCTTATCGAGTTTAGAGTTATTTAATGCGTCATAAAGACTCTTAGTTGCAACGGTTGAAGCGGGTCTTGTCGAATCATTGAGTTGGTAGTTGTCAGATAGAGAAGACTTATCAAGCTTATCATCTAATGCTCCTCCGCCTAATGCTTCTTCAATTGCTTCCTCTACATCCGTCGACGTTTGAAAATCGGAGTTATTTATAAGCTCAGCGGTAGACCTTGGAACAACTATATGAACTTGCCGATTTGTGTCAGGAGGAATAAATTGATTATTGACGTATATTTCTTCAATACGATTTCTTTCAGCATCAACGCTCAAGCTTGCAAGTTTTGATTTCTCTTGATAACTGAAGTTTGTCTCAGATAAACCCATTCCGGCTTGTTTATCAACTTTATTGTCAAGGCGTAAGAGATAATCGCTTCGGATCTGAGCTTCAAGTTCCGATAAATCTGTAACTAATTGTTCTTTTGTTACGTAGTCTTCAATTTTTATTGCTGTACTACCTAGTTTTTCCCATTGACCGTCGATCCAAGCATATTCGTTATAAATATCACTTGTAGACTCATCTTCTAGAACGAGATAAATGATTCCATTTTGACCTTCTGCTGGAAGTACATCTACAATTTCAAACTTGAACGAGGTTATTTCCGAAAGAGCCTCTGCTATAGATTCGTTCACTTGATTAAGTGTCTGGTAATTAGAGTCATTCTGTAATTGACCAAGTCTCGTAGGAATTGTTATAGAGACCCTCTTTTGAGGAGCAGAACTAGGAGGTCTAATGACGCCATTTACAGCGATCTCATTAATCTTATTAGGTTCGCCACCAATAACAAGATTTGCAAGCTTTGTCTTCTCAGCTTGTGTGAAATTCGTTTCCGAAAGTCCCCGTCCGGGAATTTTATCTACCTTATTTCCCAAAGCGATTTGGGCATCATTTTTTGACATATAGGTATCTACATTAAACTTTACAAGATATTCTGCATCGAACTCGTTAAGGTAACGAAGATCTCCTGATGGAATTTCACCGCCATTGACAATAGTGTCCATCTCTTCCTCTGTTAGAGGATACATGAGACCTTGAAGTTTATAATAAGCACTATCTCTATTTCCAAGAATTGTAACACCATTTAATGTTGGAAGATTTTTAAGATTTTCATAATTGTTACCAAGGGCTCCAGGTGATTCTCCGGATGTGAATTTTGCATTGAACGTTTTAGTATCTATGTCAACTCTTGCATCAAAGATTAGATCATTCGCCAATTATATCACTCCATCCTTCACAACATCAAGTATTCGTATTTTTTGAGGCGCGCTTGATGCAATTGCCTCATTTCCAAGACGTAGTCTAACACCAATTTTAGCATCGGGATAGGTTTTGAACGCCAACGTCTCCTCTTGAGTGAGGTTAGCGATGATGCTTTGACCATTGATGAGAAGCTCGCCACTTGTGAGGGTCCTATCGACCACGACGCAGTCGTCTTGGCTAATAGAGAACCAAATTTCATTTGCCTCAGCCACAGGCACATCGTAAGGCACAGTGCATACAACGTTGGGGGTCGTACCTCTAGTGATGTCAAGCATGAGATACCTCCTTAATGAATGTTTTGAAATGGATAGAGTTCTAACTCCATTGTTTTAGGATTAATCGCATATTCTTCCTCAGGACGATCAGAGAATTCTGGGTATAATGTAAATCTACATTCTGGATTTACTGTCATAACTGAATACGCACAATTAGATTTCTCACACATTTCGTTCTTCTTTGGATTGCAAATGTAAAATCGTACATCTTTTAAACCCTTTTTGTTTATAGTGCCCTCTTTCATAGATCCTCCTTTAGACCTCTCCGCTAAATATAACGCAAACGTCAGCTACTACGTGTGTTTACTGTTGCTAAGAAATTAGCTTCAATGAACACGATGCGCTAAATATAACGGAGAGGTCTAGCTAATAATCTTTACCTAGTTACTTCTAGGATAGAACGTAATATTTCCCATGCCGCTTTCTGTTAGAACATCTCCAGGAGAGACAGCAAATTGCCCACTATTTCCTCCTCCTATTATCGTGAGTACGGCAAGTGGGTTCAATGGATCTAATTTCTCTCCGTTTTTAGCAATCCATGTAGGGGTTAGGAGACCTATAGATGCCGCTCCGTCGACAACTATTAATCCTTCTAATTGAACGGTATAGCCAGAACCTATAAGATTTACTCCTCCAATCTCAATACCCAAAAGACCTATAAGAGGAGGAGTCTTTAGAACAAGAGGTAGATCCATATTATACTCAGGAGGAGGCTCTACTGGGTTTTCCTCAAGAGTTGATACACGTACTAGTAGTTCGTTAAAAGAATGTTGTTGTTCTGTTAGAAGAGCTTGCGTAGCTTGTACTGTGTTCAATAAAGATTGTAGAATATTCCAATATCCAACATCATTTTGTGCATGAGCAACAGTTTCTGTCATAGGAGTAAGTGGCATATCGCCATCTGGAGCTTGAACGTGAGCAATATCGATATTCGATTGGTACATGGTGGTTTCTTTGGTGTAGGTTACTTCTCTAGTACTATCCCCACCATTACTTAGCTTATTCCTTACGATAGGTATAAAATAAGCGTTTCCATTATACGCAGTCCAGACTGTGTCTCCACTGTCTCCACCAAAAATACCAACAATATCTCCTGAATTCACACGCAACGGTCCAAACTGGACAAAAGATCGATTTCTATAAGTTGGTGGGTCATCCGAATCATAAGTATTGGCTGTACCAACGTATGCTACTTCAACACCGTTAACATTTGGGGCCATTGCTAACCAAGAGTTTCCATCTCTTACTGAGCAAGAGTAATTTACAGTATAGTAAAAGTAACCGTCCTGAGGGGCTATTACATTTCCCCACCACGTTGAACCCATATTTGATCCTTGTGGGAATACATACTTCATTTCTCCATCTAGATTTAATGTTTGTGTTGTCTGATCCGCCATTCGTGTAACACCAGACCAATCTACCTGTTCTCCGGTTTCGGCTATAGCCTCCAATACATTTATACGCCCTTCGTGATCCGTAAGCGTAAATTCTACGGTATCTAGTCTTGCTTCATGGTTTTCTGTTGTTAGTTTCTTTGGTAGCTCCCTATCATATATCATTCATATGCTCCTTTCTCACGAAGAATACGTATACTTTTTTCCAGCGTTGAACTGTTTTCTGTTTTCTGGAACGGTAGTAAACACTGAAGAAGCACTTAGTAGAATCTCTCCATTAGAACTACACGAAAACATAGCGTCTAAGAAAGTATTGTTTGAGTCATTAGCATTTGGTGAGACTATATTAGAGTGGATTGTCCATTTGTTATCTAGATATTCCATAATATATATAATTCTAGAGTTTGAGGAGGATCTAGTATATGCTGTATATATTATTTTACCGTTGGACGTTGTGCATAAAGGGATTGTATCCAAACCAGGAGTAATGTAATAATCTAATGGCCACTCTATCTTAACAAGTTCTCTAGCGTTATTTACTCTATACATTGCTCCAATATAATTATCCATGAAATTAGTAAGATACACGACAGTACATCTTGCCCCGTCGTCAGAGATAGTTGCTTGAATTTTGTATTGATGACTAAAACAAGGCTCGAATAATGGGAATTCTCGCATTACTCCGTTGCGTATGGTAAATATAACGATGTTTTGCGTCTCTGTCCCTAATATAGGCGCGTATCCATAACCAAACATTGTCGAGCAGTCTTTTGAGATTTTGACTATTCCACCACGCATGGCTGCGTTACTGAAAGTGAAGTCTTTTCTTTCGTAATTGCCGCCGCCGTTTTCACTGATGAAATAGCCGAACTTATTAGATGAGCCATACTTGAACGCTGAGATTATACGGTTCATATCATCAGAGATGCCAACAGGACGGAATTTGCAGTTGAAGTCTAAATCTTCATCTAGTTGGAACTCTTGAACCAAACCTAATAGATTGCTAGATACAGTAATATTGCCTATCAGGTGTTTCCGATCGGGCATAGACAAAGAAACAACACATTTTTCTCCTGAACCATTAACTTTTATAGTAAGATATGGATATAGCCCATTAACGTCAGCAGTAGGAGATATCGTATTTTGAATACGAACAGTCTGTTCAATACCTTGTACTTTACACTGCATATCTCCAACTAATAATCTAGAACTAGAAGCGTAAGCAACTAAACCATCATTAGAACAAGATATTGTGTTTTCAATTCCATAAGAAATAGGTATTAAATCGACTGGCTCCTGTTCGAAATCCATCATTTTTTGAGTCCATTCGACAGATCCGCTATTCTTATAGTCTGTATTCCAGAAAAACAAATAGCCGATATTATTTGTATCTATGTATTTTGTCCTACTAAACAATTTCTTTCCATCAGGAGATATTAGTATCATAGGTACATCTTCTGAATAAGGCTGCGTGGCAAGACCACCAACAATTTCAAATTCTCCATTCAAACCGATGTTGGAAGCAGTAGGAGGTTCCTTGAGTTGAACCCACTCGCCCGTACCACCAACAAGAGCATAAACACCTCTATCTTGTGGTGGCTGTGTTGTTAATTCTGTTTGAAGTTCGAAAGATTCTTGCGATAACTCAAGTTTAGACGCCTTCTCATCATACAGCTTCTTTATAGTCTCCTCTTCAAGCATTGATGAGTTGCTTGGGAAAGCTACAGTTATCTCATCTTGCCACGGACCCCAAAGGTAATCTTCGTTTACAATAGCTATATCTGTTATGATTAGATCTTCATCTGGGAAAATATAACCGGTAATCTCTGGTATGGTGCTAACATTGTAAAACTGAGAAGTGATAATATCTTGTCCATTATGAAAGTCCATAGAAAATTTACCACTTTGTAAACCAACATACACCCTTTGGTAATTAGCGTTGTTATTAAATGTTAATAGATTCCATTGAATAGTAACAGCATCGGACCCAATACTTATAGGGCTAGGAAACTTCATTTCGGCGTTTCTAAGATTATCTCCTATAGCAAGAGTCGATAGTCTTTCCTGTCTTGGAGTAGACTCTGTATCAATAAAGTACTTATCTGCTTTATTTGATACATCTCCTCCACCGCCTTGCTCGTCCGTATACGCCTTTGCCTCAGCAAGCACTTCAGCATCACGTCCGTCAACGTACTCTTCACTTGCGGATCCATAGACTTTTTCAGCAACTGTGTAGGCAATTTCCCAATTAGCGTTAGATGATGGGGCTATGTTAAATATAACTTGTTTGTCGAGAGTAATAGTATACTCAGTTTCTTTAAGAAAACTTACACTATTCTCCTCTTCAAGCATAAGAAATATAACGCCAACAGGATAGCCTGTTAGAGGCCAAATAGTAGTCGTCCCATCTCCTACGCCAGTATCTTTGATAAAAGGTATTCCAGATTCTCCACCTATAGCGGACAAAGGAGTAGTAACGCCATCGCCAACTACAGTAGTTCCGTCGACAAGGGTTGGTTTGTTATATGCATCTATTAGGTTCATCTCTGTTTCGCCATGAACTGTGAAGTGGATTTGGTCGAGCCAAGTTCCTGCTGTAAAGTTTTTAAAATCATTAACTATAGCATTAACCTCAAAAGGAAGACTGGCCGGTGGGAAGTCGAAGGAGTCTGCCGCTCGTCCATCATGAGTATATAGATCATACTTCATTTCGATCAAACTAATTTTCGTGTATATCCAAATAGCCGGGAAAGTTGTTCCAGAATCCCCAGAGTTAAAATACATCTTAAACGAATTTCCAAACTCATATACGACTATATCTCCAGAATTTTCTGTAGATGTATAGTCTAAAGTCTCTGGAAGATTTATAGTAATACTGGTCAAATCGTCCCCTATTCTCAAGTTATCTAATCTTCTAGGAGCCGTTGGAGAAACGATAGTAAACTTATCGGCTTTATTGTCAGTGATGACCGTCGAAGGTACTTTCATCATTGTCTTACGCCCTCCCTACATATTCAAAGCCTACAACGTCGCCATTTCCAAGAGCCGTTGTTAAGGTTATTGAATTGTCTGACTCGAGTACATAATCGTCCTCTTGCCACAATATAGATATAGAATCATCTGTATGTTTGATTCTAACTCCTTGGACAAACATTGCCGTTCCTTTTGTTAAGGGGAAATTAGTTTTAATACCATCTCCTGTTTCCTTCTGAACCCATTTAGTTAGTTTAAACCCCTCTGATGAAGGTTTCTCCAACGTTTCACGATATATAATCATGTTTGACGCAAATAGTTCATCAGTAGCAAACTCTATAATAACTACTCCAGAAGAAGCAGTTACTGTTCTAACATATTCGGTCCAATCATTTTCTTCGTAATACGTTTCTATGAAACCGTCATATAAACCAGGAGAGTCCGGATAACTAGCTCGACCCCAAATTTTTCCAACTGTATTTCCTTTGTATTTTATAATAATATCGCAGTTAGATGAAGTGTCAGACCACGTTACCGAACGTTCGACAATTCCATGATTTGTGATGGCTAAAGCATCAACCTCATCTTTAGTATAATAACTAGTTTTATCTGAAGTCCAAACAGGATCTATCTCCGTGCCATAACCCCCGCCAGTTACCTCACTCCAACTTCCATTTTGACGAGCGTATTGCTTACCGTCTGAAGGCGCATCTGTAAGGTATCCAGCTTCTTGGATGGCGTCGATCTCTTCTTGCATGGCTGTATCTGCTTGCGATCTTTTAGTGCTCTCTAGTGTTAAAGCGCTAGATACATTACCGACTTGCGATAAAATGTAAGTATCGCTATTCTGTCTAGCAGCAATCTCATCTGAAAGAGCTGTTGTTAGATTATTAATACCTGCTCTATTGCCATCTATCTCGGCCGACATACTCTCTAACTGAGTATCATGCTGAGAAATCTTCTGTTCAATCGCAGGAAGCGCATTATGCGTCTCTCCAACAGTATGAAGCACACCATCTTCTCCGGCCACCATTTGGCCTACATCTGGCAACGCTGTAAGCGTGCTAGTGCGTTCTTCTACAAGGTAAACGGCCAATGGATCATAAGGCTTAGGTATAGCATCAACAGACGGAAACGGAGTACCATCATCTTGCATTGTGAACTTCGATCCTTGCTGAGGAGAACTTAATGGAATCGTTACGCCATCTCCAAGAACTGTTTCTCCATCTGTCAACACACTGAAAACCCCAGCAGTTGCAGCTATGACGTTCGTATCAGAAATCGTTATGTTAGCACCTGCGGTAAGCTTTCCCTGATACTTTGTATCTGAAGCTCTTGTATGATCGTCGAACTTCACATCGGTTTGAGCTTTAGTGTAGTAATTGTCAAGATTAATCGAAACTTCTCCTAAGTCTGACCATTCTGTGCCGTTATATGCCCATAGATGTCTAGTATCTTCTGTTTGATAAGCATCCCCTTTTTCGGCATCAGTTGGCAGATCGGCTGAAGTAGGTACAGTGCCCATAAAATTGAACGCTGAACCAGAACCCCCACCACCAAATAGCTCTGAAATATGATGCTCTATTCCGTCTTTATCAAGAAAATAACCCCAGAAAGGAGTCATTCCAGGAGGAAGAATTCCTACTTCTTCTCCGGAAAGAGCGTCATAAATTTTTCCAGTTGTGTCGGTATAGATCATCATTCTTGGATAGATCGTCGTATTAGCCATCAGGTATTACCTCCTAATATTGCGTCTTCCAAGGGAGGTTGGAAGCAATAATCTGATAGCCCCTTTCAGTGGCACAAGGATCGTTTATAATCAAAGCCTTCTCGCTTACGCTCAAAGACAAAAAGAGAGGCTTTGTTTTAGCCTCTAAAGCAAACTAAAATCTATTTGCTCGTCTCTCGCGTCCTCAATTGGTCTGGGACCAAGAATATCCCGATCCCAGTAATCTCCTGCATCATCGAAAGTTAAAAGACGGCCAGACGTCTTTGAATCCGACATACAACGCCGGCTTTCCTTCCTGAGTTAATTGACTCGAAAACTCGAACTCGAATGGGTGTCCTCCTGGAGCCGTCATATCCCATTGGAACATTTCACCTATGCCTGTATCTGGTAAGCCCATCATAAAGAATACATCACCTATTGAGATAAGGTCTCCATGAAGAAGCTTCTGATTAACATCATTCTCTATACGACGAAGAGTTTCGATATTACTTCGGAACAGACGTCCGGTCATGGCCTCATAACAAAGATCGTCTCCGCCGCCAGTATGAATAATCCGATCTTCTTTTGTTTCTTCTATTGTCTCAATAACCGTCTTTGCAACATCGTCTCTTACATTCATTTCTTTCTTTTCGCCTATGACCTTCTTGACAGACTCTTTATACTGACTAAAAGCTTTTTCTCCAAGAGCATATGCCGAAGTTAGTGCTGCGATCTTCTTACCTTGTACGCTACCAGCTGCAAGAATACATGCGATCGATAAGCCTGAAAATATCGCACATGGAACATAAAGTTGCCAGCAATGCTTTATTACTTGCTTAGGCTCTGTAAGTTCTCCTTCGTGGATGATCGCCAACGCTTTCGGAGTTGCATTTACTGCAGATACTATGGCTCCTCCAAATCCAAGTATCCCTGTCCAAGTTAGTATTGTTGGAGAATGTTTTACTAACCACTGTCTTGCTAGTTGAAGTCCTGTCATTTAGTTCGCCCCTTTCAATTGCGAAAAAATATAGAAGGTGTTCCCTTCTATTATAGTGTATGTTATTCTTGCGAATCATCTTCTATTTCAGAATATTCTCCGAACCTAAATGCGATTTGGCCATCAGTCTCTTTCTCAATTTTCGTAGAGAGCGTTGGCAATATCGAGATACATTTGTTCGTCATATCCTCTTACCTCCGCATAATAGGGTTCAGACCATGACTGGATTTTACCTGTTTTGGCATCAGCAATAACTAAATGCCATCCACGCTGCTTTCCATAGTCTTTTAAAACCTCAATAAAGATCTCATTTCTAACTTTATAAACAAAAGCCTCAACATTATCGTCTCCTCGGTGAAGATCAAGAGTATAGCTCGTAACGACTTGAGCCTTTGCTGTTCTAAGATATTCTTTTGCTTCTTCTATAAGCTCAACCCTTACCAAAATGCACCTCTCCCTTCTTTTCGTCAAATATAACGCAGGAAGGAAGGTGATCGGTTAGATCCGATAAAGCTAAAGAAGCTTCTCCTATATCAATAGCAACAGCAGCGTCCTGTTCTATTGAATAATTCCACGTTGGTGTTAGACGAAGGTAATTTTCAATGGAAGTTATTCTAGCTTTTACATTTGACAAACCTGATAAAAGATCTAATCTAATTCTTCCTTCCATTTTTACTACCTCATATAAATATGATTGTCTTAGCTTGTACGGCCCTAGCTTTTATAGTTGACGAAGAGACGCCCAAAGCAACTGCCGCAGATTGCATATCAGGGAATATTCTATCATTTACAAGATCATAAACTGCTTTGGGTCCATTATCAGTCCAGAAGGTCTTAGGAGGTGTAGGATGTGGATTGTAGGTTGTTCTCTTGAACTTCACACCATTTTCTATGGCTTTTTGCCTGGCAACTTCTGCTTCGTAGCGTTGCTGGCGGTAGTTCATAGGGGCGGAATCGAGTTTCATGTTTCCGTAGTAATAGTTCGTTGGTACATTTGTTACGATTGCTGACATGGGAGGATGCCACCTTTCAAAAATATTTAGAACACGATTAGTTTGTCCTTAAAGTTGTCATCTACAACCCGGCTAATCCGTTCTATTATATAATGTGTAATTTTTGCGAATTTGCTTCTATTTTGACAATTGTAAAAATTTTATAACCAATGTAAAAAAAGAGAAGGCAGGTTGTTAAACCCGCCCTCGAACTACAAAGCCCAATGCCTTAGATGCGATAACTCTAAGCTCTTCGTGTTTTAGTATGAGTATGATCTGAGTCAGACCAATACCAGCTACGATTATCGGAGTCCAGTCAATTCGTTTCTTTTGTCCACGAATCTTCTCGATTGCCTCTATCGCTTTCTGATACTCGTCTGATCCCGGAACTAACTCCTTCAAACTTTCATAAAGCCTCTTGACCTCTTCTTTAGCAGGGTTCGTCTTCTTAGGTAATCCTAACATTACAACCTTCCCCTT
>QMCE01001698.1_pt1 | contig 12128 bp, 12 predicted proteins | sample 1821851 | NCBI WGS metagenome assembly QMCE01 (sample SAMN09453174, study PRJNA476694) | Termite gut metagenome, whole genome shotgun sequencing project. | isolation source: worker | host: Odontotermes sp. | place: South Africa:Pretoria | collected 2016-01-28
AACCTCGTCGACACCACCATGACCTTCCTGGACAAGGCGTTCATCGTCCTGCCGATGGCGTTCATCATCATCATGGGCGAGATCGACATTTCCGTCGGCTCGATCGTGGCGCTGTCGGCGGTATTGATGGGGATGGCGAACCAGGCGGGGCTGCCGATGCCGCTGGCGATGGCGCTGTGCCTGGGCATCGGGACTCTCTGCGGCCTTGTGAACGGCTACATCCTCATCAAGTTCAAGGAACTGGCGCCGATGATCGTCACCCTCGCCACCATGATCATCTTCCGGGGCATAGCGCTCATTCTCCTGGAGGATCAGGCGGTGGGCAAGTTCCCCGGCTGGTTCGAGTATCTGGGCTGGGAGTATCTGGGCCCGATTCCGTTCATGCTGGCGTGCTTCATCGTCTGCGCCGTGATCTTCGGGCTGATCCTGCACAAGACGACCTTCGGCCGGCACGTCTTCGCCATCGGCTCGAACCGGACGGCCTGCGTCTTCTCCGGGGTGCCGGTGGACAAGGTGCGGCTGATCGTCTATATGCTGGCCGGCCTGATGTCGGGGGTGACGGCGCTGTTCCTCACCTCGCGCATGGGAAGCACGCGGCCGAATGTGGCGCAGGGCTACGAACTGGACGTCATCGCGATGGTGGTGCTGGGCGGCATTTCGACGGCCGGCGGCAAGGGCAGGATGATAGGGGCGGTGCTGGCGGTGTTCACGGTGGGGTATCTGCGCTACGGTCTAGGACTCCGGAATGTTTCGGCGCAGGTCCTCATGATCATCATCGGCATCCTGCTGATCGTGGCGGTGATGATCCCGAATCTGCGGGTGATGATCGCCAACTACATGAACAGGAAGCGCATGAAATCCGCATAACGTGAGGTTCTCGACGGTTCGGCATTTTTATAGGAGGATGCATATGTTCAAACGTATGGCTGTTATGGTTGCGGCTGTTGTGCTGGTGTGCTGCCTGGCGGCTCAGGGCGGCGAGAAGAAGAAATATGCGTTCATCTTCAAGAGCACGGGCAATCCGTTCGGCGAGAAGCTGATGGAGGGCTACCAGAAGGCGATTGAGGAATTGGGCGGCGAGTGCATTTTACGCGCTCCCGATCTGCCCACGGCCGAAGCGCAGATCATGATCATCGAGGAGTTGATAGCGCAGCGGGTGGCCGCCATCGGCATTTCGGCGAACGACCCGGACGCGTTGCAGCCGGTGCTGCGGAAAGCCAAGCGCCAGGGAATCAAGATCGTGACCGCCGACTCGGGCGCGAACGCGGAAAGCCGCGACGTGCACATTAATCAAGCGGATCCCGAGTTGATCGGCCGGGTGCAGATCCAGGCGGCGTACGACATGGCCGGCGGCAAGGGCGATATCGCCATCCTGTCCGCGACGTCGCAGGCGACGAACCAGAACATCTGGATTGAGTGGATGCGGAAGGAACTGGAAGACCCGAAGTACAAGGACATGAAGCTGGTGAAGGTGGCCTACGGCGACGACTTGCGCGACAAATCGACGTCGGAAACCGAGGCGCTCCTGAAGACGTTCCCGGACCTGAAGGTCATCATCGGCCCGACGACGGTGGGCATCGCGGCGGCGGGCAAGGTGCTGACGGACAAGGGCCTCCAGGGCAAGGTATTCCTGACCGGCCTCGGGCTGCCGAGCGAAATGGCGGATTATATCGCGAACGGCGTCTGCCCGTGGATGTATCTCTGGAACCCGATTGACTTGGGCTACCTGGCCGGCTACGCGGCGGTCGGGCTTGCGGACGGCACATTCGCCCCGGATGCGGGCGCGAAGGTCGCCGCCGGCCACCTGGGCTCCAAGGAAGTCTCCGACGCCGGCGACGGCGGCACGGAAATCATGCTCGGCGCTCCCTTCAAGTTCGACAAAGCCAACATCGACGAATGGAAGAGCGTCTACTAAGGTGAGAGCGTTCCTTTCGCGTGACGTCCCGAGGGGAAAAAACCTTTTTGAAAAAAGGTTCTTTTCCCCTCGGGGCTCCCCTTTTTCCAAAAATTTTCCGCCTTGCGCAAAGCGCCAAATGCATGTTACGGTCGCAGTATCGGAGGTGAAGATCGCAGAAAGGCTTGGGAGTGAAACGCGAGAGATGATGCGGTGAGATTCAATGGGTCGTTTGTGAAAGAAGGAATTCTCCACCGGAGAATTCCTTCTTTCACAAACGACTCGTGTAACCCCATTGCGTCATTTCCAGACTTTCACCCTCAAACCTTTCTGCGATCTCTACCTCCGGTACTGCGACCGTAACATGCATTTGGCGCTTTGCGCAGGCGAAAAATCTTTGGAAAGAGGGGGGTCCCGGGGGGAGAAGAACCTTTCTTCAGAAAGGTTTTCTCCCCCCGGGACGCAACGCGAAGGGAAGGCTCCCACCCTGGTACACGCTCTACCGTTTCGGCGGTCCCTCTTTTTCCGAGAACTTGGTGATCATGCGGGTTTTGGTGTTGCCGGTGTTGAGGGCGTCCAGTTTGCCGCCGCCGCTCAGTTTGGACAGCGCGCCGGCTGAAGCGCCGGTCTGCATTCCGCCTTTGCCTTTCAGCAGGCTGCCCAGGCTGTCCACCGGGGTTTCGTTGGCCGGCGTGCCTTGCGCGGCCTGGATGTTTTCCTGTTGGATGGCGTTGTAGATTTCCTTGCGGTGCACCGATACCGTGCGCGGGGCGGTTATGCCCAGCCGCACGGTGTCGCCGCGAATGTCGACCACGGTGATTTCGACGGAATCACCGATCATGATGGTTTCGTCTTTTCGACGACTAAGCACCAGCATTGGCGGCCTCCTCACTGTTGCCGCCTTCCGGCGTCGTCTCGGGCGGTGTTTCCTGCGATTCATTGGCGTCGCGGAACAGGCGGTAGCGGGTGCTGTATTGCGGATTCACCACAACGATTTGCATACCCAGGCGGGTTTCCGTGTTCATCACCAGCGGCCCCAGGAGGTTTGCGGTGGCTTGGGACGGATCTTTCGGGATGACGAGGATGAGGCAGACCACGGCGTCCTCGGGCTTGTCCAGTTTGAGGGTTTGCCGCTCCTTGTCGCCGATGAGGATTTGGTAGTTGGAGACGATGATGCTCGCCTCGCAGATGACGAACGCCAAATCCGGGCGGTCGCACGACTGGAGCCATTTGAACAGCCCGTCGTCGGTGCATTCGAACATGACGAATCTGGTGGCGTCCCGGAATCCGATCACGCCTTCGGGAAAGGTCAGAAGCGCGCTGTCCGGCACTTCCTTGTCTCCGAAGCGACTGGTTTTGACAATCATGAACGTAGTACCTCCTGATTCGCAGGGTATTTATCATTCTCTATCGTCAGGATTTACTCGTTTCTGGAGTAAATTTTGCCGATTATCGCGGTATTGAAAAAAACCGGCGCATACAGCATAATGGCGAAGGCAGGAGGCAACATAGCTGCTTCACCCCTGTATACGCCTGTGGCGATTCAAGCGCGCTGCCGGCGCACCATGACGGAGGGCTCGACGCCTTTCATAGGAGGAGGCAAACCATGACCCTGAAAATCACCTCCACCGGCAACGCCGGCGTCTATATCGAAAATGAAGCCGGCGCGGTGTATATCGACGCCTTCTTCCACCCCGTCCCCGATGTCGGCGGGAGGCCGGCGTTGCGCGGAGCCGACGCCGCCGGGGCAAACGTCATCCTCGTCACCCACAATCATTACGATCACCTCCATCCGGAGGAAACCCGCGACGCCGCCCTCGCCAGCGGCGCCGTCGTCGCCGGACCGACCAAAGTCGTCCACGTCATGGCCAAGCATTTGCCGCCCGAGCGCCTCGTCGCCATTGAGCCGGAAGAACGGCGCCAGCCGCCGGCGAAAGTCCGGACCGAAATCGGCGATATCGCCATCACCGCCTTCCGCACCTACCACGGCAACGGCCACAACAGCTACCTCGTCGAAATGGGCGGCAGCCGCATCTTCCACGACGCCGACAATGAACACACCAAACCGCTGGAAATTCACGAACTGGGCGCCATCGACGTTCTTCTGCTTTGCCCGTGGGCCGGATCCGGCGCGGGCGAATTCGTCGAGCGGCTGAAGCCCGGCGCATGGCTCCTCATCCACATGACGGACGAGGAAATAGACCAGCACCGGGCCGGCAGCTTTCTCCCCGCGCTTATCAGCCCCGTGCCGGAGGGCGTCATCGCCTTGCGCGGCGGCGAATCGCTGGAATTGTAGCCGATCATGGCCGAACTGACTGAAAACCTGATTCGTCTCCGCAGCGTCCACGGTGTCGGGAACGTCATCCTCTGGCGGCTGTTGCGCGCCTTCGGCGACGCGGACGGCGTTCTGGGAGCGGGCGGGCATGAACTGCGGCGCATCAAAGGCGTCAGCGCCGATCTGGCCGAGCGCATTCTGCGCGCCGGCGCTTTCGATCCCAGGCCGGAAATGGAAAAGGCCGTCAGCGCCGGCGTCGGCATCATCCCGTACGACGACGCGGATTATCCGCGACCGTTACTGCATTCCTTTAATCCGCCGGTGGTGCTGTATGTTCGCGGGCGCTTGACGGCGGCGGATCAGATTGCCGTGGGCGTCGTGGGCACGCGCAACATGAGCCCCTACGGCCGGCAAAAAGCCCAGGATTTGTCCACTTCCCTCGCCCGGGGCGGCTATACCATCGTGAGCGGCTTGGCGAAGGGCGTGGACACCTTCGCGCATATCGGCGCGTTGAACGCCCGGGGGCGCACCATCGGCGTGCTGGGCTGCGGTTTCGACCACATGTATCCCGAGGAAAACCGCGATCTCGCCGTGGAGATGACGCGTTCCGGCGCGGTCATTTCCGAATTCTCCATGGCCACGCGGCCGTCGCGCGACACCTTTCCCACCCGCAACCGCATCATCGCCGGCATGTCTCTCGGGTTGTTGGTCATCGAGGCGCCGCTCCGCTCGGGAGCGCTCATCACCGCCAGATTGGCGAATGAAATCGGCCGCAGCGTTTTCGCCGTTCCCGGCCGCATGGACGACGCCCGGTCCGAAGGCTGCAACAAGCTTATCCGCGACGGCGCGGTCATGGTCACCACCGTCGACGACATCTTCAACGACCTGAACCCGTCGTTGCCCTTGCCCGCCCTGCCGGATCCCGGCGAGCGCAAGAAAAAGCGCCCGGCAAAAGAAGGGGCGGCCGCGGCGCGGGAACGCGCCGGCGGCGAGAGCCGGGGTGCGTCTCCGCCCGCGCCCAGCTTGTTTTCCCCGCCGTCGCCGTCGCCCGAATCCCGGGCCGCGGCGTTGCCCGCGGGCAAGCCGATGCCGAAGTTGACGGAGGAGCAGCAACGCATTTACGAGCAGGTCGGCGGCGACTGGCGCACGGTGGACGACATTATTGAGGCGACCGGATTGCCTTCGGGCAAGACGGCGGCGACGTTGGCGTTGCTGAAGCTGATGCGTCTGGTCGAGCAGGGGCCGGGGCAGACGTATAGGAAACGGTAAAGGGGCAAGACGATGATTGCCATAAACTACGCTACGGCAAAAGAGCAATTCAAAAAATACTGCGACGCGGCGGTGCGCGATGCCGAAACCATCATCGTCACCAGAAAGCAGAATGAAAATGTCGTCATCATGTCCGAGGACGAGTACTGCAATCTGCTGGAAAACCTTTATGTTCGCAGCAACAAGGCCGATTACGATCGGCTGATCACGTCAATTGACGCGCTGAAACGCGGCAAGGGCAAGGTCAGGAAGCTGGTTGACGATGAATAAAATCTTCTCAGACGAAGCATGGGAGGATTACCAGTATTGGGTGGAAACCGATCGCAAGATCCTCCGCAAGATCAACGAATTGTTGCGGGACATCGATCGCAACGGCAATACCGGAATCGGCAAGCCGGAACCGCTCAAGCATGATCTGGAAGGATTTTGGAGCCGCAGGATTACCCAGGAACACAGGTTGATCTACTGCATTCAGGACGATCAAATTCTTATTGCGAAGTGCCGAAAGCATTATTGAAAGATCCTTCCATGCGCTGGGACCTCTGGGAACTGTTCGGCCTGATCGGCGAAGGCTTGTTCTTCGCGCGTCTGATCGCGCAATGGCTGGCGTCGGAGCGGGAGAAAAAACCTGTCATCCCAGCGATGTACTGGTACATGTCGCTCGCCGGCGCGGTCATTCTCGTCGCCTACGCCTTGCACCTGGGCAGCTTCGCCGTGCTCTTGCCGCAACTGGTGGGTCTGCTCTTTTACAGCCGGGGATTGCAACTGGACCGCCTGTCCCGCCGACGCGAAGCGAAGCGCATCGCCCTCGGCCTCGACCGTCCTGATTACCCGTGGCCGACTCTGTCCGTCGTCGTCCCCGTCCACAATGAGGAAAAACGCCTGGCCGAAACGCTGGCAAACCTGACCGCCCTGCGCTACCCCGGCCCGAAGCCGCAGATCATCGCCGCGCTCAACGGCTGCACCGACGCATCCCGGGACATTGCGGAAAAAATACCCGACGTGGATATCATAGAAGACGCGAAGGCGGGGATGTCGTTCGGGAAAAACCTCGGCGCCCGGAGGGCGAAGGGCGAGGTTCTGGTGTTTGTCGACGCCGACACCCGGCTTCCGGAACCGGCGCTCCGCCTGCTGGCCGAGGCGGCGGCGGGCAAGACGCGCTTCATCGGGACGGTGGCGGGCGCGCCGGACAAGGGCGGCGTCGTGGTGCGGGCGTGCTTCCTCATCGCCAACCTCGCCACCCGGCGCAAGCGGGCGCACGCCCCGGGCGGGGTGATGATCATGGACAGGGCGACGTTCGACGCCGTCGGCGGTTTTGACGAAGCGCTCCCGCAGGGCACGTCCACCGACTGCATCTGGCGGGCGCTTGGATGCGGGGCGGAGTATGTGTTTGTCGATTCGTTCCGGGCGGTGACGTCGATACGCCGGTTTGAAAAGACCGGCATCATCGGCCAGATGCTGGACTGGCGCAAAAACCACCGGGCTCTGAGCGCGAACCGCAGGAGCGAAGTGGCGGACAAGCCGTATGAGGATGTTCGATGAGGATAACGTTCCTCAAGGAGGAGTTTTCCGTCTGCCAATTGCGGGATTTGAGCCGCATGAACCTGGCGGGCGGCATGTTTTTCCTGTGCAAGACGCGGGACGAACTCTCTCTCGTCTGCCCCACCGACGATATCCCCCCGAACGCGCTGAAGGCCGATCACGGCTGGCGCATGTTCAGGGTCGAGGGCCAGTTGGATTTTTCCCTGGTGGGGATTTTATCGAATCTGGCGCGGGTGCTGGCGGAGCGGAACATCAGCATTTTCGCCGTCTCGACCTACGATACGGACTATATCCTGATCAAGGCGACCAAACTGGACGAAGCGAGGGAAGCCCTGACGGCGGCCGGGTATATGCTGGGGTGAAATGCCGGGAACCGCATAACCACTTACTTCCTCACCACAGAGAACCGCAACCACGAGAACCACCACAAGAACTGCTTAACCGCAACTGCTTTTATAGTATACTAAAAAAAGGCGGTTGTAGTTGCGGTTCTCGTGGTGGTTCTCGCGGTTGCGGTTCTCTGTGGTGAGGAAGTAAAGCAGTTTACCGAGGAGTCATTCCATATGCTGGACACGATACGCGATTTGGGCCGCGCCCGGCGCTGGCTGCGGTTGCGGAACAGGATTCGCGGGGCGGACACGAGTCAGGAGCGGCAGCGGCTGTTGCGCCGGTTCGGTGAGGAAATCCGTCGACTGACGCCGACGCTGGCAAAAAAAGCATCGACGGTGGAGCGCGAGGACATCACCAGGGCGGATGAGGTGGCGGCGGCGCACGGCGTGGTGATAGGCGCGTGGCTGCAACTGGATCCGAGAAATCCGGAGTGGCCGGGTCGGGACAGGCTGTTCGTGATCCGGCGCGAGGACTTGATCAATACCTGCTCGGCCCTGTCCACCTTCGGCTTTTTCCCCGTGGATCTGGCGGCGGCGCTGGTGGAGCGGGTGGACACCGAGGGGCGGAAGGCGGTGGTGCCGGGGTTGGAGGCGCCGGGATTTCCGGCCGAGGAAATACCGGAACTGCTGTGGGAGTCGGCGCTGGAGTCGGGACGCGGCAAGCGGGTCTGGCGCGAACGTGTCGGCGAAGACGCCGAATGGGTGGAGACGTCGTGGCGGGACATGCCGGCGGTCTGGCGGAGCGTGGCGATTTTCGACGCGGCCGATCCGGTGACGGAACAGTGCCGGGTTTTGCCCGGAAGGGAAGGCGACAAACCGGCCGGACTGGTGGCGCTGGTGAAAGTGGGCCATGTGGAGGCGCAGGAAATGTCCGATTCCTGGACCGCCGCCGGCTGGCGGACGGCGGTGGTGGGAAGATACGACAGCCTGGGCTTGTACGAGGCGCTGACCAGCGCGGACATGGGCATACCGTTCGCCGTGATGCTGGCGACGACATCGGCGTCGACACGCCTGCACATCTCAAAAACCGCCCTGCGCCGCCGCGAATCCGGCCTGCTGGGCGAAATGTCCGACGCCCAGTTCAACGACCTGATGGGCGAGTTCCTCGGGGTCTAGATTTCAAGGAACCAGGCTCACCACTTCGGTGACGTTGTCGACGGTGAGGAGGTCGGGGAGGAGATTGCCTTTGCCGACGCCCGGCACGTACAGCACGTTCACCGGGATGGCGGCTTTGTTGAATTCGCTGCGGAGGGTGGAGGTTATTCTTTCGTCGCGCTGCGTCCAGTCGGCTTTGAGGAGCACCACGTTTTTCGCCCGCAGCAGCGTTTGCAATCCCTTGTCCATGTACACCCGCTTGTTCACCTGGCAGGTCGCGCACCACCGCGCCGTGAAGTCCACGTAGACCGCCTTGCCTTCTTTCCGCAGACGGTTCACCATTTCCGGGCTCCATTCGAGCCACTCCAGATCGTCCACGCCCTTGGGCAGTCCCACCCATACTCCGGCCGCCAGCGCCGCCAGGGCGAGGCCGAGCCAAATCCGCGCCGCCTGTGGCTTGCGCAACGCGCGGTGCTGGTATTTTCCGTACAGCCAACACGCCATCGCCGTCAGGACCAATCCGAACAGCAGCATCAGGAACCGCCATTCGTCGACCATGCCCTCCATCGTCCAGAACAGGTAGGCGGTCGTCGCGAACAGCGGAAAGCACATGGCCTGCCGGAAGGTATCCATCCACGGCCCGGGCTTGGGCAGGACCGTGAGCCACTTGGGGAAGAGCGACAGCGCGAGATAGGGGAACGCGAAGCCGAGACCCATCAAGGTGAACACCCCGAGCGACAACAGCGGCGGCAACGACAAGGCATAGGCCAGCGCCGTCCCGAGAAACGGGGCCGAGCACGGGGTCGAGGTCAAGGTCGCCAGCAGGCCGGTGAAGAAGGAGCGTTTCAACCCTTCCCGGTGCGCCAACCCCTGCCCGGCGCCGGAAACGCTTGTCCCCACCTCGAAGACGCCCGCCATGTTCATCGACATGATGAGGAAGATATGGCACAGCGCGAACATGAACCAGTCCGACTGCAACTGCGCTCCCCAGCCGCGGCCCATAGTGATGACGAGAAACGACAGCGTCCAAAAGCAGATCAATACCCCGATCGTATACGCCAAACCGTGCAAAAACACCGCTCGGCGCTCCTTGTGCGCCTGCTTGGCGAAGCCCATGATTTTCAGGCCGATGACGGGAAAGACGCAGGGCATGATATTGAGCAGCAAGCCGCCGAGAAATGCGAACGCCAACAGCACCCATGCCCGTTCCTCCACGCCGTCCTGGGCGGCGGGAGAGGTCCCCGGGGCGGGTGGGGCGATGGGGAGGTCGAGCCGGAAGGATGTTCCGTTCCCGGCGTCGCCGGGCCAGCCGTTGGCGGCGGTGAGAATCCCGGTCAGGTTTTCTCCGGCGCGTGACGGGCCGGGCACGCGGGGCAGGCGCAGCCGCCAGGCGCCGTCGGCCTTTTCCGCGGTTTGCGGCTTTTGGCTGTCGACGAACGGTTGCGCCGTCGCGTCGAAGAAATACATGTCGCCCGGGTCGGCGTCGGTTCCCGCCGGCGGATAGGCGGCGAGGAGGATTTGCCCGTCGTCGTCGGCCGCCTCGAAGCGCCAGCCGTCCGGCTTTTTCGCCAACGCGGCGGCGGCGGCCGTCACCGCCGCGTCGCTTTTTCCGGGCGACGGGGCGGCGATGAGCCGGGTCTCGACGGGCAGGCGCAGGGGGGTGCAGGTGCGCGGTGTGCACACCTGGGTGTCGACGATGGCCGAGATGGCGACGGGGGCGCCGGGCCGGAGGTTGTCCGGCGGGGTGACGGTGAAGAGCAGCGCCGTCTTGTTTTTATAGACGTAGAAGGTCATGCCGGCGTTATGGTAGCGCTCCGGCGTCGGCCATTCGGGGTCGGAGACGCGGAAGCCCGGGGGCAGATCCCAGACGAGTTTCGTCGCCATTCCGGGGCCGCCGGGGTTGATCCAGTAGGAGTAGGAGTCCTGGAGGTGGTTGAGGATCACGGCCAGTTTGAAGGGTTTTCCCGGGGCGATGGCGGTAGTTTCGGGGACGAGGTCGGCTTTGAGGAGGGTATCGTCTTTTGCCTGCCCGAATCCCGGGAAGAGCTGGGCGGCGGAATCGGAGAATTCGCCAAAGGGGAGGGCGTCGATAGCGAAGTCGCCCGAGCGGGCGGCGGGAGCGCGCGCGAGGAGAAGGAGCAACCCGAGCAACAGGGGTAGGCAATAGCGCATAGGCGACACCGCTCCGGCGCGAACACTCGCGGCCAAGGTGGAGGTTGGTAGGGTCTCCAATTCCCATTACTGTCGGTTTTGGGGCGATAGTCCTGTGGACGAACCGTTGAATTTCATTGTATGGAAAACGCTGCGCCGGATCAATATTCATCGGAAGAAAGAAGCAACATCGTTGCGCCGCCCCTGCATACGCCCGTGGTGTTTCAATCGCGCCGCCGGCGCATCGCGACGAGGGTTTTCACTTTTTTCGCAGGCATAAAAAATCCCTTGCAACGCGGTATGATTTCAGTACAAATAACCCCATACAAGATCACCGCGCCAACTTGGCTCAGTGGTAGAGCAGTGCTTTCGTAAAGCACAGGTCCCGGGTTCGAATCCCGGAGTTGGCTCCATATATCGACCCCTTGTTTCCCATTGGGAGACAAGGGGGTTTTCGATCCTGATGCTTCAGCAAAAGGGTGATTCACCGTTTTTTCACCGTCCACGCAAGTCCTTATTTGTCCGTGCGAGTTCGTAGGAAAACTGTCCCTCTTCCTGTCCTTGTTTTCGACAGGCGCCGGGGTATCATCGGTGCCTGTCTTTTGGGTGGATTCAGCGTGACGGTCCTGGGTCATGGCCGCGATTTTCGGCAATTTCGCCAACTCCTCGGCCTTGTCGGTCAAGAGGACATGAGTATATATCCCGGCTGTCAGCTTCGGATCGCTGTGCCGCATGAGGCGTTGCGCTGTCGCCAGCGGGACGCGGGCCTTGTTCAGCAGTGTTGCGAACGTAGCGCGCAGCGAGTGGAAATCGTACACCAAGCCGAACTCGTCGGTGACGGTTAAAGCGTTGTCCGTGTTCCGCGCCAGAACACCACCTGCTTCGAGGTCAACTCGGATCATCTCCGCGCCCTTGCCCACCCACATACCGGGGAACGCCTTGGCGGTGGGCAAGAACAACGCATGCGCTTTTCCAAGTCGACCGCCAGTTCGGGGCGCAAAGGCAGAGTGTCTTCCTTCCCATTTTTCGCGTAGGCAGCGGCGATGGTGACGCTGGCACCGTCATCGGCGAAATAAAAGGATGTGCGGGTAAGTGAACGTAACTCGCTCCAGCGGAACCCCGTTTCGACGGCGGTCCGATAGAGCAACACACGATCTGCCCCAGTCATGCCATGCACTACCGGCCCGGCCTCGGCGGCGGCCAGCAGCCTGCCAAGTTCTTCCAGTGTGAAGGCGTGGCGCTCGTACCGCCGGTCGGCCTTTTCATTCAGGAGCGCCCAATATGCCAGCGGGTTTTCCATTATCCTTTTTTCCTTGGTCAGCCATGTGCAAAACCCCTTGGCGGCCCGGATGTATGCGTTACAGGTTGCGGCGCTCATGTTGCCCTGGCGTTGTGTGGCCAGCCAGTTTTGCGCATCGGCCAAGGCTATGTCGGTCAGGAGCCGCCACCCACAGTCATGGGAAATTGTCGTGACCTTGGATGTGAAGTTTTTGACGTGGCGATCCGTGTTGTC
>QMCE01001824.1_pt1 | contig 12128 bp, 6 predicted proteins | sample 1821851 | NCBI WGS metagenome assembly QMCE01 (sample SAMN09453174, study PRJNA476694) | Termite gut metagenome, whole genome shotgun sequencing project. | isolation source: worker | host: Odontotermes sp. | place: South Africa:Pretoria | collected 2016-01-28
TGAACTGCTTTCGTGAAATTTTCTTGCAAATATCTTATTTGATGATATTATTTTTTCAAAGTCGCTATTATCTAAAAATGCAGGTTCACCCCTTCCAAGAGTCCAATCAATGTAGCGTAAATTGTCGTTTACTATGTTACTTGCTCGCTTTGAATTTAATAATATGCTTTGTATATACACCTCCTCTGAACAAAATGTATGTTCCATGCGTTGCATAAATTTTTCGTTTGCCTCTGTAAAATCAAGCACATATTGAAGACTACCGCGCGTCAAACTCCAATAAGTTCCTCCGCCATATAGTTTTGGAAAAATATCGTATAATGTTTTTCGTCTTATTCTTGGGCATCGAATTGCTGAAGAAACCTTGCATGGTGAGGAACGGGCAAAATATGGACCATCTGTGATAAAAAAACTGTCAAAAGAATTAACCGATAAAACTGTCAAAAGAATTAACCGATATTTATGGAAAAGGATTTGCGAAAACAAATTTATATAGTTTTTATTCGTTTTATAAGGCGTTCCCGAAGATTTTCCACTCAGCGAGTGGAAAATCTATGCCGTCTCTTTCATGGACGCATTACAGGATCTTGTTACAAGTCAATGACGAGAAAGCAAGGGAATGGTATGCGAAAGAAACGGCGGAGCAAGCATGGAGTGTGCGTACATTACAGAGAAATGTTTCTTCTCAATATTACTATCGCTTGTTAAAATCACAAGTGAAGGAACCTGTAATAAATGAGATGAAGGAACTTACTGCTCAATACCAGAATGATAAATTGGAATTTATTAAAAATCCAGTGGTTGCAGAATTTTTAGGCTTGCTGTCTGACAGTTCTTTTACTGAAACGGAATTGGAAACAAGCATTATCTCGAATATTCAAAAATTTTTAATGGAGCTGGGTAAAGGTTATGCGTTTGTAGCCAGGCAGCAACATATTTATACGGAAAAACAAGAATACTTCATTGACCTTGTCTTTTATAACTATATTTTAAAGTGTTTTGTATTGATTGATCTAAAGACCAACAAAATATCCCATCAAGATGTGGGGCAAATGGATATGTACATTCGTATGTATGATGATTTGAAGCGCAGTAAGGATGATAATCCTACCATTGGTATTATACTTTGTTCCGATACGGATAAAGATATAGCAAAGTATTCTGTGATGCATGGTAACGAGCAACTTTTTGCTTCAAAGTATAAATTGTATCTTCCAACGGAGGAAGAGTTGCGTGCTGAAATTGAGACCCAGAAGGCTATGTTTTATCTCCAACAACATGAAAAAGAAGATGCAGAGAAATAAAGCTCTAATCAACTAGAAATAAAATAGGGACAAATAAGATGGCAGGAGGAGAATTGTTATGATTCTTTCCGATAATGAAACCAGAGTTGATATGCTCAATAACCGAGCCATTGCCAAGACGGTTGTTGACGTAATCCGCACTTGCGACGACCGCCCCATCTCAATTGGGATACACGGAGATTGGGGTGCGGGCAAGTCGAGCATTTTAGCTATGGTTGAAGATGAATTTTCAAAATCAGAAAAAGGTTGCGTTTGCATCCGCTTTAATGGTTGGAAACACCAAGGTTTTGAAGATGCGAAAATCGCTCTTATGAGTGCGATTATTTCGGAGTTGTCGGAAAATGAAACGGTCAAGAGTAAAGCCAAGGATGCGTTGAAGAAACTGTGGAAAAACATCAACTGGCTGTCTGTCGCCAAATCGGTCGGAAGCACTGTATTCTCTGTAGCAACAGGGATGCCTCCGCTTGATCTGCTCGGCAATGTGATGGATGCGCTAAAAAGCACAGTTTCGGCTGAGGATAAGGTGACGTCCACAATAGATGCTATCGGCAAATATATGGCAGACGCAAAAGTCTTTGAAGACACGTCTCTCTCCAAGGAATTCTCGGAGTTCCAAAAATCCTTTGAAACCTTGCTTGCCAATGCCGAAATCTCCAAACTGGTTGTTCTTATTGATGACTTGGATAGGTGCCTGCCAAAGGTGACTATTGAGACTTTGGAAGCTGTCCGTTTGTTTATGTTCACGAAATCAACCGCTTTTGTAATCGCTGCCGATGAAGCGATGATTCAATATGCGGTTCAGAATCACTTCCCCAACCTGCCTCAAACCGATGGCGCAGCAAGCTATGATTATTCACAAAGATACTTAGAGAAACTCATTCAAGTTCCTTTCAAAATACCCGCACTCGGCGAAGTCGAATCGGGAATGTACATAACCCTTCTGATGATTGGTTCGAAAATCAAAGAAGAAAACGTCGAATTCACCGCATTACTCACAAAAGCGATTGAGAAGATGAAAAAGCCGTGGGAAAATGCCGGATTCAGCACAGAAGAACTCTGCGCGGCACTTGAAACACAATATGATGATGTGAGTGATGAGATTTCTGTAGCCCACCAAATTTCTGACATTTTAGCAAAGAACACGCAAGGCAACCCTCGAAAGATAAAGCGTTTCCTGAATATGTTATTGTTACGCAAGCAGATGGCGGAAGCGCGTGGGTTCGGCGGCGATATCCAAATCCCGTTCCTTGCGAAAATGATGCTTGCCGAATACTACTTTCCAATGGAATACAAGGAAATTGCCACACTTACAGATGATGCGGGAAAATGCGCATTGTTGTCAGAATTTGAGAAGTCGTTTGCAGAATCCGCACCGCCGCCGACTTTGGAGGATGAAAACGACAAAGCTCCGGTCAAGACTGCAAAGCGAAGTGAGCCATCGCCTAAAGCCATCGTGCAAGACGAACTCATTGAGAAATGGAAGAAAGACGAGAACTTCACAATATGGGCTTCCAGCGACCCAAAACTCGGTGATGTTGACCTTAGACCATACTTCTTTGCCAGCAAAGAGAGCGAGGACTTCTTCTTCAACCAAATAAAGTCTGACCAGTTAAGGGAACTTATCAGCAAGCTGATGGGCGGCACAATGAATGTCGCGAATGCCAAATCTGAGGTTGGGAAACTGACTCCGGACGAGGCGGCTCAGGTGTTCTCGCTGTTGGAACTTAAAATCAGAAAGGCATCTGATATTTCAGCACAGCCAAGCGGAATCGAAGGTATTCGCACATTGGTATCTCAGCATTCTGCTCTGGAGGAGCAGCTTATCACATTTATTGAGTCCTTCAACGTGAAAACGGTGGGCGCGTGGATATGCCAAGGGTGGGACCCTTGCATTAAATCAAACTCGGCGAAAACCAAACTTTACGTTTATTATAAAAAATTGGAGAACGAAGGAAGAAATATAACAAAGGCGGCGGCAAAAACCGCCAGGAAGTAAGGTGAAATTCTATGGGGACATCGACAAGCAACAGAGGGCAAGGTGGAAGAACGCCGCTCGTCCCATCGTGGTTAGATGATGGCGAATTCAGAAACCCTCCGACAGCCGATCCGAGCGTACCGCCCGTGCAAGACCCGAACAAACCAGGAGTCGTACCGATTCAGCCTGACCCTAGGCGGTTTTCTGCTCCTCGTGGCAACTTCACCCGATATTTAAATGGCGGTGGTAGCGGGAACTTGCGCCGAGCTGCATCCTCTTACGTTCGGCATTCGGTAGGCGGCTCTCAGAATGCCACAAAACGTCTGGGTGCGGCACGGACAAGCACGGCGCAGTTGTTTTCGGTAGTCGGCGGATTCGCAAGCGGCGGTATTCATGCTACAGCGCAGCTATATCATTTAGGCGACTTGCTCGGAAAAAGCGCAAGGGATGCTTTCCTGCGGATAGTGGACTTCGTATGCCCCGATGGAGGCACAACGGATGAGGGAATTGCCCGCTGTGCATTTATAGAAGCCTTGTCTACAATGCCAGGCTGGGAAAATAAGCAAGTAGAAGCTCTGTCTGCCGATGAGTTCCTTGCTTTTACTGAAATCTACATGGCTAACGTTATTGAGGAGCGTTTGGTCAACGATATCGGTAATAAGATATTTTCATTGCCGAACAATATCGATCAGATAGAGAATATCCAAGATCAAATGAAAGACTTCATCAAAGGTTCGGTGTCGGACGCAGTATCTCAACTGAATGTGGACATTAAAAATATTGATTCATCACAAACGCTATCTATCGTCGATTCCGTATAAAAAACGGCTTTCGATATTATGTCGTCACTGGAGGGAGAATAAGATATGAGCAGATATCATATTGAGGGTTGCTACAGTACGCAGGCACCAGCTGGTAAGGGAAATGAACAAGTCATTAATGTCCTTGTCCCCCTGATTAATGACGAAGGCACATTGAAATATGGAATCGGCAACTCTATGGCCGAGTTGGCGCGGCAAGGCATACAGCCATCCGAAGACGGGATTGATGTCCTTTGCCTTGCGGCACTTGTCTATCTTGCAGACACACGAATTTCCCGCACAAAGCATTCGCAGGATGGCTGGACACGCGAAATCGATATCACTTTGTCTGTATATAATAAGGATGCGTGGCAATCGGTGAGCGGCATGTATGCAAGAATGCTAAACTTCCTGACAGGCGACCGATGGAATATAGAGTTTTGTAAACGTGAAAAATTCCTACAGAATACACTCTTGGAAAATACAGTATTTAATGCTGTATCACTTTTCTCAGGAGGGATGGATAGTCTAATCAGCACGATAAATCATCTGGAAAACAGCCGGAACGTAGCCCTAATCAGCCACGCCGGAGACGGTTTTACAAAAAACGCACAAAGGAAATTGATGGCTGAACTCGGAAAAAAATATGCCGATAACAGTCCGACGCAATTAAACCTTTGGATGACCTTCGGCAAAGACATCATTCCAAACGGCGGCACGGAAAACTCTACTCGCAGTCGCTCATTCCTTTTTATTGCGTTCGGCATCTTTACGCTCAGCGGAATGAAAGGTGTAACATCGCTGCAAGTGCCGGAGAATGGCTTGATTGCGTTGAATGTACCGCTGGACGATTTGCGAATCGGTTCACACAGCACACGGACGACGCATCCGTTTTATTTGAATTTGTGGAATGCCGTACTCAATGAATTAGGGCTTCCCTATCAAGTCGAAAACCAATACTGGAATATGACAAAGGGTGAAATGGTAGCCGAATGTCTGAACAAAGATTTCCTGTTGCAGACAATGTGCGTATCTACTTCGTGCGCCCATCCGTCAGGCTCTCGCTGGTCGGGACATGCGCCTCAGCATTGCGGATATTGCGTACCTTGCATCATACGTCGTGCGGCAATGCATAAAGCATACGGATTCCAGAACGATACGACACCATACTTGGACAGCGCAAAATCGTTAAGCGAACTGATAAAATTACATGCCAAGGGGAAAGGGGAGCAGCTTCGCTCGTTCCAAATAGCAATCAATAGGATTGCATTGAAGCCTGAGCTTCGGCATATACTTGTCTACAAGAGCGGGCGGCTCGATGGTTCGATGGAGTACATAGAGCAGCTTGCCGATGTTCATTATCGCGGCTTGTTGGAGGTTGGCACATTCATCGATGACTGTTTGGCATATGAATCCCGAAAGAAGTGACGGTTAGCATTACGGAGGGTTTATGGAACTATTTGATATGCATTGCCACGTGGATTTAATGCCGGATATGGTCACTTTCGCAAAGCAAACCCTTGATGCGTCGGTCGGTATTTTTGCAGTCACCACGACGCCTAAAGCATACGCGCAAGAAACCCAAATGTTACAGTCGTTTCCAAACATCAGAGTTGGCTTAGGGCTTCACCCACAGTTGGTATCGAAGCGGTACGGAGAATTGTTTCTCTTTGAAAAACATATAGAGGAAGCGGAGTTTGTCGGGGAAATAGGGCTGGACTTCAACAAGCAATATTATTCATCTAAAGAAAAGCAATTGGATGTGTTCCATCAGATGATTGAATGGTGCAGCCGATTTTCCGGAAAAACTATTTCGATTCATTCTGTTCATTCGGACAAGGCAACTTTGGACATTCTGGAAAGATACGCTTGCATGGAACGCAACCATTGCATACTGCATTGGTTCTCAGGCTCTCTTGCTCAACTACACCGTGCGGTGGAAATGGGCTGTTATTTCTCCGTCAACAATGCTATGGCGAAATCGACAAACGGGCAGAATCTACTTGCCAACATTCCTATTGAAAAATTGTTGATAGAAACAGATGCGCCGTTTGTCAGTGAAATAAAAACAGTCAGCAGACTCAAGGCTGAAATGTCAGCTGTTAATGTTACGTTACAGGCAATATTAAACTGTGAAGTCGAAGCGCAGATACCAGAGACAAGCAGGACTCTGCTTAAATTGTAATTACCTCACAAAAAGCCCACATAAGACGATAAACACGATGACTGTGGGTTTTTCTGTGTGCAGATAAAAGTATCCTTTCGTAATGGTGGCTGAGAATACGACTATATCATTCCACACTATTTTCTAAGATTCCAATTATCTATCTAATGTGAAGATGCAGGTATGCATAATACAATATAGATAAATGATTTACCCCATAGTGGTCAGTTTTACCCTCCACCTACAGTCCCACCCACCCCGGGGTAACAACTCAACTACCCATCCCCACCGCACAGGTGGCGTTGCATAACAGACAAGGTAGCCAAATGAATACGGACAAAGCGAAAAGGACAAGCCCTTCAACATCCTCTTTACATGAAGGGTTTTGTCCTATATAATGTAGGTACTGACGTGTTGTTCCCGTAAGGCGGGAGAAAGGGAGGAAGTTATGAAAAGGAAGGGAAAACGATGGGTCAAGAAGGCGTTGTCGCTTATTTTGGCGATAGCCTTGTTGGCGCCCATAGCGTGGAAGGACGTGGAGCGGGTTGATGCGGCGGCTGGGAAAAAAGTTAAAAAAGTCGCGATAACCAAACCGGCCACGTCGACTTTGACGTTGCAGAAAGGCAGTACGTATACGTTAAAGACGAAGGTGACGCCTAAGAAGGCCAAGAACAAGAAGTTGGCGTATGCCTCCAACAAGAAGAAAGTGGCGACGGTTTCCACCAAGGGCAAGATCAAGGCGAGAAAGGCGGGTAAGGCCAAGATAACGGTTACGTCTAGGGATGGGAGCAAGAAGAAGGCTGCCATAACCGTTACCGTTGCGAACAAGTTGACAAAGGTGAGGAAGCTGACGCTTAGCAAAAAGAGTGCGACGCTTTATATAGATGGCACCGCAAGCGAGCGGGCCATTACATTGAAGCCAACATTTAAGCCGAAAAAGGCGACGACGAAGAAGGCGAGCTTTACGTCGTCCAAGAAGGGCGTGGCCACCGTGAATGCCAAAGGCGTCGTGACGGCGAAAAAAGAGGGAAGCACGACGATTACGGCGTATGCGGCAGATGGTTGGGGGGCGAAGGCGACGTTCAAGGTTACCGTGGCCAAGAAGAGTGCGGTGCCGAGTACCGCTCCGACTCCTCCCGTAAGTGCGAATCCCACCGCCAGGCCACACGACAAGTCGGAGGAATTCGACATCGTGACGGCGGGTGCGGCGACGGACGTGTACATTGACGCGAAGGGGGCGGATTACAAGGGGTTGAAGATGGTTGCAGACTCCTTTGCCGGAGACGTTAAGATGGTGTCAAACGTTGCGCCAAACGTGAAGAGCCTGCCGGACAACGCGGCGACGATAAGCGGCGACATAATTGTAGTCGGTTCGATTGGCAACAATGTGTTGATTGACAAATGGATTAGCGAGGGCAAGCTCAACGTAGACGCGATAAAGTCCCAATATGAGACGTACTCCATCGTGGAATTGATATGGCCGGAGGACAATGTCGGCAGGGCGTTGGTAATCGTGGGTAGTGACAAGAGGGGTACGATATACGGAATTTACCACATATCTGAGATGATGGGCGTTTCACCTTGGTATTATTGGGGGGACGTGGAGCCGGCCCAAAAGGACTCGATTACGTTTGCCAGGTCGGAACTGGAATGTACGTCCAAGCAGCCGTCCGTAAGGTACAGGGGCATCTTCCTCAATGACGAGGCCCCGTCCCTGACGTCGTGGGTGGACAATTTCTTCACGGAGGCGGGTGAGGATACGTATAATGAGAAATTTTACAAGCATGTGTTTGAATTGATTCTGCGCCTTAAGGGCAACTACTTGTGGCCCGCCATGTGGAACAACCGTTTTGGGACGGACGGGGCCGAGTTCCCGGAAGCCAGTGCGGTTATGGCGGACGATTACGGCGTCGTCATGGGGACCTCCCACCACGAGCCGATGGTGCGGGCGGACAAGGAATGGAACGACAACGCGTCCAAGTACGGCAACGGCCAGTGGGATTACCGTACCAACAAGCAAGGACTCAACCAATTCTGGGAAGACGGGATTAAGTTGAGGAAGGATTACGAGAACGTCGTCACCATGGGTATGCGCGGACAAGCCGACAGTGCGCTGGAAGGTACGGTCAGTGAGAACATTGAGTTGTTGAAGGATTTGGTGGTGAACCAGAAGGCAATATTGAGCCGGAACGGGATGCAGGACGCGCCCAAGGTGCTCACCCTCTATAGCGAAGTGGAGAGGTATTGGCACGGGACGACGGAATCAGACGGCACCCCGGTAGCCGGATTGAGGGATTGGGCGGAGCTTGACGACGTCACCATCATGTTGACGGACGACAACTTCGGCAACCTGCGTACGTTGCCGACCGACGCCAACAGGAACCGCGCGGCCGGATGGGGCATGTATTACCACTTCGACATGCATGGGCCGCCGAACTCCATGGAATGGGTTCAAACCTTCCAGCTGGAGAAGACGTGGGAGCAGATGTCAATGGCTTACGATTACGGCATAGATGACATTTGGATTGTCAACGTGGGCGACTTGAAGCCGATGGAGATGCCGATATCCTTCTTCCTTGACATGGCGTATGATTTTGACGCATGGGGGACGAAGAACCTTGACAGTGCGGAGACGTATAAGGAGCAATGGATAAGGCAGCAGTTCGGCAAGGACGTGGACGAGGCGGGACTCAAGGATTTGGTGGAAATCTACAAGGGGTATACGAAGTTTAGCGCCGCCAAGAAACCGGAACTCGTCTCAGCGGCTACGTACAGCACCACGTTCTTCAACGAGGCGATGCGCAAGGTGAAGGAGGCGGGAGAGTTAATCGAGTTGGCCGACAAGTACTACGTCGGGGGTGAGAAGGCGTTGCCGGAAAGTGCGCAGGCCGCTTATTTCCAACTCTTGTACTACCCGGCCGTCGCTACGGCGAACGTGAACAGACTGTGGACGTACAAGGGGTTGTCAGACTTCTATAGGACCCAGGGCAGGGCGAGCGCCAACGTGTACGCCGAGCTGGTGAGGAAGGGTCTGGATTACGACGAAGAATTGATGCAGGCTTACAACAACGACATGCCTGGAGTGGGGGACAAATGGAAGGGCATGATGAGTTCGCCCCATCTCGGTTACGCCTCGTGGAATGCGGAAGGTGCGGTTGATACGAGGGATGGTACGGAGAACGTTAGGACGACGGAGAAGTTCCCCAACCAGTACCAGTATATGAGCGTGCCAATGGACGCCTCGATGATGGTGGCCACCCAGGGCAGCGAGAAGACGACGAGGGCCGGAACGGTCGCGTTGCCTGATTTTACAAGCACCGGTAAGGAGCAATATTATATTGACGTTGCCAATGGCGGGGGCACCATGTTTGAATATACCGCCACGGCTGACGAGGATTGGATTCAATTGACCACGGATGGCGGGGCGGTCCTCACGCAGGATTCTATCGGAGTGAGCTTGGATTGGTCCAAGATTACGTCGGACGCTTCCGGTACCATCCATATCGAGGGGCCGAACGAGAGCGCCGTCGACGTTACGGTGAAGGCGGTCGTCGTATCTACGGAGGGCTTGGAGGAGAAGACGTTTGTCGACACCCACGGATATATTTCGATGGAGGCCGCCCATTTTGCCAATTCCGTTCCGGGAACGGGCGACGCCGAATGGAAAGAGATAAAGGAATATGGAAGGACGTTGTCCTCCGTCAAGGTATGGCCGACCACTTCCATCTTTGAAGGTGCGCAGGGAGCGCCTTACGTGGAATACAAGGTGAGGTTGAACAGTGCGGGCAACTACAACCTGCTGACCTACGTGGCGCCTTCCAACAACGTGGATTGGGATAAGTCGCAGATGCGGTACGGCATACAGGTTGACGATGGAAGCGTTACCGTAGTGGACAGCTTCCCAGAAGGTTTTGTCACGAACGACCATATGCAGGCGCAGTGGCCCGCAAGCATTCGGGACAACATTCGTACGACGAGGACCCCCCTTATGAACTTGACGGCGGGCGTCCACGCCATTCGCATTTACGCCGTAGACCCGGCGTTGGTACTGCAAAAGTTAGTGCTTTATCCGACCACGAAAGCCCTTCCCGCATCACATTTGGGTCCGGAAGAGAGCTATTACGTCGGAAAAGAAGTGGAATCGCAACTGGCGATGGATGTACAGGACCCTGTATATAGCGCTTCTTGCAACATGCCTATGGAAGAAGTGACGGACGTGAAGGACGCCATCATTCCGGAAGATGGTAGCTACAGGTTCGCGGTTGAGGCGGAGAGCGCCGCAAACGCAAGCATAGACGTCCTTATGGACGGAAAGGTCGTCGCGACGATTCGGGCCGATGGCGAAGGGATGTTTAGTTCGGACGTCATATCGGCAACGAGGGGTCTGCACCAATTCGGCATTGAAGTCAAGAGTGGAACGGCTTCCGTTAACAGTTTGGCCATCGACCTCGTGCAAGACGTCGTCATTGGGGAACCCGTTTACGTCCGTCCCTCGTCGGAGGATGGGGAGAACTACGTGACCAATGTAAATGACGGGAACAATTGGACTTCTTGGAAGGCTGAGGATGACGATGCGGAGCCTTATCTGGAGTTTGATTTTGTGGACGCGTTCAACATTGACCGCATTACCATCTCCGAAAGGGGCAAGACGGTCAACGAATATGAGCTGTGGACCTACGACCCCGACAGGACGGGCGAGGAGTGGAAGCAGGTGCCGGGCGTTGGCGCGGACGGAATCACCAGCGGCATCCCCATCTTCCTGCAAGGCAGGGAGGAAGTGAGGGCGCAAAAGGTACGCATTAAGTTCACGGACATTAGTGCGGCGCCGGTCATTTCAGAGGTGAGCCTGACCCCGTACGTCAACTGGGCGAGGGAGGAAGGCGAAGCGGGAAACCTTACGTTTACGACCAAGGACAAGAACGGACGCCCCATGGACGTACCGGACTCGATATGGGACGGCGACCGCATTACGAAGGCGATGGAGATAACGGACGTCGGAACGGCGGGATTGCCTGAAGAGAACGTGAATGAGTTGATAATGGAGTTCGGAGAAGAGAGGTTGGTGGACACCGTCAACATCATATCCTACCAACAGATTGAGAATACGACGGCCACGGAGGAAGACCCCTATGGAGACGGGGTAATCCCCAACCTTTCCATGAAGTCCAATTTGGTGCAACAGCAGTACGACGTCTATTATTGGGACGCCGAAGCGGAAGATTGGGCGTTGATAGAGTCCATCGTACAGCCGCAAGAGCCGGACCGAAACGTGTTTAACGTTGCCGAACTCTCAGAACCCGTTATGACCAATCAGATACGGTTGAAGATACGGTCGAGTTACTTCATCCGCATCGTGGAGTTGGAGGCCCTACAGACCAGGCATTCCACGGCGGTGACGAACTACGCCATGGCGGGAAGCCAGACGGACGGCGAGGTCACCCTTAGCGGGGAGGCGGCGATTGGAGCGGTTCATTTTGAGACTGAGGATAAGGACGCCGCAAGCTACACGGTAGAGGTTGCCGCGGCAGGAGAAGAATACGCCGCCATAGAGTCGGACAACGTTGACAGGACGGTGGAGACGGAGACGGGCGTATTCATAATCTTTAAGACGCCGATTGCATTGGAGAAGGTTAAGGTGGTCGCGGACCAAGTGGGTGAGGTTGAAGCGTGGGGAATCGTACCGGAACTTGAGGAATAACCCATAAAGGACGTCGAAATACGTGACTCCAACAGGAGGAGCCCTTATCGTTATGCGAGGTAAGGGCTCCTTTTGGCATGTGGTGGTTGTGTGTAGCATTTTATGAAAAAGTTGAATAAATTACTCAAATTAACAAACAATACTAATACAGCAATGACATAAACCATGTAACGGAGGAATAGAAGAT